>Ga0179593_1419641_pt1 | contig 14316 bp, 23 predicted proteins | sample CZODoug2_1_08_16_FD_185931 | JGI IMG/M metagenome (GOLD analysis project Ga0179593, IMG submission 185931) | Vadose zone soil fungal communities from Angelo Coast Range Reserve, California, USA - CZODoug2_1_08_16fungal (PacBio error correction) | ecosystem: Environmental > Terrestrial > Soil >...
CCTGTAGCTGTACGTGCACCACAAAGAGGCTAGAGGAGAAAAACAGAAACACAACCGGAATGGGTGTGTTTAGCAAACTGGTAGATGTGCGCCCCTTCAACACTGGAACGCATCCGACATGAAAGAAGCTGAGGGAAGCTAGGGAGGCGCGGGAACCGGGAGCCCGAGAAAAGGAGGAGGTCAAAGACGGTATTGATAACTAGAGAACTGTCGCACAAAGATGACTTGCCCCGATGGGGCATCAAGAGCCTGAAAACGATTGGCTTTTCCAGACTCCGGGGCCACTCGGAGAAGAAAGGAAACCGCTGCGGGAAGAACAACGCAGTCCAAAAAAACTTTGAGGGGCAGCGCAACGGAAAAAAAACTTTAATGTGACGCCGCGGGTTTTAATTTTGCTCGGGTGCTAGAGGCCGGGGGCCGGGAGGCCCAGGAAAAGGTCCTCAATTCTTCTTGAAAAAAAACCGTGCTTCCGGGAAGGAACAGTCGTAGGGCAAAGAAAGCCAACGACCGGGACACGGGCCAGGGTGCTGGGAAACGGGTCTTGGGGAGGGGTGGCCCTCAAGGCAGCCGTAAAAGACCTCGGGCATAGGCGTCTTCCCTTGCATGGGGGTGAAATCTCATCGCAGGAGGATCGACCGAGCGGCAAGAAGATCAGGCGCCAGGGCCCCATATCGGTTACTTGAGGATGGCAAAAGAGTTTGCTATACACTTAGGGGGAGAGAGACACAGGTCCTGGTGTAGGTACCAAGGGCCAATGAGGGCACATCTACTGCATGGGAAGAGAACAAGGGTGGGTAAGGGAACACTTAGGAGCCCTGCAAAGTGAAACAGGGGTAACTGAGGAAAGGGACAAAACGCAGCAAGTCGGGGGGCAGCTCAAAACCCTGCGAGAGCTCGCATAGAATCGCTGATGCCCTCAAGAATTACTGGGAAAATCGTTTCCGCACCGGGGAACGCCCGCAGAGACAAAAGAATAGCGCTTCTTCAGCAAAAAGATCTGGTTCAGACCACGGGCTCCCTCCGTGCGGTCAGTCTCGGAAAGATAAAAACTACATGGAGCGGGAAGGGCCGCTGGATCAAGGCCATCGAAAGAAAAAGTTCCAGGACCTTGTGAATACATATTTCCTAACGAACCGGATCCTGTGTCTTGGGGGTTCAAGAAAGCCTGGAGGGTCAGCGCAGACCGCTGGGTTCCAGGGGGGAAAAGAAGGAAAACAGGGAAACATCTACGAACAAGTCGCCCGCAAACCGCGGTAAGAGGAAAAAACCAATGATCATACCTGGACTCCAGCAAGGGACGACAACAGGGAAAGAACACCGGGATTAAATAAAAGTTCGAACACAACGGAGGCTGTGTATGAGACGCCGAAGAAGTCCAAAATTCAAGCCGGGCTCACCCAGCTCGACAAAGGGCAGGGGTCGACCCTGACGGGGCTCCACCTCCACCTGGAAAGAAGAAGGTCAACTCATCGAATATCAGAGTAGTAACGAAACTCGGGGGGAGGGGGCGAAGCCCAGCCCTCGTCCACTGATTGGTCCAAGATCCCACAGGGCAGGCATCATCCCGGCTTCCGGGGGGACCAGGGGAAGACCTGGATGGATTATCTATCCTTGGAACCGGAAAGAAGGGGACTAGGTGGGGTGAAAAGCGAGCCAGCGTTCCGTTCCCATGGCGACCGGCTGGGGGCAAAAAACACCTGAAAGTCTAAACAAATACCTGGTGGACTATGGGGGCCGTCAGAACAGCACGATCAACTTTCTTCTCCTCGGACGGGGGGGGGGGGCAGGGGGGAGAATTGGGGTAAAATGCTCCGGAAAAAGCCAGGTTGACTACAAGCCCAAGCTAGAATACCTAGATGTGACAACTTCCGGGCTTGACGGCGAGGAAAGGAAATCCTAGCGATGGGGTCGCTTTGGGCGTAAAGAAAAAACAACGGAAGAGGCCTAAGAGTTTTAAAGCCACGTATTTTCAGGACGGCAGGAAGGGCAGGGTGGCACAAAAGAAGGGGTCTACCGTAAACTTCGCACCAAGCAAGGCCCCTGAATGAAGAAGGCAAGTAAGTGGGGGCCCATCATATGTACGCGGGGGCTTTCCCGATTCTGGTTGGGGGCTGTTAGCGGAGCCAAAAAAAACAGCATCAGAGAGAAAGCAAAACTTTGGCCGGATCCAGGATGAGACAGAAAAGGGGGCGTGACGGCAATAATGGTAGTCAGGGTCGAAAAACCGCTGGCCGGGCAATTCAGGGGCCCAAAAGGGGCCGCAGAAGGCACACGACGGAACGTTGAAAAGAAGACGTAGCCGTCGGGAATGTTGCCGTCAAAAAATCCAGCTGATTCGGGTCCTCTACCGACCAAAGACCGCGGGGAAACCGCGAAATTCAGGGGGACGCCGGAGATTAATGGAAGGGGGCCCGAATTATCGTTCGGATTTACAGGACGGAAACAAAGGTATCTCGAATCTGTGACCGGAAAGGGGGGAAAAATGGGAGGTACTTCTACGATATGCGGGGTAAGGGGAGGAGATCCAACAGTCCGTAACGGCAGATCTCGACAGGGGGATGGGGAGGACAGGATAATGAAAGAAGCCAAGACCGAAGGACGTCCCGCTCAACGGCCAGTGTGGAGGTAAACGAGTTGGGGGAAAGTGAGGGGGAAGAGAATGGGATGGTAACAAAGCCGGCTGAGAAAACTCGGAGGACAGATCTCTGTCAAAGTGGGAACTCTTGTGCGGGGGGGGTCATGCGAAGAAGGTGGGCATCTGTTCGGGCCGTACTTCTAACACTCGATGAAAAGGATCCGTTCATTTCGAATCGGCGCCAGTTAAAACTCGGGTCAGATCACAAGGAACAGTCGAACATCGAAGAGCAAGGTAACGGGTTGAAAAAAGGAAAAATAGACGCATGCCGGGGACATGGTGAAAAGGTCTTAAACGATGGCCTGGCGGGATAAAAAAAGGGGCGACTTGGAGGGAAATGTTTAGCGCTCTCGACCGCGCGATCAAGGAAAGGGGTGAAACTTCCTGGTGGATCGGTAAAGGAAAAGGACAGCCTCAATTGCTGGGGACCAAGACGAAGAAATTGGGGTTTCAGGAGGGAGTATTTTTTGAAAGTGTGAAAGGCGGCCGAAAAGCGCGATGATTATGGCGAAATCGCCGCCGGGGACTAAAGCGCCTTCCACTCGGGGGCGGAAGGTGGGTGGGGGGAAGGATAAAAGCCATGCGAGAGTGGGCAAAGTTAAATGAACTTCTCATCGTTGAGCAGAAAGGAACCAGGGACCGATCTGCAGATTCCTTGACGTTCCAGGGACGCGCCCAAAAAAAAGCTTAAAAAGGCTAGTAGGAGGGAAAGGGAACAAGCTGTTGATAGGGGGTCCTTGCAAGCCCGGCCAATCGCAAACCGCGAGCCGGGGTAAGAAACAGGTAAAAGTTTCAAAGGGGGGCCGTAGATGAAGTCCTCATCTTAACACCGGCGGGAGGGAGTCGTCGAATCGTCTGCCCTCGTCATCTACGGAGGGGTCGTCAAAGCAAGACAAAAGAAAAAAGACACCAAGAGAATAAGTTTCTCGATCGGGAATGCCAGAATCAACATATGAGCCCGAAAAAAACGGTAACGTCAATCGAGTAGTCTCACCAAAAAAACATTCTTTAGGAGGCCACCGGGGGAAGACAGGACCACCTCGTTGCAGGCTCAGCACAGTCCGGATCCGCACTAAGGGAAGGGGAACCCCAAAAAAAAGTGAGAGCGTTGACGAACGGAACTCCACCGGACCGAGCCCGCATCGCCAAAGAGGTTCCTTTCTTGAAGCTTCTTGAGAAAACTCCGTTAGATACGCCAGGATCAGCAGCGCCAGGGAGCTTAATCGATCAGAGAACTCTTTGGAGGGGCTGTGGTCCGTTCGGGTAAAACACGAGCGAACCTCCGGGACTGCAAGAACTTCATAGATTAGCGCGCTAGGGGGGGAAAGAATGAGAACACGCTTGCAGGGACCTCTGGCCTGCCTTGCCCTTCCGCGAAGCGTAGCGAGGAAGAGAGTACTTCACAAAAAAAAAAACTTTCTTAGAAAAAGAGGGAAAGAAAAGTAAACGCGGGCGGAGATGGGACTCGTAACAGTCAGTAAAACAGGGCAGGCTTGGAAAACAGTCTTCTCCATCCCAAGGTCAGCAGATCCTGACTGAAGGAAAAACGGTGCTTAAGGGAAGAAAGGAAACAGCCCCAGGGCACGAGGCTCGATCGGGAAATCTAAGTCGTCTCCGGATCACATAACGATCTCCAGGACGCGGCGGAGGAACTCTGGTTTTCTCTTAAAAAGTTCCGCGGGCCGGGTCACAAAAAAGGAAAAACACCGGTGACGAAAAAATTTGGGAAGGCGTTTGGGAGGGAGTAAATCCGGACCTTGGAAGCGCGAGCAAAGGAGGTTGGGGCCTGCGGGGGCCAGACCTCCAAGTGGGGAATAAGACAGAAATTTGAACTGTCTGGTCTGGCCGAGGTGTGAATGCGGCCTATAAACTTGTCGTACCTTGGGAGTGAGGGAGGGGTCTTTCATAGAAATAGATCCTACGAGGACAGCCGACGAATAGCTCGAAGGGAACTGCAGGACGAGCAACGGCACAGCCGGAGAAACTGGCAAAAGGTGGGCAGTGACGAAACGGCCGCGTGGAAAAATGGCAAAAATGAAGTAGGTAAAAAAAAATTAAGGAGAAAAGGTTACGACGCGGGACGTCCAGCCACCGTGGAGTCTAGGATCGACCGGGCCAGAAATAAGGAAGCATGATCTGCAGTGCCCTCTTCTCAAACTGGTGATCGTAAGGCGAAAGGGGGGCAAAAAAGCATCTAGCATTTCCTTGGGGGGGGGGGGGGGGGGGGGTTAACTAATGCCGCGAGTGGGAGTAAACTCGATTTCCAACCGGCAGGGGATAGTGGTAGGTCGCGGGGGAGGACCGTTGGACACCTCAGAACTTCGACCTTTTCATTACGGAGGACCAATACGCTCAAAATCTTGGAACTGGACCTGAATCCATTATACCTAGGCCAATTAGAAAAGAGCGGTTAGGGTGACTACACAGGGATACAAGTCTAAACTTACCACCGTTTGGGATCCTGTCAAGCCATCACCCTTGCCAAATTTCCGAACGACAAAAAAAGAAATAAGTCAAGGGGGGGTTCAATGGAAAGGCAAACAAAGCTGCCACGGGTTCCTGCAGATGCCTGCGAAAGGGGCTGAGGCCTAAACCCGAGAAATGGCCGAAGAGAGAGATGAAAACCTCGAAGGAATCGGGGTGGAAGAAGGTAGCCGGGACCTATTCTCTTTCAAAACCCATCGGAGAACGGCGACCCGAGGACGGGGGAAAGGTCGGGGAGAGAAGGGTCAGTGGGCCCTTTGGGAAGGGGGGCCCCTGGAAAAGCAGTCACCCAGGGCAATCGGGTTGAAGAACCCTGCCGAGCTGGGCAAAAGGCGTTTTCCAACAAGGAGTCTAAAAAGAAATATTCGAAGACCAAGACGACTGGACGAGTCAACAGGGAGAAGCGCTTGAGGATGCATCCGGCAAGACAGAGACACATTGAAAAAGGAGAAACACCAAGGAAAGGGAAAGTCCGAGGGACGAAAACATATAAAACTGAAATAGCCTAGAAAGTCTAAACACTTAATATAATGTCGCTCAACCAGTCAGTAGGTAAGATTCACTCCTTTTTCGGTCAGCAGGGGACAAGGAAAGGAAGATGGGGAAGGCGCGACAAGGGCTACGACTGCGGTGACGACTGAGGCCGGGGTCATTCTGCTCATGTGGGCGGATTACCATGCCCTCTTAAAATAACCCTTACTAACCAGTCTCTGGAAAGGGGAACTCATCCAGAAAGACCTCTGCTCAAACAGAAGACTAGCCCCAGCTTTGGGACAAAAGTGATGACCGGCTGTGATGGAAAACAGGCAACTCAAAACATAATCTGTAACACAAGCGGGAACTGTGTCAAGGGGGGAAAAAATGGCAAAAAGAGATCGGGAATTCTGGGGTGCGAGCGTCCTGTTTCCCTACCTCTCTTCGGGGACACCGGCCCATACTGGGCGTAGCAATAAGAGGGGGGGTGGGGAGGCTGCACTACAGTGCCTGTCACGGCGGATGCAGCAGTACCCCAAGGCGGGGTGGATCGTGGACCTCGCCGTCAGACAGTGGCCACGTTGGGGGGACAGGTAGACATGTATGTCCGGCGGGGCTTCCAAAAAAGGAAGATAAGGGGGGTGCTCGATGTCGCAATTCGATCCCAATTCAACCAAACCCACAAGCAGAGGGACTTTGACCGCCAAGAACCGGGACTTACTGCCAGTATAGGGGCCTTCCGCGCAGAAGAAAAGTGGGAAAAAGGGGACGTGGAGAAATTACGTGAAAGAAAAGGGGGGGAAAAAAACCAAACCGCCCTTCAAGGAAGGCGAGGCTGTGCAAAAAAGTGCCAAACAGGGACTGGAATGAAATCGTGAAAAACAAGGCATCGGGAACTGGGAAGAGGGATAAGAAAACGACAACTAAGGATGAAAGAAGGCTGACAGGAAAAGACACCTCCGATAGATGGCTATAAGAATCAGGAGGCTAATAAGGACAAGGGACAAGACGTGAGGGGGACTCCCGGTGGTGTAGGTTTGGGGATACGGAAAAAGGAAATGGAAGGGGGGGGCGTGAAAGTAATTAAAGTGAGGGGGGGAGAAAGTTTTTAAAATGTTGGGAAAGGGGTTGATGTTGGGACAGATCTGGGTGATTCACCATGCCAAGACGTGTTGGGGAAAAGGGCGAGAAGGCGAAGAAAACGCACGGCCAGTGGAGGAAAAGGGTGTTCCAACGAGGAGAACGCGGGAGGTCAGGAACAGGCTGTGGGAGGACCTGATCTAAAGGGGGGCAATATCAAGTGGAGCGGCAAAAAAACAGGTGCACAGCGCGCATAAGTCAAAAGCGGGAAGGCGACCGAGAAGGGAAAGAGGGGCTTCAAAGGGGTAAAGGCAGAGAGGTAATCTCGAAAAAGCGATGTGGCCCGAAAAGGGGGACAAAAGAAAAGAAATGATCCGGTGGAAGGAAATTCCTCCACTTGCAAGATTAACACAAAGCACGGTGACTAGAGAAAAGAGCGCACACGTGAACCACTGGTGCCGAAGACGCCGCACCTCGTGAAAGGTTAATCCTTAGGAAAAGAGAAAAAATGGCTTAAGCAGAAGGAGGGGAACTCCAGACACCGAAACGAAGACACGAGAAGGGCAAAAAATAAACTGAGTCCGGGGGCTGGGAAAAAGGTGCGGAGGTATCCGGGAGTCATAGAGAAGAGGAGGAATAAGAGTAGGATCTGACGTGAAATAAACCTAACCGTCCGGTTGCTCAACTTAGAAAAAACAAAGAGAAAAGAAAAACCAAAACAAAAAAATGTCCGAGATTAGGAAGGGGGAGAGGGAATACTACAGGGCAACATACCAACGATTTGGGAAGGAACCTGCATTCTCAGTAAAAACAGGAAAAGACGACCAAGAAAAGAGGTTGACGATACCACGGATCTGAGACCCCCAAAATGCATTGACAACAAACGGGCACGAGATGGAAGGGGAACTGAAAAAAGACAAGGACGTACATCAAGCAGCGTCCCGTAAGGAAGAACGAAGATGAGCCGGCACCTAAAGAAGACGCCCGTATCTAAGCCGCGAAGAGGGTGAATAATGTAGAGAAGACAGAATCGCGCAAATTCCCCACCAGGGAAGGGAACTAACACAAACCAATAAAGGAGGGAAAATATCTTGCGCCTAGTGAAAAAGGGAACAAACGAAAGGTCGTGCTGCCGGTGAAAAAGAGTCAATGAAGGGCGGTGGAAACGTATGGAAAAAGAAGGTTGCGCGTCAACCCACAGGGATGCCCTTAAAAATCTAAGCCCAGGGTGAAGACAAAGGGAAAAACAGAGTGCAAAAACCAAGGGCGGACCAAAAAAAAAGGGATCGAGCTTCAAAGCTAGTTGGAGGGCGCAGGAGCTGGGATAAAAACGGACGAAGTCAAATCTTACGAATCCTCGTCGGGGGAAGGTGTCGCGCAGGGCAAGAAAGTAAAGCACACGAACCAAAGGTGAAGAAGAAATAACACCAAAAACAGGGGCAAGTAGAGGAAAAAACGGGCAGAAGAGGCTTCCTAAGCAATTTCAAAAAACGCACGGTGAGGAAAACACAGCACATTATCACAGCGAGGGCGGTTCGGTTCCCTCTCGAAGGAAGCGGGGGGGAAAACAGAAAGAGGGGTAATCAAAAAAGGAAAGGTAAAAAAACCAAAACATAGGATGTGAAACCCACCACTAGGGCAACATTAGTAAAGATTCAGTGGGCAAGTGATATCGAATGCGAGGCCGACAAATGACCACAAGCGTAGAACTTTCAAAAAAACGTAAAAGAGACATCTCTCCGCTAAAAAAAAAAGAGGATAATGGGGGGAAGAGAACAAGAACTAAATGGTGTACAGGCTTATCCTCAAGAACCAGAGAGAGACGAACAAACGCCCAAAAAGAATACATCAATGTAAGTATTAGAAAAGGTTGAAGAAGAGTCTTAGGGTTCATCCCAACTCAAACACGGCATCCGAAACATAGAGGATAAGAACCGGGAGAGAGGCGTCGAAAAAAAACTTAACCCTTAAAACAAGAGGAGGGTGCAGAGAACGTCGGGGACATGTTCAAAGGAAAGGAACGTTGAATCGTTGGAAGGAAAATAGGCAAAGCAAGGGGGGAAAGGGGCGTAACTTTTGCACGGGGCCAGCAAAGGAGGCCGTGACCATCCGCGTCCGTCAAAAAACAAAAGAGGGAAAAAGAATACTCAGAAAGGTCGATCATCCTAAAATGCAGGAAAATGCGAGAGGGAGGGCAGCAAGGGAGGAAAGGGCGATGGACGCAGGAACAAGAAAGCTCGCGAGCGGCGTAAGGCATTGGGGACGAGGCTCAAACACCGCCCGGCTGCTGACAGTACCGAAAAGAAGGAAAGCAAAAGACCAAAAGACACACAACGAAGAAAACTATCCTAACGGCCGGGGCAGGAGTAGCTGTCCAATGCCAAAAGGGAACGGAGAAATACGTGAAAACGAACAACCGATACAACCGGCGGAGCCCATGGAAGAAAGGGAGTAACTGCAAACGGGTACCTGCATCGCCAGGTGAAGGGTGCAGGCAGGGAAAATACGACGAAGAAACTGCTGCGGGTAGGAAAAGAAGGTCGATTAAAAAAGCACGCCCGCATCTAGATCGCGTGGGATAGGAGGTAACAAAGAAGAGGGGGGGGAGAAAAACAACTCATGAAAAAAAGACAGAGAGCTCGGGTGGTGTCGGGACCATGGGGCAAAAAGAAAGACCACGCACATTGCAGGAAAGCTCCCCTCCGATAGGGGGCCGAAGAACTGCATGAAGGGTACGAAAGCAAAAGGCAACCGCCGTCAGTGAAATGGAAGGGGGACACACAAGAAGAATCAGGAAAGAAAGACAACGGGCGTCAGAAAAACGAAGCCCAGGCCCTGTCAGACAGAGAGTGGAGACGTGCAGAGGGCTGTACGATATACGCAAAGAAGTCGAAAAAGTCAGAAAGACAAGCTGGGAAGGGGAAAAAAGAAAAAAAAAAAAGGTGAGGCGAAAAAGGAAGTCCGCAAAAAGGGGAACCTACCTAACTCTTAGTCCGTCAGCAAGAGGAGGGATACAGGAGCACGACGTCATACAGCTATACCATGTGGAAGAAAAATGCGGAGAAAGAATCCGGAAGCATAGGGGGGCAAAAAAAAGAAAAAGACAGGACTGTAAGAAACCAACAGAGAAATCAGGAGGACACCGACGAAGTCCAAAGTGCCAAGTATATAAACTATCATTTCAGAGGGAAACCAAAAGTGTCATCACGTGGTTCGAAGGGTAAACCGGGTAGAACGGACCACGGGGGGGAGGTAAATAATAAAACGAGGCGGATAAAGCCAGGGAAACGAGACAGACCCAACGCGAAGAAACTGGAAGGACAAAGTGAACTCGCGACCGGTGAGAGGAAGAAAAACCAGGAGAAAAAAAGAAAACGCTGCAATAGAAAAGGAAAAAAGGAACAAACCAAATCAATGAGAGCCACACAACAACGGATAAGGAAAATGACGGTTCCTCAACGGCCGGAAACGGCAGGGGGAGGAGGGGAAAGACAGGAAAAACCCATAGGATACCAAAAAGGAAAGAAGAAAAAAAGGAGGAGGGCAAAAAAGAGAAAACGAAAAGCCTAACTAGCCGTTAAAAAATAAGTCAGGGGGGATAAAAGCGCAGCGAGCCATACCATCAAGGGCAGGTAAGCCTGGTCAATCGAAAGATCGAGGACAAACGTTTAACTTGTTCCTCCAAAATAAACCTGTAGACCGAGAGGACAAGGGGAAAAATCAACCGAGGGACATACCTTGATGTAAGATAAGACATCGGGATGGAGGTAAGGGCCCTACGAAATCACGTTGAGGGTCGAAGGGAAAAACAACAAGCAGGGAGTTACAATAAAGCACTCGGCCGTACTTTTGGAACCGAAGATTGTGAAAGAAAGAAGAGGTTGAGGGGCCAAAAATGGAAAAAAAAGGGGAAACAAACGAGAAAGAATGGAAGGAAGAGGCTGTAGTGGCAACCAGGAGGCGGAAGCCAACCTTGGCCGAGGGAGACGGGAAACAGGCTGTCGGCAAAAAGCCGGGGGAGGTGGAGGAAAGGAGGACCGGGCAGAAGAGGATACATAGATAAAGGGTAGAGGGACAGGAGAAACTTAAGCGAATAAGGCTCAAATATCGGGGGGGGGTTAAGCCGGGAATCGTAAGGGGGGACAACGAAAGGGAAATACCGGTGAAAAAAAGAAAGAAAGGAAATGTAATCAAACTACCTGGAAGTGAAAAAAGAAGGAGGGAGAGAGCGAGGGAGCACAAGAACAATTTCTGAGAAAGGGGGATGGAACAAGGACCACTACGAAGGGAAGAAGGGCGGAGGACAACTGACAATCAAGAAATGGTAGGGGGGAGGGTTGAGGGGGTGCGAAAAAGGCATCCAAAGGAAGGGGCACTGGGGATGGAAATCCATATTGGTCAGAAGCCAAGCCAGAAGGAAGGGGGAAAGACGCTATTATTCGAAAAGGACCGGATCGAGAAAACAAACATAAAAAATTAGAGATTTACTTTGTCGAAGGGGTTGCCAAGCATAGGGCTAGGGGGGAGGACCGGATGAGGGGGAAGGGGGCGGGTAGGGCGAAAGGGGAAATTAAGGAAGGCTCTGACGCACAGAATGGAAGAGATCCAGAGTGAAATAAAAGAAGTCGAAATCAGTCTCTCAAGGGGAGGGAAAAAGGGGAATAAGGGGTCTATGGAAAAAAAAGTACGGAAGGGGAAATTAAACGCAAACACGGAAGGGAGGAGAGAAGAAAAAAAAGAAAGGAAGAAGAAAGGGGGAAAAAAAAGAAAAAAAGGAAGAAAGAGAAAAAAAAAGGAAAGAAGAGAGAAAAAACAAGGGGAGCGGAGAATGAAAGAAAGCCGGGAAACAAGGAAAAGGAAGAAAAAAAAAAGTGGGGGGAAAATAGAGGCACAAAACGGGTGACATAATGGTAAAAGAGAGACTGAGGAAAAAAGAAAGAAGAACTCCAACGCATACCGTATGGTCGGGGTAGGAAAGTAGGAAGCAAAGGAAGATAGGACAGCGACACAATAAAAAAAGAAAAGAGGAGTGAGAAAAAAGCAGCATATTTAGTGCACACCATCGTTATTTGAAAGAAAAAAAACATCCTGAGGCGGCGTCTACCGTATAAAAATGGCGAGGGCCCTCTAAAAGGAGGCATAGAACAGTCTCTCGTGAAGGAATCAAACGTGGTAGGAAGATTGCTGAAGAGGACACTCAGCTCTGGGCGAAGACAAGGAAGACGACGAAGAAGGAAAAGGGGGAGGGGGAAGGGAAAACCTGCACTCAGCATGGAAAAATGGAAACGTCTGAAACGATAAACTGAGGGGGGCGAGGAATAAGGCACAAAGGAAAGATTGCGCACTCTTATATAGCCGACCGAAGGAAGCCACAAAGGAAAAAGGAATACCAACGTCTCAAGCTTGACCAGGAGGGGAATTAAGCGGCGGAGACGGCATAGGAGATAATAGGGACAGTTACAGCAGGGTGTGGTAAGAAACCTGAGAAAAATGGTGGAAAAAGAGGTGAGAAGGGAGCATTATTTGACGAAGGATCTTCAGAGCGGAGAGGGAAATCTAAGTAACGGAGGGCAAAAAGAGGGAGGCCGGAGGACAAAAGGGGAGAAGAAGAAGAGAAGGAAAAAAACCACAAAGGGAAGGAAGACGTGAAATCTCGGAAATAGAAAAAATTAAGGGGAGGAGAAGGAGGAGGAAGAGGGGGGAAGACAAAGAAAGGAAGGGGGGAAGAGCGTGGTATGCACGGAGGGGGGGAGTCAAGGAGCCGAACTTGGAGGAAGGCAGGAGGGAAAGGGGGGGGGAAGAAGTAAGAGAGGGAAAGGGACAGGGGAGCAATCGAAACAAAAAAAAAAAAAGTGAAAGAAAAAATGGGAGGAAAACAGAAAGGTGGGCTCCATGTGGAAGAAATTGTAAAGAAACCGGAGTCTCAAAACCGGGCTAGGGATAGGCGCGAGATCCTGGGAAACTTGCGGGGATACAGACATTTCGGAAACGGTACCGAAGGGGGGAAAGACAAGAAAACAAGGGTCAGATCAAAAGGCCGGAAAGAGGGGAGAAGACAATCGTATGTAAGAAATGAATACATGATCAACAGGAGGATAAGCGTGATGAATGTAATGGTCAGAGCGAAGTGCGGGACAGGAGACTCGTGGGGAGGGATAACCTGAAAAGGACTGTTCGACAAAAAAGGACCGAAAAATCGGGGGCAGGAAGCCCGGGGGAAGAAGTTGATAACAATCAAAGGTAGTGCACACAGAATGGAAGAGGGGGTGGACTGGAAGGGGAGGGCAAATGTGAACAAGAGTGATGCCGGGGAGGAGAAAGCAAAACAAGAAAATGTGGACGTAAGGTGAGACTACAGGGGGAGGGTAGACGAAACTGGTACATACAACGCGCTACGATTGGGGAAAAAAGAAAGGGAAAGGGTGTGGCGTATAAGGAAAATACAGTAACGAGGAGACCATGCAAAACGGAAATAAAAGGGAAGAAACAGAAGAAAAAAAGGGGTGAAAAAAAAGTAAAGGATGGTCCGCTAGGGACGAAACAGGAAAGTCACGTTGGGGCCTCGGAATAGTAGGGGATGTTAATGGTTTCACAGAACATGCCCTAAGAAAGGGGGTGGAGCATAAAATCCATTTAAAAGAGGGGAAGGGAGGGAAAGTACTTGCGAAAGACATGGGGGGGCCCCAAAGGAAGGGGGAAGAAAAACAGAAGGGGCGAGGTGGGGAAAGACAATAAAGGGAGAACAACAAAACGTACTGCGACTGGGAACATACTGATATATCGACTTCCTGGCACGGAGTTGAGAATGAAGGGGCAACGAAATATGACGGAGAAGATTGCATATACTAAAGAATAGGAAAAGGTACCAATGAAGACAAGGGGACGCGGGAGGGAAAAGGAGAAGCGGGAACGAAAAACTGGCGGCGGGGCAGGTGCGAATAAAGAAACATCAAGACAACAGTAAAGAGAAAAGGATATTGCACAAGGAACGAGGGGGGGGAAAGACACCGGACGGAGGCGTCATCGTGAGGAAAAAAGGAGGGGAAAAGAAAAAGGAGATCTGCGGGGGAAAACGGCAAAGGGAAAAGGAAGCAAACGACAAACACAGGACATGGGAAGACAGAAAAGGAAAACAACGTGCTTGCCACAATACCGCGAGCGAATATCAAAAAAGGGCAATACTGGGATACGATACGTGACGATGTCCTAGGGGAAAGTGAGCAAGCTTAAAAAAATCACTGAAGATGCGAGGGAGAGAACACACGGTGGGGGCGACGGAACACTGGATCGGACCAACACCAAGGGGAAGAGAGGGGAAGGAAGGGAAAAGAATAAAACGACACTGTCAAAAGACATTTGTCATCGATCAAGAAGGGCATCAAAAATAGGAGCCAATCACAAGGACAGGGGGGGAAAAGAGAGAGGGGGAAAGGTCAAGAGAACGGTCGGGAAAAAAAAAACTTCAGGGAAAAAAACTTTCAACGAAAAGAAAAGAAAAGAAGCACAGCAGGGAGCCAAAAAGAACTTGCTTTATCAAAATCGAGGTGCCTCAGTGTGCCGAGATCATAGGATAAAGAAAGGAGAATAAGAAAAAAAAAGGCATCAGCCAGTCGGTGAAAAAACAAGGGGGCCAAACGGCGGCG
>Ga0179593_1582886_pt1 | contig 14316 bp, 12 predicted proteins | sample CZODoug2_1_08_16_FD_185931 | JGI IMG/M metagenome (GOLD analysis project Ga0179593, IMG submission 185931) | Vadose zone soil fungal communities from Angelo Coast Range Reserve, California, USA - CZODoug2_1_08_16fungal (PacBio error correction) | ecosystem: Environmental > Terrestrial > Soil >...
TGGGGTCTCAGGGAATTAAAAATCGGAAGGAGGGGGGGAAGTGTAGCATTGGCCTTTGTTTTTAATCTCTCTCAATGGGGTCACTCTTCTTTTCGGCAAAGGAATCTAATGGAAAGTGAATGACCATCTCCTTATGACGGTCGGTCCCTGCTGGACGGGGGCTTCGACATCAGTCAAAAAGATGGGGAGTTAGGGAGGGCCCCCTTAATGTGCTAATCCACTACTGTGCGGAGCACACAGGGGTCAAGGGGGCGGCTTGTCCTCCGCTATGCTTCATAGCTGACCCTGCAAACCCGAGTTCAGAGGGCGACAGCGTGCCAGACGCAACCTGCGCATTAAATTCTGCGGCATCGGGGAAATAATTTCCACCGAAGCGAGAGCGTAGTATTACTCACAAAACCGCATAGAATACTGTCACTCGAAAAAAACCCCTCTCTTACCACAACCGAGGTTATAGGGAGAGCATCGTAGGTCGTCTGGGCCCACCCTTCTTCCAGGAAACAACCACCGACCCCAACAGACATACTTCGGCGGAAGAGCCTCTATAAAACCTCTGGGGAGGTAATTGGGGGAGTCGGGAATCTTAGGGGAAAGAACGCCGGATCTATAATAGGAGCAATCACTGGGTTTATTTGTTTCTAAGCTCTATCTTACCAGAAGCGATGTCCAAACGGGGTGAATCAGTTGAGGAGTCAAGGGTAAGATCCTTCCTCAAATACTGAAAAGAATGGGAAGATCTTCAACTTGACTCTAAGGGAAGAGGATACTGATCAGAGACCGTTCAATGTTTTGTAATTATTGATCACCGTAGGGAAAAGCCACAAGGGTTCTTCTGATATAGGAGATCTGGGGTCAAGAGGAAGGAGGTCGAAGGAGAGGGCTCTCACATGGAGGGGGGGGAGCGACCATTACAATGCCAGAGAATACTGTAAAAAGATGGCCAAAAGAAAGTGACACGCCATCTCTAGAGAACTCTGGGAAGGTCTCGGAAAGAATCAAGCGAAAAATTAACACGAGAATGATTATTGTGCAATTATTAATCTCTAGTCCGGGACGATAGGAAAGAGGGAGACTATTCCAGCAACGGGGATGAAAAAAAAGGTCCGAGGGGTCTGTCATCAACGATCCGGCTCCAGGTAGAGGGAGAAGCGGGGGAAAAATGAAAACGCAGAAGAGGGGGGGGGCACCCTGCAGGCTCTACTATTAATTGTTCTGCGGCGTTAAGGGTCCTGGGAGATAGAGATTGGATAAAAGGAATAGGCGGGATATACTGGAACTTAGTGGGGGAGAGGCCGACGATATTTAAGTACCTCTCCTCAGGGAGACTAACACAAAAAAGTCTAGAAGCTTAGGGGGGGTCAAGAAGCGGCTCGGTGAGAGGTAAAGCCGCTTCTTCTTCTACTCTGAGTAGTCTTGTCAATAGCGGAGACTTTTGAAAGGAATCGAGGGGAGGGGGGGGTAATGATGAATATGGTAAATCAAAGCCGTCATAATTCCTCACGCCAAGGGAATTCCCAACATTTAATAAGGTGCCAGTAGGGTCAAAGAGGAAGTCTTGAAAGTCAGGGGCGAATCCAGAAGGCCGCGTATGCTACTACACGGACCTACAGCGAGGAAGGAGAGCGCGGGGGACGAAAGCAAGCCAGGCTCGACCTCGTAACCAGGGTTATGCCCGTCTCTTTCTGATTGTCCTCAGCTGGGGGAAAAGACCAAAAGAAACCGTATAGTGAAACAACTACGCCCATCTATCGGGTTTGTCTCAGAGATTCGCAAAGGATGTAAATCCCTTTCCGTTCCGGGTAGGTTACGCACAGGCGTTAACCGAGAAGAAGAGAGGGTTAAAAACACTCACAATTTCTAACTCCCTGCACTGACATCTACGAGTAACTAGGGATCAAAAGGTAAGAGGAAGGGGTATGAGGCCGTAGTTGCAGAGTATCTCGTTCCGGGGAGTTAGACAAAAAGAAAGAAAGAGAAGGTACTAAAAGACGGGTCAGGGTATTTAAGTTCGAGCTTCTCACTCGAGCCTTTAAAAAAAGTGAGGGGGAGGGGAGGGGGGAGGAGTGGTCATAAACGCCTAAAGGATTTCCGGAAGGGCTCCCTTCTTGAGACAAGACGAGGGGGGAGGAACTGAAACGTGGGGGCAAAAGGAAGGGGAGTGTGGGCGCATAACTGTGAACCGGGCTTTTTATAACGATACCCCCCCCACCCCCAACCCCCAAAAACCCCCAACCCAGGGGGGGTAGAAAGACAGAGGCGGTGGAAACCTCATGTAAGGGGGTTCACCCGCGCAAAAGAAGTTAACAGGAGGGGAAGATTAAAAAAAACTCCTGGAGAAAAGAGACACCACGCAAAGGAGGGGACGAAGGGTGGAGGTGGCGGGGGTCTCTGATCTCCTCAGGGTCTGGTTTATAAATGCCTGAGAGAGGTACTTGCAAGGGCCAAGGAGAGGAGAGAAAGAGGGACAGGGGAGGAGCGGAGCTATCCTGAAAAAGGCCCTCTCTCTCTCCCAAAAATACGCATCCAAAAAAAAGAACTTTCGGGGGGAAAAAGAGAGGTTTAATTGGGGGGGACGGGAGAGTTCTTCCGTCTCGAAAGACATTGCCGATTTCTTCTTAGCGCCTCAGAGCGAACAGAAACAAGAGAGGGCATAACGGGGTCTTCCGCGGCTAAGAGAGTCATCACATCTCATATCCTCCTCTTCAAACTCCTGCCGGCAAAGGACTAGCGGGAGAAGAGAACTAAGTCGAGATAAGAAGAGGAAAGAAGGGAAAGAGGAGTTATTGTAGTGTGCAATTTTCCTTGTTCCGGTACTGTAGGGCAATATTAAAAACGCGACGAGAGGGTAGAAGCAGGGGCGCCGGAAGGCGCCTTTTCTCAAGCCTATTATACTAATCATCCGACCGTAACATCTTAAAGTGGAAGATAGTGACGTGTACCAGAGGCATAAAAAACTTTACAGTTGAGCCCCGTGAGGGAAATCAGAGGGAAAGGTTTACCAAGAGGTGGGGGGAGGAATCGGCACGGATCCCCCTTCTCCTACGTACCGAAAGAGGGGAAACGCAAGGTGGGGAAATATACAGGATTGTCCGGAGCTTCGGAAATACCTACCCCCGGCTTGTGATTAAAGCAGAGAGTAGGTTGGAACAGATCGCGGCGCCCATACTAAACGAGGGCTTGTTAAAGGCGCTTCTCCCATGCTTCAAAAAGTGTGGTCTATTGGCAGGGGTGAACAGGCGCATTAGTGGTACAGCCGACGGGGGACGCATGTTCAGGCGCGTCCCTTGTTACTCTGCTTGGTGTGTGGGTCGCGTTCGTAGGAGGAAGGGGGGGGGGTGGGGAGGTAAGGGAAGAAGTTTCCGGGACACCTAGAAGGGGGGAGTGAAAAGGCCGCCGAATCCAACTGCTCCTGTTTCGTTGGGGGACGCTGTGCTTGGGGCGACAAGAAGGGGTGGATAGGGACAGACCCGTGTGAGGGGGAAAGTCCCGGCTGCCCTTGGGAGAGGGGCAAGGAGCGGGAACCTTGAGGGGGGGGCCCGAGAAGCACAATTCCCTCTGCAAGGACGTGTGTGGAGAGTTGCCGATAAAAGAAAACGCTCGCTGAGGTTGGGAGAAGAAGGAAGACTTGGTCATCCCAGTATTGTTTCACCAGGGCGTGCTTTTCTATCGAGGGTGAGAAGTAGCCGGGTTCCCCCGAGACACCCGGCCACACCATCATTATGGTACTTCTCAGGGCCTCCCTTTCATGGGTTTAAAAAAAAGGATATAGGGAAACACCCTTCCCGGACTCTCAGGAGGGCAAGATACTAAGCTAGCGTGAGCCTCCCGCCGGAGGGCATGATCACGACGTTTCTGACTCGATGACCTGCTTGTAAGGTGAAAAAAGAGTGGGAAAAAGGAGAAAGAAAAAAAGGGGGAGGGGGAGGACAGGGTACAAGGACTAGGACGGGCTCTAGGCCTCGACGCATGTCCAGCGAGTAATACCGCTCGTGAATCATGCCCAGATGAAAGCGCTAGCAGGGAGCAGTCTGATCGGCAAGTTCCAGAGCTTCACCTTGAGGGTTCGTCATTCCGGCTAGAAACAGAGGAAAAGCAAAGCATGCAACGATACCTGATCCGGGGGGGTTGAACGGTTTGTTGTTTTGTCCTTTTTGGTTGTTAACAGACAAGACCCTGCTCGAGAAAGAAGCGAGGGTACCAATCAGAGGGATTGATCAAAGCGGAGATCTCCTTCATATCCCTGTGTCACGAGGGTCGAATGTGAGCAAAAATCCGTCTCCACACCGAACGGAAGTTAACCGGTCCGGAAGGTGAGGTGCTGGCACCGGTCAGAAGAAAAGGCCGAAGCTCAAACCCTTTATCAATCGTGGACTTTCCTCCTAACGGAGGCTTAAAAGCAGAACCGCGTGTACTACGTTCAAACGGGAGGGAAAACAAGACAGGGACAAAAGCAACTCGTCTAAACGTCCACGGATCGGGGGAAATCAGTGAGACGTCACGCGCTCGCTCCCTTATTTATGCCTACCACCACACTTCGACGTGTCACGACGACCACACCGAAAGATACAACCGTAGGAACGAAAGGGACTCCGCTGGACCTCTTAGGGGAGTCGACTCCGGCCCCCTTCTCAATTACCCGACATTCCCGCCACTGACTAGAAAGGCTTGTCGGGCTCAAAGATTGGGGGGAGGTATTTCTAATCGTCCCTGCTATGTTTCAAAAGAATCGAGCAAACGGCTAGCCAAAGGGGGATGGAAAGCTCAGTCTTCAATCCTACCGGCTAGGACCGCCCGGACCGAAGAATGGGCAGGATCCTTGGGCCATACCTCCCGAGATCCATAAAGGGACACAGAAAAAGAGGAGTAATGACCGCGGCTACCTTTCGGTTTTTTTGAGGCCTAGAAACGGTCAGGAGCTGAAAAAACTCGGTATGCTGCGTAGGATCTTCTACCGAGGAGCAAAGGCTAGAAGGGAAGCCGTCGATGGCCGAGCAATAAGGAAATACAACTGAACAGACCCGCTTGACCACTAACAGACCGGAATGTCCGGGAGGTTCGTCAATCGGGAATCCTGGCGGCACGGATGGTGGCAAGGCCTTAGATACAGGAATCGACGGAGGGGATCCTAGGGGGCATAGCCTTATGTCTTCGGTCATCTATGAAGGCTTCATGCCCAAGGGTGCCGCGACACCTTCTATAGAGGAGCTTGTCCAACCGGATAGTTGGAACCGCAATTGGACTCTACTCTATGCGGGGCAGGCGGTCTGTGCCTGCATTTTCGGGTCCAAGAAGAAGATAGTACGCTGCACGTTGTTCGTCGGGCCGACGGAACGGAGGGTACGGCATAACACACCAAAACGAGAAAAGAGAGAGTTCTGGTGGTGCCCGCAGACGGACTGGGCGGGGGCGCAGCCAGAGGCTCGAACGATGAGAGCTGGGCAGCAGGGAAGCGGGAACATAGGGAAGCACCTCCTGCGGTTGACTATTACTAACTTTGTGCGGCAATAAGCTAATCGTTGAAAGGGAAAGCAAACCATCTGGAAGAAAAAAGGTCAGGACAGGACAGGGACGAACGGGGAGCACTCTCTAGGTATTTATCCAATCAGTTCGGAAAGCCTCACGTCGGAAAGAAGAGGGCCAGAAATCTCGGGCCTCCCCCATACTGAGGTTCTTAAGCGCTGGTTCTACCATCACGATAGAGGGGATAAAGTCTGTTCGTGGATTTTCTTGCCCCTTTCGAAAAACGGGGTGGGGGAATAATGGGGGGGGCAACGCTAAAAAGAGCTGTTGAGTCTCTATACATCTTTAAAAAAAGGGAAACTTGAGGACCGAGGCAAGGTTATTTTGGATCACATTCTGTAGAGAATCGGATCAGCAAACAACGGTATTTAAAGATTCTTAAGAGAATTGATCGAATCACCTTCTCTGGAAACTCCTAGGCACCTGGCTTGATCCTAGAACGGGTTCACCGGGGGGATTCTGAAGGACCAAGTCGAGGACCTCGGAATACCTCTCTACCATCCTAGCGTACGTGATGCCTGGAGGCTCTTTATCTTTTTCTAAACGGGGGAAAAATACAGGTATGGGAAGGGGGGGAATGGGTAGGCCGGGGAGGGTAGTATCTGCCCTCTTCGTAATGCTTTACCCTCCTAAAGGGAGAAGACTTGGTAGCTTCTTCAAGGAACGGTTGAAGGAGGCGTGGACTCATTAAGGAATTGCCTTCTTTGTGTAGTTCCCTACCGTACTCACACGCATTGGGGTTCATTTGCCTCGTATTGGAAACAGGAAAGAAGAGCGCAAAGAGGTCATCATCCTTCTAGAATCTCTCCTCCCTCCAGGAAGTCCAGTCTTCGAAACGAGGGTTTAGGCCAGTATCCTCGAAGAAAGGAGGGCCTTAGGAAGATTTAACACGAGGCTGATACTAACTACTGCATCTGAGGAAGCTGGTAGTGACAAAAGGGGGTCGACAAGGACTTAAAAGACTCAGACATCCCCTCCTTAGATCAGGGGGGACGGTCGCTCGGGGGGGACTAGTGAAGAGAAAGATAAGCTACGGTCGCTTTTCTTCTTTTTAAGACATCTCGAGAAGAGGAGGGGGAACGGGATCAAAACTGCATCAGGGAAGATCTCAAAAGGGAAGATCTCAGAAGGCAGTCCTCCAATGTTTCCCCATCGTGAAGAAGGGGTTCCTAGAAAAAAAAAGGAGCTCTAGGCTCGAGCCGTGAAAGGGGGGGAAAGGGCGAAAGGAAGGAAGAAGGGAGAGCTAGAAGGAGAGGAGGAGAGGGAGATATAGGGATTAGGAAATAACGTGAGGGGGGGTAGTGAGCGGCAGAAAACGAAAAGAAGGTGAAAGGGGGGAGAGGGTAGAGAGGGGTGCGAACGAAATGATGGGGGGGGGGGGGGGAAAAGTTGAAAAAAGGGGGTGTGAAAGGGGCGTGGGAAGTGGGGATACGTGAAGAAGGGACGAGGAGCGGAGGAGGAGTAGGGGGCAAGGTGGGGTACATAGACTTTGGGTGAACTTAAGTGGGCATTTTGTTACTCTACTCTCTCGGAAATGCAATCTCGGACAGGTCGAAAAGATACCCTTTACTCCCTCAGGAAGAAAGTTGAGTGAGCAAGTTCCGCTCAAGGGGTTTACTTCTCACTAAAGAAAAAAAAGGGTAAAAGGGAACCCTTGCAAGAGTCATACAGCCGAGACGTTGTTGCAACTATTTGGTCTTAAAGGGATCCGGGCTTGCAAAAGATACAGAAAGAATGTGGGAGGACAAGAAGACAGACACCTCCTTTACCGAAAGGTTCAGTTGGGGGACGACTAGCTTGCAGAAAAATCCCCGTCGCCTTGGAAACCCGAGACAGTACGAGAGGGACCGAAACTTGACTTTTCTATACCGCCCCCAGGGCTTTGGAAAAGAGGCAGCAAATCTTCAGGAAGGGTAGAATGGACGCGGGTCCGGGCCTAAAGGGGGCGGAGACAGCGTCCTTGTAAAGCGCCGTAGCGAAAACCTGTCAAAAATCCAACTAGAGGGAGGGCGGGGGGTCTGGTCGGGGGAGAGGATGAAGGGGGGGGGTTGGAATCCCTCCGGAGCCCATCTTCTGTGACCTGTCAATCGTAAACGGGGGATGAAAGGAAGGGGAGGGGTAGTCTCCGTGGGGGGGACTGGTAGGGGAAGTAAAGGGGAACAGCGTGGCCGGTCTGAGGTTCAGCCGGAGGGAATTCCTTGATGGACGGGAGGGGCCCTTTAGAAAAATTTGGGAAAGGGGCGCTAGCACCTTTAAAAAGGGTGCCAAAAAAGAAAACCACCCGTGGCAAGCACGGAAAGTGGGTTGTTTATCAGGGCAGCACGCAGCGACATGCCGTTTACTTCTATCTCAAGTTTGGTCATCCTTAATTTGGGGGGGGAATCTCTGGGGGGGAGGGAGGGGAAGGGATTTCAGGGAGCCGGCGGTAACAAACTTCCTTCAAAAAACTTTCGGGAAAAAAGGGCGCACGACTCAAGTCTGACTCATGTGATGAGGGGGTTTAATGAGGGAATCCTTAATTACGCCTACTCCAATTCAAGAGAAGGATCCGATAAGAAAAAAATTCTAGAGGACATGATCTGGGAATTAGAGTCTGGACGGAAGAAAAACTGGGGAGGGTAAGACGAGCACCCGCACGCCACTTCTTTTAGGTACAGACTCTCAACAAAAAAAAGATGATGGAGAAAATAGAAAATATGGGGAAAGAAAAAAATTAAATTCGGTGGGGGGCTAGAGGGGAAAAAGAAGGTCAGGAAAAAGAGAGCAAGAAGAACACCGTGATCAGAACCCATCTATTTCGCGTCTCCCGCTAAAGAAGGCTATAGGGGAAAAAGCCCGGAAATAGGGTCAGTCTTAGTAAGGTAGAGGGAAGAAAGGCAAACCACCTGGTATTCCCATTGCCAAGGATAAATTTCCTTTTTTTCCATGGAGGGGAAGGGGTCGGTGGCACTTGTCCGGGGCAAGAACTGAAAAAGATATCGACAGACGCGAATGGGGACCAATCAGTGGGGGGGGTGATACCAAAAGAGATATAGAGCATAAAAATCAGGAGAACTTGCACTGGCTTAGAACACACACCTTTTCACTTAAGGGAACCGGTTGGACTCTTTCAGGTTCAACCAGGGAAAGGGCGCAGACTCCAAGTTAAGCGAACGGGAGGTCAGCTCGTTAATTTCCTCCGGGGCAAAGGGAGGGGGCATTAGGAAGGAAAAATAGCAGGAAACCGGGGGGGTTACGTCTCTGGGGACAGGAAAGGGAACAAGAGTAATGTTCCAGTCTTCGGCGGATCTGGGAAAGAAGGGGCCGTATGGGCAATCAAACGAGCGAGTTCCTTATTGTGAGGAAAAAAAACAAAACTAAGAAAAGGTGCACGACTAAACCTTCTCTTAACCAAGGACCTGCTATGATAGCATGGAAAAAAACTCGAGGAACCACCTAATTTCTACTCAGTCCCAGAACAAACCGCAGCCACCCCGCCTTCCTAAGATAAAAAAGTCCTTAAGCGAAAAATCATCGAATAGGGCCATACTTTTTGTATGGTCGGGGGGAGAAAATAGACTGGTCACCTCTGAGCTAGTGGAAAACTTCTCATGGGTAGGTCGAATCTCATGGGTGGGATCGGTTCTCTTTAAGACCTTTTTTCCCTTTCAGAAGGAGTTAGGGGGAGGACGAGGTATTAAAAATACCTTCATGACAGCCTAGACCTCGTGGAAAAACTTGATCGACTCTGTGAATAGACTCCAATTATACCCGGGGTATAGGGGGGGAAGGGCACCCCTCTTACCCAGGGAAATATTTACGGGGAGGGGGAAAAGTATAACTCGATGGGTATAGGGGAAACGCAGGTCGAGCGGCTCCTCGATGCGCGGGAGGACGGAAAGGAGCACAAAAGTCCGAAAACCCCGGGAACCAGAAAACGAAAAACCCGGCGATCCTCGGGGGCTATGAAGGTTGCGGGTGGTCAACCTTCTGGGCACTAGGAGGGCTACGTAAATTAGTGAGGGGCGGGAGTCATGACCGACACGAAGTCGAAACGGTCCATTTGCTTCTTGTCGGAGAGGAGGAAGCACATCCTCAATGGAGCTGGGGAATCTTCCTTCCCCAACAACAAATACTGAGATCTTGGGTGAAAGAAACACTCCTCAGAGAAGGGAAGGGTAGAGGGGATTCAGTTGCCTTTTCTAATCACGCTAGGGGTCAGAAGGAAATAGACATAACTATAAGACTCCGTCGGAATCGACCTCCGGCATCGAAAACAAATACGCTTCTAGAGGATCTGGAAAAAAGGGAAGAACAAAGTCTGGGGGGGGGGGAAGAAGAAGGGGCGGGCGCTTCTAAGCTCTGAAACAGGATCTCCCAAAGGGCGCTCGGGGTCAATATCTGGGAGGCTTTTTACAGGTCGTACATAGGGAAAAAACACAAGCGGTACTAAGGGAAAAAACTACACATCCATCCTTGAGGCCTCAAGAAAAACCCGCAAAAAAAAAGTTCTGAATGACTACGAACTGGGAGGGGGAAAAGAGGGGGGCGGCGAGGGGGGGTGACAATCTGCCTCAAAGGCGAGATGATAACGCCGACGCCGATTACGCTTCTGCACAGGAGCGATGGCGAAAAAAAAAGCTCAGAAAGAAGAATGACCCGTCGAGGTTCGGAATGGGGATCCGGGAAAAAACCGCTGCGTCATGGGAAAATACGCAAACACGTGCCTTCTACTAAACTATCTTCAAAAAGTTGAATAGGCGCGGCCCATGCCGTTGGTGTCGAAAAGGTTAGCATCAGTCTTCTAACAAAAAGGAGGGTAAATATAGTGGAGCTCAACGCATGTTGGGGGCACTCCACGTCCCACATGGAAATCTCCAAGGGGGAAAACCTCATGGAGGTGAAAGCTCTTAGCAAAAGGGAGCTTGGAAAGTTGGGGCGCTTAATCGGTCGCACTCATGCGACCATCGGGAGGGAGATGGGATGTGAGGTAAGCTTCGAGCCAGAAAAAAGGGAAAAAGAGACCAGGATGTTCTTCTCTCTTGGAGGAAAGCGCAACTCTTCAGTTGGTGAATCAGAACTTCTTGATCATCGTAGCCAGTGACGCTTGTAGGGGAAGCCAGGGAGTTTTGTCCTGGAAAGATGGGAATGACGGAGGTAGGCCCGGCCCCTTATTACTCATAGTCAATCATGCTTTGAGAAATGTCAGAGGAAGCTCTCTTGAAAAAACGTGAAAAGAAAAAAAGAGCAGCTCCGCCAAGAAGCCGTCCCTGCTTCTACCACCGAAAGGGGGAGTCCATGGGAATCAAAACTCAGACGGGGAAGGAGGCCGGGATATTTAAGTCAAAGCGACAAAGAAGTTGCAGTCGAGCTCTGAGCTTCCTGACCAAGACTCTAGATCTCCCCCAGAAAAGGGCGCAGAACAACAGCTTTGATGTGAACACGAAAGTCTAGGGGAGGGGGGGAATCCATCCACGCCGAGAGGTCGAGGTATCGTCGTGAATCCTCATCTGATCGACGAGACGCTCGAATGAGGGTTCGAGTACTAGAGTGAAAAAGAAGGGGGCCTCGGGGAAAATAATGCCCGTGGAACGCATCATGCCGCCTTTAAAGGAGCCCTTCTACAACTCAGGAGGAAAATCTTACGAGATCAGGATCTCTAGCTGAGGGTATGATCGGGGGGGCCTGTTTCCGTACTGGGTATTTTGTGAATATTGAAGCTACCGGCAGGGAGAAGCTCGCGTTAAGCACTTTGCTCACCGTATTAGACGATCAAGACTCAGTAACCATAGTGAGCACTGTGTGGGGACGGGTGAAGGGGTAAGGTAAAACCACGGTAAAGTGGAGCATGATAAAAAGTGGGAACTATGGGGCTCTGAGATCTGAAGCAGGGCAGTATCATCACTCCTCGGAAGCATCGACACAGGTCCTGGCAGGTCGTAAAAGGCGAGAGGAACCAATAAACCGAACCCCATTGGTTGGAGGACGCTTCAAAGAGGAAATGCTTGTGAAAGATACATGTATCCACCTCCAACCTCCAGGGAGGGTGTCTCTAAAATGGAGAAGGGTAGCAAGGGGCTTGAGGTCCGTTTTCCTCATTCGTCTTCGCGACGGCCACTGGGGGGGGTCCATCTCCAGAGGTCGACAAGGTTCTCAAGGGAGAGAATAGAAGGATTGTAAAGCGGATTTTTACTTCTGGGGGCTTGAAAAAAAAGGGTTGGGAGAACCTCGGATAGCGCGTTCCTGGGCCCCACCAACCGTAAACTATTGGAAGAAGGGGCCCGGAAAAAAAATCCTTTGTTGGCCCTTTGCGGGGGTTAGAACGGCTTTGGGTTTCGCTGGCCCGTGGAGGAGGAACGTCCGATCTTTTAAGATCCACTGGCTCTTTTGACCGTTTGAGGAAAACCGCGTTTTACAGATAAATACCCGAAGTTAAAGGGACTGGCCTCACAGCAGTAGACTCTCAACCTCCGGAATTTAAAGGAGATCTCAAGGGGGTTCAATCAATAATGATTGGGGAACCAATAGTTCGTGGCGAGATTGGAAAAAGAGGAAACCGGCAACAGAAGAACAGGAAAACGTCAGGAAATGTCTTATCATTACTCATGTGCCTCCCTCGGGGGTTTTAACTGAGAAGGAAAGAGACCGGGAAAGCTTGAAATGTACTCTCGCCTTCGGAAAAGAAGGGAGCCTTCTAAAAGAAGGAGGGGGGGAAGGTAGGAATAGACCTGGAAAGCTATGCCCTCTATCAAAAAAGCCTCTGTCACTTTTAGTTACAATAGGAGAAAAAAAAACGGATGAGGAGGAAGGGAAAGGTAGCTCAAGACTAATTAGTCAGGGTGATAACGAAAAGAGAATCCAAGAGGTTATAATGAACGTGGCGGTCTTCTCCCGCTATAAAAAAAAAGAAAACGCTCATCTGATCGGACGCACAAGAGGAGGGATCCCCGGAAAGGAAACTAGGTCTATATCAGGAAACACAGGGGAGGGCTAGGAGAGGCTGGTTGACTTCGGCGTTTCTGCCGTGGCCATGGGAATCGCGTCTGCCAAGCTTCACCCTAGAGGACCCAAGCAAGCGTACAAGGGGACAAAAAGAAGTGAAAGTACGGTTAGTCTCTCGGTCCTACTTATGATCGAGCGCCAACCCAGGGTATGCCGTCCGGGTAAAATAGGGAGTCTTACAGTGAGGGGAGAAAGAAATTGCCAAAGCTGATGGGGCAATCTCTGTCGGGGCCCGAAAGGCAGGCTTCAATTTAAACTCGCAGGCCATCGCCTTTCAGGGTCAAAATCCAACAGGTCCCAAACATGGCTAGGATAGGAAAGCCTGTTTCACGAAACCTAAAGGGAGACGGACGACCACAAACGTGAGACTACTTTCACACTAACCAAAAATCTCGTGAAAACGACCTCATTGAGCGGATACATTCTAGGCCTCGGAGGGGGGTCGGGGAGGGCAAGAGTCAAACCTGGAAGCCCGACCCCTATCTATCTACAATCCCTTAATAATGCCTCGAGAAAGAGACAATTCCATGGGAAAGATGGTATCAAGGGAGGGGGAAAAACTGGTAGAGTTGAAGCGGATCATCCCCAAGCCTGGGATTGTATTTCTAACGATTAAAATAAGAAGGCTCAGGCACAAGGAAGGTTACGGTCGTATTCGGTTAGGACCGCCGAAGAGGCCAAGAAAATATCCACGAGCCACATAAAGGGAAAAAAGTGGCAGGCTGTCGATATCTTCCGTCTCAAAACGGTCAGTTGGGTAAGGAGAAAACCCCGGAAGGGACCCAGCTGCGCTGGGGGTAGCTCCAGCATCGAGCTCTTAATAGCGCTCGACAGTCCGAGATAACAGGAAGAAAGGAAAATGACCCTAAAGTACGGAACCGCAAAACAGCGGGGGGGGGGGGGGGGGGGGTTACACAGGGGGGGGGGGAGCTCTACGTAAAACGAGGAAGACGCGAGGTCCGTCTTCTTTCGAAAACGTGCTCGGCAACGCGGCAAAAGAGGGAGGGGAACGCAGGAGGCTTACTCAGCGGTCAATTGAAGATCAGTCAGGATCCCAGAGCCGGTCATTGGAGAAAAAAAAAGGCGATCACCACGTGAGGTCTTCATCCCACTCCGAGAGACCTTTCAGCTGCTGATGGAATATCTTAAAAAACAACATCGGGGGGGACTCAATCGGATCGACTAGCGGGTCAAAGGAATTTCTCGCTCTCGTCAAGGGGAGGATTCGGAGAATGGGTCGGTCATTCGCATCCGAGGGGAAAGAGGGCAACGTTGTACTTCTCCACGGTCTGCATACCTCTCCTCTTCCTAAACCTCCCTTCGAGGAGAATATAACCTGGACGCCAAGTATGGTGTAGCCTTCAGGACGGGGCGGGGAAAAAGACTATCATAAGTGACTGCTTCGAGGGATCGTTGCGCGAAACACCTCTTCACTAGAGGTTCTCAACGTCCTTGGGTTTCATACTACTTGGGTCGCGACTACAAAAGAAGGGAAGAAAGGGAAAACCTTCACCAGGCTGAATGAACTCCAAACGGAAATTACTGCGAAGCGAGCACAGCTCGAGAAACTAAAGAAGTGAGGCGGTAAAGGTCCTAAGGTCCACGGTCGAAGCTAAAAGGAGGAAGGAAAGCGCCTCCGACTCCTAGCTGCTGCCAAAAAGCTCGAGGGCGGACCAGATAGGACCGGAAGTTTATCAACCGCGGCTTAGGGGGAACGGGGAAGAGTCCAGGCATGTGCAACTACCACCCATATAGAGAAGGTGCTCAGGTCGTACCTCCGACTGACTTTGAGAGCCACATTGACGTGATCGAATC
>Ga0179593_1542114_pt1 | contig 14315 bp, 17 predicted proteins | sample CZODoug2_1_08_16_FD_185931 | JGI IMG/M metagenome (GOLD analysis project Ga0179593, IMG submission 185931) | Vadose zone soil fungal communities from Angelo Coast Range Reserve, California, USA - CZODoug2_1_08_16fungal (PacBio error correction) | ecosystem: Environmental > Terrestrial > Soil >...
GTTGCAAGAAAAGATCAGGTCTGGACTAGAAAGAGTAGAAGGTGGGGGGGGATGGCAATCAAAGGCGCCGGAACGGGATAAGGACCGTTCGGGGAATGGAAAAAAAAAACGGTGTGCGTTGCTTCCGGAGGGGGTCGGGAGGGGAGGAGGACACAGGATGAGGGCGTTTTGCGGAAAAAAAAGATACGAGAAAAGCGACGTCAAGGAAGGAGAGGGGATGAAAAAGCGACCATCTAAAGGAGGCGGAAGGCTGTCTGAAGCTTCAGAGAGGGGGAGCCGTCAATTGAAGATGGAGAGGGAGGGAAGGAAAAATTCAAACTCCTGTAGTTTCAGCAAAAAAGGCAACTCTCCAGAAAATTGAGAAAAGGTCTTGAAGGCTGACTTGTGCCGATGTAAACGGTCGACGGGGAAGAGAGGCGAGTATGAGATGGGGGCTCAGAAAGAAGGGGAGATGGAGCATCATCTTTTTCTAGGAAAGGGAGTAGAAAAACGACTTTTGGGGGCAGAGAAGGGGTCCTATTGTAAGGGAGGGAAAGTGGCGCAAGTCTCGACCTCGGGGAAAAGGAGATCGAGGTAGAAGGCTTGTTCTAGGGGTGCAGGAGTGTCCGGCAGAAAAGAGGGGGGAAATCAAAGGAATAAACCTTTTGGCGTGCAATGAAAAAGGAAAGTTGTTGGGCGACATGAGGGGGAGGGTCCCTAACCGTTGACCCAGAAAGGGGGATCGGTTGCGCGCAAACCCAAGAGAGAAATGGATGTTGCGGAGTGGGGGGGGAAAACAAGAAAAAGTCAGGTAAAAAAAGGAATCGTATAGACTTTGCTGCCTCGAGTACAGGATTGATATACTAGGTCACACGGGCTCCTAAGGGAAAAAAGGAGGGGGTGATTCGGGAGAACCAACTCACAGACACAGCTGGAGGTTGGGAAACGCTTTACTACCTGAACGAGGGGGCTCTCAGCCGGAGAGAGATACTCATTGGGGGGTCAACGAAAAAGCGTGCTGTTTTGCGTGGAAAAGTCTTCTTCTCGTTCAATCTTTGTTGGAAGGGGAGGGCAGAGGGGTTTTCCGATTGTCCCGCAAGGAAGGGGAAGAAGGGAAGAATCATTGTACAAGAAGGGGGGGGGAGGAGATAGTCCCTTCCACGCGAGGAGAGATCCAGGACTTCGGTGCCCAGCTTGCTCCACCCTTATAGCCTCGGGAGGTAGCTATCGAAGAGCAACGGGAGGAAGGCTTGAAGGTGAAGTAATACCTCGTGAATGTGGTAGGGGGGGAAAGGGGGGAAGCGACATTGGGCGCATTTAAAAACAGGGAAAAGGAAAGAGTGCAAACAGACGGAGAATACTTGGATATCCAAAAATAAAAAAATGGAGAGGGGGGGGGAATGCTACTTATAGCCGGGGGGAGAAGAAAAAAAACTAAAATAGACCTTTTCGGAGGGGGGTAAATTAGGAATTTAATAAAATTTTCCGCGGGCTGGCAGAGATATATCATTCTTGAAAACGGTTGGAGGATAGGATCCTGCATCAGGCTCGAAGGGAGGAGGACTCTTACCCTCGACGGAAAGAGGAAGGTATTCGCACGGCGGGGGGGGACAAAAAATGGGAATTGTAAATCATGGGGGGGGGAAAAAACTTGCGTAACCATGTGTCTGGGGGGGAAAAAAGGGTATTTTGGTGCGGGTCCCCGACCGAGAGGGAAGATGGGGACGCGTCGGAAAAAAGCGTCACGCAATTTCGACTCCCCCCAAGAAAAGAGAAAAACTAGAATAGACGAAATTGATTCCGGGGATCACGGAAGGGGGGGGGGGAGGGGGGGGCCTGAATTTTGCAGAAAGGGAAGAAAGAGGCCAGCTGCTGCGTATATACGACGACGGGGGATTCATTAAGTTTACGGCCACAAAAAAGGGGAGGAAGACGGACCGCGGACGTTTGGAACCTGGGGGAAGAACAATAGAAAGTCTACTCGAAAAATGGCAAGCCTGATACACTTCCGAGAACACTTACGGGGGAGGGAACTCTGTGATGTAAGTTTGGGGGCCAGGTCGACGATGTTCATAGGGGGAACAACGGCGCACCGTGGGGAAAGGTGTGGACGGTTAAAACAAAACAACTTATTATGATAAATATAGATTAGAAGGGACATTAGTCAGCTACCACTGGTGAAAAAAGGGAAAGGAGAAAAAAGATGAATCAGCGACGTCCAAAAAGAAAAGGGGGAAAAGGGAAAGAGGCTCGATCCGTAATTTGACGGAATGAAGGGGAAGAGCAAACATCTTGTTTGCCAGTCTATAGAGGGGACCGAAGTTAGATTCCTTATCGGAAAAAGGGGGGGGAAAAGGGAGCAGGGAAGCGTAAAGAGAGAAAGAACGAGGGGAGACTCCTGAATTCACGTTAAAGGAAAACCGAGCATTGCTTTCCTTTCCGCACATTAGAGAAAGCAATCGGACCAGTCGGCCCGGGAAGAAAAGACAGGTCATAAAAAAGAAGTGTGACGTGCCGGAATTGAGCGTGGAGTATCAGGGGAGGCGCGTCCGACAGACTGGCCATTTGGCCGCCAACTACAAGTATGGAAAAAAGACGCAAAGTGCTTACCCAAACGTTAAAAAAAACGGGTGTCGTTAACGCCCAACGGCAAAGGACCGGGATAGGAGTTCTGTTCCTGTCGCAGGGGAAAAGGAGGGAGAAGACCGGCTCCTATCAAAAGGGAAAAGGGATACAGCCAATTGCCCGCTGGAGGGAAGAAGGAGTGAGAAGGCACGGAAAGAAGAAATCAGGTCAGAAAGCTCTCCCACGGCCTCTCAGACATCAAAAAGGAAGGGGGGGGAAAGAAAGGAGAAAATATTCGCAAAGTGAGGGGGAAAGACGAGAAGGTCGGGACTGAACTTTCACTGAATGGCAGGGCTTCCCGAGCCAAGGAAAGCAGTGAAAATAATAAGCCGCCGAAGTGCGAGGCTTAACCTATCGACCGAAGATCAGGGGGGGGGGGGGAGCCGCAAGCTGGAAAAGACTTTGCTCCAGATGACGAAAATCCAAGGAAATAACTGAGACTACAATGAGGACGGAACGAACAAAACAAAAACCCTGCTTCTCAAGGTCGGAAACAAAAAGCTTAACTACGAAGACCTGTGGGGAATCAGGAAAACCGCTCTTTTTAGCGCGAGACGACTCGTAGCTGGGGGAGCAGGGGGAGAACGAGAGGGGGCAGGGAGACGCACTCCCACCTAAACGAGGAGAAGGGGGTGGCTACATAAGTGTGAAATTAGGGACAAAAAAAGAGACGGAGCTGAAGGAGGAAAAAAGAGGGAAAAATGATGCGGAAAGAAGACAGGGGGCTCCAAGAAGAATTTTCAAATTGGGGAACTAGGTTTCTTTGGGAAGAAACCATAAAGAGAATAGATAATGGTGGAGAACAACCAAGGGCACATTCTCTTGACACGGGAGAGGAAACGGTCTAAGTGCAGAAAAAAAGAGAATGGAGCAACGAAAAGACTGGGTGCCCATGTCTTCTTGGAAAAAGCCGCATCGCACAAGCCTACCAACGAGAAGTGTGGGTTCGACCCGGGAAAAAAAAAAAAAAAAAAAAACCAAAATCAGCTCGCGAAACCTTCGAGAAAAAAAAGTCGGGACGGGACAGAAAAAAAAATGCGCGGGGGGCCGCAGATCAAGGTCGACCAGGGGGAAAAACCGAACTGGGGAAAGAAAGGACCTCAACAGGGACCAGGCGACGGTTTTAAGACATGCAACACGTAAAAAATGAGGAGGCCCCAACTACTGACAAAAAGGGGGAGTAGCGCAAAAAGTTTTCAGCGAAAATCCCGGAGATGAAACTTAGAGGTTGACCTCTACATGAGACAGTGAGAGCAGAGCTGTGAAGAAGATAGCAATCTACCCTCGGATCCGCAGCGTGAAAAAAACTGGGCCGAAAAAAGAACTAGAGACAGATTACTCGCTTATCCGAGGAGTAGGGGGGCTGCCGAAAAAATCAGATTAAAAGCCGCGATAAGCCAGAGAAACAGATTGTTCAAGTTCACAGAATACAGAAAAGAAATAGGGGGGCCCGTCGAATCGAACCCGGAGAAAAATCAAGTTTAAAGACCTGCTGTTAAAGAGGCACATAGGATATAAAAACAAACAACAAGGATGCCGCGCCCGATTGAAAATTAACAAAAGGAGGAGGAAAGTAGAAGGTGAGGGAGAAGGTGGGGGATATGCGCGCGGGAACGGGCGCCGGAAGGAGGAGGGAACTGTGAACACCGGGGGTGGGCGGGGGGGTCGCGGCGGGAGCTCTTATTTCAGCATTATTAGGCGTGTTTGAGATCGTCTTTATAAATCTAGGAAAGGGTGGGGAAAAGGGAAGGGAAGCTTGCTAACCATGAAACGAGGAGGGGAGAAAGCTTGCGAGCCGCCTCGCGGAATCGAGTTAAAATCAATGGGGCGGGACTAATCAAAAAAGGAGAAGGAAGTTATTGAGCCAGAAAATTGTGCTAAATAAAAAAAAAGAACTGAAAAAAAGGGGGGAGCACTAGTTGCTGTGCTGCAAAGAAGATAAGGTACCCTTTCTCGGAACTTCAACGGAGCGAAAACGTGGAAAACGGGGGGGCTCAGAACTGCGTCGGCTAGGCGGGAGCGCACCGTGGGGGAAGGGAAGAAAAAAGAAAGGTTTAATCGGCCGTGCGAAGGATCGATCCGAGCCGCTTCGAGTCGGAGGTTTGCGAATGAATTCAAGGGAAGGAAGGGTCGAATAAAGAGGGGAAAGAGAAAGGAGGCCTCTTGGTCGGCTCTCAGAGGGTCGGGGAGAAGAAGTGTACTTGCCCATCCCCGGTTAGAAGGCAGGTGGAAAAGGCTTTTGCGCAAAAAAAATAAAGAAAATGGGGACGGTGCCAACATCAGAAAAGGGGGGGTAAGGAAGAGGGAAAGGGGCTTGCCCTGTCTCTGGTAAGAAACGGGGGAGAGGACGAAAGCCGCGTTCTCCGGAAATAAGGGTCTAGAAAGGGACTGGAGCAACCCAAAGAAGTCTAAAACCACAGGAGTTTGTGTGGGCGTAAAAGGCTGGTAAAATGAACGAAAAGTCTCGAAGCTGCCCGATACTGGGTGGCGAAAGAAAAAAGACGATTTGCCACGGGAAAGAAACATCTCTCGGGTCCGTTTTTCAAAAAAAAAAAAGGGGGGGGGGGGTTAAGGGAATGGGGGTCCCTCCGGGCCGACGAGCGGCGGTGAAGCAAAGCAAGGAAAAGATCGGGCTGCAGATTTCGCATATTTCGGAAGAAAAAAGGGAGGCGGGGAAAAATTCGTCCTCCACCCTGAGAGCCTCGGTAGGAGGAGAGAAAAATTCTCGGCGAGCGCGCAGGAAAAAAAGAAGAAATGAGGGTCTGGCTTAAGAATGACATGGTAATTTAAATTAAAGGCCCAGATGAGGGAAAAAAAAAAAAATCGAGGACGGGGTGAGGTTCCCAGGGGAGCGGGGAGGAACTTGGAGCGCCGAAGCAGCGAAAGGAAATGAGGTCGGTCCGAGGAGTACGAGACAGGAGAATGTAAATTTTCCCAGGAGGGGAGCTTCTGTAGAGGCAAAGGGAAGATAGATGCAAGGAGCAGGCCTCGAACGCCCAGGGGGAAGGAACCAAATTATAGATTACGCACGATTTGGCTTTGGGGCGAACTACGAAAAGTGGGCTCACGTTTTGTTAGGGAAACTTTGGGGGGAAAAAGAAAAGTGGAAGGGGGTGATATTTGTAGTGGTTGGGGGAGGAAAACTTCCTCTTTTGCGTCGACCAGGGGAAATCTCGCCATTGTCGAAAAAAAAAAAAGAAGGAAACAAAAAAGAAAGAAAGAAGAAAAGGGGAGCAGGGACTGACGGGCCGACTTTCAAGAGTGGGCAAAGTTACGGAGAGCGGGTGGAGACTAGTCTGCTCGACGGTTGGCCTTGACGGGGAGAAAGGGGCGAAACTGAATTTAGGCAAGGGGGCAAGTCGAGTAAAGTAAACTCCGGCTCTCCGCGAGGACAAGTGGGAAAAAAAAAAGAACGGACGCTGTGCTGTATCAAGAAGGATAAAAAATACATAAGCTGCGGCTGGCCGCAGGAGCATTCCGGGTTTACCAGCGGGAGTAAGAAAAAAAGGCCACTTGAACCTGGTCGGAGGACTATGCGGTGGAGGGGGAATCGACAACACAACGTATGAGGAAAAGAGACAGGGAACCATCCCCAAACGATTCAAAGAGAAAAGGTTTCGCTGCCCGCCCGATGGAAGGCGGACTACGTCCCAACTTCCACTCCCAGCAAAAAGCGGGAAAGTGTAAAAAGAAGTGTAGCGCGGGATACAAAACGGGATGGGAGAAAGGGATACTTTTGAATTCGCGGGTAGCCAGTTCAAACGACTCGGAAGGCACGTAGAGGGAAAGAAATTGGAGAGCCCTGCCGGCACCAACAACGGGGAAAGGGAAAAAAGGGAGATCGCAAAGCCATTGCAGCTCTTGCCGAAAAAGCAGGAAAGGCAAAAATCCGTTACGGACCCAGCAGAAAGGGATCCAGTTCGTATAGTAGAGTGTGAGGCCGGGAAAAGGGAAAAAGGGGGAAAAACCAAGGGGGGAGGCGTGGATTATCTGGCAGTAAAATCAACAGAGCGACGGGGACCAATAAAGAAGGACAAAGAACGGGTACGCAAACCGCCAAAAAAAAGGAGCCCATTCCCCCTCAAATTGGCAGGGAAAAAAAAACAAAAGGTCGTAGACCACGTGGAAGAGACTCCGGGTCACCGGCCAGGAGGCCGTCTCCTAGAGCAACCGGCACCGGGCCTAAAAAGAAAATGGGGACAGGAGAATGTCTCGACGAAAGGAAAAAAATGCGAGTGAGCGCGTTCCCTGCACCACGTCCCCCCAAAAGAAGGAGATCCGACCGGGGGGAAAACCCAACAGAAGGAAAGGGAAAACGTGCGTTTGCATCCGATAAGGCACGGAGCCTGTCACTGAAAGGGGAACCGAAAATGCGCTTACCAAAAGCCATTCAAGAGGGGGTAAGGAAGGCTCCAAGTCGCATCGGTCTTCAGAAGGAAAAAAAAAGTCGGAAACGGGGATTCTTATCCTTTTTGGGCAGGAAAAAGACGTGTTCCAGGAAGGGAAGATAACGCTTCATACACGTCCGAAGGACAATGTGGGCCTTCACAGGAGCGCGCGTCTGTCTTAAAACATAGGACCCAAGAATCAAAAAACGCACCTTTTTGGACGCAGCCCCCCAAAAGCGGAGTTCGGACATCAAGGAAAAGAGCTTGCTAGTGGAGCACGGGCCGCGGGGCAGAGTCTGAAAGTCGTAAGGAAGCGGGACGCCAAAAAGCATGCGGTTCTAGGGTTTGCACCCCGAAAAGAACTTCTATGCTAATTAAAAAAAGGAGAAAATCGCGTGGCCGTCAAGCGTTTCAAATAAGAGGCCCGACCGTCGTACCGCGCAGAAGAAGTGAATGAGGATTTATTTGGGGCGGCAGCCAAGCCTCCCGGAAGAACTGGCGAAGAGGGGGGGGCTCTAACCAAGCGGGTCCACATGGCCGGAATTCTGAAAAGCAACGCTCGCATGGACTCGCAAAAAATGAACGCAGTGGAGCAGCAAACAAGCGACGGACGGGGGGCCCATTTCTGCGGACAAGAAAAATTCACTAGAAACGAAACCTCGAGAAAGGTAAGGCCGGCGTTCGGGCAAGACAACAAGAAAACTAGAATGCACACGTAATCTGGCGGAAAAAGGCCAAACTAAGTGCGCCTTGCCCCGGAAAGCGCTTAATGATCACGGGGGGGGGAGATTCGCACCCTGTGAAATCTCGTACGGTGCAGCCCGGGAGAAAGGGGGGGGGAAAACATGTTCACCAGTTCAAATTAAAAGTAAGGAAACTGCTTCTCAAAGAGTTTAGGAGACGATTTTTCGCAAAAGAGTTTCGACTCACTATGCGGAATTTGCTGGAGGCTGAGGTTCATCTCCAGGAGAAACCGTGTTCTTCGGGACGCGCTGTGACGGGGAATCTCGCCAAGGAAAGTATGGAAATGCACGCAGAAGAGGGGGCTCACCTCATAGAAGGCTCATGTACGAAAAGTAAATTCGAGTACTCTAAATCTCCTTTTTTCTTCTCAGGGAAAAAAACCAAGCCATCATGATCCTCCGGAAGTCAGAAAGCGACATCAACTCCCAAATTGGAAAAGAAAAGATAGGGCTCTTCTCCGAGGGACGAAGGCGGGGAATCGACAACTCCGTCACCCTTCTGAGCTTGGCTCTAATACCTTAGGTTACTAATGTGCGGAGGAACATCTCTCATGAAACAAAAATCGGGGATGATGAAACTCTCTAGCCGCAGCCCGATGGCCCTGGGTGAACTGAGGAAGAAGTGCGGAGAGTTGTCGTTAAAACGAGAACTTCCACGGTCACTATGTGAGAGGGGGTTGCTGTCGCTGGCGCCTGCGCGGATTGAAAAAGGTAGAAGCACGCAAAGTAGCTTTCTCGATAGGGGAGATACGGGGAGAGATGGCGCCTCGCTGATGCTCTGCGTGCCCTCTTTTACTAAAGGAAAGAGACGAGGGAAAACATCAGCGTCGCCCAGGTTGAAGAAATTGAGCCGGGGGAAACGGGGGGAAACAATAAGGAGGGGCATTTATCATAAAATTCGGAGGAATCAAGGCCAATTGAGACAGCCAGTTGCGCCTCTGGCATGAAGGGGGGAAGGGAAACAGGGACGTTAACTTCAACGGGGCGGGGATAGTAAGAAAGAACCCTTGTCGAGACCTTGATCAGCACTGCGGCGGTCAGGCGGGAAATGAAAAGGGGGGGTCTTGGGGTGTGACAGGGCTTGTCCGTCGAAGGGTGTCTACGATCCTCGAAAGCTTCAGGAAAGGCTTGCGATGCATTGCAGGGGCATGTACCAAAAAAAAAAAAAAACCGGAGCAGGGGGAGTCCCTTGAATGATCCAGGCAGTTCGTGCGGGAAATAAAAACCTAGACGTGTACGTGCCCAGAAGAACCGAAAATAGCTGTTGCGCTCCCAGAAAGAAAAAGGGTTGTGGGAAGAGGGGGTGCCAACAGAAGAAAAGGGAGGTCAGGGAGCTTGATGGGCTTGCAAATGTCTTCGTAAAGGACGCAAAAATCCTCGTCTCTAAGGGAAATCATGACGAAAAAGAGCTATCGATAACCGCATCTTTTCGGGGAAGGGAAGAGAAGTACGACCTGCATCGCTTGTGATCAGGAAGCGCTCGCGATAATCTTGGAGAGCGTCGAAAAGCGGAGGAAAACAAGTGTCGGAGACGTGTCCGGGGGAAAAAGACAAAAACTGTTTTTCCATTGGGGTAAAAGGAACCGCCGGGCGCTCGACAGGGGAGTGAGAGCAAGACGCAGATCGGCCTGCTTTCCGCAGTTTCGGAAGCTTGAGCACCGGGAAGAGGTGCCCAAAAATCACGATAACCTCGGCGACTCGTGAGAGAAGAAAAAGAGAAGAGGTCGGGCGATCTCTGCGTGCATCGTACACTGGGGGGGGGGAGCGAGCGAACATGAGGCCATGGGAAAGAAAACGAATTCTGGGGAAGGGCACCTCACAGAGCAATCAAATTTTCGTGTGGAGTTAAACCAAAGTGGTGGGGGAAGGAACAGGACAAATGGTCGCGCAGAATAGGCGAAGACCTGGGAAGATGACAGTCGGACATGAAAAACCCCCGAAGGTAAGAGTTTTTGGAGAAGGGTGTGCACTCGGGATGATAGGCTCTGGGGCCGGTTTGGGGCCAGCCAGTCCGCACGAAAAAAACAGCTCTAACCGGAAACAGAGGGGTTAACGGTCCTATGAGAGAGTGGGGGGGGGAAAGACAATCCTTAGGGGAATGGGCACGTGGGGGGGTAAAATTTTGTTCGGGTAAACAGGGGTTGTCAGCTTGGGGGGGGGAGTTTTGGGGGGGGGGGGACGACCGTCGCGCTCTCTTGGACGCGAAAAAAAAAACTCTAAGCCACGCTCATAGCATCCCAACAGGTAAAACCCACACGAGAAGAAAGTACGGCGGGGCCGGGAAGAAGGACGATCACGGGGGAATGAATTTACGGCGAGCGGGACGCTGCAAAAAAAGCTGGAGGGGGTTTTACCGGTGGGGTGAAAGACCGCGAAAGAGTAACGAATCTCGAGGTCGCCTGAAGATTAAGGTTTTAAGCTCCAGGGATCTCGAGTTCTGGACCGCTTGCGGGATAAAAAAACGGAACTCCGAGACAACTACGGAGCAGCTTGAAGGTGCCTTAGATGGGACGTCGCCCATGTGAGCGACTGCCCTTTTCAGACAGGGGAGGGAAGTGATGGAGTCATCATCTCCTCAAAAGAACGAGGAGGAAAGAGGAAACATCCACAAATTCATCGAGGACGGGCTAATGGGAGCTGACCCGCGCTATTTGTGCAGAAGAAAAAAGGACATCGGAGGGCAACCGCAATCTCGCTGGAAACAACCCACCACCACCAGGAAAGTTTGATCAAGTGGGAGGCAAAGGGGTTTCGTCAGGGGACGAGGAACTGTGATAGCGGAGCTGTACAATTTTCACTACCGGGGGAAAAGGAGGGAAGCGATAACTGAGGAGAAAGTGCCGGAAATTAAAAGGAGGAAGCAATCGCCCGCCATGATCCCCAACAACTTTTCCGCTCGACGTAAACGGGAAGTTCGACCAGTCGGCCCGTGCTGCCAGGGAAAGGGAGGAGGGGTGATCTTTCGGGCTTGGAGCGGATGCGCATCGAGGGGATGTATCTTGCAGTGAGGAGAAGGAAAAAGATAGCAAACTTTCTGACTCATTTCCAAAAACAAGAAAAAAAATGGCACACAAGTTTCAGGAAAAACTTATGCAATTCCCCATCCAGGGGAGTTTCACCCCACAAAGGACCGCACGTTATGACCCTCGAACGTGTCTCCCGGGACCGGAAGAACTGCACAGCTGCCGGGCTAAAGGCATCCCAATTCAGAAAGACGTGCCCGCGCGGCAATTATTACCTTTCGGGGGGTCGACGTGAGAATAAGGCGAGAATTACGGGATCTCCACTGGAAGCGTCTTCACCGCGAAAAAATAACATGCTAAAATGAGTCGCGACGCCGGGGTGGCACACCGCGATGCCTACCTTTAAACTGAGTTATTCACGCGCCCAGACGAGGGGGTCCATAGACATCTCTCCTGTAAGCAGGAGAGGAGTCAAGGGAAAAACCTATAAACCGAGAGAGATAAAGGGTGAAAATTTGGCCGAAAAACCGAACTAAATCCTCTGCTGAATCTGAGAGAAAGGGGTCGTTCTATAAAATGAGGTCTTACCGTGAGCGCGAGCGAAAGGACAACAAGAGTGCAAAGAACTCAGGTAAACGTAGACGAGAACCTTTTTGGGGGGGAGCAGGGGAGTACTCTTCCAAAACACGGAATGGAGGCTCGGGTCAATGGTCGGAATGCCATAGGGGCAAAAAGATGCGTTTGAAAGGGTGGGGGGGTTCGCAAAGAAGGTTGAAGTAGATGCCTGGAAACCGGCTTGCCGTCTCCAAGCGGAAATGAAAGCCCGTCCCCCCATCTGAAAGATCCCTATGCCCTTTTCTGATTCGTGTGGAAGAGAAACGAACGCCTTCGCTAGAGGGGGCGCGATCAAAAAAATGCAAAAGGGATTCTGAACACGGCTGGACAAAAAAGGGCTCTAATTCTCTCCCAGAACATGAGAAAAAAAAAACGGCCGCGACGGCTTGCCTATGGAGGAGGGGGGGGAAAGGCGAAAAAGACTTCACTCGCGCAGAAAACATGGACAGCGTTGGAGGATCGAAAAAAACCGGCCTACACGGACAAAAACCCGGAAGATTAAAAACCCCCAAAAAATGGCTCAGGACCAAACCGAACTGAATCAAGTTCGACCTGTCGCCCCAGGGACCATCTAGAAGATCCCCCTTTGCAATCCCGAACGGGTGAAAACATTGCCCTAAAGCGGAAGAAAAACGCTGCTGAAAATTGGAAAGGGGAAAAGCATTTTTTCTGCTGGGGAAAATAAAGGAGGTGAGGGAATAATCGTCCAGGTTCCATGATCTTCTGGGGCGAGAGATAGAACCTGCTCGCCAATGGAGTCCACCACGCCAGCGTTCGCTGGGTCGCCCGACAAAGAAAGGAAGGAACAAAAAACTGGGTATCCTTCGCTCAAAGCTACGGGTTGCAAAACGCCTCATCATGCTGATCCCCAACGGCAGAACCCCACCCCTATTTGTTAAGGAAAGAAAGTGGGAGGGGGGGGGACGAGGGCCGCGCGAAAACGACACAGCACGGGGGGCGAGAAAGAACCTGCTTTTTCCAAAAATCGGAACGAGAGGCTAAAAAAAGGAGGGGGAGTAGGGGAGACGCGCCCGCATACCATCAGTTCTTTCGGGAAACGATTAGAGGGGGGGGTTTCGAGCGTCCCTCAGCCGAACGGGGGGGGGAGGGACAGGAAACCTGTGTTGGGGTGCGGTCGGGAAAGGCATTTCACAATGAGAGTGGTTGTCTATCAGCACGGGAGCAGGTAGAGAAAAGCGCGTCCGTAGGCGCCAGGGCGAAACACTCTGCTGGGCAGGTTAAAATAGGGCTAAGCTGGGGGAGGAGCCGGCTCTCGTCAGCGGCGCTCCCGGTTGAACGAGGTAGCGGGAACGGAAAAGGAGCCTTCAGTTAGCAGAAAATGCTGGCAAAGTCCTAAAAGGAAAAAAAAAAACCTTGAGCACGGTTGGCGCTTGATGAAGGAACTGGGGCCCGTGGAGGGGCGGAACATGACGAGAGGGCAAAGAATTTACTGGTCGACCTGATACATGAGAGGGGGGCAAAGAATATAAGTCGGGGGGTCAGGCGAAGAGCGGTGAGGGGCAGGTCCGCGCAGTTTCGCAGAGGAAAGAGGATCTTCGTCTTGTGCTAGGCTAGTGGGGCAAAGGTAATCGGGCAATCCGGCGCCGTCCGTCAAAGGGGGGGGGGGAGGGAAAAACTCCATCATTTCATGGGCGGGCAGGACATAGAGCTCGGTAAATTCCCGGTCCCGTGTTCACAGAAAGAAGAAGCCGGGGGTGGCTCTCAAAACCAGAGCTCATGATGGTATGGTAGGAAAGCAGAAATGTAAGTAGAAAAAAGTGGACTTGATTCGCGTAGGACTAAGGGTCCCTGGCTGAGGTCGAATACGCTTCGGGAGAACGGCCAGCACAGAGAAGATAGAAGGGAAAAGGTCGGCGAGCAACGGACACGCATTATTTGGGGGGGGACGGAACCTCTTCAGGAGACGAAAGACCGCGAGCCGCAATCCCTAGATAAAACGCAAGGGGCAAAAAACGCGTTACTGGCCAGACAAAATGTTTCTACTCGTCGAGTTGTTCTTTCGATCCGGAAACCCACTCTTTTTTGGGAACCGAGTGAAAGTCCAGTGAAGGCCACCTCATTGTCCTAGCAAAAAAATGCCAGATTTGGGGAAGGCATGGAAGAACAACGGGGGTCTTGGAGAACTCCACCCTGGATAAGAGATGTCAAATCGGGAAGGCGATCAGGCAGAGAATCCTTAGTCAAGCCGGCAGTAGACCTGGCGCGTAATCGAACTGAGGGCCACAGGCAGTGAAAGAAAGGGATGGCAACAGCACGTCGCGAATCTTGTGCCTGTGGGGATTGGAACGGGTTCGGGGGAAGGACGAGGAAAGCCGTGTGCGCTCAAAGGAGAACTTAGAAATGGTCTCTTGCCGCTGCAGTCTATACCTAGGACGCGCGGGCCGTCTTTTATGCAGGGGAGGGGGTTTGGAAGAAGCCGTCAGCCTAGCGGGGCAGGCCTGCGAACGGAAACCTCAGACTGTAGGAATACTAAAATGCTTTGTTTTCTAAACGCCGAATACGGGAAATTGGGGTAAGTAAACTTGTGGTAAAAAAGGGCGGTCCGAAGGGGTGTATTTTTTGGGGTGTCCGACCGCGCTCGCTTTTCCCGATCAGGCAGCGCCACGCATAATCCCGCGATCCCACCACGCCCGGCCGCTCACACGAAAGATTCCGTGTCTATCACTTGCACTGGGGTCAAGGGGGGAGGGGAAGAATTTTTACGGCTAGGGGAAATACGCTGCAATGGCGGCCGACGGTTGGGTAATACCTGGAGGCTAGAACTAATTTATCGCGGAAAAGAATTCACCCGCGTCGTTTTGAAAAAAAATGTTTACAGAAGAGCGAAAAAGTCGACGGGGAGAGACATCGCAACTGTAAAAAAGGAGTGGCTTAAAGTCTCACTGTCCGTCACTTACGGGTTCAGAGCCCTCTGGTGGAATTTGGGGGGGATCGCTGGGGGCTGACAGAATTGGGCAAACGTTTTCGCCGAGGGCGGGGGC
>Ga0179593_1687698_pt1 | contig 14315 bp, 12 predicted proteins | sample CZODoug2_1_08_16_FD_185931 | JGI IMG/M metagenome (GOLD analysis project Ga0179593, IMG submission 185931) | Vadose zone soil fungal communities from Angelo Coast Range Reserve, California, USA - CZODoug2_1_08_16fungal (PacBio error correction) | ecosystem: Environmental > Terrestrial > Soil >...
CAAACTAACCTCCTTCTTGAAATAGAAAAGGAGCAAGCGCCAATGAGAGGGGTTGATCTGAAATTTTTATGTGATTCTGAAGGGGCGATTTCACCGGGGGACTGCATAAACTCCGCATGCAGGCGGGGTAAGGTATCATGTATTAGAGGGGAAATTTCTAAAGGGTTCCTAACAAAAAAAAAAAGGGGGCGCCCTTATGCAAGAGACCCGAATTCGAAACGCAAGCTCTCATCTTTACACTTCCGGAGTGGAAAGCGAGGCAGCTGACGATCGGATTCTTGAAAAACAGACCTGTCTTATACGAGGGAAGGCGACCTACTCCCCGAGAACGTGACTTTAAAATAGCAGGGGGAAAAATTCGATCCTTTGGGCGCATTTTTTACAGTATGGATAAGGAGTTGGTCCTCGAGTTGTGATCGTTCGTCCTTCATGGGATCGACCGGATGAGGGTATCTCTTGAAGGAGTCTTGAGGGGATGTTTCGTTCTGGGGAAAAAGGAGCCGTCTCTACTCCGTCCCGACCGTAAGAGCGGGGGATTTTTGGCAGGCGCGGTACCAAACCGCGAGGATCTCGTCGATCGTGAGCGTGCAGAGAAGCCTGCAAAAGTCTAAAAAGAACCCTTTGGTGCCGTCAATTGTAAATACCGAATTCGAGAGAAAGAAGAGATGCGCGGTACCAGCGCCGAAGGCTAGTTTTGGGGGCACACACCTATCACTTGGGGGCGGGTTTCAAGGGATGCGACAATAAGTTCCGGCGGCGGAAGCGCTCCGCTGGGAGAAAAGTCCACGCGGGAAGAGCGATGCGATGGACCAAAACTTTACCGGCCCCCATTAAATCAGAAATTTTGGAAAGGGAGGGGAAAAAGTAACATGTTCTATACGAAGCGCACCGCCGGTAGAAATCGGGGGCACCGGCGAAGGAGGAATAAGAACCGGGGAAAAGGGACTGTCCGAGATCCAGGCGGTCGACGGGCGGAACCTCCTCTGGGGGAAGAGAGATGACACGGATGAGGAAAAAGGGCGTGTTGCCACCAAAGGTTATCAGTCCGGGAGAAAAAGGGGACGTCCGGTGGGAGATGACTTTGTTATGGCTCGCCAACGCAATAGTAGGGGCAGTAAAGGATCCGTGAAAAGAAGCGTGACGGAAACCCTGTAAAAACCAGGGGCGAAAGCCGTTTCTGGTCCAGGTTGGGACAGGCCTCTAATTTGGTGGGAGGGGAGACTGTTTTATTAACCTGCAGAGCATCACATGAAACTATGGGGGGGGGTTCTCAAATCCTTCCTTCGCAATCAAGGGATAAATCCTCGAGGTCGGGAAGGGGCAGGGTCTCTTGCATCAAAATCGCCTTTGGCCGCAGGGATCCTGGGAAGGGGGTGGTGTCTCTTCGTCTGATGAGGGAATTCTGTTTTGGGCCGACTTTCCAGGGAGTGGCTCCTTCCTCACCGAAGGGCAACCTCTGACATGCCGAAGAGAGTACTCGTCCCAGTCAGTGGCAGGGGTAACGTAATGAGTGCCGCGGACATAAAACTAAGCGAGTTCCTCGGGAAATGCCGGATCGACATGGTAGCACGCCCGCACTGAGAAAAGGATGCTTACGATTCCAGGAAGGAGAGTCTCAACGGAACCTTGGGGGGGAGAGTTCATACCTTCTCCGAAACTCCCGGGGAGCCACGATCTCAGGGGGGGTTTTACGTGCAATTGTTTTCTCTGATCCGGAGTCCGGCCTGGTTTTGGTTCGCTTTGAATCGCGGGAGAAACGCGCGTGACGTTGACGCAGAGCCCAGCGAAAATTTACGGAGCAAAGGGGGGAGAGAGCCCTCTAGAGAAATGGTGGGTGTTCTCCTTTCCCGAAGAATAAAGATTCTTCCACGACAAGGTCGGCGCAGAAAGCTTAGAAGAAAAACTGCACGTTCATAGGATCGATGAAGGGGCCAGAGAACGCGATAGTCCTCGCCTCGTAAAAATCTACCCCCTATCGTCTCAAGGGTGTCCGCCATAGCCCTTCTAGGACCACGACTTGTCCTTCAAAGTTGTAAGGGAAAAGGGACTCCGGAAATTAGGGAAGAGGGACGGAATAATGCATCACAGCACGAAGAAGTTCGATATCTGCTAAAAACCTGGTAAGTCGCAGTCAACGCCATTCCGGATCTGACGGATCCTATGGACCGGAAGGGGCATGTTTCCGACATTGCTTCGACCAAAAAGGGGGGAAACATAAGTCCTAAGAGCTTTGTAAACCCCTTCACGTGTGAAATGTGTAAAGGCCCGTAATCAGTGGGAATGTCTGTGGTGGTTTTCCTATTTACAAAAATATTAACCGGTCTCTTGGTCAGGAGCTACTAAGCGACTGAACTCATCGGGTTCAGAGAAAGGCGCATTCTCTGACTATCGCCGCGAAAGGTACATAGAGCGCATGTACCGAAAAGGGACTGGGGATCTCGACCGCATTACGGATTATGAAAGCAATATATCCGTGACGACGGGTGCAGTTTTGGGGCCCGGTCTAGTCGCGGGAACTGAACAGCGTGGATCCGGGAAGCGCTAACCCTCGTAAACGTCTAGCCAGGTGCCGGAATACCGAACGCGGCTAACTGAGCCAGGAGAATTGCGGCAACGACGGAAAAAAAAGAGAACCACGGCTTAAGGCCGGGAGAAGGCTGATCGAAGAAAGCCCTGGGGAAGGAATCGGAAGTGAGAGCTGGGACCGAAAAAAGGGAGAGTCTGCAAACCTGTCGGCCGCGGCCTCGGAAAGAAAAAGCGGGCGGTCTCGTTCCGGTTTGAGGAAAGGAGGGGTGGACGGAGAGGAAGTCTGACCGCCTTTAAAGGAGCCGGGGAGCATCGCCGGGCTGAAAAAAAAGGGAACTTTCAAACCTGCGCGGCTTGACCTCAAGGTCAAAAGCCATTGCACCAAAAAAAAGAGACCCGCAGACAACAAGGAGCTGTTCCTCCGGAAAAGGGAGGAGGGGGAAAACAAGAGGATCTGGAAGTCAGTGGTACTACGCCGAGAAGGAAGAGTCCATCGCGGCTAAGTTCTTGAGCAATGGGCGAACTATAATTCCGACTCTTCGGGGGAAAGTGCTCTTTCTGGCGTCTGTGGACTGCGGCAAGCGCCATCAGTAAAGAACGCGGTGAAATTGCATTCCTGCAGGAAATAAAAGAAGCCAGGTCTCAACAAAACCTGAGGGAAATAGATGGTCTTGCAGCGGAATAGGGAAGGCGCGACGAAAAAACGCCGATGATGTCGGGAACGACTAAAAAAACTCTGAGGCATTCTCCGTTCAAAGGAGGGCAGAGCAAAACATGGGGAAAAAGCAGAAGAATTCGCCAAATAGAATGTGCCCCGGAAATTCCTCCCGGCGACCGCATATCCGCAATCAGACGGGTCAAAATAATGAACTGAGGAATCGCGATGGGAAAGCGGGGCAGGACGTCAAGCGGTCTGGGCCCTTGACCCATACCCTAGGGACGGAGTGGCATCCGAGGACAGTACGGCCGAAAAAAGGGGAAAAGAAAACCCGGTATCCTTAACAAGACACAACTGAACGAAACCCGCATACCAAAAAAAGGAAGAAAGTCTGAGAGCCTTCGGGCAAGAGTGAACGGTGTTTTCCAGGTAGCTGCGGCCTTTCCCAGACAGCGACCACGAATTCCCCACGATTTTCGGGATCCAAAACAAAGGGGGACTACGGGTCATTTCAGGGCAAAGGATCAGGGCTTCCGGCAACGTATGGAAAGACAATTCGAAGCCGGAAAGGGAAATGGAGACGGGCGGACTCTGACTATCGGGGGGATGCCAAAAGAGCTCGCTGGCAGGATCACGCTAATAGTTCCCTGTCGGCCGGATGGCCCATCCGGGCTTCACCGAGAGAGAATTCAGGGGTCATGCTGGAGGATCCACGCGTGCCAAAACCTCTTAGCAAGAAAAAAAAAAAAGATTTCTCGTAAACCATCGTCAGAAAGGCAGTATAAATAGAGCAGATATTTTTGGAGCTAGAAGCAATCTCGACACGAATTTAGGGTCTTTAACATTAAAGCGACCCCGTTACGGGGCACAACTTATTTGATGAAAAAAGAGGAGCTTTTGCTGGTGAAGGGAGCGGCAAAAATGACCGTCAAAATTAGTCGTGCCTCAGGAAAGGGATACACACGAAAAAAGGGAGGGGTCTCGCGACCGTCTGGGAGAAAAGCGCAGGTGCGGAGTCGGCAAAGGGAAAGTCCTCGATGTCAATGCGTCGGGGCATGAAACATTCACTTTTCAGGGAAACTGGACGCGAAGCTAATGGAAAAGAATAAGGGGATGTAAGAACGAGGGGCCGAGGGCGAGTGGCGAGAAAACAGCCTAGGTCCTCGTCCTATGACGGGATCGCTTCTGCGGTCCTAGCAGGATGAGAAAAGCTCAATCAAGAAAGGAAGGGGGGTTACCGACGCCTCTGATGAGCCGTAAAAGAACCCAAGAATCCGAAAAAATTGGCGCTCCAAAAGTGGGCAAAGTCGACCAGTTGGTGACGTTGCTCGACGGAAAAACAAGGGGGATGTATTCTGATCGAGAGACAAACGCAGAAAAAACAGCTTCTAAGGGGGGAAAAGGTCAGGGACGACAACCGTGGGTCCTGTGGGGGGGAAAAGGGAGTCTGTTATCGTCCAGCAAAACCCGAGAGACGCACCCCGGATGGCACGGAAAAATACATATTCATCGGATAAGGATTTTGGAAGTGAAATGGCGCATCAGAAAAAAAGATAAGACCAATTCTATCGGCCCGGGCGGAGAGCTTGCCGAGCATCGCCTGCATCGGTAAAATATTCAACAGAGGAAAAGCGGAGGCCATTCGCTGTTCGCCCGGGGAATTAATTTCTCATCAGGCAAAAAAGGAAGGCAAACCAAAGGGAAGAACAGAGGCGCGCTGCTCTTGAAAAGAACCAGGACGATCTCGGTACTACAAGGTGCTAAACCAGGACCTTCATAACCCGAAGAAAAGAGATTCAGAAGAAACCGTTAGTTTTAAAGGGGAAACCTCGCAAAATGTGTATTCTAATCCTTCTGCAGCGAAACCAGATGGAATCCCACCAAAGTTCGGAAAAAACCCACCATCGCATAAGCGGGCGTGGGGGGGAAAGGTGGGGGGGGTTTTATGTCAGGACTGATCAATTTACGAAAAGATGCAAAAAATTATTGGACACAAGTGCGTTGGGAATAAAGAATACTAAACCCTAACGAGAGAAACACGGGTACCTAATTCTGGGAATAAGTGACGAGACACTGGGGACCGTTGGGGGAAAAGGACTTACAATCCTGTATTCCAGCGATTGGCCAACCAAGAACGTGTGGAGCTGCCGAACACAAACCCAAACCTGAAAAAAACACTGCTTGAAGATACGCGAAACCATTTTCCCAGTTACTTTGGACCGGTGCGGAACCGTTCTGTACGAAAAGGAGGGGTAGAACATTCGGATCGGCGAAAGAAAGAGAAGTTGCCAACCGAATGTCCTATTGGATGGGGTTTGGTTTTGGGAAATAGGATATCATTCATGCCGACTGCTGCACAACCCCTGCTTCCGTCGCCAATAGGGAGCCAAGAAATATAGAATTTATAGCGGGTGCGGAGGCAGGCCAACCGTCTCCCTGGCGATACCCTTGGGGGGGGTCCTCCCCCAACAGGGGGAAGAGCCGGGGGTCATTCGATAAATAGGGTAACCATACGAACCCCAAAGGTAGGAACACGAGATTCGCCTTCGAAAGACACTAATCTTCTCGGCTGCTGAGGGTGGACCTCAAAAGATTCCTACTGGTAAATGGGTGAATCTAGGACGAATCCTTCGATACGGAGAATCGATAGAGAATACGGTACCCTGAAAAATGAGAATTCGAAGGCAAAGAAGTTCGCCGAACGATTCCAAGTCCTCTAATAAAAAATTATCGATTCAGCCCCTCGAACAAAGCGCACTGGGCCAGAGAATCCAAGCTCAATCGAACGTCCGAGGAAGGGCCACCTCGGCTACTAAAGTAGAACGCTCGAGACTCAAAAATTAGAGCATCCGCGGAGTACCCACCACGCCGGCGACAATTCACGGTTCATGAGGGTCGGTCGTCGCCGAGGGGTCAGAGAGAACAAAGACTTTCTCAAAGAGTGGTGCGCAGACGAATCGCATGACCCGATCGGGAAGATACATTATCGCAATAAACGAGCGGGCTTCAGGCGTTGGCAGCGGCACCAAGGTAGAAGCCACTGCTCGCTCAACAGGGGACCGACAGAGGAACCTCAAAAAGTGGGGCGTATGAGGGGCTCGGTGCGATACTCGAATCCGAGAGCAACAAGGAGGTATCGGAAAGATAAATAGGTGGATGTTCGACCTTCCTTTGTGACGCGATCCGACACAATCGAGTGTCTCTGAAGGGCTTCAGTCGACGGTCACCTTGTTCGAAACCAAGGATATCAGCCATATGCGGTACTCGGGAGTATGAGGTAGAACAAAGATGCGGGTTAAAATTGTCGAGAGGCAACCACAATCGTTAATCAGGACACCAGGGACACCCCTCTGACGATGGGTGACTATGTGCAGCTTTGAAACCTCAAGGTATTCTCGCAAATTCAGAAGAAAGCGGATGATCAATTAGCAGAAAGGAAAAACTGGGATTACCTTCTAAAAAGCCCTCATCTTAGGTGAGATTGATCTGTTGGATGGGGCCTTTTTTTAAAATGGGTCAGCGTTGCCATGAGAGGAGAATGTCCCAGCTGGCGAAAGGACAGCGCGGGGGAAGTCAATACCGACGACAGGTGAGGTATTGCCGCCAAGAAATTCGGGGGTAAGTAATGAAAAGGCTAGAACGGGTCCCCCGAATTTTGCAATTTGATGAGGAGGTGACACCTCGCCGAAAAAACCATTCGATCGGGGGGAAGCCTCGGGGGAGAGAAAACCCAGCTCGCGCCCCCGGGGGGGTGTAAATTCTTTATGCGTGAATTCGCTCCCTAGGGGGGTCAACACCTTGCTCTATCCCCGAGAGGTGGCCAAAAGCCAAAAAGATCATGCTCTGGGAGGGAAGGCTCAATATGGGCTACCTGCTTCTAAGGAGTGCAAAAAACACCTATGCGGGGGTTGACTGGGTTCGCGATCAATTTACGCGAGCTCCAATCCGCTCTTGGAAACCGATAGGGGGGCGGACTCCTATCCACTGTTCGTCAAGAGCTCCGAGCTTGTTAGGAAACGGTCCAATGCGGACCGACTCGGTGCTTTCGAGTCGAGAAATACGCGGCGCACCAAGTGATCCAAATCTCTGAATGACCGCCAGTATTGAAAAGGGGAGGGGCCGTGTGGTGCACACCAAGGGAGGGGCTGTCCGGCTACCATTCGAGGGTCACAGTAAAGGGTTTGAACTCGCCAAACTCAAGAGTGTGTCGGCAACTCCTTGGGGGGAGTAAAGAGCCTAGAGGAGTGCTCATCTAAGGGACAAGTCGACGCAACGTTGCGCGTACGGGTGCGCGCCTCACTTTGCTGAACCGAGGTGGTCAGGAACGCCGGGCAGGAAATCCGCTCGGCTAGGGACTGAAAAGAGAACAGCAATCTCTGGAGTCGCGGCGAGGGCGGGGAGTTGAGGGTTTCTCTGCACACCAAAGCCTGGGTCCGCGGATCGTGGAGGGAGAGGGGGAAAAGAGAGCTTCAGGGGAAAAACGTTGGGGGTGTTGCGCCTCGGCACAAAAACATGCGCCTCCGTCACCCTGAAACCGATGGGGATCAAGGGGAGCCCCGTCGTCCAGTCTAAGCAGGGGAAGGGGGGAACGATAGGGGGGAGGACGACACTACATGAAACGCGTTCACAGGGGAGAGCATGGTATGCGGTCACGGAAAAAAAAAAGGAAGCCATCGTGGGAGGGGATCTGAGATCCGACCGGCATCCATGTTAGAGGTTCACAGAATCCGGCTGGAATAGCCAGACGAACGGACCAAATCGCAAACGGGGGGGTCTTCGGCCGACCTCGGGGGGGGAAGCATGACAACGTGTTTACAGGCTGAGGTGGTTGGGAGTGAGCGTATAAGCGCCCTAAGACACTGGGACGTACCAGCGAACGCAAACAGGTGCCGGCCGAGGCCAATGTTGCTGAGAGTCAGCGTCGATAGTGGGATTAAATTCTACAATCTGAGAAGCGACGCGTCCACGGATAGACTAGCTCAGGCGCAGAGTCTAAGGTAAAAACCTCGATCCAAGATCGAGGAGGTGACAAAGAAAAGGAATACTGGAAAGGCTCGCACGCAGAACAAAAAATAACATAGAATCTGAAGGTGTTAATCTCGCGCCCATCAGGGAGCGAAAACGGTCATTTCAACTTACTCAAGGGTGTCGCCGACTTAGGCATCGACGGTCCTATGCCAGCCCGTACTTCCGCCGAAACTACAAAGCAGTCTAAGACATAACGACATCGTGAAAAAATATAGGATCTGAGGCAACGACTGGGCAAGGAAAGTGAGAAAATAGTGGCCGAAGCAGAGCAAATTTTCCGAAGCGTTGCATAAGCCACAAAAAGGTGAGTTTACCGAAAGGGTGGGTTCCAGCAACACTGGAGGCTCTGTTTCCGGAGGTCGAGCCCCCAACTAAGAATACGATATAACATCTGGGGATTTATCCGAGGCCCAAAGGCAGGCTGACGAAGGAAGGTGAAGATGCATCGGGATAGAAGTAAGTGACGAAGGGGGGGGGATCTTAGAGGAAAAGCATGCCGTAGAATTAAGCCAAATAAAGAGTCAGGGCGCGTTGCATTGGGGGCGAGCAAAAAGGGGGCGGGACTGAGAGATTATCTAAGCACGGGAGCGGCGGCGGAAAAAAAATTGGCACTATGCCCCACGACATGAAACTTCTATACCGGGAAAACCTGGCAAGTTTCGAAGCCTTTAGATAAGAGGCCCGAAAAAAAGATCATCTCTTACCCGGGGCTTGGGTGCTCGCAAGAGCGGGAACTTGTAATTCGGGGAGGAACCATGGCTTTCCTCAAGATGGGTGTCGGCAAACTTGCCGCCGAGAGGAACTAAAATCTACTAGCGGGGCAACCGCTACCTCGTCGCGTGTAATGAAGTCTTGGGGTGGATGGTTTTCCAGGGTGCGAGGATACCTACTAATCCTCTTGAGAGGTCTGTCTTCGTCATCGGGCCAATTCATCCTACTTTGTAAGCAGGGCCGGACCGACCAGAATAAAACGATTGACCATTTTGGGGACTGACCAAAATGCGAGAGACAGCGGGAAGGCATCACTCAGGGGTGGTAGTCTTCGTATGAAAACCGTTGTAGTTAGCAGGACGTCCTGGCAAGTGGAAAAAACGACTCGGCTGCGCACTGGAAAGGGTGCTTGTGCTCCGGCCGGGGGGAGAGAAACAACTTGTATGGACCATCCCGAGCTGAGAATCTAGAAAGGGGGGGGGAGGTCAGGTGTGCGCTAAATCGCAATGAGAGAAGATACAGCTTCGAGCTTGCGCGAAAAGACTTGAGAGAACCAAATCGCGCTCCAAGGTAGGATTGAGAAAAATCTAAGGTGTTATTTTCAGATAAGGTGAGCGTACCGCTCGAAGCGGAAAAAGAGCTATGATCCGAGAACGCGAACACCTCAAGACGGGAGGAGCCAGATCTGGTGGAAAACAGGGAGGTCCCAGTGCGCGAATCCAAGAGCGGAACCTCGATCTGAATAGGAGGCCTTCGGGGGCGCGTCTCGGCGTCCTCGCGAGCAATATCCTGGTTCAAAAAAGACGACCTGGAGGAACAGCGGGGATGGGGAAAGGATGCTTGGAAACGGAACAATGCAAACCACGGAAGTGTAAAAAGTACTCCGCGCAAGACACTCCCTATTTCAGGCGGACAGCCCCGGCTGCCGCAGATCAAAAGAACTCGTATAGCGTGCTAGCCGTCCATCTGAAAAAAAAAACTGACTAAAAAAAAAATCCAAACCATCACCCCAAGAGTCACGGCCATGAAAGCATACTCTAGTCGATTGTTCAAGGGTGGCAGCTCTCCATCATTTGCCAAAGGTTCGGCCAGGCATGTCTAAGGGAAAATTGCTGAGCTTTCAGGTCATCACTTCACCGCACTGCCTAGGGGGCATTATGATCTTCGGGAGAAAAAATGATTTCCGGATTAATGGAAAACATGCAGCGTTCAGGGGGAAGAAGTTTGGGAAGGGTTTCTCGACGAATTGAAAAGGTCTCGTGATGCCTGAAAACACTCTTTGCCCTGAAACTAGAGCTCCGCTTCTACCGCGCAGACAAGGAAATCGGTCTGCACGGAGGAGAAAATGGGGGCCTTCAGTCGCGGCAATTGAGTCGGGAGACTCAACTCTACCTTCGACAATCCCTCAATTACCCCTTTTGAAAAATGGCCAGAAAGGCGGGACCAGGAAGCGTGAAGAAAGTTCCAGGGAGCCGCTAGATCGAGAAAGAAATATCCAAAAGGACCGGGGGTCAAGTTTTTAAGGGTAAACCCAACACATGCGATCGCGTGGGGTAAATGAACACAAAGGGAAGGGGAAAGCTCTCTAAGGGGCAAAGAGGGTATCGCCTGCCACTGGCAGCATCAGGCAATATAAAGGTTTAATACGAAAAAGTCGGGATTGCAGAAAAGAAGCTGCGGCGGACTTAATTACTCGGATACAAAGATGCTCGTCTCCTGCAAAAAAGAAGTTTGCATGACCTTTATCAGGGAGGCAAGTCTAGTGTGCGATCCGCCAAAAAACTGATGGGGGTGCTAGGGGGAAGAAAAAGTGGCGAGATTCTAAGAGAGTTGCTCGAGGCCGCCTCTAAATAAGAACCCATAAAGAACTGTCCGTCTTTTGGTGGCGAAAGCCTTCCTGCGCCGCGAAGGGAGTAACGGTTTCCTACGACAGCAGGGGCGTCCGTAAACGACAACAAGATAAGGGCGAAGAGATCCCGGGTAATAACCATTTTCTTCGAGAAAAGCGGAACACTGGACTTATCTTGCGGCGGGATTAACTCAACAATCCTTTAACAAAAGGGGCCGGCGCCGCCAACCGGAGGTTGTCTTTTTCTAAACAACCTTGAGTGGCCTGATCAGGGGTACAGTGGACGTTACTTCGTAATATGAGGTCTCCAAAACATCGAAAAGAAGAGAGGAACCTATCAGTAAACACTTGTATTGGAGCGGGCAACATCGATAACATCGGGATGATTTAAGGACAGCGCAGCGGCGCCGTCAATAGAAAAAGACGATGCGCACGTTCGCGGAAAACTCGATGACGGATCGAGAAATTCTCTAAAAGGTCCTCAAGGAGGACGTTCTCACTGTCTGCGGGCTTTTCTACGGACGACTGCCTGGTCCAAATATTGGACCTGCGGTTACTTATGCGAACCTTCCGTGTCACCGGGCACTAGAAACCCACCGCAACGCCGTACTGGAATCGCTCGTGCCTAAAACCTTACTAGCCCCTCGGCGCACATAGGTCGAGACGCGGGATTGCACCGAGAAAACTGAACGAGCCCGCTTCACCTACCGGTAGATAGCGTCATTGTGAAGCGGGGAACTGGGATGATGGGGGAAAAAATTCTCATGAAAGTTGTCTCTTACGCAAAAATCGTAAGCCGTGCTCCGCACAAGTCAAATTCGGGAGAGGGGACCACCACCCTGATAGAGCAACGGTGTTTAGTGAGGTGACTTTGCACTAAAGCTCCGCTGAAAATCAAGAAGGGAAGGCGCTGCCCAAGGATTGACCGCAAAGGGGATTGGGAAGAGACTAAGACTAAACCTTAGCGCCCGGAAAACTTAGAGCGCGTCAGGAAGATCGCCTCCGGGGTAAAAGGTGCGCGGACCTGCCGAGTGTCAAAAAGGGACAAACCTTCAATCCGCTGTCATTCAGAAGTGGACAGCAAAAAGGGTAGCGGTGGCCGAGCAAGGTGGGGACGCTAACTCACCCGGGGTTTCGCATTTGAAAAAAAAGGGGGAAACAATTTTTCGAAAGCGAAGTGGGAGCGTCGGTGATCAGGGGAAATGCGAATGAAAACCTATCAGGTGGGTCGTTCGATTGCAAATCGGGGAATAAAAAGAAGGGCGGTCAAGGGGGGGCTATCGCGGATCGGACTGTGGGTGAAGTCACGCTCATCTGCGCTTTATCGGCGTGATGGTAACATCTGGGGGATCATAGAGGGGAGTCACCATAGGTGACGCCGGTATAGTGATATCGGGGTCCTCGAAGTGCCCCAATCGCCGGTCTGATCTTTTAAAGGAGCAAATAGAAGGAAGGTCTTGGTAGCGAAGCGTTGTCTCCGAAAACCCGCCCGGCAACCTAGGTGCCGGCAAAAACCTGTGCTGTCGCCGTTATCCTATAGATCAATCTCCACTAGAGTCGGGCTCTAGATCGGTGGTGTCAAACTCATCGGCAAGTAATCGAAAGGGCTTGAAAACCGATACTATTAGAATTGGCTCTCCCGAGTCGATCGTAAATCGATCGACAATCTTAACTGGCCTCGAGCCGGGAAAAGGGGGGCCTCTAACGGAGCTCATCACCAAAGCTAGGAACTCCTTATCTTCCAGCAGGTCACTTGAAAAAAGGAGAAGCATGGGCAACAGCGATCAAAGAATGTTCGATTGCTAGAGGAGACTAAGAGGAGACACGCCGGCCGGCAAAAAGAATAAAGCGCATCTGCTGCGGCTCCAAAGACGCGGGGCTACCCTTCAAGGGCACAGATTGGGGCTCGCGCCCCTCCTGAGGGAAGTTTGGGGTTCGGAAGACGGGAAATCGAAGGAACCCGAGCTCGAATAATAGCGACTATGGTTCCTCTGAAGGAGCGTTCTATGCCCACAGCGGGCCGCATCAATAAAAGCAGTATAAAAACTAAAATAACGGCCCAGAGTAAAAGTGGGAAAAAAAAATTGGGATCGAAGGTCCTATAAATACTTACAAATACTGACACACCAACAAAAGGAAAAGAGATGCGGTCGCCGTCGCGCCCGATCGCCAGCGCCAATTAAAGGAGAAGGACCATTTTATTGGCCGGGCTCATGGCGTCACCGGGGGCAAGAAAAAACCATCTCCGGGAAGCGCATAGGTAGTCTATCATGTTTATGGCTAGCGGAGAAAAAGGAATGCAGGGCCCTGACCGACAAGGTGGGAGCCCTGTGGAGGCTAAAAAAGACGGCTCTTCTGAATTTGGAAAGCGGGCCTGGGTCGGGCGTGGAAGAGAATTATAAGGACCGGGTTCTTCTTATCTTGAGCAGGGCGAGCAGGGAGCTGTCTTCGCCAAGGAGGATCGAGTGATATTTGGAAAAAACTCGGGGCCATGCTTTAAGCCGGGGGGGGGCTCCTCAGTTTGGACCATCTATTAAAAGGTGCGTGTTTCCTTGGTGCCGGATTATTGAAGGGTACCGGAGCGCGAATTCTCGGGAAGAGAAAGGGTATCTCAGGAAGAGGGGATGCCACCACAACTGATTCTCCTATATGAGGGAACGCCTTCGCCTTATCGCATTTCGCTCTCTGATGGGAATGGGGTAAATTTGACAAAACTATTAAGGTCAGACAAGGTAAGAGCGATATCTATTCAGGGCATTCGATACTCTTGTGGCTCTGTCGTTTAGAAGGGAAACTACACCTTCAACCCTATGGACTGTGCCGTGGGTACACTTCAATCTTCCAACTAGCTTAGTGGGCTCCCTATACAGCCCGGCGATTTGGGGGTGAAAGGATAACGCAGGAGTCACCGATATCACTCTAGAAATGACTCGGGGTGTTCGCCGGGCTTTCACAATCACCTGGAACCTTGCGGTATGGGCGTTAGCTGACGTACCAGAGCCGTCCTCTGTTTAGAGTTTCGCCCTCGATCGCGATCGGAAAACGGTAAAGTTTCCGCCTATGAGAGAACAATGTGGCGTTTGGAAAACGAAGGACGACGCCGATCCGGGAACGTTCGCTAATTCGCACCAAGGTCAAAAGCACACGGCGACTATGTAAAAGGGTGAGGAAACTATTAAAAGGGTGCTTGTAATTAAGGGAAGGGTGGGTGATATGGGTGGGGGGCTCCAGTGTGGGGGGGCGGTCATACCATTCGCTGCGGTCCTCTTATGAAAGGTGGGAGTTTTCTGTTGGATTCGACGCTTCAGGATAGGTTCCTTCCAAGTGAAAAAGAGGTGCCCTGTTTAGGCGGCAGAAATCCCGGTTGGTTCTCGGGCCTCCGAACTAGGCTGCAACGCCTTGGGCAGCAGCCTCGAGACCGACCCTTGAAGTAACCCAAATGGGGGACTAGGCGCTCTTGATTGGGCAACGGGGGGGTGCGCCGACTCGATGGGGGGCGTATTTTTCTCTGCGGCATAGACATAGTCGTAGCGGGTCTCTTGG
>Ga0179593_1707632_pt1 | contig 14315 bp, 18 predicted proteins | sample CZODoug2_1_08_16_FD_185931 | JGI IMG/M metagenome (GOLD analysis project Ga0179593, IMG submission 185931) | Vadose zone soil fungal communities from Angelo Coast Range Reserve, California, USA - CZODoug2_1_08_16fungal (PacBio error correction) | ecosystem: Environmental > Terrestrial > Soil >...
TTTAACCGAATAGAAGAAGCAGCCAAAAAAAAGTAAGAAAAGCTTCCCCGAAAACGAAAAAAGCGCCCGCCCCGAACGGCTGGGGGGGAAAAAGGATTTTTTCCAGGAGGGGATGGGACGAAAAACCCTTTGCCCAAAAAAAAGGCCTGTTTGAAAAAAGGCCTTGGGGAAACCCGCGACCGCTTGGAAAAAAAAACGCGTCGAGGCGCGCGTGGGGTGGACTGGCGCTTGTAGCGGGGGGTTCACCCCGGCTGGGTTTGGGGGGAAGAATGGAACGAAGAAAATGGGACCCCTCGGTCTGAACAGGCCGCAAAAAGGGTCCGAGTGGAAAAGCGACAATGTAAGGCCACGGCGCTCGAATGCGGGTTGATGACTCTTCCCAGGAGGGCGGCCCGTCTCGTAAATCGCGGGGGGGTTGTTGGTCGGCGGCCGAAAAAAGCTTCCAGCAAGTGGGGAAGGCCAGGCACGACAAACGAGAAGAGGCCCGACCGCGGAAAAAGCCCCAAAACCTCTACAAAAAGCATCAAAAAACCTTTCATGCACAAATAAAACATCGCCCAGGGTTGGGCCGAAAAAAAAACCCATCACGCGTTCAGCAAGGGGGGGGCAACGATGGGACTGGTGAAGGAAAGGGTGGGATATATACGGTCGGGATGTGAGGCCTTGCCGATGAAGGAGTGTTCGAAACGAAGCGCCACAATCCGCCGGGGAGCCATCTCCCAACGCCGGCGGGGGGATTGCCGGGGGAGTTGAAAAAAACGGAGTGACCGGCCGCCGGAAAGTCCGAGTCGATGGAAGGTCCCAAGGCATTGAAAGGTCGGCGCCGGCAAAAAAGAGGGTGTGTTTCAAGGTCCAGAAAAAAGAAGGCATCCATGGAGAGACGTCGAACGGCGGCGGCGATCCGAGTACGGAAGGAAGCTTTGGCAAGGGGTTTTGGAGGGCAAAGGGTGGAAAAAAGATGACGGGGATTGGGAGGGAAAACCTTGCAAGGGGGGTGGGTTTGGGAGGGATTCCTTTGGAAAAAAAACGCCCACCCTCACCCAAACAACGAGGACTGAAAAACATTGGAAAAAGGACCTGGGACATTGGCACGGGGGTCGTGCTGGTCAAGCGTCCGCTCAACACTCGTTCAAAAAACAAAACGGTGTAGGGTCACCCTGAAAGACCCTTTGCAAATTTCCCGGCAGGAAAACGCGCCGAGGCACAAAGTGTCAGGGGGGCCGGAGGGATTGCAATATCAAAATATCAAGAAACTCTTTTTCCAAGGGAGATGGTGCTGAAGCTCTCCAAGGTGCTTTTGGAGGGGACTAAACCGAATCCTTCGGGAAACTCTCAATTTTATTCTTCTAAATAGAAAAGGGACTTACCAACAAGTCTTCCCGACACCCCAACACTAGTCTTTGCTGATACGGGGGGGTTCCACCAATAAAAAATGCGGGGAAATTCTTTCTTCTTCCCGGAGGAGGGGTGGGGCACGAGCGGGGGGTCAAAAAAAGAGCTTTTCAAGGGAAATTGAAAAAGTGTCGCTTGGGGGTGGGGCAAGTTGCTGGTAAGGGTGGGGGACCAGGAACCCCTTCTTAGGCGGGTTGCAGTGTGGGTCTTGGCTGGGAAAAGAAAGGAGGTTTTTTAACAAACCAACCCGGGGCGGGGGGGGAAAGGGTGCCGATGGTGCAAAAGGATTTCGAGAAGCCCGGGGGGGGGGGAAAGCGATGGGCGGAAACAGACGCGAACAAGGGGCCGAGGATTCAATGCAAAAAAAAACGACCCCCCAGAGGGTTTGTGAAAGGTGGCCATCGAAGGGGGGGCAGTTGGGGGGGTTTTGGTGCACCGGGGGGACCACCTTGGGGGAAGGGGTCCAGGTTAAAAAAGTGACTCTTCAGGAACGAAAAGGAGGGTGAGAAGGGTTTTGCGGACCAAAAAGCGGCTTTTATGGTAAGTTTGGGGGAAAATTAATCAACTGCCACAGGGGGGGGGACAGCCGAAAAAGGAAAGAGGGTTATTAATCCTTTGGGACAACCTCGGAGGGTTCGTGAAAAAAGAAAGCAAGATTAGAAGAAATGCAACGTAACAATGGAAAAAAGTTGCCATCTTGGGAGCGGAAAGGGGGCTCGACGAATGAAAAGGTCCTCAGAAGGGTCGGCAAGACTCCGCGAAAGTGCAGAAAAAAAAAAAAAACGCCTGTCATGCCAGCAAAAAAAACAAACCAAAAAACCGGGGGGGAGTTCCTGAAACGTTTAGAGAAGCGGTCAGGAAAAAGACGAGAAGAAAGGATATCGTGCAGGTGGTCGTGCAATCTGGGGGCGACATACCTTGGAAATTTCGCGAAAGGGGGTTGCGATCGCGAACAAATTTGATCGGGAACTGCCAGGCGGGGGAAAGAAATCTAAACAACGGGAGAAGAAAAAAGAGAGAGGATAAAGCCTTGGACGTGCCCATCGATCAATTTTTGGAAGAAAGAGAGAGCAAAAAGAAGGGGGGAAGCTCCTGCCGTCCAAAAAGGGCGCTTCAGAAAAAAAAAAAAAAAACAAAAAGGGAAGCTATGAAGGGGGGACAACCCGCAAAGAAAAGGCAGGCAATCCAAAAGGGTGTACTGCCTTTGGAAGTGATAAAGAGAGACGCCGGAGATGGGGGAAAAGGTCCATTGGAGGAACCTAGTCGCACGACGGCCTGGACCAAGGGGCAATGAAGGACAAATTTGTGGGGAAAAGGAAGGCTACGAACACGACCGTCGTGATAAAAAGGGGAGAACTCCTGGCGGGGGGCCGGTGGCGCCCAACCCCGATCCAATTGGGGGGGGGAAGGCGGGGCACCGGGGAGAAGGGGGGGAAAAAAAAACGAATTTCACCAAACCGGAAGTCGAACCAGGGAGAAACAAATCCCAAGAAAGTTCGCCCGCGAAAAAATCTCAAAGGGTTTAACTGTGAAAAGGTCCTCTTTTTGAAAAAAAAAAAAAAAAAAAGAAGGGCAACAAGAGGGATTGCCACATGAAAAAAAAAGGAAAAAAAGCAATTGTCAGAGGGGACCAAGGGGGAGGTTCGCCGTAGGGAAACCATCGGAGGGAAAAAAATGAACGGACGACTCGAAATCGTCAAAAAGGAAGGACCACTAGTCAACCAAAGGGACGGCAAAAGGTGGGGACGGGAAGAAGCATCAAGACGGCAACTGACAAGGGGGCCGATAATGGGAAATCCAGGGAAAAAACTTCCGCCACGGAAAAAAACCGGGATCAGGGCCGCCTCCGAGAAAAAGAAAAAGAGCGAGAGCCCAGGAACGCGGGGCGTGCAAGGGGGGGGGGTTTGGGGGGACATCATGCAAGGCAAAAAGCCGGCGGAAGGGACCCCAAAAAAAAGCCGGAGGGGGGGGATCACGGATGTAAGCGCTTGGGAGTCTTCCCAAAAAAAAAAAGCAAAAGTGCGGAAAGGGCGAAAGGGGAGACTCGGCGGCCGCTACCTCCCCACACGGGGGGCTATCATCGAAAGCTTGACCAAGAGAAAAAAATAAAAAAACGTCCGAAGAGAGGGGACAGAAGGGGAAAACTGGCGACAAGGGGGGGACCTCCTGAGTTCAAAGAGGGCAACTGCCCAAAGGTAGGCGGGTAGGACCTAAACCTTGTGATGAAAAACGGTGGTTTGCGCGGAATGCAAAAGAAAAATCCCGGGGAAAAAAACATACGCGAACAGCGGTCAAAAAAGATCCAGACTGTGCGGGGGGGGGGAATGCCGGGCAATTGGGGGGGAGGGCAACGTCAAAAAAAAAACAAAAAAGAGAAAAGGACGAAAAATGCCCTAGGAGGAAAAAAACTGACGGCGGGTCGCGAAGACGTCCACTGATCCGCCAAGGAACCGAACGAACAACAGAGGATGAACCGGGAAAGGGGGCCTTTTGGGGAAACCGATCAAAGACAAAAGCCGAAAGACCAGGAAAAGATTTTTCCAGAAAGTTACGGGCCAGTCGGGAAAAGAAGAGCCAACCATCAAGAAAAAAAGCGGGACCCGCGGCAGGCGGAAGGAAAGATGATGTGCGAAGAAAGCCATCCGCCGGGGAAAAAAAGGGAGGCCAGCCCCGAAAAAAAGAGGACAACAAGGCATCGGGGGGACGGCTGGAAAAGGGGGAGGGTCGGCAAATCAACTGAAGTGCCTGACCGGGGATGCGACGAGGCCGAAAGAAAGAAGAACTTGACTGTGCCGAAAGAACAAATTGCTGGAAAGAGGGAAAGGCCCCCGCCCGAAAAAATGAAAAAGAGAATTGCTTTCGGAAGAAGGCCCGCGGAGAAACAAGGAAGCGATCAAAATGCGAACACCAAAGGAGGTCAAGAAAAAATGTCACCTAGAAAAAAAGTTTGGGAAAGGTTGCGATGAAGCTCCGAAGGGCATGAAGAAAAAAAGCAGAAAGAGGGGGAAAAGGAACCGCTAGAGAAAACAACCACGAGCGCTCAGACGATTCGGAAAGCGTGAAAAAAGAAAACCAAGGGAAGAAGACCCAAACAGTCCTTGAAAAAAAAGTGCGCCCAATGAACGCCAAGCAAATCAAGCAGCTTCCCGTGCGCTGAAACAAGGACAGGAATTTCCCGGGCCTCAGGCCGATGGAAAAAAAAAAAAGGAATTAGAACGAATCAAAAAACAACTAAAGGAGGGAAAAAAGGAAAAGAGAGAGTTTTGAAAACCTGAGGAGGGGGCAGGACGCTCCATCGCACAACAGGGAGGATGGGGGAAAAGCCTGTGGGAAAGGCGAACAAAAGGAATGGCTGCAAAAATTTTGGCGGGAGGAAGCCCTTGAAACCGTTCCCGCGAAACTTGAGAAACACGACGGGGGAGATTGGTTTGCAAGGGGGGGGGGCTGAGAAAAAAGTAGCAGAATTCACCGGCCTTTTGGGGGAGAAATTTCGATGAACAGAAGAAAACCCCTTTGTCGAGAAAAGGTCACGGAAAAAAAAAATTGGCACTCACAAAGGAGATTAAAAAAAAAAAAAGAGGAAACAGAGCAGAAAAAAAAGAAAATAGCCGGATGATCGCTTAAGGGAACAGGGCCGGCGCGAACAAAGCGGCAATTTTGGGGGCGGGGAAGACACAGAAGAGTAAAGAAAGGTGTCAACAGGCAACACGACTCGGAGGGGAAACCGTATCCCTCCCTGAGGGGAATCTTTCTGAAATCATGCGCAAGGTCCATCAGGAAAAACCGCAAAAGAGGGGGGGGGTGTCTCAGCCGAAAAGGGCCTGGAAGGGGGGCGGGCTGGAAAAAGGACGCGGTGAGATGATGTGGGGGTCCGCAGCATCGCAAGAAAAGCGGGAATAGCCCTACCAACCGAAGCAGCTATGGGTTGGAAGAGGGGGTTTGCGGAAGGGAATCCTGCGCCCGGGAGGGCCCGTAAAAGTAGCGAGGAGGTCTGCGGAGGAAAGGGACCCTTGAATGTCACCGGCCTGGAAAGGAAAATTTTTTCCGAAAAGCCGCAAATGCAGGGAATCGGCCGGGAGGAGAATCAATCGACGGCGGAGTCCGGACCGAAATACTTAACGAAGGACATCCAAAAAAAAAATTTTTTCGGGGGTTTGAGCGTGAGGGAAACTGCCCGTTGTCGACAAAAAAAATTGATGCTTGGAAGGCTCACAAACCCGGAACATTCTTACGGTGTGCCCGAGGGGAGCATGGGCTTCAAAGGGGTAGACAAGGACAGCAATCGAAAAGTCCCATCCCCGGGGTGAGGGGGGGGAAAACCTACCCCTGGGCCGGGAGTTACAAAAAAAAGGAAACATGAAAAGGGGGGACAAACCAGTGCAGCAAGGGAAGGGGCGGAATGCATAGCAGCCGATCAAAAAAAGCGCTTGGTCAAAAAAGGAGACTTGAGGGCTCGCCATAAAATGCAGGGTAAGGGAACGCGGCCGCAAAAAGAGGAAAAGTCGCGAAATGGGCTGATGAGCGGAAAAGCGAAAAAAATAGAAAAGGTTGCAAAAGAGGGTTGAAGAGAGCTGAGAAGAATCGCAAAAAGGGGACCCGGGCAAGCTTCAGGGGAACGTTGGGCGAAGAGATCAGAAAAAATCGCCGAGGGGGCAGCAAGGATTTCAGGGAAGAAAGAGGCCTCAAATGGCTTTGTTAGGGACTTTAATGGGGGAATTATTTGACTTCATTAGGAGGTGGGTCATTTGCCGTCTCGGGGGAGGGAAAAAGATGGTAAAAAAGCTCCACGGTGCAAAAAGGAATGTTTTTCCACTGCCCTGAGGTCTTCCGTTCCGAAAGGGGCCGCTTACCAAATAACGCAACAGAAAAAAAAGTGTATGGGCACGCCCGGCGATTGTGAGGTGGAAATGGGAAAGCTCTCCAATTTTTGCAAGGGGAAAGAAAAAAAATAACCGGGGTCGTGTCCACGGCAAAAAAGGAATTTTTGGTAGAGGGCGAAAGCTGGGGAAGAAAGGGTAGGGCGTACGCCAAAAGAGTGGGGGAAATCGTTTTGGCTCAACGGCGGAAAAAAAAAGGGAAGGGACCTGTTTTGCGCAAGGTGCCTAAAATTTCGGAGAGAGGGAACTTTCCAGGAGGGGGGATCAAAAACGACGGGGAGAAGGCGACCGATTGCAAGGAAAAAATGGGAGCTGAGGTGAAGAGGGGCAAGGCGGTCGGACAAAAGGGGCAAAATTGCAGCGTAGCAAAGGAGAGCAATTCCTTTTCACAAAGGACTTGAAAAGGAGGGGGCGCGTAAAATGACCCGAAAAGGGCAAACAGAGAAATCCGAGGATATCGGGGACATTTTGGTTTGCATCGAAGGACAAAGGACCTTGGGGGGGAAGGGCGCAGTTCGCAAAAAAACCTGGCGGGGGGGGGGGGGGAGATCTGAAAACAAATTTGAATCGAAAACAATGCCGGGGACAGGCGGGATCGAAAAACAAAAAGAAGAGGGAAAGAAGGATATCAGAAGGACCCCGCCGGCGCAGAAATTCAATTTGTTTGCGTCCAAAAGAGCGCACAAAAAAAAAACGGAGAAAAACACAGGGGACCCCCAGTAAATGGGGAAGAATGACAAAACAAATGTAAGGAAAAGGGGATCGATCGGTTTTCCCCCGGCCCGCTAAGGGGGAATCCCTCAAGACCGGTGGGAAAAGGGAAAGAACGGGGATTAACGGCACTGTAGGAGGGAAAAAACGGCCATGAGGCCGGGGGCGGACCCTTCACGAGAAAAAATTCTGGGAAAAAAACGCTTCCAAGGAGGGCCAGACGGGGCCAATTTGTAAGGGAGGACGTATCACGAGGGACAATCCTCCTCAACAGGCGTGGTGGGGAACAAAAGGAAAACATAACACCGATCAGGAAAATTGCAAAACCGTCGGAAAGTCAAACGATTTCACCAGACCGGCCGTACGCCCGAAAAAACCCATCGACCAAGCTTTGAAGGGGGGGGTAACCCCGAAGATTCCAAGGGGGGGGGAAAAAGCGGACCCAAAAAGGCCTCTTTTTGCAAGGGGGGAAATTGGGAGAGATTTTGCCCACAGACAACGCCAGCGAAAAGACCTCAGAAAAAAAAAAAAATTCGCGTATTTTTTGCAAGGGAACTCGCGGTTTCCCACCGGGGGGCGTAAATCGGTCCAGGCACCAGAAAAAGAAACGTGCACCACAATTGTTCAAAAAAGGGTTAAACTAAAAAAAGCAACTGACAACCCGCCAGGGAGGGCATCGGCCACCCTCCCGACACGGGGGAGCCAACGCCTATGCGAAAAGGCAGGGGGAAAAAGTGGCCTTAACAGAAAGCCATGTACCCAAAACATTGAAACTCATTCAAAGGGGCCCTCCATCAGAAAAGGCCTATATGGGGTGCCCCCGAAAAAAAATAGGGTGGAAAAGGGGCGCCCTTTTTTCTGATGTGAGAATCAACAAAAAAGCCATACCATGAAGAAAAAAAAGGTTCCTCTGGGCCAGGGAGCGTCAGGGAACGCCAACCGAAAGAAGGGGCCCGAGCATCGAAGGAGAACAACAGCTCAGGGGACTTATATATTAAAGACGGCCCTCCGAACTGGACTCTGCAAAAGGGGTAATGAAACCCCTTTAAGGGGACCAAAAAGTCCCCCGGTAGGACCCTCACCACGGGGGAAGGAACCGTGGTGAGAAAAGAAACGACCTGCCACCCATCAAGGAAAAAAAAATCAGCTCCTCCCGGGGGGGGAACCAAATTTGACCAAAAAAAGACTTTTCGGGTGGGATTCAATGAAGAAAAAATACATTGGCGAAACCAAGGTTCGGCGTCCATCTACGCTCAAAAACAGGGAAAAAAAAAAATGCTCAAGGGAGGGGGGTAATGGGCGCGAAAAAAAACTCAGCAAAGCGGGGCTCGAAGCCTAGGCGATGAGAGGAAAAACCTGACCGGCCAAAAGGGACCTGCCGATCAAGGAAAGGGACGAAAGACCTTCATAAGACCCAGCAGGAATTAGGCCCTCCGGCATCGGCGTCCGCCAAAGGAAGAAAAAAAGGAAAAAGCCTCGGTTCCGCAGGGCGGATGGCTCAGAAAAAAGGCGGCCGGGAGGAAAGGTGCGACATCAAGAAGAAAGGAAACAAGCAGGCCCAGCCACATCGAAGCACCATTCCCAGGCAAGGCGGCCACCCAGAGTGCGGGAAAAAAAAAAAAAAAAAAGGCGATGGATTTTTGGAAGGCAAATGGTGAGCGACCGAGGCCGGAAAAAGAAAAAAGCCTCTTCTGTGCCGGCCGGGGGGGCCTGGAAGAGGCGAAAAAAATTGCCGCGAGAGGAGGAACCGCGGTGCCGGCCAGTTAAGAGAGGAAAAAAAATCTATCCTCCGGCCGCAAGGGGAAGTCTGAATGCGGCAACAAATTTGTTTTGTTAGAAGGGGGGCGCAACAGCAAAAGCTCCGAGGCTGGCTGCAAAAAGGGGGAAAACCCCGGTGAACAAGGAACTAAGAGGCCAGCAAAAGGAGCCCGCACGGGGGGAGTGACGGAAATCGTCAGAAAAGGGGACGACCAACGCAAAAGTTGATCGTGCAGACATAAACTCCCTCAGAGACAAAACAGGGGGCCAGCAGAAGGGAGGGGACGGGAAAACGCGTCCTGCATTAGGAAAAGGGGAACAGGAAATCGACGCTGCCGACTGGGGGGGGGCTCAAACACAACAAAAGGAAAAGGAAAAGAGAAGGGAAAAAAGAGCAGACGAAAAATGATTACAAGGGGAAAGGGAATCCTGCAGTCACGACAGAAAAAACAGGGCGGGGTGTCAAAGTTTGCTTTGGAGGGGGGACCGAGGCCTGCCTGGGGGGAATGTGGTGTGGGTGGGGCATTGACCGTAAAAAGAAGGTTCCGAACAGGGAGGACGATCGGTAAAGCTCGTGGGGTGCAGTGGAAGGAACTAACAAAGTTTGTTTCACAAAGGACCCCGGCGTGGGGGGACGATGAACCAGCCCCAGGAAAAAAAAAAAAAGGAAAAAAGGGGGGTCTGCGCGCAAAGGTAGGGGAAAGCGCTCGCCCGAGCCCGCCCAAGCGGGGAGGAAAGGCGCGGGTAATCGCTTATGGGGCATTTCCCGCGAAAACGCGGGCAAATGGGCGGCCGCCCAGCGCCTTCGGATCGAAGGACTCCCGGCTTGAGGGGGGGCTCTTCCAGGGTCCGCACATCCAAAGAAAAGGAATCACAAATCATCGCATTGGATTTGCCTCCCGGCAGCAAAGGGGGTGCCTCCGAGGCCTGGAATGTTGCCGAGAGAATTTCCGTGCCAGGGGCGGTGTCGAAAAAAAAGGGTGATGGATGTCCGCACATAGAGGGAAGAGCAGAAGCCCGCCAGCAAAGCCCGCGGACCGGGGCTTGAAAAAAAAAAAAGGGGGGCGACTCGGTCGGAGGGAAGCAACGGGCCGTAAGAGGGGGGGTAACATATTCGGAAAGGTCCTTCCAAAAGTGATGCGGCTCGGAGAAGAAGAGGGCATTTTCCCTTCCGGTCAAGGGGAAGTATGTTGGGCGTCTGCTTCTATAGAGAGCTGCCTGGCGGGATCTCTAAAAAAAAGTAAAAGATCTGGTTGAGCATTGGAAAAACGTTTACGTAAGAAACGCAAGCCCTTGGGGGGGGAAAAAAGGGAGATGTTTTTGGAGGGTCCAAGCCATGACAAACCCCAAGGTTTGCAGGGAAAAAGGGCAGCCTGGAAGGCTAAAAAAAGTGGGATTTGAGGGGAGTGGAAAAAACGTCAGCGAAAACAACAAAAAAAAAGGGCAAATAAGCCTACCCCAATGGGCGGATAAGGTGAAGCAAAGGAAATTCTCGGGAAGGGGCCAGTGGGAAAATGTCAAAAAAAAGGGGGGAGGCGAGGCAAGTACCCGCCGGAGCAAGCAAGCGCCTGGTCCAGAGGGGAAGCTGCTAGCCAAGCACCTGCGTGTGAAAAAAGAAAGCCCCCGGGGCAAAAAGGAGAACAATCCTAAAAGCGAGTGCTTGGGGGAGGCCCCAAAAGGGCAAAAAAAGAAGAAAAAAGGTTTAGCTGAATCGGGGGGGGACACCATCCGGCTCAAGGCTGGCGAGAAGGGGAAAGGTCGTTGGCAAAGGCTGGGACGGGGCAGACCTTTAGAAAAAAGGCGCAGGGGGAACCGCGTTATCAGAAAGAGGGGGCAGAATAGGCCATCACGTTTGGCCGGAGGTGGCGGGGAAGGGGGACCCACGAAGGAAAAAGGGGGCGGTGTCAGTTGGGAGGAATGAATTTGACTGTCGGGGGGAGCCCCCCGAAACGGACACCTGTGGTGCAAAAAAAAAGACTGACCGATGAGGGAGAAAGGTGCCCGCCGGGTGCAAGGGAGGGGGGGAAAAAAAAGTACCGCGAACAGCCCCTGTTGGGAAAAAAAAGATCAATAAATGCCGCAAAAAAAGCCTTGGCGTTTTGAAGGGCAATTATCAAGGGGACTCCAATGTGACAAAAGACCGCAAAAAGAGAAAAAAACCGGGGCGGCCCCACAAAAAGGGAAAAAGAAGGAAACCGCGGGCAAGAGGGGGGCCCTCAAGTAAAGCTTACCAAGGGGCTTGTCAAGGGGGGGGGGAAAGAAAGAGGGGGGAAAAAAAGACAAATCCGCGCCCGGTGCCAAAAAAAAAAAAAAAAAAAGGGGGAATCGTTGTTATGAATGTGGCGGAGCCGCAAAGGCGTTCCGCGCTTAAGCACATTGTTCGTGAGGGCCGGCAAAGAAACGACGAAAAGGAAAGAACGCCTTTCCCTCTGGTCGCAAGGGTGGCCAACGTGGAAAGAAATGGACCTTCCCGGTGAGGGCCATCTCCGAAAAAAAAAAGCCTCGGAAAAAAACCCCTCCATCTCAAAAAAAGGACGTCCCCAAAGACGAGGGCCACGCCTCCTCTTGGAAAGGGGGGGGAACCGGTCAAGGGAACACCGATCTGATCAGGAGGGAGATCAGGGGGTGGGCAGGGGAAGGGTTTTTGTTGGCGTTAAAAAAATCACTGAAGCTACAAAGAGGGAAGAACCGTTCGCGAACAAAAAGAGCACAACGAGAACACATTTTATCGATGCACGAGGCCCCCGGGGATCGGGGAAAAAAGCACACAACAACGTATGGGAGAAAAGAAGGGGGAAGACCAAATGCCCTCCGGAAGTGCATCGATCAATTTACGAGGGCGCAAAAAAGAAAAAAACGGAGAAAGGGCCCGTCCCCAGGGGGGAAATGCCCGACAAAAGTCCTGCACGAGAAGGGCAAGGGAAAAAAGACACGATCGGTTGCCAAAAGCGCCAGAGCCGAAGGGGCAGCCCCTCCAAGAAGGGGGGGGGATTCCAGGGGGGGGCAGCCCGGTATGCTTGCAAAGTAGGGCAGGGGGATATTTCCAACGGATAGTTCCTTGGAAGGAAAAAAGGGGATCCTCCCGAGCACTGGAAAGACAAGATGGACAATTCGCTCGATACGGGTGTTTACTTCCGGAAGGCGGGAACGAAGTCCCGGGAGATCTCGGGAAAATGCGCAGTGGGCCCGAACTCAATCAACCGATCCCTTCGGCCGGGAAAAAAGAAAAAGTGATTAAAAAAACGATTGTGCAAAAGTACGCGAAAAAAAAAAAAGGGGAGGCCCATCTCAATCAGAAAAACGAGGTAAAACGAAGATTACCAAGGGGGGGGGGTTGGCCCCAGGGACACGCAAATTTTGCGGGCGGGAGAAAAGGTGGAGAGATTGCCACACTGAAGAAAAAGGAGGGAGGGCGGGCGGGTGATCCTCGCAACAGGGCAGGGGAATTATTTTTGCCCAAAGACCCAATCAAGGACGGACGACAGGGAAATCGGTCAGGCAAAAAAAGGGGAACTACGTCACACAGGACGGCAAGGGTGGGCAAAAAGGGGAAAGAATATACCCGGCAACTGAAAGAACGAAATGCCTGTTCACCTTGCCACCCGGGGAAAAAAAACGAGAGCCCAACTCCTATTCGTGAAAGAAAGATGACCTGTTCTGCCAGAAAGCCCCATGACCGCCTCCAAACAAAAAATACATGCAGGAAGACGGCCAAGGCCGCCGAGAAAGAAAGTGGTGAACCCGATCAAAAAAGGTCGAGCGACGGGGGCGCGAGGAGTGAAAAAGGGCCCCATCCATACCAAGCGCGATTGTTCGAGGAACCGCAGGCAAGGGACCCCTCACCTCAAAAAAAAGGGGGTAGGGACAAACCTTCCAGAAAAAAGCTCTCTGAAAGAAGCCGTCGGGAAGGGCAATCGCTCAAAAAAAAGCAACTTCTTAAAAATTTCCGGGCCTCTCATGGTGGCCCTTAAGTCACAACGAACCCTTTTTATTGGGGGGGACCACAACCCCGTTGACATGAAAAGTTTCTCTGAAAAAAAAGGCACCTGGAGTGAAGGAGGGCGCGCCCAAAAAAAATGGGCCCAAAAAAGTCAGACTGGTGAGGGGGACCATGCGAGGGACGAAGCATCAGGAAAGAAAAGGTCACTTTTCGGGAAGGAAGAAAGAGGAAAAACCAGCCCGAAAAAAAAAAGGAGAAAAAAAGAAGTCTGCGTTATTTCTCGAGGGAGGAGACAGCCGTCAGACGAGGAACAAGGGGAAAAGGCATTCCTCCGGAAACAAAGGAAAAAGGCCCTGGAAAGGACGCCCGACCTCAAAGAAAAGGCAGCCGAGACCGGGAAAACCCAGCCCAAGAGTACGGCCAAACGTAGCCACACCCCGGGGGAAAAACGCGTCTCCCAAATGAAAAAGCCTGCTGTCAGAGGGATGAATATGTGCGCGTCTGCAAGGGAGAGGTGTGTGACATCATCATCGCCGGACGACACCCGCGAAATTTCGGGGGGACAACGAATCAGCAAAAAAACGGAATCAGGAAAAGGGGCACGCAGCGGCTTGAAAAGAGGGAGGACAAATCAGCGATGGATTTGTGACAAAGGGATGCGACCGAGCCGAGCGCAGAAGACGGTGCCAGCCGCGGAAGGCTGGAAAGAGAAAGGGCGGCCGCCGAAAAAAGGCTGATTGTCAAAAAAGGGCCGCCGGGAAGCGATCACAGAGGGGAAAAACGAGACGCCCGCTTTTCCAAAAAAGGAAAGGAAAAAGAGCGGTTGTTTTCAAAGATTTGCCAAGAACCTCTCCGAAGGGGAACGTGGGAAAGAAAAGGGGGCAAGCCGGTGAACAATAACCGCTAAAGGAACCCGCGCGATAGACGAGTGAAACGAAAAGAAAAAAAAACCCACCAAGGTTCAAGGCAAAAAAAGGGACGCCAAACAGGCTGAGAAGGCCCGTTGAAACCTCAAGGGCCACAGCAATCCCGCCAGCCCAAAGAGGACAAAAAACCGCCTGCAGGATTTTCCAAAAAAAAGGCTGCTCGACATCCGGTAAAAAAAAAAAACCTCAACAACAAAAAAAGGAGAGAGATTTAAGAGAAAAGAAAAGCGCCTGATGAAAGAAGCGAGGCGCAAGCCGCATAAATTGCTGTGGGGCTGTGAGGCGAACGACCCGATGAGGGAACCTGTTTGGGAAAGCTCGGACCGTCCGCTAAACAGAAGCAAAAAGAGCTCCTCAGTGGGGAGGGCGCTCTAGGACCGGCTTGTGCGCCTGTTGGAAGGGCCCAACGGGGAAGGAGAACAGCGGCAAAAGGGAAAAGAGGGGAAACAAATTTCGCAGGGAACAGCCCGAAAGCCCGTCCTAAAAAAAAAGCGAGGTTTGAATCGCACTTAGGAACCATGGCCGCGCCCAACATAGCGGCAATGGGTGTTTCAGGGCCGCAAAGATTCCCAGCCATTTTTTCGGCAAAAAAAGGAGGGGAAAAAAAAAGAGGGGCCCGAGCGCGGAGGGCCCATCATGCGCTCCGGGACAAAGCCATCGCAAGGGGGGAACCGCACGCCAGGGCCAGCCGCCCCTGGGGAACGGGGGGCG
>Ga0179593_1316886_pt1 | contig 14314 bp, 9 predicted proteins | sample CZODoug2_1_08_16_FD_185931 | JGI IMG/M metagenome (GOLD analysis project Ga0179593, IMG submission 185931) | Vadose zone soil fungal communities from Angelo Coast Range Reserve, California, USA - CZODoug2_1_08_16fungal (PacBio error correction) | ecosystem: Environmental > Terrestrial > Soil >...
CGCCTGAGCCGGAGATCTGGAACCTACCCCCTCGGGAAATCGAGCCGAAGAAAAAGAGACGTGATCCAGAGCGAGAAGAAAGATAGACCAAAGGACCCAAGAAAGGGGAGGGGAAGGGAAAACTTACCTCCACGTTGAAAAAGGAGTAATTACTCCAGAGCAGGGTAAGCGGCAAGAGGGTAGTGAAGACCACGAACGCCGAAAGGAAATCGAGGGAAAAAAGAAAAGACCTCGAAACGTGGAGAGGATCTTGTGACCTCCAGCCCTGCTACACGCATAGGAGACGCTTCTCGGAAAAAGAAAACGGAAGAGGCCGTCTCAACGTGTAAAGATCTCAACTCTCAATGGAGAAGTTACAAGACTCCAAAGAAGTCTGCCATTTTAAAGAAGCCCAGCGTATCAACCGTCGAAGCGGTCGGAGGGAGAACAACGCGATTAAGGAAAAAAGAGAAGAACCGAGAGGGAAAAAAGAGAAAAAGACAGACGCGACTACACAAGACAGAACCTTGTTCCGAGGGGGTATAAGAGAGGGTATATAGGGCTAGCCTATCTCCTCGAGAAGGGAGTTGCTCAGAAGTGAAACGGAAGGCGGCGCGCCAGCTTTTGGCCGGACACCAAAGGGAATCGCTCAGAATTCTTGAAAAGGGGGAAGTCGTAGTGTCGATATCTTGATGCTAACGCCAACAGAGGTCCCAGTCGGAGGACTTCGGACGGACTTGCTTCAAATCGGACGAATACGAGATAACAAGCTGGGTAAGAAGGTCTAGGTTACAACGCGGAGGCAGGGAAAATCTATCCGAGAAGGACGAGTCCTAGGGTAATATACAAAAGCCTAGAAAATGCGCGGGTTAAAAGCACGAGGTGGCCGTACGGACGCCCGAAAGAAATGTTAAAACGTGTATTGAAGAGCGGCCCGCGAGAAGTGATCAACTTTGCGAGAAAAAAAAAATCAAGTATCATGGGCCTCCTGGGGCAAGTCTCTGAGGGGCGGGGGAACCTGAGGCTGCGGGTGAGGCAGGAAACCGATAAAAAACGGCGATGGGGACTTTCGAAGCACGCGATAGAGAGGGTGTCACCGAACTCGAGAAAGAGCGGTCAGCCCTGGTTAGGGAGGAGACGTCTCCCGTCGTGCAAAATGAAAAAAAGCGTGTAACGAAAAGGAAACGGGACTCAGCTCGGAAAGAAGGGAAACAAATCCTACATCTCGAGAAATTCTTCACCGGACGGACGAGCGGATCGCCAGAAACGAGGAAGGGCTGCATTACTTTAAGTGAGATAAGATCTACTAACGCGAAGTAGTAAAGAGGTCGAAGTACGCGGCAGAGTTGATGGAGGTGAGAGGGATGGAGGGTCAACCATAACTTGGGCCGAGGACAAACTGAGGTTCTTGCTGCCAGGGACCAGGGTTCCCGTAGAGAGGCAGGATTCGAAACGAAAAACCACTGAGGAACTTTTGCTAGCCTGCAGAATGCAAAGTGCTGAGATGAGGGAAGATCAGAAGGACGTGGATTTCAAGGTTTTCGGACAAGACCAAACGGATGCTAGCGGGGTAAGATGTGCGCAGGCGGTCCTGAGTCGTCCAACCATCCCAGGAGGTGGGAAATAGGACAATCTTTCTCCAAGGGAATAGGAAAGGATCCTCCGAGCAGGTTTCCCACGAGCAGGGCATGCCGAACGACCATTTCCTGAACGCGACTAAACCGCGCGCGCTTGCGTGGGGGGGAGAGCAACTCATCCGCGAATGGACAGGGGGAGTCATCATATAAACGAAGCCGGGGGAGATGCGAAGAAGGAATCTTTCGCGAGCGGGAAGTCTGAGAAAAAAACATCCCCACAATGAGCCGGATAGAAGAAGCGTGAGCACGACGGGCGAACCGAGGCGCTCTCGGAACTTCAGTGGAGCTCGGACGGGAAGTCTATCAATCTGCCCAAGGCAGGCAGAAAGGGTGAAAGGGGAACGCACCTTATTAAGTCGAGGATCCATCAAAGGCACACCAACAAGGAGAAAATAGAGAGGGTCGGAAAATCAGCAATGCGAAAGCATGCGGAGGCAGGCGATCTTACCAGGATCTCCTTAGGTTTGCTTCAAAGTCAACTCCTGCTCACACATGGAAAAGGTAAGAAGAGCGGACGGACGACAGGGTAGAAAGAGGTTCGCCGCCTTCGGTAGCTTTTACGAACGCTAGATACGGATAGAGGTGACAACCGGGCAACCTTTGCTTCAAAAAAAAAACGACCGGCGACAGGAGGAAAGGCAGCGTAGGACAAGGATAAGTCGCAAACAAAACGAAAAGAGCTTGGGGGGGGAGATCTAACCATCTGGTAGGCTTCGCATCTTGCTGGGACCTTAGTGTCACGATCAACCTGGGGGAGTTCGTGTGCGGATTATAAAGTTTTTAGAATTCTCTTTCCCAAAGACTGGAGGCAACGAAAAGGAAAAGCAAATCCTAAAGAGAGAAAGCATACCGGAGTAAGAGACTCAAAAACATGACTTTTCAGCTTCAAATTTAAAAGAATAACTTCGGGATTAAACAGAGAAAAGTGCAAATAGGAATTCAAGAGAGGGGAAATGCCAAGAGGGACAATGTTCTCGAAGAGGGCTTTCCTAGATAAAAAACAGACCCGGAAGATGCAGACAAGAAACAGCGGGAAAAGCCAGACGAAAAGAGCGCATTCGGCGCGACTGGCGGCAACGTCGCGGACGAACAAACTCGGACAGTGACGACGGTCAAAAAAATCAGCTAGCGGTCTTCTCCCGTCTCGGAGTAAAGGAGGAAGAAGCTGAACCGAATTCACCGAGAAATGCAAGCCCTCGCGCTTGAGAAACGAGGAAAGAAATAAAAGAGGGAAAGGTGTCTAAGTCTTACCTGAGGGTCAAAGAACGTTAAAAACCACCGTTAGTTTGGCATCGGGAGAAGACATACGAAAGAAGAACACCCTTTCTCGTAACTGAAGGAAGTCACCCCGCTCGCGAGGGGGAGAACCGTGAACCGCAGAATTTGCAGCGCCGAAAGGTGAGCAATTCCTTTCCCGAAGGGGGCAAGAGAGGATCCTTCTGGGAAATACGGAAGATGAAGGAGACGCGGATCACGAATTGCGTGGGGGTCTAGTCGCTCACCCGAAAAACTGACTGCTGGAGACGTACTACTGGCATTGCAAAACGCGAATGAATTGCATGGTCCGAAAAAATGGGAGGAAACGGTCCGCCGACAAACAATGCAATAACTTTCCCTGAAGCGTGTACTAACCCTCGGAAAATCTCCCAGGGGTCTCGTCCTCGAGCGTCGAACTCGTCCTGTCAACTAAAGAGAGGGGAGGAACGGACTACGTCCGAGAGAGAAAGAACCTCTGTGCGGAGGAAAAGTCGACGGAGGAGAAAGGGGAAATTGCGGACAAGTATGAAACCGGGGGAAAGGAAGAGAACAGATCCTCAAGAGTGGGACCGTCAATGAAGGGCACTCCCACTCTAGTAGAACTAAGAGAGTCCTTATTTCATACCAACCCGGAGGAACACCGGAGGGGGTCGTGAACCGGTGTGAGTCGCATCAGGCCCGGATTATTGGCGGAGAGGGTGATAGAGAAAGGTCCTGCGGGAGATCGAGGGGATTAGTTCCAAAAAGGCAGAAGTAGAATAAGAGCAGGAAATAAAGATGAGTCGTGAGATAAGAGTGAAAACGACCGGGAGAAGGCCGAATCGCCCTCGTCCTCGCCTTGGGCTCGACAAGCAGAAGGAGGAAGCGAAAGCACGTCTAAAAGGAAGATACTTTCTAAAGGCTGGCGTCCCACCGGAGACGGTCGGCGCGGTCGATTCGAGATGCGCCTGGTCGAGACAAAGAATAGGGCGAATCGGCCGAACTGAATCACTTCCCTTCTAGCACAAGAAGTAGTGAAAAGCACCTGCACGATCGTAGGAGCTTTGGGAAAAACCAATCATCTCCTTCGCTTCTCAAGGCGGGGCGAATGATGGTCGGAGGGATCTAGAGGGGGGGAGGGGCAGCTTTCCAAAGCGGAAAAGAGAGAAGCCCGAACAAAATCCTCAACCCGGGGGGAAAGGGAAAAGAATGAGTCCTCAAGAGCAGAAGACGTACGGAAACGGATGATAAACCTACCCCATCGATGACGAAAAAAAAAATTATTCAAGAGGGAGAAAGGAGAGAGAGAGTGACGCCCGGGGCCACACCCACTAAAGATCGATAAGATCTAGTGGGAGGAGAAGGTTTGAGCAAGAAAGTATCGCTAGTAGGCGCCCCCCTGTATTGAGGGCCGACCACTTTCGAAGACAGGAGCAAGAAAGGAGTTACAGAAAAAAGAATTCTCCTTGTCTTGAGGAAATAGGGTCCAGAAGAAAGATTGGAACTAAGCGGCCTGCTCGCTGCCACAAGAAACAAGCTCTATGACTTCGAGGGGATTCTGCCGTCGAATCTTGGAAAAATAGTAAATCATGACCCACGCGATCTCCGATCGTACATCTTTGAGAAACTGGGGAAACGTCTTACTCGGACCGTCGAAAGACGGCAGAAACTCGGCGATACAAAACAACGACCATCAACTACGCTAGGGAGACCAGGAGAAAGAAATTGAACCTAGCTTGAAAAAAAAAGTGAATGGGTGAAGAGATGTTAAGAACGGTAGTCATCGAACGGACCGTGCTGAATCAGGGGGACTGCCTAAACCAAAACTAAACAGGTCGCGCCCTGAAAACGTAGGGTAAGCAGACCGGGAAAGTCTTTTGCGCCATAACAAAAGCTCACAGGGAGAACGTTATTGACCCGGGAAGAACCCGATCGGGGGATAAGAAAGAACGCCGAGTGAGAGAAGATCACCCTTTACTTAGAGGAAATGTATCAGATGATAAGAAAGGGGAGGAGAGAAACGGCAAGGGCCGCCGCTAAGATGTTATCGACCCACCATGCTCGGTCTAAAACAGAAAGTACGTTGAAAGTGAAAGCGAAATTACTCCGCGAGAAAACCGTAAGACTGGAAGGAGACAAAGCGGGTCGAGCCGGGACGCGAACCGAAGCAGGTTCTTAGTGGGAGCCCTGATCTCTAGGTCTCAAAATTAAAGGCAGGGACCCGATCTGCTGAAGAATTGGAGGTTACAGATAAGAGCCTAAATCGTCGAAAAGGGAACGTTTTATCAAAGAGCAAGGAGAGACCGCGAAGGAAGGGGCGACGAGCGTAAGAGGGCGATTCAGAACCAATTTTCATACCGGACGGCCGAACTTCCGGAACCCAGAGGAACTGTAAGCACGTCGCTGGGGGGGATGAACTGAGAAGGGCGAAAGGGATCTATCAGGGAAAAAGGAGCGTTTGAAGCACGTGTTCCAAACCAAGAGTAGGAAAAGGAGACTGAGAGAAGAGACGTCGGACCCGGCAGGAGGAACGGGCAAGCGTCAGTCGGATCTCGGGGAGGTAAGACATTTCGTTAGAACCGCCCGCGAGACTCGAGACGTACGTCTTTGGTCTTTCCGGTCAAAAGCCGGGTTGACCATGTATCTAGGTCTAAAGTCCTCCTGCAAGTCGCTGCTTTGAGTGATCGTACTAAAGGCGAAAGATCCGGGATGGAGAAACTAGATGGGGGGGGGAATACCTACGTTCGCAAATGTGTAAGGAAAAAGTACCGCACCAAACATCATCGTCGTCTGCATGGATCGTTGCTGGAGGAACGGTAAGAAGGCAACAGCGGGGAAAGAAATCCCTAACAAAAAAGGCTCTCTACATAAAAAGAAAAAACGACAAGCGGAGAATCGATCAGGGCTCAGGGTAACCAGAGGAAAAGGCGACGAAAAACGTGTGGCGAACTATCACGCAAGAGCCGCTTTCGAAACGCGTGCGAGCGCCACCTGCCCATCGGAGACGCAGTACCATGGAGGGGGCTCTCGTAAGGAAAATGACAAAGGAGTGCTATCAGGAGAAAGCCTTAAGACTTGGATTCTCGAAAGGTAGAGTTCGGGAAAAAGAATCTCAACATACCAAATAGGAAAGCAAAGGACAAGGACCCTGAGCTCTGCTAGCGGAGTCCCCATCTGGGATACGCATTAGAAGCAAGAAGGACATCCATAGGTGGCAACCTTAGTAGTCCTCAAGCGACATGATCGTTCTTCTTGGTAGATTCATGAAATATCTATAAAAAAGCACACGAATGAAGAAAAAAAAAGGCAGAGAAAGTTCATCAGAAAAGAGGAGAGCAGTATTCCTAGGAAGGTCAAGCACTAGCGTGGAGGTGGGGGAAGCTGTGAGCCTGACCGCCGGCTCACATGAAGGCTGAGAAAAACGGCGCTGTAAACTAAGAAAGGAATCGTTCCGGGGTCCTTTCGACTAATCTCTTTCCTAGTCCCAATGACTTCGGGGAGATGACAGCAAAGGGTAGCTGGCTGACTAACCGGCAATCTAGATATTATGCCGAGGCGGGAGAATTCAGAAAAGGATCGTTAAACTTGTTAAAAGTTCTGAACAAACTAGGGGGTCGGCGTCGCCTGTTTTCAGGGGGAAAAATTGATATCAGAGACTAAGCGGGGAGTGGGGATATGAAATGGGTCAGATGAGATGCTCCTCCTTTTTGGCTACGCCGCACCAATCCATTAGAGCAAGCATGAGGGGCTTAGGAAGAAAGGGCACCTTGAAAGCTCCTAAAAAGGATTTCAGCAAGTTTGCAGGAGAAAGGATACTGCCCACCGTAAAGTGTTAAAGCCGTAGGGTCACGATATACTGGCCTAAGATGACACGGGAAGAAAGTGGGGCTCCGAGAACGCAAGAAAAAAACTAAAGCTATATAATCGCAGGCGTGCGAAAGGAACGCTGGTCACGCACAGGGGTGGGGGGGGGTGGTGGGTGGTTGGGGGGGGGGGGGGGGGTTTTGGGGGGGGGGGGGGGTGGGGGGGGGGGGGGTGGTGGGGTGGTGGGTGGGGGGGGGGGGGGGGGTTTTTGTGTGTATTAGGGGGGGTGGGGGGGGGGGGGGTGTGGGGGGGGGGGGTTTCTAACGAATAGACATGCTGAATATGCGTCTAAGGATGAGGAGATACTCTCTAAAAGTGGTTTTGTAAGTCCTCTTCAAGTAAGTACAGATAGGGACCCCTCGGAGCTAGCGGATCTTCCCTAATGGTAAGAAAGAAACGTGACAATTTCATCCGGCCGAAAAGAATCGAACAACATGGATTATTGCATAACGACTAACCTCTAAAACATCCACCTTAGAACTCGGATTTCGCTCACTAGGAGGAAAAGCAAAAACGGACGATCGAGAAGGTCTCGTTTCGAAGAGAAAACCCGAGAGAAGACTCTCTCAAAAGAAAAAATCACCGTAGAACAGTCGTAGGAAAAAAAAATCAGAACCTAAGTATTTAAGAAAGAAGAGCCTATCCGGGGGTAATACGAGCGAGGCGCGAAAAGTACCCAGGACTGGACGTACGTGACGAGAACTTACTAAGTTTGCCTAAGCGCCAGGGAGGTCGATAACAGAGAAGTAACCTACGTTCCTAGGCTAAAAGCGTCCCCTGCCCGCGTGAGAGCAGGGGCCGTCACCCATTCGTCCTCTAGTGTGGCGAACGATCGCCGCAAAAGGAGAGATCACAGAGAAAGAGAACCGTGGTTGCATACGCGCAGCAGATCGAGGAAGTTTTAACCATGGAAGGACTCAAGGCACCATCGGGCGGCTCAGCAGGATTGAGGCACCAGATCTATGAAGACTCAAGAGAGGGGAAGGAAGAATCTCGAAAGAGAAAACGTGAGGAATCTCGGCACCAGCGTCTGACGCAAGAAAGGGGTCAATGTATGCTGCTTTCAAGGAAGAAAAAGTAGCGTGGTCTCTAGATGTTCGCCGGCGCGATATCGTTTGGCGTTTCAATTCCTGGCAGACATGGGACAAAAGAATGTAAAGCCGGATATCGAACTGAGGGTCAGTGTCAGATTTTACGGGATACAGCTCGCACCTCAATCTCGAAAGCATGAACGGTCGGAAGGGAAAAACGACTTCTTCCTCCTACGGTGTGGGAAGGAGCTGGGGAATTGGGAAAGAAAGGGTCGTCGCAGTTCTCTAGGGCGAGAAACCTTTGGTCGTCAACACAGAAGGGGCGCGTACGGGCGGTATCGCTCAAACGAGAAACTCGGCGCCTCAGGGGAAGAAGCATCGGGTCGCGCAGTTGGGTGGAAAAAGGCCGGATAATATCTCGAGAGAGGGGCGGGGCATCAAGGATGAGTCCTAACGTGGAATAAAAAGGGCGCAAATCCCTCGTCACTACGCGACGAGAGTACAAGAATAAAGAAGAGAGAGTCAAGACGGGAGAACGGGAGGGAAGAAGGTTCCGATCGCTAAAGGACCCAGCGCGATATCCTGAACACAAGGGGGGCCCGCTAGCTAGTCTGAGTGGAAAACTAAAATTACAAGGAAAGATCGGAGAGCGGTCTTTACTGACCGAGAATGAAATTTGGGAAGAGATATTGAAGGCGGGGGAACATTCCGATCGCGGAAAGAGTCCTACCAGGGGATCCGGCCTCGCCCCGTATTTCCAGCAAAAAACAGCAACTGAATCGCCTTGGGAAACTTAAGAGGGGGGGAGAAGAAAGACCGAAACCAGCCAGACCCTCACTTTCGCGCCATAAGACGAAAGTATAAGGGGCTACTGACAAAGTTACGGTGTAAAACTGATCAAATAGGGTATTGAGCTGCTAGAGAGCTGATTAGAAAGCAGACCAAATATCTCAGCCTTCAAAAGCTTCGGCTAGACCCTCCCGGCAAGAAAAAAAGGGAACAACCCAGGGACTAGTTTACTAACGTTATGACAACGAAATTACTCAATAGAGAGCCGAGGCAGGAAAAGGAGTGACCTCAGGGGATGGGAAAGAGTTGCCTCCGCTGCTCGACAAAACTCGTTTGGACTTTCTGACAACCGGCGTTCAAACAATCGCAATTCTGAGTCTGCCGGCGCCGGCGTGGAAGGGGAGAACACCAATAGGTAGGAGAGAGCAAGGAAGGGACTTCGTCTTGGCAAAGTCGGCGTAATACTAGTTCGACCCAGGCTACCGAGTCACCTGCGATCATGAAGAGAGGGAAAGGGGAAGGCTCAGTGAGGGAAACAGAATCGAGGAGTAGCTGTGTTAGAAACGACCATAGGGGCCAGTACTTCGCTTTCTACGACGACGTCCGCGAGACAAGCTTCGAGAAAGGTCAGACGCCTCGTGCCACCAAGAAATGAATCACCGGGGGTCGTACGCCAGGCCGAGATCCAAGGCATCTTCGATTGGTCCAAGGGGCAGAGAGCTTTAGGAAGGGGGGTAAGGAGAAAGGACGACCAGTAACGATCTGGGTTACGTCCAAGACTAAACCCGTGATCAGATCCTCGATCTGAGGAGTACAGGGGGGGGGAAACCGATGTGGTGATGAGAGTCGAGTCGGAAAGCTAGGAAACTCAAAGGCATCCTCTAAAGAACTCCGGCTAAAAGGAAAACTTCCGCTGATCGAGCGGACCTTAACCGAACTACTCTAGCGAAAAGTGAGGTGATCTGAATGCGGTGGAAAGGGTACTAGGAATACGAAACTCAGGGAAATTAGTTAAGAAAACGTTCGATGGGCGGTTTCTTGGAGAGTCAGGTCTTGTGGGCGGTACCAGAGAGTCAGCGAGAAAAGGAGACAGGGCATCAGAGGATCTCTTAATCCCGAGGTGGGGGGGAAAGGGGGCGTTAGGGTCGTGGCATCGGGACAAGTGAAAAAAAATCAGCCTGGGAGAGCTTTCAAGGTGGCAATTGTCGCCATGGAGTGATCTGCTTGGAGGTGCGTAATCCAGCAAAGAAATGTGGTGAAAAAGAACACAGGAACCGCCGCTCGAAGAAGGCGGCGTCGCCCTCGCCGCCTCCCCGCCGGTTGCGGAAATGCTAACTAGAGAAAGAACAAGACCCCAGCGCGCGACAACACTACAATCCCCGCTCAAGAGAAGAAAATGGGTTGGCTCACCGAATAAGCTGAAAAGACAATCGAGCCGGGGAGGGGGGAGGGGAAAGAGAATGGCCGAGATCCTTCCTCTGTCTACCGAAAGGGCCGAAAACACTATAAAAGAAGTCCCGACGCTCTGCTGGGACAATTCGAGAAGAAGCAAGAACCATATCACTAATACTAATACAAGTTTAGCACACCGCGTACGCCCTTCTTCCCTGCAGGGATCTCTTCTGGAGTCTATCCCATCCAAATCATAAGTAAATCTTCCAGCCGCAGCGAAGACTCCGTCAATCTAGGGGGCAGTCTAGGGAGACCATCTCGAGAGACAAACAACGGGATTATTAACATTTTAGGAAGAGGAGCAAGATTGGTTCTCTATGGGTTGTCAAGCCTCTCATCTGGAAGGGGGTCTGGGAGGCCTCCCTCCCTATGACCAAATGGCCTTAGCAAGATTAGAAACTTGTAGGAGCCGAATATAGGAGTCTATATCTATCTTGGGCAAGACATTAAAAGCCGAAGACGGCCCGTCTTCGATATCGAAAGAAAAATGGTCTGGAGTCTATAATCCTTAAAGGAGAGTCTAGATATGGCAACTGCAAATCAAAGAAGAAAAAGGCATACTCAAGCTGGTGCTGCTGCGTTAGGAAAGGTCTGCATCGCCAATGCGCAAGGGGGAGAAACTGATTGAGGGGCAGGGTAGAGGATAGAGCGGTGCTTTTGAAACGAAAGTTTGCGCTTCCCGGCCTGGCGGCGGAAGACCTCCATAACTATAAAGCGAGAACGAAGAGGGGCGGGCTACTCCCGTTAAATGGGAAGCTACCTCGAGGGAGGATTCCAAAAGAAAGAATCACGAGGCATAGATGAGTCGAAAGAATGCAACCGGAGGGCGGAGAATGCGGGAAAGAAGATACTGGACCGTGACCCAAACATAAGCGTCACTAAAAAGGGAGAAATCCGGCGAAAGCGCCTGGTTAAAAAAGTACCAGGGAGCAACCGCTGACATCCAAACTTTACGTATCTCGAACGAGGGCTGCTCACTACTTCGAGAGGAAAAGTACATAGAGTCAAAAAAGAGTCCCGTTAATCAGAATACGAGAGGCACTTTGTAAGAACGGAAAAAAAGTAAGTGATCCTTCGTCAAAAATCGGCCGAGCGAGCCCCGACCACATGTAGGTTAGGTAACAGAGAAAAAAAACGGACTCAAGAGAAGAAGAGGGCGATCTCGAGGATGAAAGGGAAAAAACGATCTCTACAAATCGGTGCTCCGGGACACCTAAAGCCTAAGAAGGTTCTAGAAGAAACGAACTTCCAGACTTGACAAGAGGAGGAAGGGAAGCTGCCAATCTAGTCAATAGTCGCGGACCGGATTGACAAGGAGCACGTCCTCAAACTCGGCCTCGACTCTCAAGTGGGTAAACTTGCTCCCCGAAGGGAGGGCTACGGGAGAGCACGCTCTTGCCTCCACGCAAAATGGGTCTAGACTCAAGGGGGGATGCCGCTGCGGCGAGGGTCACCTAAAAGAGAGGAGTACCTCGAGGAATGATGCTTCAGATCTCGCAGGTCGGGGGAACCTCCTTGAAATCACAGGAGATTCCAAAGAAGACGGGAACCGCGCGACGGAAAACGAAAAGGAGCCTCTTACGACAACACCTAGGAGAAAGAAAGAAAGTTCAGCACGGATAAGTACCATTGTTCTGATCACAAAGCGGGGAGTGAAAGCTGCCGGGAAAGAACGTCAAAATGATCACTACTCGAGGGTGAAGAAGATGCGAATCTCTCTATAGAGTTCGAACTAGAAAAACCATTACTTCCAAAGCCCTCGGACTTTGGGTTGCTGCAAGAAATCGGCCAGTCGTTGTTGTCGGGAGACTCCGAACGGAAGGGAGATCGAAGGGAGAGGGTTGAAGCCTTTCAATCAGGCGGAGAAAAAAAAGGTTCCAAGGAGGGCGCCGGGGACTTAGTCTAAAAAATTTTAAAACGGGAGAAAGCAGAGGCAAGCCCTCGGGGGAAAGATGAAGGATCGAAAACGCGACAGGAAGGGGGCTCTCGGGAGGGAGGAGAAAGAACGTTCCTCCGTACCAAGGTCGAAGTAAAGAAGGACTGGGCAATGGGCTTGCGCTTCGCGAACCGATCCGGCACCTCAAGGGCCTCGGGAAAATCGACAAAGATGGGCCCTACTAAATACAACGTGCCCTCGCGTCACCGACACCTGCAGAAAAAAACGAATGAGGTTTGAGCGGATCACTCAGCCTCTCGCTCTCAAAGGGGACCAGAATTTATGGATCGGCTGACGATCACGCAGGTGTCAGGGGGGAGATGTCGGCTCAACGAAACTCAAAAAAAAAGCTATCTCGAGACAACAACAACTTTAAAGAGAATCAGGATCTTAAGGTCCGATCGCAAAAAGACCCAAAAGCGCGGAAGGAACCATAATGGAGAAAGGGAGGGAAGGGAGGGTTATCAAAAACCCTTGAAAAACAAAGAAAAGACGTAGCGTTCGTCTGACTTGATCGAGAAGAGGTAGCAAGCGAAAAAGCTGCCACCAGGTGTGGAGGGAAGACAAGAGAATCTCAGAAGAAGTCAACGGGGACAGTCCCCAAAGCAATCGACATGGTAGTAAGAGGACTCCGCCAGCCCTAAAACCCTCTCCTTCTCTCTTGCGAAAAACTTCAAGCTAAGGAGGAAAGAACCTATTGAAAACCTGTCTCTCCCTTCTGTACCCTCTTGGATATCAAGAGAATCAGCGTCGATCCGCGTACATGCAAGGCCGAAAACGCCAGGCATGGGAAAAGTCGGATATCGCTGGAGACCGCTTGCTAGACCCCGAGACAATCACGGCCGTGCGCCCGAATTACTCAAAAAAGAGACGAACAGGTCCGGGGTGAAGGAGAATTGAATCAACTACCTCGGAAAAAAGGATATAATGTCCGCCCGAGTAGTGCTCTCGACTGGATCCAACCGGCGCGCCGCAGGGGGGGTGGCGTACAGCCGGGGCGGAATACACCAGGCAAAAATCGAGACAAGGCGCACGCGCTTTATCATAAGAAAAACAGATATGGATGATGGACGAGAGCGTCTCGGGCGTGCATCTCTGGGGAGGGGAAAGAAGGGACTCATGAGGAACGAGAGCACCATAATCAGGCGCGCTTATTACACGCGAAAAGAGGACCAAGCAGGTCGGCCAAGCGATGTGAAAGAAGGAGAAGGAGAGGGATCAAACGTGCTTGTATCCCAGGACTGCGGAGAAGCATAGACTTTTCTGTAGGCAGAGAAACAAGGGGGAGGAAAATTGACTGATCAAAAAGGGATAATTCGAAAAACTCTAACTAACTCATGCTTCTTTCGATTGCCGGCTGTAAGAGGATTCGGGAGTCAAGGAGAGATGAATATGCAGGACGCGTTAACGCAACCGGAGAAAGCCGAAAGGCGCCGGGGTGCTCAGATGACCGAAGCTGTCTATCACTTGTCCGACGGGAATACGCTCCTATGAACTCACCTAGAGAGCTAGAGCTCGGAAAACTTCAGGGGACAGCCGGATGAAGCCCTAAAAGAAACGAGGCTTCACCTGACCGAGCCGCAAGCAAGGCGTAATGCATGGAGGTCTGAAGAGGGGGAGGAAGAATCTCAGTAAGGGGTAATATCGTGCGATCACTTCAATCATTCGTGGGGTGACAGTCGGGCGTGGTTACCGCGCTAGAGACAATAAGGAAGTCTCGGATAGAAGCGACTCACCAATGTTCAGTGGCTTAGGAAGGGGAGGGGCGTTTTCCGGATATATCAAGATCAAAAGAAACAAACCGAAAGCAACAACGGTTTGGTCAGTACATAACTATGCATCCAGAAATGAAACTTGGGGGGAGGAGACGGGAACCGACCATTGGGGACTTTTGGTGACTGGTATGGTCCGACACCGACTAACTAATCGTGCTAACGCATGGTCGTTAGGCGGCGGTTCAAAGAGCCCGGGGAAAGAGGGGGGGAAAGCGACGACTGAGGCTCTACGCTAAAACGAAAGCAATCGCGAGAGAGGAGCACATGGGCCAACCGCGAGAACATCTAGAACAGACCATATCAGGTTCGAGAGAAACTAACTTTTGGCAGGGCCAACGGTAAGTTGGGTGGGACTCACCCTTTTCAGCAGCGTTCTACTAAGGTAACATTTCGCACCAGGCTTCATCCCATGTACGAAAAAGGCCGGACTATCGAGAGACGAGACCTCCGACGCGATTATAAAAACAAGAACCATATCAAGAAGCCCACGCGTGAAAGAGAGACGCGAGCTCTCGCAACTATGGAGCCAAGGGGGCAGGCAATTCACAGACTTAAAAGAGTAGAGAACGGAGGGCAACAATATAGCCGAAAGAAGTCGTATCAGCTTCACAAAGG
>Ga0179593_1550136_pt1 | contig 14314 bp, 17 predicted proteins | sample CZODoug2_1_08_16_FD_185931 | JGI IMG/M metagenome (GOLD analysis project Ga0179593, IMG submission 185931) | Vadose zone soil fungal communities from Angelo Coast Range Reserve, California, USA - CZODoug2_1_08_16fungal (PacBio error correction) | ecosystem: Environmental > Terrestrial > Soil >...
CGGTGAACCGATTGTGCCACTTTTTTCGGAGTCGGAATCTTCCTGGAAGATTAGGGAGGGGGTGCAGAAGGAATCACCCACTCAGGGCGGTCCGCGGAAAGGGGAAGGACCTTGCCCTGGCACCAATGCCACTACCGATGATAAAAGAAAAGGAAATGGATATTAGAGGTGATCGCTCAGGAGGAAATAAAGAGACGAGAGCATTAAAATTGGACTTGATTTAAGTGACAGCACTGAGTTCAGAGGTTCAAAAAAGCAATCGTCACCATTCAGAAAGGTCACCCCCATTGTGGTCAGATCCGTCAATAAACCATCCGCCGGTGGCCGGGGGAAAGAAACATTAGATTGCACCACAAAAAAAAAACCCCGCCAAAAAGGCCGCCGTGGTTGGAGTTGCCGCCTAACAAATTTAGTAACGGAATGGAAGGTTTGGTGACAACAAACCAAGGGGTGGAGAATAGGGGATGGTGGGCCACCAGAAATGCGAAGGGGGTGTAGCTTGAAAAGGAAAGGCCGGCTGAGTAATCCGCCTGGTTCCGCGTCGCGGCATCGGGCCCGAATAGGAAAATTTCGGTTGGATAGGCAAATAAAGAGGGATCTCACTAGAAGAGACTCGAATACACAAAAAGAACCTTGGTGCAGGGCGTGGATCCGGCTTACGAAGGCAAGGGCCGAAAACGGCAAAGTAAAAGGATACAGTAAAGAATACATCATGAGTTTTGTGGACCGGCGAGGAGACGGGGGGCAAGGCTGCACCTGGGATTGGGGCCCGGGGTATGCGAAATCGACAGGGGGGCTGGAAGAAAAGAAAATGTCCTCAAGAGCGCCAGGAAAAAAGATTGGGCAAGATGATAGATGTTCGTCGGACATTGATCGTAGAAAAATTCAGAAACCGATCATATCAGAGAAAAGCAAAAAGGGTAGGAGCGCCCGTGCGAAGAATTCTTTTCCAAATAGCCGCGGCTCTGAATAGAAGGAGAAGAGAAATCTGGCCGTCTCACTAAGCAGAGGAGGAAAGTACTGCGTGCCCAGATGAATAGGGGAAAGTCGGGGGGGACTTTACCGAGGAATTGGTCATTTCTCGGAGAGACGAAAAATTAAGAAAAAAGGGAGAGGGGGGCATCGCGGAAACACGGAGCGCTAGAATCAAGCTAAGCGGTATAGGAGATACAAGGTGATCAAAATAAATAAAGACGAGTAGTTCACCTAGTTGGGATAGGAAAGGTACTGAGCACGGTTTTCTAGATAGAGTCAGCTTTACGGAGCCAGAGGCGGGCGGTCCTAGGGAGAGTGAGCAAACCCTCGATGAAATGAGGGCAGATCCTACGGCTTGGGCTCCGGGAATACAAAGAATTTGGGGGGGGGGGTAGTTGTCAAAGTGGGGGGGGGGGAAAGGCTGTGGAGGAACCACAAGCTGTCCGAGGAAAAGAAAAAAGGGTTAGGAAGACGATCGGCCCCCAACCCTACGTTGCGGGGTACACTGACAATGTGATAGTTACAGCGGTAAGTCTTGATCGGGGAATTGGGAAGAGTAAGAAGCTGTGATTCCGCGGTAGGACAAGGTGCTCAAGTGTACAAAAACTTTCACAACTGGTGGAGGGTCGTGACTCGGTGGAGAGGACATAGCTAGAAGGTGCTTCGGCGAGCAAATAGTTGGTTTAAAAAGAAGACAGCACTTCGTTGGCCCCAGGATGTTGCAGTATGCCACTTCCAGACTCAAGGCTCATAAGAGGATTCGAGGCTTGCAGGCGGCCTCTGAAAGCGAGGCCCGGCTAGATCCAACAAGGGGAGAGAGGAAAGGACTGGACTAGTACATCGGTCGATCTTTTGCCAGGCCGCTGAGGGATCAAAAAGGGGCCGACACTTAATGTTCACAAGGCGCAGGCCGTCGCCTGGCGATCGATTCGGGCCGAAAAAAATTAATCGACTAGGCGTCCGGCGTGAAATGATAAAGAAGAAAAGGTGGGACCGGAAGACACGATCGAAACGTTGATGAAGGAAGTTTTCTCGATCAGATTTAAGAGGTTGTCCATAGGGGATGGGAGAGGGGAGTTTGTGGAAGGCCTCGGGTATCTCTCTCCACGAGAGGAGGTAAAAGAAGGGGGGCTTGTCCCTCAAAGTCGTCAGCCAGAATGATAAAGTGGAGATCCTGATCTGCCAGACTCCTAAAGTAAAGGAACTATAAGCTGGTCGTAGAAAGTGGGTCATACAGCTGCATACGAAAAAGACAATGTGACTAATTGGGGGTCGTCTTCCTAGGAATCATTATCAAATTAAAGGAGAGACAAGGAACGTAAGAGTCGTCCGTGCTAACCTTGCCTGGCCTCGCGATGAAATAACGGTCAATACGATCTGCTGATATCTCATATTTCCTCGAAGGGGGGGTTCCGAGACCATAGCTTGCGGGGTGGTCATCAGGAAAAAACCAATTATAACTGAGTGAGAGGAATGGGCTTCTCGGCGAGGCCATGTGGGGAAAATACATGCTTCTTGCCAAAGTGGTATGGGAAGGGTTGGCAAGTCAGACTGGGAATTAGATCCCTTGGACAGGGAAAGAGTTGGGGGTAATGTCCAAAACAATGTCAGCGCGATGCCAGAGCTAGGAAAGTCAGGGACATGCTGGCTCTAGGCTAACACTATGAGCCCATCGTCAAAGATCAAAAAAATGCAGTGCAGAAAAATAATCATTTCGGCCGCTGGAAGACGACAAGCCCGCACCATCTATAACATGCGCAGTCGTTCGGCCGCCTCAAGCAATCGACGGCAGGGGGAAATAGAAAAGACACCCTTACCAGACAGAAACCACTTACCCTATTTGGGAGGCGTACCAGGTCCGAGTCCAGTATCATTGTCCGGCGGAAAATGTCATCAATTCCACGGGAAATTGACCGCCTCCGAGAAGGAAGCTGAATTACGACGGGATGCCCAAAGGAAGATATCCCAATGCCGAGCCACAGGAGGGACCTTAAACGTGCATAAAGCCCTGTGCTTGAGAAGAGGATGGCGTTCGTGGCCAGGCAGGAAGTGGCACTCACCTGCCTGGAGTCCGCCAGTTCTTCTATACTGAGGTATCGTCTATGGAGACCGACAAACCAGAAACACAAGACGGGAGCTAGTAGGAGATCTGTGCTAAATTCGGCGGAGCGGTGCCAGCTATATAAAGTTCGACGTTGAATGAGCCGGTCACGCACGACAAGCGATTTATACAATAATGTGACACCCGCGGAGTCTAAGCATGGGATCGAATCGGGGTAGGGGGAGAAGGGAGGCAGCTTCTTTAGGTATTCTGGTCAATACGAATGGTCGACCATCGATATCGTGGGGTGGGATTAACAGGAGTATGGTCTCTACTCGGACGGCAGCACATAATAGAGTCATCCTCTAAGGAGATGACAAGGATCAGGAAAAAAGACCCTGGCAGGATTCTGGACTCCCTCGCCGGGGGAAAACCTCGGAGGACTGGGTCGACATCTTCAGGTTCACGGTCCTGGAGGGCCTTGTAAGGTGTGGACCTGCGCAAGAAAAGAGGCGACGGCGCATCGCGTCGAGGGGGCGAAAAAGAAAGGGAGTTCGGAGGGGGGTGGGTAGGGTTAGGAGCGGACCTCGAGGATTTGGGAGGGGACTACTCTATCGCTTTGGGGATTTCGCCTAGCCTCACAGCAGGCCTAGGTCCTATAATTCCGACCGCAGGAGAGTATAACGCTTAGGGAATAGCGTAGGCCTTTTCGCTCATGACCTATAAGAGTGGGTGTGGGTCTTCCCAAGATCGGCTCCCGGCACCCGTCGGGCAGGGTCTCCCTCTCAAAAGGGGCATGGTGACCCCGGAGTACGCGGCGCGACAGAAATACTAAAGCAGATTGAATTAGCGTGCTTTGATGTGGTGATGACCTTCAACAGTGTCCTGCTTTTTGACATTATCAGACAGAAGGGACGGAGTAATTGACCTTCAGGTAGGTTTCCAAAGGAGCTAATTTTGAGGACAACACAAAGCATACTCGTGGGGGGGCAAAACTACAAACGTCGCGTGATGCAGAAGCTCTGAATCAGAGGGATAGAGACTAACAACTTATTATTATTATAAAGAGATACATCGCCATGGGAATATGCCTTCATTCTAGACCGTCTCATCGTCAATTGGAAAAGTCTTGAATAATCGTTTGTTGGCTTCGTGTTGCGTTCATCTCAGAAAAATCGGTTGGGGGCTTGACACCACGTGCACCACCAGTGGCAATCATCTCGTTAGTCGATCTATAAAAACCGGGGGCCGCATAACCTTGCCATATGGAACCGGCCATTCCTTCCACACCCATGGAACGGTGGTCGTGGCGGACGCTGATCAGAGGCTGTGGGGAGAAAATTAGGGCGGGGCCATGATCAACCCTTCAACGGGGCAAAGAGGTTCCTATCAGGGAAACTCAAAAGAACCAAAAGGGCTCTGCCTGACGTTGAAAATAAGGGATTCGTCTATCCACAGTCTGAAGCTCGTACGGCCCGATAGGGGCACTGAGGTTGAGGGATGGAAAAAAGTAGCTACTTCCGCAAAAGATAGGAGGGCCGGACCGTAAATACATAAATCGTGTTAAACATCTCGAAGTTTATCCTCAAGTAGACCCAATCCGCGTCAAGGAAAAAAATGCCTGGGTAGGTGACAGATTAGAGAAAATGAGGGCAGCGACAAGTCGGCAAGAGACCCCGTTGCTTCTTAAGGTCCGTCAGTGGCGAAGGCTGAAATAGAATAGGATGCAGGCTAGGATATGGGACCTCAGAGATGCAGTCATCCAGTGGAAGAGGAGGGATGTTATCTGGCGGTTAGAACATAAACAGACCTTGAAAAAAAGGAAATAGCGTCCAACGCGGACCATCGGTGTCCACCGGATCCGCTTTCGATGGAGGGAGGAAAGACGGAACTCGTAGGAGTTCTCCATTCGGGAAGAAGGTGTCGATCTATATGCTGGGCCCAGATGGACAGAGGGAAATCGTAGCGTGGTCACGGGTAGGGGGGGGAGTTGGCGGGGAGAAGAACCTCGACACGACATAATCTATAAGGCGCGGGCCAGCAAGAAGAGTCAAGCCGCCAAGACTAAGCCATCCGGGCAGGACGTTTCAATAACGCCGTTTCACAACCGTCATTAACCTGCCTGAGGGTTCCTTTGTGGGGAGAGGAACGAGCTGCAAAGTTCAAGAGATCGATCGTATTAAAAAATTGCCGGAGGGAAGGATGGTGCTTGCAGGTGGCAAGGCCGAAAGGGTCGACAAGCTATTCATAGCACCTAGAAGGGCAGTTAGAGGACAGAAAGCCGGACTTGTGGTGCATGGGTATCTTTCAAAAGAGAGGGGTTCACCATCCGTGCGGAGGAGAAACACGATCGACAAGTTGACAGACATAGATCTGGGGGGTCGCCTCTATTTCGGTTTAACAGGCGTCATGTGTCCGCTGTAACATTAATGGGATGGGGAGTCTTATCTTTGTAGAGTGACTCTTTCATCAGTGGGGACCGAGGGCGGAGCAGTTAAACAAGAAGAAGATAAGAACTGTCGGAGAGGGAAGGGGTCGGAATCAATAGACATACAAGTGTAAGGGGGGGAGAACCTTAAACGAAGAGGTTTCACTGAACCAGATGGAAAGTGCGGGCATGGGAAGGGTAGGGGCATTTCTCTTGGGGGCAAATTCTCGCTCATATGTCGGATTTCAGAGGCTCCTCTGAAACCCCGATCGTCCCGAAATCGTGGAAAAGCCAAGGTTCCGCGAGGATCGCCGAGTCGAGATGGATCTTCTTGATTGGCCAGGACGGGAGAAAAAGGGGTTCCCTAGCCAGATGACGTGTCCCTTCAGATCAGGTCGCTGGTCGAGATTCGGGCCATCGCCCATGGGAAGAGGAAGTTCTTGGGGCGGCGCTCCGTCGGGATTTGAAAACCCCCACTAACACGTAGTGAAAGACGATCGTAGGGAGGAGAACTTCTCGACAATTGTAAGACAGGGGTGGATCCAGGGCTGGATGATCAACACGCGGGTGGTGGGCCACGCACGTGTGTACTAGAACAAGATTATTGGTAGAAAGAGTAAGGACTGGCCAACCTCTGCTGACACCCTCCTGGAAACGCATAGGGATCTGCGCCGAACTCCTTTTCAAGGACGGAAGGAACGTGGTCTTCTTATGGGGAGACAACTCCCCGGGGCAAAAACTTCGGACTATATGAGGGGAAACCGATGGGGAGGACAGATGGAAAGGCGAGCCTACGAGACAGGGAATTCACTTCTACTGCTGGGAGGCTTCTGGAACCTGCAGCTGGGTATTTTGAGGTAAAAATATACCTCGTATGCCCAGTATAAGGGGTCCCGAGAAAACATTGGGATTTCACTCGAGCCGGCCTCGGGGTTGTCAAAGACGAGGAGAAGAGCTCCCTCTCAGCTGGGGGAGCGAGGGAGAAACTACTAAAGAGAGGGTCCAAAACGGCACATGCTTGCGGGTCCTTGTGGGGGTCCTGCGTGGAATCTGAGGAAGCCCTGCAATTTTGATCTGATAGATGGGAGTCACGTTCGCCAACAATGCATCGGGAAGATACAAGTTCCAATGTGGCTCTGGGAAACCGAGGCTACGCGAAAACCCGACTGAAAAGAGAAAAGGCTTCATCCGAAAGGAGATCAAACTTGCAACTTCATACGCGGAAGACAAGGGTTCGGACATAGTTCGTGAGATCCGCATATCGCCGGCGTGGTGAGACCCCCAGCCTCAGGGCCCTTTAACAAGACAAACCACTGCACGTAGCTTAGGGCCGCGAAAGCGAGAAAATGAATTCAGTAGATGGTAGATTTTCTACTAAGTCAAAATTCGCACGAAGAATGGCGTACGTGCCATACGAAAAGACGGGGGCACCATCAGCCAAGGTCCAGCCCGGGGAGAACTAATGTAATGACGTGATGGACCCCTCGTTATGGAACCCGAATGTAAATCTGAGTCGTGAATGTCTTAGAGGCGTTCCCGAATACTGCTTGCAAGGTGTCTGGCTCTGACGTGTCGGTCCAATGAGCACTCTCAGACCAACAACAAGGAACAACCAACGAAGTAGGATGTCAACTTTGGCATGTGGCAGGCGCGAGATCAGAAGGAAGAGCCACGACAGCTGGAAAAAGGGAGAATTAGCTTCCTCATTAAAGGGCAAAGCTCTACATCGTTAAGTGGAAAAAACTATTGTGTCCTCCAGGGGCTGGAGAGCGGCTCGCTCTGTGGGCGAGCGCCGGCAAGGCTGTCGTGCTAGATGGGAAAGAGACAAGAGGTTCAAAGCCAGCAGGAAGAGGCCAATGGAGGACGGCATCAGCTTGAGGTGACATCTCGCGAAGGAATCAGGAGTCTGATTTCAGAGATAATTTTATTCAGTTAAAAAAAAAACCGGGGCGTCAGCCAGGCCATGGAGTGTCTCCCAGGGGCCCTAAGGGAGCGCTTGTTAGACTAGGTTAAATTCGAATTTGTTGTGTTGAGTAACCACCATCTATACTCCTACTGGGATTCCTCAGCAGCCTAGGAAAACTTAAGGGATGAGAGGGGTTGTCTAAGCGAAAAAAAAAATGGGTAGGGAGAGCCCTCTTGATTGTTCAAGCCCTCAACCGCCTACGGGGCCGGGAGCTAACGGGAAGAGATCATTAATGGATTCGGACGAAGCAAGTTGTCATTTCTGTCAATCGCTCAGCATTCCGTGCTTCAACCAAAGCTCGCCGCTTCACAAGGGAAGGGGGGGGGGGGGATCATGGGGCCCAGAGAGAAAGGGAGGGTCGAACAAGTTGACGAAAGGCATCACAGCCTTTCCTAAGAAGTACATTCATGGATCTGGCAGGCGTGTAAAGCACCGATGGTTTGACGGTAAGGGTCCTTATCGAAGAGGAAGGGAGTGCATTGACGCTTTTGCAATGAGGGTGCGAAGAGGTTTTGGTTTAAAGCTCAACAACCACGAGCCCTGACACCAAACTCCACGATGACCGCTAGGAGAGGAAGGCATAGGGGGGAAAAGAGGAGGGGAGACTCAACCCCCGGAGGAGAGGGCTTTCAGCGATCGCTCCAGAATTCAATAGACTGCATGTCCATCATGGGTTGGTGAATGGAACGGAGGAGGAGCTGGGAGAGGGGAAAAAAAATTCTCGTCAGGTGTCGGACCAAGAAAGACAGTGGAATCTTCCGTCCGGGAGGAGATCAAATAACAAAGTACCGGGACATCGCCTCAGGCCCCTCACAACAGAGGAAGGTCCCTAGAAAGGAATGGGAACTGGATGAAGGCATGTTGAACTTAATGCAAAAAGTTTGGAGGTGGGTCGAATACCATGAGTTCGCGGCGGGCGCCGGGAAAATAAAGTTGAAAACTGGGAAAGAGGGGACAATCACCTGCCAAAATGATTGCATGAAAAGAAAGGAAATGACGGACGTCGAGGAAGAAGGCAAAGCCGCGACCAGTGGTCGGCCCGATATGCCAAGGGTTCAGGGGGGGGGGAGGCAGGAGGATCAAAGCGAATGCTGGGGTCGAAACAAAACAGCATATGTTCAGAAACTCACCCCCCGACCGGGCCTAAGTAGCCAGAGAGCTCATGGGAATTGCCCTACCTAGAGGGGGGAACATAACAAGAAAGTAAAACTGAGACGGTAAGTTAGTCGACAGCAATTTGCCGGCTCTTCTAACAGAACGGGCAGGATGCCTGTTGGATCTGGGGGGAGGACCGATTTCTATGATGAAAAGCGATAGGATGGGGCCGCACAACAAGGCGAGAGGACGAGCCTGAAGGGTTCAGCCAGAATGGTCCTGGCGTACCTAGCGGTTCGATTAAAGTAAGCCGAATGTGTACTCTAAGAAGGCCTAGCACCTTGGCTCGACAAGAAGAAAAAATTAGGGGGGACACAAGTATCTGCTGGTCGATGAGTAGACACGTCCGTCCACTGATAACTGAGCGTTCCTCAGAGTTCAAGAACCAGGCTGCGGAACAGAGGCGGGGGCATAGGAAATGTCCATCGGATATGGGTCACGCATGCCGTTTCAGTCGGCAAAATCGACTAGCGGGGGGCGGAAAGTCACAGAATGAGAGGATCACAGAATGATGCCAAGTCCTTCCTAAAAGCGCAACAAACGCAGCGTCAAGAACGCATGTTAGATAACAGGAAGGCACAGGGGGGGGAACGCAATTTTTCGCGGACCTTAAGACTGGGGGGGCTCTCCGTCTTCACTAAGAGGCCAGGCGGCTGGGGATTGTGCCGTCGGCGTGAGGTCGACAAAAGATGTCGGGAAACCATGATACATCGGACTGGGGGGCTGCAGACCAGGCCTCCGACATGGGGGGGGTCTTGGTATAATTTGATATTTGCCGAAGGGGGAATTGAAAACGCAAGAGATGACAGTGCCAAGACACGGAGTGGGACTCCATATGAAGGGTCATCCGGGAACGATGTTCACGTCGCGGTGACTTTGGTTCTCGGATAAGCGCAGTAGGGGGAGGAATCGATTGGAACTTCATAATAGGTTGGGACCTCTCGTCTCCAAGTTAGACCTGAACATCTGTCAAGGGGGGTGCATCGAAGCTGCAATGCGGTGGTCGGAAAGGAAGGGGAATATCAAAGGGAAGGATAAATGCCACGAAGAGTGTTGTCATAAAGAAAGATTACAAAGTAGGGAAAGCATGTTTGAAGGTATTCATGGCGCTGCCGTCGGGGGAGCAGGAACCTCGAATACGCGCTTCGAGTGCTTGCACTGATCCTCGGAGGGATGACACACACCTCTCTCCCGTCGAGGGGGAAAAAAAAAAAAAAGGGTGGCGTTTAAGAGGGAGAGAGTCTTCTTGAATCACATATAAAGAGAGGAAGGCAAGCTTTGACCTCCCATGCTAGCCGATGGCACCGCGTCCCGGTCTCCTGGAGAGAGGGGGAGGCAGTTTCGAAGGGAAATCCTATATTCTCGAAAGGTCTGGCAGCGAGATCAAGTGGTTTACATGACACACGCAAAGTGGGGCCGTCCCAATGGAAGGAGTCGCGGGATACTAATAAGGGAGGGAAATGGTTGATCAGGGGTCATATAAGGCAGAGGGGCTTGACACCGTAATCTCTCAACAACACGATTTAATAGAGATCCAACGGGACGTGGTCAGAAAACGGAAAGTTCTGGAGACCCCCTGTGGGATTCTACATCGGATCGAGAGGGAAAATCCTGGAAAAAAAAAGGCAAGATCAGGCCAACGTGTTCGATATGATAAAGGGGTGAACTAGATCAGAAAACGGACCAGATGACTATATGGATACCTATGGGAGGGGAAAAGAGAGAAATAGGGAAAGTCAAGGAGAGCGAAGCAGGATCGCAGGCCTGAACTTTGCTGGCCTTCCGCGCTGGAATATGGGGGGAGGGAAGATCTACGCGGGAAGCGCGACGTGAAAACATGGGAGTTGCGAAAGGGGGGGCGAGAGGGGTGTGTTCTCGCGAGAGCAGCTGCAAGCCTCGGGGGGAGGAAGCGAAACTTCTCCGACGCGACAAGGAAGAACAAGGAGGGAGGGGACAAACTTGATCTGAGAGTTTGCAAATATCTGCTGGCAATGTCCCTTCCCTTTTGGATGCACGACGAAAAAGTCACACCCTGCCAGCGATGCAAATAAGAGGGAGGGAACAAATGTCATGGAAGAGGAAGGGACGGGCATCACGCTGAGAAGCCCTCGGGGAGAGGGGGAAAAGGAATATCGACTTCTCCTGTCGAAACCAAGGAGATAAGCGGCACGTGAGCACCCGACCCTAGCGGGGGTCAACTTCGTTGCTCCGGCAATGCGCCGGAGTGGTGGATCCCCCGCCGAGGGCAAATGGAGACCAATCCACAACAGGACGTATTTGCTGGCCGGACAATTAAGGAAAAAAGGAGTTGCCTCATGGAAGAGGGTCAAAAATAATTCGCCGACGTGCAATGCGCCATAGAATGATCACCCACTAATACCGATCGGTGCGTTGCCCGGAGAGAATACAAGTAACGTCCGGAGAAACGAACTGCAGTTCTGAAATGCCATCCAAACTACTTCAAAAGCTTCGGATGACGGTGGCAAGAGCTGCCGTGCATAGAGGAAGGAGGCAAAGGTCGGGCGCATCTGGTCTGTATCTTCCAAGATGCGCCCAAAAACCGGGAGAAGAACAGGCGTCCACGAATATCTTGGGAAAAGAGGTCATAGGACTCTCTAGATCGTCCTGTAGAGGAGACGAATCTATAAGGCTGACTGGTTGGGAAAAAACGAAGGACGGTCTATGAAGAGACATCTTCGAATTAATTGGGAAAACTTGGAAGGAAGAGAAGGATCAGTTCAGTCGCTCTTTGATGAGGTTCCCATGCTGATGGGAGGATCTGGGGGAGGACAAAACCTGTCACGCCGCAAAGAGCCTTTCCAGTGTATAACAAAAGATGGGGAAGGGAAGAGACCCGGGACTGCATCAAAATAAAGAGGGTGCGCACTCTACAGTTCAGCTTACGGCCATATAAATCAAGCGTAAATGCCCTCTCTGGTCGAAGAAGAAAAGGGAACCCATGGGAGGGGGAATAATATTCACGTTCCGCGTGTGAAGGAAGGGGAGCGACAATAGGCCCGGGAAGAGCGCGGCAAAGCTCTTGTGAACAAGATCAGGATGAGGGGTCAGCGCGGCCCTCGATTTGGTGGGGGGAGTGACGATCAACTCTTCGCGTTGATTGGGGAGAACGCATACCGAAGAAAAGTCCTATTCGGTCCAGATTTGCGATACAAAGGCGTAGTCAGAAAGGAAGCGCGTTTCCGGTGACATCAAAACCTGCAGGGTTGGCAAGTGACTGCCTAAAGAAAAATGTCCGGATCAGTCCAAAGAGGACCGGGAGGATTGACAACGCACGGGACAGCGGCGATAAAACATCCGTCCTCGGAGTAGAGGGGGAGGGGAAATTGGAAGGGTGGAGGACCGATGGTGTCCTACAAGGGGGTAATGACTGAGACGCCTTCCTGAAGGGGATGTTGCAATGGGAGGATGCCAGGAGATTGGTGCAAACCCCGCGCAATGCTGGTGGACAGGAAAACTGAAAAATGGCCAAGCCAAATCTCCAATCGCCATGACGGAAAGCGGGGGACGGAGAGTAAGTTCGAGGGCGCAGAGTCCTCAAAAACACAACCGGAGAGAAAGAGATATATGCAGAAAGAGAGCACCGATGTCAGAAATAGCGTCCGACAAGGAGGGGTAGATCGTGGGGGGGGAGGGCCAGCGTCGATCTGGTCGTGGGTGAGAGGTGACCAACAAATCTCGTCTTGCGGCACAAGGAGAGAAAGCAACCGGTTCCATTGCATCATCTTCAGACCGGAGGAGAGAAGAAAAACGCCGGATCGGACACATCTGGACCCGCATCACCATAGCCGATTGAAAGGAAGGTACTTTGGCTTTTCTTTAATGCGCAAAAAGATCTAAGGGGGCTGTGGGAGGATACCATTCAGGGGGTACGAGGGGAGGGAGAACATATCAAGCAGGGGTAAACCGGTGATTGACGGACCGTAAACACTGAGGCCAATGAAGAAAGAAATAACGGAGTCGTATATTCCACGGGGTAATGTCCAGAGGAAGTGAGACCGACTGGACACCAGGGTCGGTTGGGAGCTAAGTGGAAATCAAAGTAGCGGGGGGGGAAAGAGAAAGAATTGCGCACAGTTCGACAATACCCCGGCTATAAATTTGTGGCCTAGTAGGACCGCCAACTAAAGCTGGAGAAGGAGGGGACTTCTCCTGTAAGTACCAGCAGCCACATCTAAAGGAAAGAAGAATTTCGACCAGGAAGATTATGGAAAAAAGAGACATGAGGGGGCGCGGAGATCATAATAAGGTGAGTGAAGAAGGGTTGCTGTCTGGGACGTCAAGCGAAACTGTCGAGCCACTATAATTCTGACTTGGGCTTCCTATGCGAGAGGATGTCCCGGACAAGGCTCATCACTGGGGAAATAAGATAGTGGAGGATTACCGGGGGAGTCCGAATATCAATATCCAGACGCATATTGAAGGCGGAGAAACCCGACGCTTCGCAGCAACGACGGACAAAGTAGGTCAAAGGATCCTCCTCTGTAGGGTGCAGGGGAATTCATAAGAAAAGCTTAACTCGGCGCCGGACAGATTGGAGGTAACTCTATTCCAAAGCTTAGAAATACGAAGATGGGACCACATATTAACTGGGAAAAGATATTACTTGTCAGATTCTTTGTGTTAAATTCCACTAGATTTCGAGACGAGCCAGACCTGAGAGAAAGCAAAATAATGAGTTCCACGGAGGCCGCCTACGCCTATAAAGAAGAAGAGACACAGTTTACAAAAACGCAGTTGTCAGCACCCTTGGAAACCGGCAAGGAGGTTGACACTCTTGGCCGGACACTTGAAGAAACAGGGGGAATACCGTAATGTTCAGCTTGCCGGGAGAAGAGGGGAGGAGGGAATTGGGAAGGGGGCGTAAATGGAGGCGACCAATTATTAGGGGCGTGGGAAAAACAAGGACCAGGGCACTACGTAATTGGGACGCCGGGGCCAGCCAAGCCTACCGCCTGGGGTGCTTGGATGGGAAAGGGTTGGATATTTGTCCGAGGGTTGAGAAACAACACTATAAGGGGAAAAAAAGACGCAATTCCCGCGAGAAGCTGGTCGACTATTTAAGGAAAACGCAAAACAATGTGATCTCGGGTCAGAAAGGATGAAGATTTGGGAGTTATCTTTGGTCAAGAGATGAGGCTTCATAGGGAGGACGCGGAGTTCTCCAAGCTAATGATAAGGCGAGAGAATCAAAATTGGGTGGGGATCGGAAAGGAATTAAGATAAAAGGGGGAAGGGTCCTACAGATAGTTGTTTCACCAAGAGGACAGAAATCGTTGATCGCCAGAATTGTGAGGGAGTGGACATGCGCTGCAGGGGAGCCCTTAAGCGGAGACCAGCTTAGGTAGGGATTGAAGAGGAGATTCGTAACCGAGCTCGAGCTCAGGGAAAATGGACAGAAAGGAGGAATAGCCGAAAAAGGACTCGTCAAATAGTAGGGGAAGCTAACGAGACAGGCCAGCAAGGTTACCATAAGGCAATAGACGCATTACTTTCAATGCGTCGGCCGGGGGAAAAAGCCCGGTGGGTCGACGATCGAAGGGGACCTTCCAGACCATATATTCAAAAAGGTATTGAGGTGCGAGGGGGCTTACGTCGGAAAGGGACCTGACAATAAAACAGGGCTGGGCCATTATCCTGGGAACATGTTGATTAGTAGTGATAGACGATTCATAATACGGGGGGGGGGGAAATTGTTTTCCAAGGGAGGATATAAGGGGGTTTGGGGGGT
>Ga0179593_1607377_pt1 | contig 14314 bp, 13 predicted proteins | sample CZODoug2_1_08_16_FD_185931 | JGI IMG/M metagenome (GOLD analysis project Ga0179593, IMG submission 185931) | Vadose zone soil fungal communities from Angelo Coast Range Reserve, California, USA - CZODoug2_1_08_16fungal (PacBio error correction) | ecosystem: Environmental > Terrestrial > Soil >...
GCGCGCGGAGGAGGCGGTGGTGTACGAAGTGAAAAGGAATAACGGAATGACGGGCCCGAGGGCGAAGGGCCTCGTCAGCTGAAAATTTTTGTGGGTGAAAGGAATCCAAACGCTCGGCGAAGCCGCAAGTAGGCCGGAGGGGAAGCTAAGGGGCCGGGGGAAAAAAATCTAAGGGGCGTTAAGTTCTACTTGGAAAAGGAGGATATGCAGGCCTTTCATGCAATGCCAGGGGGACCTTCCGAACAGACTGGTGCCGGTCAGCTAATTCGCGCAAGACGAAGGGCTGGAAAGTTTGTTGTCTATTAAGGGATAAGTGGGCGGGGGAACAGGTCCGGGTTTGCAAAAGTCTCGGCTCACAGGCATTGGGGGCTAACTACACTGGGGCTAGCGACGACTAAAGAGTGCCAGCGTCGAAACGGAAACGAAGAGGGGGTTGGGGGCTTGGGTCTGGCCCACGGTTCTGCAAGACTGGGGAAGGAGGCGGCAACAGGGAATGCAGCCAGGATTGTCTAAAGCGGATAAGCTGCGAGAAGGGGTCTCAACGCCATCCACTGAAGAAAAGAACACTGAAGAGGGGGGCTTGAAAGAAGTCGGCCGGGATTCAACGCTCGGCAAGACCCGCGAGTGGCTAAAAGAAGGCAATGTGCGTGTCTAGAAATGATATATGAGGGCACTAGCCGGGAAAGGGACTCCCGACATAAGCCAGAAGAGGGGTGCTGATAGTGAGAACGGAAAGACAGCGTATGGGCGCAATTAGGAAACCCAGAGGGAAGGTACAGAGCTTCGCATCAGCACCCTTAACCTGCGGGGTGGTGGTGACGTATTAAGGACGAGGGTCAGGCGGACGGTCGGGGAAAGTGGGCGGGGCTCGGGGACAGCGATTGTTAGGATCCGGCGAGGGAACCAGGAGAAAAACGAGGAGGATTTTTCGGGGGAGAAGAAAGTTTTGAGCGGCCGAGAGGGGCACCAATCGATTGTTGCGCGTCCGGGGGATATCACCGCTCAAGAAAGTTCGCAGACGAGCAAAAAAGAAAATCAAGGAAACGGGCGGAATGCGATAAAGGGGGGGGAAAATACGAAGGGTAAACTGGAGGAAATAGAGAAACGCAGCATGGGGAATATTTGGGACGAAAAAATGCAGTTGGGGGTAGGGAAAAGCAGGTGCTGCGGGCCGTTTGTAATTGCCGGGGAAACGCAGCGGAGCACGTCGGACAAGCCCGCTAAGACCGTTTACCAGGGGACTAAGAGCAACGCCGAGGGACTGGGTTTGTGAACTGTATTTGAAATTCACGGTCCATGTCGTTAGGGAAGGTTTCAACAAAAAGATTTCGACGGGGACTCACCTTCAACTTAAAGAGGTCTAAGGGACACGTAACAACGAATCAGGGGTGAAAACGACCAATACTACGGTCTGGTTGATAGGGGGGCGGCCCATTCTCAAAGCCGAGAAAAGTCAAGAACTGCTCTCCCAACGGAGGACTGAAAGGGGAAGCGAAGGGGAGGGAAAAACACATGAACCGTTCACCGACGCAAGCGCGACCGACAAGGAAGCCGACACGCCATATCGGCTGAGGCACGCAACGAAAAAAGCAAAAAACTCGGGCTAACACGGAGGAAACGGAGAAAAGCCGAAGTGAAAAGGGAGGCAGTTTCAGCTGCCGTTCTCCAGTGGCCTGAGAGAACTAGGGAAGGGTGAAACACATCGAAGCCGCTGCCGCGACCAGAGGATGGGACCGGACGGTGTGGAAAAATCGCGCGCCAAAAGGATGGGATCTCATCCTTCAGGCCGTTTTGACGTCACAAAGAGAAAAAAGGAGAAAAGTATAGAGCAAGCTACGCGGACTCATCTGCATAGTTACAAACTTTGGAAAAAATCATTTAAGGCCGAAGAAAAAGCCGGGGGGCTAGGGAAAGACGGAGACTCGAGGCGAAGAAAGGTTTGCCCGGAAGGCCAGATCCCGTCCCTTTAAGGGGGTAAGATATAGGACTAGCCCACGATAGAGTTTGACCACTTAAATAGTCGCTCCTGAAGGCACCTTGAACTGGAGGAGGAGGCAAGATCCGCTGGTTAAAGGAAAACGGGGAAGCCCTAACGTACGTAAGCCTGGGGTATTCTTAACGAATGGGCAGAGGCCTTTCGGCCACTTAAGAGCCCCCGGTGCGGCGAGGGGGACCTCTGCATGACGAGACTTCCTGTCGAAGTATTGAGCAAAGTCGAGATGCAAGACTCTGAACACTACGGGTGTGGAACATTTCGAGCCGCGTAAAGGAAAAGATCAGGGGGATTCCTTCATGCCATCGAACCAAAGTCGGTACAAAAACTAAAAAACCTAAAAAAATTCAGAAGGTCAGGGACCAAAGACGCGAACGAGCAGAATGTCCTTCGGAAATCCTGCTCCACAAACAAAAGCACGGAATAAGATGGGTTCTTGGTCCACCGAGAGGGGGCAGGACCGAAGGAATTTTTATGTGAACTCACCACTTAATACGCTGTAAGGTGAACACCTGTAATCTCAGTAGAGGGAATTGGGGATAGAAGTCCTAATAGCCTAGTCCCACGCTGAAAGCCCCGAGTTCGGTACGGGTACAACAAGACGCCTCAAAGCCGAAGTTCTATAAGGTCTGAGGGAAGGGTCGGAAAAGCAACGAATCGGCAAGTGCGGAGAACAAACCAAGGCAAGCGGCGGACCAATAAGTGGTAACAGCTTCGTTTCAAATGGGAAAGGGCAGAGGGGGAAGTGCGGCGGGCAAACTGGACCAGGGGGGATCCGTCCGTAATCATGAACGAGACTGTTGCAAGTACGACGTCGATCCGTGAGGCCGGCTGAGGGAGATAGGGACAGTCCGAGTGAGGCCTCCTGTCTAACCGAGAAGATAGTCAGCGCCGCAGGCGCCGGGGATAGCAACGGACGGGAAGAAAAAAGAGAAGTTGATGTCTTCTCGTACCGGAGAGGCAAAGGTGGAAACCGGGCCGGACTTTGCCGAAACTAATGATGACCCACAAGGAGAAAACTACAAACGCGATTGTAACACAGGCCATGACAAAATTAAGAAAGGGAACTACCAATAGGGGGAAGATCGATCTTCTTCTAGCATGGGAGGACCTTGAGGGTGCAACTCTAGGCTCGACCTCGTCAGAAATGGCGCTAAGATTGCGGTCCTTGACGCACTTCGTCCTCACGAACCTCTCTCGCTCGGAAAGGTCGAGTGGGGAATTGACTCGGCCCCGCTCTTTAGAAGAGAGTAATTGAGGGTCGACGTCAACATGAAATAGTTAGGGGGAAAGGATGGGCTTATGCGAGCATCGAAGGGCTTTAATCTGATTGTGTGAGCCATGGGGCGCCGCCGGCACGGGTAGAAAAAAAGACCAAATCTCTCCAAAGAGAGACAAGAACACCTCCACACCACCCAAGGGCTGAACTCTTTCAACGGGGGGGATAAAAAACAGCGGGGTGGTTTATCACCAAGGAAGTTAAATAAGGAACCCGCAGACAAAGCCAGGAATAGCCCAATGGCATCTGTCTAAAGGGGAGAGAGACGAGGAGGACTTGGCCAGGAAAAGCGTTGTAAGAAGGGGGGGGATAAGGAAAGGAATTCATAGAAGTCTACAGACAAGGTGTAAAGCACCGGGAGGGGAGGGGAGGTAGCAAACTTCTTACGTAAGAGGGGTGGAAAGATAACCACTCGTTCACACCTGGGGTTGGAGAAGTGAAGACGAAAACCCTCTGCTGCCAGAGACAAACCCGGGAACAAGCCAACAAAACCGCCTACACCCCCCTGAATCGACAACAAACACGAGAGGTGAAATAGATATGGTCAGGGGGGTCAGAGGTGGGTTTTCTGGCGGGAAGTCAAGGGGGAAGAGGCAAGCGAAGGGTTCGACGTGTAAAAGACAAGGTGGGGTGGGAGGGGAGATGTCCAACCAAAAAGGGGAAAGGAAATCATAGGCAGTATCTCCAGCTTCCACAGTTGGCGACCCGGGGAAGGAGGGAGATGAGGTTACTTCTATTAATCCTTATCAGGAAACAAACTCACTCGACCAGGGGGAAAAGAGATAGGAGGCCTCCAGAAAGGGTCGGGGACGGGCTAGAAGAATGACCGGTTTGCGGTCGTCACGGTTCAGTCTCTTTCAAAATTGTTTTGGTTCATAACTAAAGCTGCCCGACAACTGGAAAAAAAGGAAGTACGCGGGGGGATTGAAAGCTAGTGCCCTCGGTGGCTTTACAAAAAGGGACTGGGGAGCAAAACGGATCGACTACCCTGTGAACAAAAAGACGCAAAAGTACAGATCGGCGAGAGGGCTCGTCCCAGAGGGGCATCCTGAGCCGACGAAGGAAGGAGGGAGAACGGAGAAAAATAGCTTTGCGAAAAGACTACAAGGGAGGGGAGGCAAAAGGAAAGGGGGGAGAGGACACTACGTGCACCGACGTATGGAAGGAGGGGTGATGTCGAGGAAGCAGGGGCACGATGGGAGAAAGGGAAAGGAAGGGCACAGGGTGGTGCAGGAAGGTCGAGTCACTTAGGCGGAAGTCACTTTGGAAAGATCTTGAATAACTCTCTGTAGCGTGGGCGGGGCAGCAGTGGCATCCCAAAAGCAATTGTTAAAGGGTGTTCTCCGGCGGACGGCACGAGGAAAACGAAATCTAGTTTGTTGGGTTACGGTGTTGGGCTTCCTCGGGGGCAAAAAATATTGGGGACAAAAAGCTGAATTCGCATGGGTTTCGTCTGATATCTATCAAGCCAGAGGAAAATCACCGGTGGATCCCCCTCTTAAGGGGGGAATCACGGAAATAAACTGGCAATACGCAGCCGTCTGTCAAAATTCGTTATTTTAACGATCGTAGGTGAAGTTAGGGGACCCATCCATTGCCAGAGTTCAGGACGGAAAGAGCACCAAATTCGTCCTCAAAGCCGGAGAGTATTCCGGTAAGAAGTAACGCCCGCGCCCGTGGTGGATTGGGGGGGGAGGAAGGGGAAAGGTCACGGTCAACTCCGCTATGCTAGGACAAGTTGATGACGAATAAAGGGCAACGGCAAAAAAAAGGGAAAAAAACTCTCACTTGGCGGGGGGGCAAAAATTAAAGTGTGCAGGGTAGTACGCCACTCGAAATAAGGTGGCACATGAAAGGGACCCTTCAACGACGAGATCGAGCTAACAAAAATGAGAGGGGAAAAGTCAAAAAATCTCGAAGGCGAAGAAAACGGCACCGCACGCACCGACCGACGCAAGGAGTAAAAACCGGAAAATAAAAACAGTGAGAGGCCGGCGCTGGAAAAGCAACAAAACAATAAGGAGTGACCTAACACATAAACGGCAGAGAGCACGGAAAGAAACGAAAAGGCCTGGTGGGTGCAGGGGGTCTACGGTCAGGTCCACGATGCCGTCGACCAGCGTGAGAGGGAGGGGGGGAGAGGGGGGGGTGCCCTATGATCAGAGTCAGTCGCACCTAAAGGAACCGAAAAAAATGAGTATGAAAAGGAGAAAAAGAAAGGACTGGAAACTGAAACGCTGATCATCAAAAAGCGGGGGGACCAACCAGACGGAAGATGCACGACACGTCGAGCGCCGCCAGAAAAAGAGGGGGTCGGGATCCGCTGATCGACGCCAGAGGGGGACGAGGTAGGAAACGGAACGGGCTTTTGCCGGGTCGTTGCGGGCATCTCTTTACCCGCCCCATCTTGGGTCGGGTCATCGTAGGAAGGGTTACGGCTGGCGTCGGTAAGGTGAAGAAAGGAGTGCCTTTTTGTGACGGCGATGATCCGACAAGTGGGGGGCTATCATTGCGAGAAAATTGGGGGAAACCGGTCAATCCTTGGTAATGCCGAAAGAAGAAAAGGAGGTCGGGGGGAGAAAACCACCGCGACGGTGACTAGAGCGTCCACACGGGGAAAAGAAGTAGGAGTTCCCGTGTGTCCGTAGAGGGGGGGAGGTTAGGGAGGACCTATCTGGACTGTCTTTCTTCCTCCTGGCACGAAACTTTACCGTCCCGAACAAAAGGAAGGGGCGGGGGGGGTGGTCAAAGGGGACCTCGGTCAGCTGGGTGCCGACGTTGATAAAGGGGACTGAAAGGCATGTCGAGAGGAACTACTTCATAACCTGTCTGGGACCGAAAGCCACACACGAGTGAGGGATGAACTGCTGTGGTGCAACTTCATGGGGAAAGAAGAAGTTGTCAGAAAGTTGCTGGGAAAAACGGTGAGGGGACGGGGAGTGGTCAAGAGTTAAACCCGACTGTGTGCGGAACGCTGGAAAAGATCGGGGGATATAGACGCCCAGGCCCGACCCAGTGGTGCAGCGGCCGAAGCCCCGCCCGGGAAGGTCCGAATGTCTTCGGAAAGGGAAATACCGAAATTGCGTCACCGGTAGATGAACTTCCAGCCACTGCTGACAAGGCTCCCCGCCGTCATCCCTCGAAGATGAAGATACATTAACAATATATCGAAGGGAAACCATTAACCAAGGAGGTTGCGGGCTGAGGGCAAATCAACGTCTGTTGATGTCGGAACTCTTCTCTAAATCTTAGAATCTTATGCATTGCACTATCGAAGGGGAATTGAATCGTGCTATTCGATTGAGACACATCATAATCTTGCTAATTTGAGGGTTTCTAACTTGGGAAAGGGGAAACAACTCTCGGAATCTGGAGAGGAGTTAAGCGAACGTACAAAAACGAATAAGCGAGGGGACGTAGGCGATCAACTGAATCTTGCCTTCGGTGGGTAGGTAAGAGGATGTAACCGTGTGCTCATAGTGTCGACGTCCTAGTCAAAAGATGTCCTAATGTCGACCTATATGTTCACCATCGGTTCCTCTTAAGGTCTTTGAAGGGTGGGTCTTCGTCTCCCCTACAAGAACTTTAATGTGTAAGCTACTTGCCTAGGAAACCCACAGCCGGTGCGACGTTAAGCAAAAATGATGGAGGAGGGGAAGAGGCATGGGCTAGCCCGACAGATTCAGTAAAAGGAGGGGACTGAGTGAGACATAGAAGAAAAGGGGACGATGTATCAGCGACACAAGGTTGGGGAGACGAATAGGCCTTGTGCCGGGTGGACAGGCTAGACACGAGTTCACCATACACAAAGGGGTGTTGCGGGTGACCGTGAAAAAGCACTGAAACCGGCTGGCAGGCTGTCCCCGAAGGGCAATAAAAAAAAATAGAAGCCACGAAATACCCTTTCAGAAAAAAAGGGGGTAGGTAACCGATTATATATGCGTTCGGGGGGAGGGGGAGGTGGGGGTTCTAGACAAGCTCTGGCAGCCGAGCACGTCTAATGGTAAGTCGTAAAAAGGGGGGGGGAAGAGGGGTTCTATCTGGGAAAAAGACGGACTTACCAAGCCGGTCGTGCAAAGAAAGAGCCACCAAAAGTGAAAGGGCCGTGAGTCTGGCTTCCGTCTCGATGCAATCAGAAAGGCTGAAAGTCTCTAAAAAGAAAAAATTCGAGAACATCCCTCAATTAGCAGGGGCAAAAGGGGGGAGGACGTAAGAGGGGGTGGCTGTCGGTTGCAAGTATCTAGCAGGCATATACGTGGGGAGGAGGCCGTAGACCAGCGGTGAAATCTGGACTTGGGGAGACAAGGTAAAGATCGCGCACTCGGGGCGGTTCTGAAAGAGGACTTAGCAGACGAATCCCCGGTTAACATCCCTTTTATCAATAGTGGGGGCTCCTAACTTCAAAAGGAAAGTGAAGAAGGGGAGGGAGGCTAATTCACGCTCGGCACCTGCTTGCCAGGAAGAAAGGTTAGAGGAGGTACACTTGCAAGAAGAGAGGAAAAGAAATTAAAAGAAGTCAATTCCGAGCTAGGTGGGAGGAGCTATAAAACGGTCGATCTGACTGATGGACGCAAAAGGTTTATTGCTTGGAAGACCCTCTGGAAACGCACCTTCGAATACGGACCTTCCGAGTGTAGATTAAAGATCCGGTCCCTCGAGGAGGGGAGGGCATTCTTTGAGCAAAGGAGGTCGGAGAGGGGGGTGGGGGGGGGGGGGGGGGGGTGGGGGGGGGGGTGGGGGGGGGGACTGGGGGGGGGGGGGGCTGTGTTGGGGAGTGTGTTGGGTGTGGGGTGTGTGGTGTGGTGAGGTAGGTGTGGGTGGGGTGGGGGGGGGGGGTGTGTGTGGGAGGGTGTGTGGTGTGCGCCCGCTGCCCGTTTTAAAGCTGACTCGTTCCTTCTCTTCTCTCTCCTGCCCAGGTCGTGTACTTCGAAATCTCAGCGGGCTATCTATATTTCCGCCATCAAATGGCCGCTTACAGGACCTTCTGTCTTGGCAATAAAAACTTGCGCGAGAGAAGGAGGGAACGAAAAGGTCTGGTAGGGCGCTGGAACTCGAAAGCAAAGTCGTCAATAAGCATCCAGATCGAAAAAGGAAGGTCCCAAACTTTACTTATTGTGCGGAAGAAAAAGAAAGATGATCGGTGAGTGCGTTCCCAGAGTTATTCGGTAGTGAAGGGGATCAGCTCAGGAAAAATCTTGAGACGGAGGGAGACATAACAAGAGACCGATGCCCGACCGAGTAAACACAGTAGGGGCGTTCGGAAAGGGGAAGGTCCATTTCACTGCAAACTCCAGGGGGGGGGGAGATAGGCAAAGCTTGTTCTGCCGGCCGTAAAGCGGGTCTACGGAGGCGACAGTGACTTAGTTGGCGGCGAAGGAGAGAGTTGAGTGGTATCCTCAAAAACTCGAAGAAAGAGCTTTCGTGTCATGGGTCGACGTGACGGCAATGGGGAAAAGCCCTTCCGAAGTCCTCAAGAAAAAGCCAACTGGGCAGGAAGGTGTCCTACTTCATCTAAGGGGAAGGAAAAAACGCAAGCAAGAGGAAGCAGGAGGCGGAAAGCAACGTGGCCGACGATGGACCCTACAATCTGTTCGAGGGGAGGGGAAAAGCGAAAAGGGGCACAGACGTTGAAGAGGTCTGATGTCTGGGAAAATGCTCGATAGCCTGACGATAACAAAGAGGCCTGGTGGCGGGCACCGAGAAGGGTCGGGAGTGCGTGCTGGAGCAAAGTGGTCACTTCGGAAAGTGTGGGGAAAACAGGGGGGCGCCCGTAACTCAGCAGAGGACAACCCGTGAAAGGAAAAAGAGGAAAACTATCTAAAAGGAGGAAAAAAGAGAGAGATATCAAGGAGGGAACGGAATCCGGAAAACTGATGGAGGCGCGGTTTGACTCAACAAGGCAGGAAAAGCGTATAAGAAACGAGGACGCGGCGGTGCCATCGGCACACCAGGCCCCGGGGATGAGCAAAACGGTAGAGGCTGTTGAACGACCGGAGGGGGGAGGGTCGGTCAAACGGGGAGGAGGGGAGATCATGGGCGTCTGGAGCTTTGTACTAAATTTCGTCGGGGGGGGGGGGAGAAAGGAGCCTGTTTTTTCGTCCCGTCGAGGGAAGGGGCGAAGGGGTGCAGGGAAAGGGTGGGCAGCAAGGTCGAGCCCGGACGTCGAGGGGAGGCAAGCATGATAAAAAAACGGAGTCGGGGGGTCAATGCTACTAAAAAGGAGAAGGTTGGGGGGAAATAGCGCCACTGCCGAGGTAGAGGAGGTGCTTAGACATGTTGCAGCAGTTGACGTCGGTCTCACCTTGGATCAAGTGAGTTCCAGGGAAGAGGGGACACGACCTGGACAACCGAAAGCCAAGGAGAGGGTTAAGGAAGGGGGGAACAGTCCTCGTTCACTGTTTAGAAGTTGCCGGGTGCTGTAGTCAGCGTTCCCTACAGAAAGGAGGGAAATCCTGAAGGGATCTGGCGAACCAAAAGACATGAGAGAAGGGGCCCAATATTTAACGGACCTGCAGCTGTTAACATGGGCTATGCACGCAATACGGACTGAAGTCCGGAGAAAAAAAATCTGAAACCTACCTGGGTTTGCCGTCGTCGGCTGTAAAAGGGGCGCTTGAAATATCGAACCCCCAAGGGGCCTTCTCGGGCTGCTGGTGAACGGGCACGCTCGGAAAACGGTAGACACAAATCTTCAGCTCCCGATAAAGAATAGGGAGGGGATAAAAATCCTTCTGATAAGAACTGTTCCAAAGGGCAGATCCTACTGGTCCCCTTGGTCAAACAAGGCGGAAGTCAGCAAGGTGCCTTCCTTCTCTACAGAAAGAGGTCCGAGTTCGGAGATTTCAGGAAGGCAGGGAAAATAATCCTCCTTGGGGGGAAAAAGGTTGAATTTCGTTCCCCGAGGAAAAAGAGAATCGAAAGAGGGGGACAGCGAACCCCCTATCATCCGTGGCTCGGGCCACGCCGGGACCAATATCTCATCGTGCCTAGGGGGGGGAAGGGAAAACCGGGGGGTGGCGCTTGGTCGAACGATAGTAAGAAATGGATATACAGGACCACGCGGTCGAGAGATTCCGAGTTCTTGATTGAAAGAGGGGGTATGGCGTTAAGTGCTTGGAAGAAGTTCCAATGCTGGCTCCTTCAACCGCTTTAAGAAGCTCTACAAACCGAAAGAGAGAGTACACAAAAAAAAACGATCAGAAGGTCTGGGGTGAAGGGGAGGCAGAAGCAGTATGTTAGAAGCCAGTTAAGGTGAAAACCATAGAATGCACCTCCAAAAAAAAGGGGGGGGGAACTTAGAACTCACATTTTCTCTAACTCCTTTCGGGAAAAAAAATTATAGATAGGGAAGCCCGTTAAGGGAACGTTCTTTAGTTAGGAAAGAACGGAAGGCAGAGAATCACGAAATCGGGGATACTCACTACGTATTCAAATTACGCGGAAATTCGCGTTAAATTCGGGCACTCCGATCGGTTGGGAGAATCGAAGGTTCACACCCAAAAGAGAAACAGGTACCATGTGACCGAGAACTCCTCGGACAGAAATCCGCAACCTGGAAGCTCAACAACACCAGCAAAAAACACAAACGCAGGCATCTCTCTCTAAAAGGGGAAGGGGGGTGAGGGAAGAGTATCTGCATCTGGGGGGAGGGGGTCAGGGGTGTTGTATGTGAGGCAGGGGTCACGAGGCAGATGACTATGTTTAAGGGGGAAAAATGTGTTACTATGGGGATCTGGGAAAACTGAGAGAACAAGACAGCGTGCCGGGCGTAAGGAAGTGTCAGAGGTAAAGTCAGTCTGCGTGAGGGGGAAATCCGAACGCTGCTTAACTAAGAAAGAGGTGGAGGGACAGGGAGAGGGAGGTCGGGAGAGTGAAATGGGTTCTATAAGGAGGCCCTTGGGTCTTGTCGGTAAGTTCAAGGAGCGGGAACAGCTGGGGGAAAAAAGCAGGGGAAGAACCATCTCAGGCAATAAGGAGGGTTAGGGGGCGCGCCCTGGTCAATTTTCTCACAATGTCCGTCCGTCGGCCATGGACGCCCCGGTGAAGTAAAAGATTACAAAAGCTTCTCCGAGAGGGGGAAATACGCCATGAACCGCATTGCGACTAACGCGGGGAAAAGAAAAATTCAAACTGAAAGTGGCTGACGGCAGGACTACAAGGGCCCGGGAAGAGGGATCCGGGTCCACTGACGTACCTTTACGTGCATGCCAAAAAGGGGGGATCGAGGAATACGCGGTCTATCATCTGTGGGCGAAAGAGGGAAAGGGGGGGAACCGCGAGAGCTATGTGAAGAGATAGCGGGATCGCCGCCCCTTACGCCAAGGCCGCGAGTTGAGGTCTATCATGGCAAAGGGAGCGCGAACTGAAAAGCGGCGGTGGCAATGGCAGCAGGACAGAGGGAGGGGGAACGCAAGGGGAAACACATACGTTAACTCCGCTATGCGCGCGGTCGAGACGAACCAAAAGGGAGGGTCGAGCGGCATGGGAGTAGGGCCGAGGGGGCAGGAGGGGAGCAGGGGGTCCCAAGAGAAGGAAGGGGAATATAAACGTCGCTCAATCAGTTTACGAGCCGACGGAAAGGGAGGGGCGGAAAAAAATACGCACGGTCCATCAACTGGCAATGATTCTCATAAAGGAAGTTCACGCATGTAAAGTCTTTTACTGAGAAAAGGTCTGTTCTGTTCGGCTCCCAAAAGGGGGAGGGCATGCAGGGCAGTGCGGCCGAACCTCTGCAGACCGTGTATCGAGTCGATCAACAAGAACAGACCTTTAAAGAGTAAAAGGGCCAGGGGTCTTTCTTTGGAAGAGGGGCCAAAGCAAAACGCCGCGATTTGCGAAAACCAAGTGGACAGCGCCGAGTCAAAAAAAACAGTACACACTGTGCTGCTGTGGCTCGATTCCACGCGGAGTCGGGGTGAAAGGAAAATACAAAGGGTGAGAGTGGCGTGCCCCAGTTCAAACTCAAGAACCCGGATAGAATGCTCAAACCCCTGTCTGTTCAGGGAAGGGAAAATGAGGGGAGGACTGAAGGTCAGTCTCCGTACCGTCAAAGAAAGAGGGGGAGCAACTTTGGCAAAAAAAAGTTTTGCAGGGGCGGCGCTGCCTCAAACTAAGGAAAACACAAGGTGACCAAAGAGTAGGGGAGTGGTCAAAAAGGTAACAGCTCTCTTAGCAGAAAGGGGGGAAGGGTAATGTCACCTTCGCGCGGTGTCCTGGCGGTAATCTAAAATTCTTTCGGGGGTGGGAAACATTCAGGAAGGGATGCAAGAACTCCTCCAGAATTGAGAAAGGGGAAGTAGAGTTAATGAAATTCTCAACAACACACGTAGAAAGTAAAGGAGAAGAGACACTATCACCGAAAAGCGAGGATGGCTCTCCGGCTTAAAGACGATTCGAAATCTAGATCCTCTCCTTCAAAAGGGAAACTATGTGCCAGAGACAAACAAGCTTTGCTCTTCATCGGCTCACAATAGCGCGGGGTCACTCGGGTTAATGGCGGGGAAGTTGAACCATCGTCCTCGTCCTGCTGCCCATCAGGGGGTAGGAGTACACTGCGCATTTACGCGCTAAAAGAGTGACGGTGTCTACCGTGCCTTGGGAGAGGTCGAACAGAGAAGGAAAGGGGTGGATTTGTAGTGAGACCTTTACAGGTTCTAAGGGGGGGGAATCAAGCAAATTCCCCGATACCAGAAAAATATGTTAGATTTGGGAAACGCTGAAAACTACGTGAATCGGGGGAACTCCACGTCCAGATGTCGGGGGAGGAAGTTGATGGCAAAAAATTCAGCCTTTTGACTAAAAAATCGCGTCGTTGGCGGAGGGGGGGAAAAGGGGGGGGGGAACACAAGAACAGAGGGGAGTTGAAGGTATGGGGTAAACTGCAGCAAAGGGGCTTTCAAACGGGTTCGATAAACCATGTCTGCTGGGGGGAATGAGATAAGGCATGGCGGAACAGGGAGGGGGGTTCGGAGGGGCAGCGATTATAGTGGCTCTGGCCCTTGCACTGGGTAAAGAAAGAAATAGCCGCAGTGCTGAGGGCGGGGAAAAGGAAGGGGGTTCGGGGGAGCCGAAACATGGTGCCGTCGGGCTATGAAAAAGATATATACGCTGGCCTCCTGTTGAAAGGAGAAAAAGAGATTTTCCAAAAGCTCGCTCGAAAGGCGCCGTAAAAACTACATAAACGGGGGAGGCGCTAACGGAAAGTCGTACCTTTCGGAGGTCGGAAAGGGGGGGGGGGCGAGCAGATACACGCCGCCACTCAGGCCGCATCAGGATGGAAAGGACGCACAGTAAGAGGAAAAGGGTCCCGGGGAAGTGAAAAGAGGCGATCTTCCATCAATAAGGGTTGGGGCAAATAGTAATCTTCTAAAAAGAGCAGTCAAATACGCCGGCAATTACACGGAGAGAAAAATGACCAAGAGCCGCATCGCCGGAGAAGACCTGAGAGTCAAGGGGTCGCAAACGAGGAGGGGCAGGGCTTTGAGGCGGGGAAAAAACGACGCGGGTCGCATGCCTCATTGTACGTAAGGACAAAGATACGCAAGTAGGTTATTTTCAGGGAACAGGTTCCCGTGGAGTCGCAGAGGAAGCAAATCGGTAAGTCCCTAAAGGAGGGTCGACGCCAGGGAAAGAATCAACGCCTCCGCGAAGGGGGATTCAATCGAAAGCTTGTCTGGCAGAGGGGGTAGTTATTGTCAAGAAAACTGAAGGAAGGGAAAACACGAAAAAAAAACCCGGCAGGTACGTGAAGGAACACATTGGGCATCGTGAAAGAGAAGGGGAAGAGTATGAAAAGTCTGGGCTTAACGGGGGGAATGCGGTTCTTACGGGATGCAATAGAAAGGAAAAGAAAACCGAGCAGAAAAAGGATCAGCGACCAAAGGGGGAGAGTCAAGCGAAAGGCGTCTTGCTCTTCGACTTGGGGGATCCATTAAAGTTCCCCAAGGGGGTCCGAATTTGAAAGAGAAAAATGCACGCAAGGGCATGTGACAGAGCGTGATACCAATTAAAGACAACACCAAGAAACCCGCAGAAAAAGTTTC
>Ga0179593_1675168_pt1 | contig 14314 bp, 14 predicted proteins | sample CZODoug2_1_08_16_FD_185931 | JGI IMG/M metagenome (GOLD analysis project Ga0179593, IMG submission 185931) | Vadose zone soil fungal communities from Angelo Coast Range Reserve, California, USA - CZODoug2_1_08_16fungal (PacBio error correction) | ecosystem: Environmental > Terrestrial > Soil >...
CGATCTGCCCCCGTGAATGCCATGCTCTCGGGAATTGATCAGGCCAGTCTGAGAAACATAAGGGAATCAGCCGATGGACGCCTTTAAACGAACAAGACGACGTGGGGTCTCGTTAGACAGCGCGTGGGGGAAAGAGAGAAAACCCAAGAAAGACTTCGGGCGAACCGACAGGGGTTACTTACAACAAGAAAAGTATCTCAGCAATGGTCAACAGCGCTTGTTCGCAAACGACTTGCCAAGGAGGGGGGAAAGAGAGAGGGACGGACATGCGTACGATCTGCTCCGTCTCAAATGTCTGAGGTGGACGACTCACCGGATAATCTAGCGACTCTTACTATTGGGAAGCGGAAAGAAAGCCTTAGGAGATTGTGAAGTGCTAAAGCGAGATGAACGACGCAGGGAGAGGGGGGCCAAGGGAAACAACCAGCCTGTCGAGGGGTGGTTTGTCCTGGAGGAAAGCCGATCTCAATCTGACCACGTAAAAAGACACCCCACCAGGGAAGGGAAAAGAAAAAGGGGTCATAGGGAGTGGTCGACCAATAAAAACCATTAACACAACTTTAGATTGGGGCGGCCTATTGAATTGCAACCATCGTTGTAAAAACCAACTGAGCAAAGTAAAACGTGACAGCGTATCAAAACCAGAGGTGGGGGGACCAAATAGCCGAATTAAAAGGAAACAGAGTCATCGCTCGACTTTGGGGGTAGAAGTTGGAATCAAACTAACAGCCTTGGAAGAGAATGGGGGTTGGTTGATTGTGCTCCGGGGGTCCCTGACTAGGAGACCCGAAACCTATTGGTTGCAAAATATACTGTGAAACCTAAGTCGAGAACCCACGTTATTTACAGAGAAATCTCAAAAAAATCCGGTGGGGGGGGTCCACCTGAGGGTTCCTTCTCTCAAAAAGACGCTATTGGCAGCGTCGGTCAGAGGGAAGGAAGTTTGCACTAGTTTATCCCCTGCCAAAAAAATTCCTTTAGGTCAATTTCGTGTGTCGCTATGGTCTTACCAAAAAAAGATAGTGCGCATTGTTGAAAAGGGGAGGGGGGTTGGGGGGGGCAATGCCACTGTCCGGTTTTGCGCTTTGACACTTGCCTGGAGACTAACCGCATTGCTGGAGTACAAGGTTGGGTTAACAAAAAGAACCCAAAGTACAAAGATAGAGAAGAGGGAGGGCGGCTTTCATTCCGCAGAGAGTCCCAGATGGAGTAGAAGATATGCATCCGGGAGACAACGGGTTCCTGGAAACCGAATTATTGCCGCACTGAGTCTTGGTCCAATCGATCACGTCCCCTCCTGCCGCAAGGTCAAGGATCAGAGGGACTAGGTGAACAACTCTCACTTCCGATGAGAGAAAAATATGCAAGGAAACTTGGACGGTAACGCGTTTAAAAGGCAAGCAAGAGAAAAGGGGAAAATTCATCGTTCAATGGGACCAGAAAGGATTGTTCAGAACGAAAAAGACTAAAAAAGGGGTCGTCTCACTCAGGAACACCTCTGGGTGAACGTATAGGAGGCCAGGTGAAGAGGGAAAAGAAAATGGGAAGTGGGAGGACAAGGGCACGGAAGGTCGCTGGGATTGTAGGAAGGTAACGGAGGATTGGGGGCAGGGTCAAGTTGCCCTTGCGGTACTTGTCGACGGTTGGATGGGGGGAAAAAAAGGGCGCAAAAAGGGAGGTGGAGAATTGGTCCATTGAAAGTACAATAGAAAAAAAAGGACCACGGCGAAAATGTCTCCTCCCTCCAAAAAAAAGCTAGGGGGAAATTGAAGTACTACTTGTCCAAATCCATGTTCCGAGGAAGTGCCAGGACAGTCGATACTATTCACGGGAGGCGATTCTTCTGAAAAAAACCAATAATCGCCTTACAGGACTGGTCTTTTTCAAGCCGAGAACAACAAAAGGGCGTTAGTCATCCGGGGGTACAACATGGGGAAAGAGAAGGAGAGGGGGGGGAACGTCTGCAGGCCCTTAGAAGGTAGGACGGAGTGTAGCGGCGTTTTAAGTTGCGGAGGGACTCCTCTGTGAAGGTATCGCAACAAAGAGGAATTCAGAAAGTCGGGTCGACCTAAAGAAGAGAAGGAAAGGGGCTATTCTCCCCGTGTATATAGGATGACCAGTCGGTGAACTACCTTCCCCTAGCTTTCTAGTTTGCAGAGACTTGAAGGAAAACGGCAGCAATTACTCAGCAGAAACAAACGGCGAGAGGTAGAATCAAAACTTCTACTGGTCAAAACATGGGGAAAAAAAGGAAAAAATGCTCTTTAGAAGAACTAAAGGCAATTTACCTGAAACACCGAGCGGGATGCTGTTTATTCAGGCAAAAAGCAAGGTTACACTCTTGGCGCTGAGGTACCAAGCGACTAAAAATTCAGGAAAAACACCAGCAAGCCCACATGTGCCTACACTTGTCTCTCAACAAAGGAGGGGAGATGCAAGGATGGGCCAACATTGTGGTGCGTGAATTGGGGGAAACAAGAAGGGGGCGAAAATGGGGGAGCGCAAACGAGAGGGGAAGGGGTGTGGGAAGAAGAGCAGGTGGGTACGGTGAAGGAGAGGAATGGATGAGGTCGTAGAAGAAATGAAAAAGGGGTGAAGGGGAGCGAGGAGGGGGGGAGGGAGAGAGGGAAGAAGATGGGAGTTGGGGAAGAAAGAGTAGGAGAGGGAAACAGGGGGTGAAGGTGGGTAAAGGTGGAGGGAAAGGGAAGGGGTAAGGTGGGATGATGGGGAAGAGGTCTATAGAAAGGAGGGGAGAGGATGGGGAGTGAAGGGGTAAGAGCGATGACGGTAAATAGCGCTACAAGCAGGGAAAGGGACAGGAGGCGCGATGGCATCCTCACCGCCTGCCTGACATCACCCCTCCGGTTTTGTCCGAAGGCGTCAAAGGGCCGAGATGTCGGGTTAAAGGTCTTTATGCATGCAGGTAGAAGTGGATCTAAATTGGTTAGGGAGGAAGTGGGGAAAGAAAGGGAAAGGGCCTTGAGGCGGGGAATGGGGAAAAAAACCCAGGAAAGGAGGACCCTCGGAAGGGGTAACAGGGGAACGAAGGGATTCGTACACGGGAAACAGAAGTAATGAAGATGTTTGGTTTTACCTTCGAACGGTCAAAAGGAGATTCGTGTTGCTGGGTTTCTGTGTGCGAGAAAAAAGATCAAAGCCGCAAATAACAAGGGGGACGACGAAAACCCATGCAAGGAGCGGCTAAGGGGCCACAAAAGGCCTGCCCCGGAAATCCCCCAGCTAAAGTGCAGGTGCACACGGGGGGGAGGGCGGGGGAAAAAAAGCGGTAACGTAAAGTGGAGCGAAACCACAGGTCTCGGGGACTTTTCAGGAAGGGGGGGAAGAAGACATTGCAAAAGAAAGTATTGAAAGGGGGGAAGCCGAACACCCACGAACAGGACTGTGGCTTTGGCTTGGGAAAAGAGGGAAAAAGGGGGGCGGGAGAAGAATTTCGATAGGGTCCGTGAATTGGAGGGACAAAGAACGCCTAGATGGACCGGACGCCGCAGTTAGGCCAAGGAGGACAGGTTCCCAGAAAATTGAAGGGGGGCATTTGATAAGGGCCGAAGAACAACTCCTGCAACACCGAAGGCCTTGATCACAAAAGGGGCCTCTGACAGGGCTTAGGAATCGGGGAAGTTGGAGTGGTGAGGGAGGAGACCTTATGTTGTTGAATCTTTTGCGGACGGCCACAGAAGAAGGGAATGAAAGGAGCAAAGCGAGATTTCTTAGAACAGACATGTGGAAAAGGAGGGTTACGTGGTTTTAGAAACAGCAACCGAAGGGGGGGGGGAGGAGTTGTTGAACGCTGCTCTGACGAGCGAGGAGGAAGGGAAACGAGGGAAAAAAGAATCAAGAATTATGGGTTGAAAAGTTGTGCGCTCCCAGGAGGCAGCCTATTAGCACCAATCACTGCGAGACAAAGGAGGATCTGGTTATGGAGGATGTCCACTTGGGTGGTTGGGGGAACAACCGATCATCGGGGTTCCTATACTAAGCAATGGGAAGTCTATCAGAAAACCGGTACGCAACGCAAAGACAAATTTTGTGTGAACAAGAAGACCCTAACTAATCAACAAATGCCCTCGGGGTCAGAAAAGGGGGTAGGTAGTCCGTCCAACCCGAAAAGCAAGGACGGGTTTCTTCAATGGAAAGAAGAGAAATCCTGCGGAACAAAATTAAAGGACGAAGGAGAGTCGGGTGGGAAGTACCCCCACCCAAAACCCGATATGGGGGGCAATTAGGGAGGAAAGGCCGTGGTAAAAGGAATGAAGGGAGGGCAAACAGAGAAGTTTGGCACCTAGGCGATTCTTGACAAGGCACATGCACCCAATCAACCAACAAAAACAAGGAAAGGCGTAGGGGGGATTCCCAGATTATCAACCGTAACGAATGTGGGGGAATTGAGGGGTACGCAAGGGGGCGAAAGCAGATCGTATAGATACGAAGGGCATTTACCATGACAAAAAAAGCTAGTGCCCGTGAAACCGTTGCATCAATATTTCCCGGAAACACCAAACATGAAGGGGGGGGGGGGTGTAAGGGGGGGGAGAAAGGGAAACGACCGTAACAAGGGGGGGGGAGAAAGAACGAGTGGTGCCGCTGAATCCAGCCAGGAATGAGAGGGTCCGCTGCTTAGTCAGGAAAAACATGAAAGAAAGATGGGGGGTTGAGTGGTGCACCCATGAGTGGAAAAGCAGCGAGCCACACACACTCGAAGCGAGAATTTCGCGATGGGATCAAGGTCAAATCGAAAAAAAATTCGGAAGATAGCTTGGAAAAAGGGTCGAGACGACAAAGGGAGATCGTAACGGGGCGGCCTTCCTCGTGTGATGAGAAAGAAGGGGGCAATGACGGACCCAAGCGCCCTGCTGGCAAAAGGACCGTTGCGAGATATCGTGAAGTTGCTGGGTAAAAAGAGCCTATTTCCGGGGGGGGGGGGAAGGAAATCGGGTAGAAAAAGATAAAAGAGGTGAAATACGAAGACCATCTACGGATTCTGTTAAGTGGCAGGAAAAAAGAGCGGATGGGGAGGGGGGGCGTCGAAGCGGCGCATGCAGTCGAAGCCGCAGGAGAATTTACAAAGAGAGTGAAGAGGACGAACAATCTCTAGAAAAAACACAACGGAGGGATTGGGGGAAGAGGACTATCTTCCCGGGAATGTCCATTAAATAGAAACAGAAAAAAGAAGTCGAGTGCTCCATCATCTCTTTTGGAAATACACGCACGAACAACACATCGAACATGCTCGGACCGAGAGGCCACACCCGTAGAGGGCGACTGGACCAGGGTTACCTACGAAGCAACTATCAAAGGTGCCGGTTGCATTGAAAGAAAGTCAGAACTGGGGGAGCCCGATTGTCCCCTTAGGAAGGACGAAGCCAATTTCTTAAAAAAGGGGAGGACTATCACGGGCGGGAACAGGGAAGTCGAAAAGACGGTCGGATCAACCTCGAGAAATAAGCTGCTCAGCTAAATGTGGCTAGAATCGATCTCCACCTAAGAGGAAACCCACTGGTCAACAACAAGCTTGAAGAAGGTAGAAGCAAAGATAATAACGGCTCAGAGGGCCCGCCTTAAGCGCCCCCAAATCTCGTTTTAAGACTTGGTAGTAAAGTCAGTTGTGGCAAGGAACTGCATACACACACCCTTCAACACAAGGGGGGTTGTTTCCAGAAAAGTTACCAGAGGAAAAGACAAGAGCTGTTCAACTGGGGGAAGAGAACGATGACGATTTCGCAAGGATTTAAGAAAATGGGGTACAGCATCCACATCTGAAATAGGGGGGAGAAGGGTGTTAGCAGGAAACACTAGGAAAGCACCCTTTTACTAAAAGAGGGGGGGGGGGGGAAGGCCAGTCGGGGTTTTGACCAGTCTCTCTCAAGAATCGTCAAGCTTCTGGGCCCAGTAACCAAAGGGTCAGTGAAGAAGTGAAAAAAACCCATCAAGGTGGAAAGAGGGGACTTCCTAGAAAACGCGCGACTGAGCAAAGGTTCCATTAAAAGAGTTATCGCGAAGACCAGGGAACCGTGGGCAAGAGTCGGTGACGAATACAATATAAAGCGGGTTCGAAGAACTTTGCAAAGTTAATTGGGTTTAAGGGAAGCCGTGGGGTGAGGGGGGGGGCCATGAAAGGTAGGAGCGGGGGTTACCATGGGCACTAACTAACCTCATAGGAGTATTAACACCATTTTGGAGTTAACCGGAACCATTTAAGACAAGCTAGGTTGAGCGGCTTTCAGGAATGTCTCAAACGTCCCGAAAAAAAGTGGCCTGCGAAAGGGGGATCAATCCTGGGAAATCGAGACGGTGGGTCCGCACAATTCTTTGACGTTCACTTCTCCGAGAAACGGGGCAAAAACAGAGGGCGGCAGAGTAACACGAGACCATATCTCACAATCGGAAAAGAAGGGGACGTTTAGCGTTTATCAGTCACCAGAGGTGCTAAGGAGGAAAAAGGTCCGTGACATCAGGGAAATGCGATGCTTGGGTCGTTTACGTCGAAAAAAGGGACGTCTTCAAAGGAAACATCTTGCGGAGGGTAAAGATTCGAATCCACATTAGGAGGGGTAGGGGGTAGGGGAAGCCTGAAAGGGAAGGAGGGGAGAGTTCTGGGCCCCACAAAGAAAAGACAGAGAAGTTCCGAAATGCCCGTAGTAACGGGAGAAAGGGAAAAAAGGGAGAACTTGCGAAAAAAGGGCGAGGAGAATAGTCGGAATTACAAATGACAGAGAAACAGACCCATAGGAAAGGGAACACTCCGAAAAGCGCCACGGGGGTCTTCCTAGTGAGTGGAACGGTGGCCAAAAGCAAGTTCAAGGGTCAGTGGGGAATAAGAGAAAGATCAAAGAGGGAAATAAGTGTTCGATCGCAAAGGAGGATTAATCCTGGAATCCCTTTCGGAGCCAGGGAAGGAAACAAGCGTTTTACAAAGGAGTTAGGGTCCAATCGGTAAAACAAAGAAGAAAAGGTAGAGGGCTAATTTTGCATACGTCCCCAGGAGGGGAAAGGGCGGAAGGGACTGAGGGCCGGAGGGGGTAAGGGGGGACAGGCAAGGAAATCCGCTTTTTTTCCTTGGTGGACTCGCACCAAAAAAAAAAAACAGTCAAAATCAAGGTCGACCGTTCAGGTAATCGGCAAGTAAAGGGGAGCCCAATCCCTTATGAAACTCAGCACCGGGTAACCAATGTGGAAAAGAATAGAAAAAAAGGGTTAAGGATAGGGAGGAAATCTGCCCCCGCGCCAATTAAGAAGAAATAACTAAAAAAGTCAAAAAAAAAGTTCGATCACACTTCTACAGGGTTCATCCTTGGGAAAAGACTCACAAGAAGATTTAGACAAACCGGGTTTTCATAGGTGCCGCGGACTCCTGCAAGTTGCAACTGGCTCTTTGAAGCTAGGGGGAGCCGTTTCAGAAGAAACAATCAAACACAAATGGGGTTGGCCTAATTGGTATCTCCCTCCACAACACGGAGCAAAGGGGGCCAACAATTGTGGTTTGCGTGGGGGGGGGGCAAACTTCTCAAGTGAAAGCGGTTTGACATAAAAAGCCAAAGGAGGACTGCACAAAAAAGGTAAGAAAAAAAGAAAGAGGAAAGTAAACAGGGGGGAAAATTGGGGGGGGCAGGCTGCAAAGGAGTAAACGCGTGGTAAGGGCTGGAAGGGTGAAGGTCAGGGGTTAGGGGATGGAGGGGGAAGGAGTGGGAGGGGGCAGGGAAGAAAAGGCCTACCTAGCCGGCACGGGCTCCCTCGGGGTACAGGGAAAAGGAGAAAAGCATACCTTACTGAGAGAGGAGTGTGGTTTAAGAAAAGGGCGAAAATGAAGTGCGAGGATAGAAGGAGGTTGGTGCGAGACACGAAAAAAAGGGATCAACAACGCAGAAAAGGGGCGGACAGGAACACCTATCGGCTAGCTTCCAAAAATGACGTCCCCAGCGAAACCCAGCGGGCAGCGAAAAAGGGGTGTGAAAAACTGAAATTTACCGTACACGGGGGAAGTCGAAAGTCAGGGGGCGAGGGGGACGGGGGTTAATAATAAAGGGAATATCGAACAAGTTGGGGGAAGCAGATCGACGTCCGAGCTTAAAAGCTTTGGAAGTAGGAAAACAACTTACTTCAGGAGGCCGTGGGGGGGCGTGGAGGGAGGCGATAGGGCCGTTTTGAACGTGCAAATTGGAGGAAATAATGGCAATTTACAAGCCTGAAGGGACGAAAGCCACCGTGCGCAAGGCCGCCCTGAGAACTGCAAGAAAAGGGGGCCAATTATAAAAAACCTTCCGAACTAGCGGGAAGTCAAAAACATCCCAGTTGAAAGGGGAGGCGGACTCGTAAAAGAAAGGGGGGGGGGGTTCCGTGGGGGAAGAAGAATTAGGTTGAAAAGAACATTCTGAACGGCCAAAAGAGGGAAAGGGGGAAAAGTGCACATGGAAAAAAAGAAAGAAAGGATTTCTGAAGGGTGGGACGGAGTTGGGTTACCGAGGATTTCGGCGAAAGGAGGAAAGGGGGGGGTGAACAGACGCTGAGCAGTGGACCGTGTGATTAAGTTCAAAATACCAGGTCTTAAAAGAGTAGGGGAGGAAGAAACAAGTGTGAATAGTAGCGCAAAAACAGGCGAGACCGACTACGAAAAGTCCGCAACTCTCGCAGGCTTAAGGGGAATCGGCTGGAAACAGTGTTTGGTTCGGGGTTAAACAAACTCTCATTGGGGTGGTCTAAAAAAAAGGCGGTAGTGAGGAAGGCCAGTGAATGGGTAAACGAAACGTGAAAAAAAAAAACCGGAAACAGGAACCCAACTAGCAGCCAAAGCAAAAAAAGGAGTGGGGAAGAATGCGCGATTAAGGGGATGGTAAAGTGCCAGGAAGGGTTCTTCCTGGCCTTCAGTAGCTTCATAAAAGACTAAAGAAAGGGGGATTGATGGAACCCCCACGAAAACAAAAATCATAAAAGGATAGGGTTGTTGCGGAAGTCCTCTAATAAGTGGGTTAGGAAGCCGGTCGTTCCACCAGAGGGCACTTCTAGAAGACCCCAGAAAGTAAAACGATTTCATCACAAAAAACAATCTGAAAGCATTGAGGGGGACGTAGTGGTCAAAAAGCTTCGCCCAAGAGGGTGGTAAAAGTTCTTTTACGGACTAGTGGACTCTGAATCGGAGGAGGAAGAACACAGGCGTTACAAGGAAAGTCTTTCTCAAGGGAAGTCACGGGAAAAGGTAGTTCGATGCAACAAAAAGGTGGAAAGGGGGGGGGGGGTATTTCGAACGAAAAGAACAATTGGACCTCAAGTTTGGAGAAGGGAAGGCCGGTCAGGAAAATGCATTAGATTATAGATTTATGCAAAAAGGTAAACAATGAGAAAAGGTGAAAGGGGGAAGCTCTAATGGCGGCTGACTAAAGAGCAAAAAAAGAGTCAGGGAAGAAGGGAGTTGACTCGAGGGAGCTTTAAAAAAAAGTCGAAGGGACTGATTCGTGCAAAAAAATCGGGGGGCCGTTAGCGAGAGATCTAGAAAAAAGAAAAGGATGTCGAAGAGGACGGAAAAAAGCTTGCAATAGGGAGGGAACAAAAGCTGCTGCGCAATACCGCGGAAAGAGATAGGGTGGAGAAAAATATTTGGACTGGTCTCCTAGAGGGTTCAAAAGGGGGAAAAAAAACGGGAGCATGCGCTGACTCACGAACAGGGCGTGGAAAAAAAAAAAAAAAGGTGGGAAAAGGAAAAAAAAGAATGAGGAAAGGGAAGCGGAGGTCAATCGCTTGCTGAATAGACAGGACGGGGGCAATGAGTCGGCCATAGAAGGAAAGGAGGGGAGGAGAGGGGGGAGGGCAACGAAGACTAAAAAAAACAAAAGAAAAGGATTCGGGATCGACTCAAGGGGGAAAGCAAGTCAGACTCTTGTCAAAGGACGCGAGCCGAACAGACAAAGGTTTGGGGCTCTGTAGACACGAGATCGTGGATAACCGATTCTTCAACAACCGTAAATCTGACGATCCCAAGGGGAGAAAAAAAAGATATACTCGGGAGGTTCATGGAGAAAAGGACTTGGGGGGAAAAATTGAACGCACATGGCACGAGCAGGACGGCCGCCCATTGCAGGGAAACGGGAGAAGAAAGGGTCAGACTCAGACCAGCGATCAAGGGGAAAAGAGTCCTTAAAAAGAAAATATAGGATAGAGCACAGGCTAGGGTGTTGCTAAGCGAGATAGTACTGACCGCTACAGAGAGGGGGACAAAAGGGCAACAACGCTTTCGAAGTGTGTGGGGAAGGGAATAGAGAGCCCAATCTAAAATAAAAAATTAGAACCAAATCTCGTTTAAGGGATTCCACGCAGTGTCAAGAAAGGGGAAACAGAAACAACAAGCAAAAAACGGGGAAGGGTTGGGAGGACCTGAGAACCTCTGACCCCACTATGTGGAAAGAGGCATAAAAAGTCTAGGTCAGAAAAAGGGAAAAGAAAATGGGGAAATCCAGACACACAGGTAATAAGCTACACAGAGGAGAAATAAAAAAAAAAAGCCCCACACATAGGGGTGTGAGACCCAGGGTTTACGCGGGTAGCTAGGAAACAGAGGGGGAAACTTCTCTTTGGCTCCCTCTTAAAGACCATGAGTCGCAAAACATCAAGGGTTCAGGGGTGGTTTTTGGGTCTCGGAAAAATAAAAGGGATGAGAAAAAAAGCGAGGTGTGGAGCTTAAAGTCAAAAATTAATCAGGAGGAAAGCAAGAAAAAAGTTCCTTTATTCGGGAGGTGGAAAAGAATCGGGGTTGAGAAGGAGGTGCGCAAGGTTTTGATCGTAAGGGGGGGGGGGGGGCCAAGGTTTCAAAAGTAGTTGGGGGTCCTCGGGGGGGTAACAATGGAAGACAGACATGAGAGGTCGTAGAAAGGGGTGGAAAAAACACGAACCAACAAGTGAAATGCAATATAATCCTGGGGAGGGGAAGGGGGGCCTTGCTCTTCTTTAGAGGGAAGCAAGTATGGCAGGAAAGGAGCGGAAACTTCTTAAGGGACCAGAATGGGGGATTCTAAAAAAAGGAAAAAATCCTCCTCCACAAAAAAAGTAGGGGACTTTCAACAAACGAGAACAGAGGGTCTGCAAAAAGGACAGAAAGGTCCAAGGGGGACCGACCGGTAACCGCGGGGGTCAGGCAAAAAGGGAAAAAGAGCTTCGGCCTGTGCTTTCTCAAGGGATGGCTGCGTGGAGGAAGCAAGAAGAAACCAACCTAAGTTCTGGGACAAACAAAGAAAAAAGGTCAGGGAGATTAAACGGAAGAGGGGGGGGGGCGGAATAGGTCGCGTAAGATTTGGTATTTCCGATAAAAGAAGGGTTCAATGCCGGTGCGGACGGGTCTAAACGGGAATAAAGGGGCCCTAACTGGGACGTAAACATTAAGGAGGAAACAAACACGTCAATAGAAATAAAAGACACCTCCAACCAAGTGAGTGTAAAGGGATCTAAATTTCCAAAGGGAATATGTGGAATTGTAGGGAGGACAGGACGAGCTCGTGACACAATGGGGTTTCAAGTAAAATGCGGCTTGGAAGTAATTCGCCGGGACAGGAGGGAGGGGAAAGGTCCACTTTGAGTAACACGAGGGGGGACCAAGGCGGGTAAGGCAGAAATAGGGAAAACAACATGGGGAGATGGAACAAGGAGGATGGGGCTACTTGAAGAGACATGGAAACTCTATTCATGCTGAAGCCTCAAATTGGATTGCGATTTTGGAAGGCTTTTGTGCATGGGGGTTCTCAGGACCACCAGAAATAGAAACACTACTAAGAAAAAGAATGGGAGGAAAGTCGACCGTTGGGGGGACAGGAAGGGGAGGTTCAAAAAAAACAGGGACGAATCAAAAAAAGCCCTTTACCCGTGTCAACCAGGTCGGTATAAAGGGGAGAGGCTGATCAGACTTCCAAATCCGACCCGTGCAGAAAGGACACCTGATAGGACGCCCAGAAAGGGGAGAACCTTCAGACAAGTGTGCATAAAACTGAGGAAGGGAAAAAGGCAATTTCCTGAAAAACCGGGGCTGTTTCTAAATTCAAAGGGGTGCCAGAGAAGGAAAAGTGCACCTTTTCCCTCGGGGTCTCTTTCGAAGAGACCAAAGAAAGGAGCCGTTCAAGAAAAAACCAATGCGACCCATGTGGCCAAAAGGGGGGGTCAAAAAAAAAAACAACGGATATTAGAAAAAAATAAAGTTATTTAAAAAAGGGGGGGGGAAAGTGGGTTTGGACGTAAAACGTCCTTGTTGGTCAGAAAATAGAGGAGGGGCAAAGGGAAATGAGATCTGTCATAAACAAAAGGCGGGGGGTGCCGCCTAAGTCAGGGGAAGAGGGAAAAAGCAGGGGGGGTTCCTTTAAATTAACACTTGGGGGGGAGAGGGGGTAGGGGAAATGTTTGTATAAGATTATTTCTGGAGGGCGCGGAGGGCCTGAAAACACGCTCCCCTCGAGCGTTTAAACAGGGTAAAAGGGGAGAAAAAGGTAGAAAATTACTTAAGGAGTGGGTTACAGGCGCAAACGGTCGAGGGGAGGAAAGGGCGAATTATTAGCTTAGATGGGAGAGACAAACAGGAAAAAGGAAGGTCAAAATCCTAAAGGAAAACATTGTGCATGCAAAACCTAAGACTAATGCCTGCAAAGGACCCAGGATCAAAGGGAATCAATTTGTGGGTGTGACAAAAACTGACTAAAGCAGCGTAGTGATCCTGCCTTAAACCCCAATGTCCGGGAAGGCAGTATCATGGGAAGTAATAGAAAATGAGGAAGAGTATCGAAGGGCCGCCTAAAGAAAAAACTTAATGAGGTGGTAAATTAGTAAAAGGACTTCACGTCAGAGCAGGGGGGGCGTGGAAATTTATATAAGGGACGGTTAGGTTGATTGTTGTAATTCCGAAAAAGTCAGGGCTCCAGTTAGAGGCGACGGAGAAAAGAGAACATTAAAAGAAAAATGGGCGACACGTAAAAAAAAAGGAGGTAGAGCCAAGACGAAAACCTTAAAAAAAGACCACACACCCATAAAAAGGGAAAGTGGTTAGAGAGTATAGTGGGGCACGAAAATTGAACTGTTGGTAATTGGGGGTCGGGAAACGGAAAATTAACGCAAGAAAAATTATATTAAAAGGATTTCGACTCCACAGAATGGTCTGGATAAGAAGTGGAGGGAAGGAATCATATTTCTCAAAGACTGGATGTTTTTGGCAAAAAGGCGATTTGCTAAGGGAGGGGGAGGAGAATGACGGCACAAAAAAAACACCCAAAAAAAAAAACCCCGAAAAACAAACAACGAAACAACCCACCCAACCACACAAAAAAAAAAAACCCCTAAAAAAAAAAACACCCAAGACAGTGCAAAAAATAGTTGACGAAGTTGTGGCGCTCCAATGCAGGAGCGGAGACAGAAAGCCTCACATACTCCATGAAGTGAGGTTAGGGTCCAAAAAAAAAAGGGGGGGGGGGACAGGTGAACACCTCTCGACAAGGACCGCTGCGGTTAGTCGCGGGGACAGGAAGGGAGACAAAACGTACAAGGGGAAAAAAAAAAACCAACTTAAACAACGGGCAAAAAAATGCTCAACAGGATGACAGGGGTCAGACCGGAGGAGGGGACTGGGTCGGCAACAGAAGAATTCAAGGAGGTCCTGCGGGAAATCGATAATCTGGCAGAAAACCAGAGGCGAGGCGTTTTTATTGTAGGAAGAGGACCCGCGACACAAGACCGAAACACGTAATGGGGGGGGTTGGAAAAGGAAGGGCTGGGGGGTAATGGGACGGAATGATGGAGCAAGGGCCAAAAGAGAAAAAAAAAAGAGAAAGAAAAGACTTTCCACGAGGAAAAAGCACAACCAAATTAAAAGGGAGGACACGGGATGGCTGAGGGAGGAGCCAGGAAAAGGGAAAAGAAATGGTGAGGATGAAATTTCATTCGAAATCGAAGAATTACCAGGACCAGGGAAGTACAAGGACACAGCCTCTTCGGCTCGACTGAAAACGTTCTTATATTGGAAACTCTGTGGGGGGGGGGGGGTGTGTATGGTCTTAACTGACGAGACTCGGAGAAGGGGAGCGGGTAAGGCCGGGGGGCAGTCCCTGCATGATTGGGCTTAGGAAGGAAACACAAAAAAGGCGCAAATCAGGGGGTTGTGCAAAAAAAAGGTGCATAAAGAGGAAGAGGAGAGAGGGCTAGAACTCACCCTCGCTAAACGGGAAAGGGGAAGGGTGGAGAAGAACTCAGGGGAGAGGCAATCGCGTGGTCTGAGTGGCAAAGGGGAAAGGATAAAACAGTCTTCCTTCCTCCAGAGCCCTGAGGATAAGAGGAGGGGGGT
>Ga0179593_1732670_pt1 | contig 14314 bp, 29 predicted proteins | sample CZODoug2_1_08_16_FD_185931 | JGI IMG/M metagenome (GOLD analysis project Ga0179593, IMG submission 185931) | Vadose zone soil fungal communities from Angelo Coast Range Reserve, California, USA - CZODoug2_1_08_16fungal (PacBio error correction) | ecosystem: Environmental > Terrestrial > Soil >...
AAAGGGGGGAAAGGGCGGGAAGTCGGCCCGCCCTTATTTTGGGCTGATCAGAAAAAGAACGAGCACCGGTTCGGCCGCCGGTAAGTTGCCGAGGAAAAGAGGTGGAGAAAAAGAAGGTGGTCTCCCGGTTTCACATTCGACGCCATTAAAAAAAAAAAGGCGGAAAAGCGGAGGCCTATGTCTTCCTTCTGGTTAGAAGCGGCTTTGAGAAAAAGAGGAATGAAAGGGGCGCCCTGGGCGGGAGGACCAACCCTTTGCGAGCGGTTCCAAAGGACTCAGGGGGGAGGGTAAGGGAAAAAAAAAAAAAAACCAGCAGGGAAAGGGGGACGAACAGTGGTCGCCTTCCGGTGGGGAGATAAAAAGGGAAACTGGGGGTGTCTTGGCTAAATCTCTGAGAAAGAAAAAAGCGGGCAGATGGCGTCTAATCATGGTCTGTCACAAAAAAAACGATTAAGGTGAAGAGAAGAAAGATGTTTGAGCGATCCTTTCCCTTCCGCGGGGGGGTGAATGAGATCTATGGGACCGTCCTCAGGAAAAAAAGCTCTGGAGGAAGTCAGAGGAGGAGGCAGCCCACTGGCTTGCTCGCCGAGGAGGTCGTCCATTTTCGGAAAGTAGAAACTGAAGAAAAAAAAGGCCCGTCGAAAAGAATCCAAAGAAGGGGATGTCCCGCAATCAAAACACCTTGAAAAACGAAAAGGAGGGGGACAACTGAAGCGGGATGCCAAAATGGTTCAAGGAGGGAAGAAAGTGGTGCCACGGGATTGTCTCCGGTGGGAGGGGGGGGGGGGGGGGGGGGGTTGATGAAGGCGATCCGCGGCAAAAATCACAATCAGGGCGAAGAGAAAAGTGAGATTTAAAACGCCGCCCAAAAAATGGGAAGAAGCACCTCTTTCCCGTCAAAGAGGGAACCGTTCTACAAAAGAAGGTGGCCCGGCAGGTTGTGAAAAAGGAGGGGCGGGAAAGGGAAAAGGACCGATGTGATTGTGATCCCACGATGTTCCTGGGAAGACTCAAAAAAGGGGGGAAAAAAATTGGAAAAGAAAAAAGGGGAAGTTCGGCCGGGGGGGGGAAGTAGATAGGGAGAGGGGTCCTTTGGAGGTGAGCGGAGATTGACCACTTTTTTCGAGAGGGGGGGTGGAAAAAAATTGGGGGGCCCAGGTCTCCTCAGAAAAAAAACGGGAATACTTGACCGGGCCCCACCAAAAAAAACCGAACCCTTGGGGAGGGGGGAAACCCCCCCTCTGTTAAGAAATAAAGGGGGAAGGGAACTGTCCTTACGCATGCAAAAATCAGGAAACAGAAAAAAAATCAGAGTGGGGGAAGAGGAAAGGTATGCAAATATTTTAAGGGAAAGAACAAAAGGGGAAAATGCAGCCGGGTCAAAAGAAAAGTGTTAAAAACGGGAGGGCGAAAGTGAATGTTGATACTACATCAAGAAGGGGGGGAGAAGAATCACGGTAATATTTGTCAACCAAAAATTAGGCCGGAGAGGATAAGAAAGGGTAAAGGAAAAACCTCAAGGGAAAAGGAAAAAACCTACATTTATTAGAATCTCCCAGGGAAAATATCAAAAAAAAGGGGGGGGGTCCCCTTACTCCTTGGGGAAGAAAAAGGGGGGGAAAGCTATCTTCACTTTTAAAAAAAAAACAGAAAACCAAGGGAAAGTAAAAAAAATCGGGCAGATCGGAAAAAAAAGAACAGAACCCGGGAAAGGAAAAAAAAAAGGGGCCCTCCTTCGCCAAAACAAGGAAAGGGACAGGCAGTTCATCCCCACGAGTCCCTACCGGGCCGGGGGAATTCTTTTCAAAAAAAAAAGGGGGGGAAAAAAGAAAAGCCGCCGCCTCAGGAGGGTGTGGGGGAACCTGTAGAGGAAAAAAGGGGGGGAGGGGGGGGGCATCCTCCTTTTCTGGGGGGGGATGTCGGCTCAGGGGGAACGCACCTTGTGTCTTCCTGGAAGAAAGAGATCTTTTCCCCGTGATGCAAAGGAAAAAGGGGGGAAGGAAGGGGGGCGTCCCAACTGCCTTGGGGAAAAGAAGGGGGGGGGAAAGGAAAGGGAAGTCTCTGCCTATGGGAAGAAAGGAAACTCTCTGATAGGGGGGAGGAAAAAGGGGAAAAGAGAACGGAGCGCCGTGTACCCTGGGGAAAGAAAGGAGGATTCCTGAAACCACTACGGGCCAAATCCGAGAAAACAAGTTGAAAAGGAAAGAGAGAGAAAAAAGATAATACGCCATCCTGTTTACCATGTCAACCCAGAGGAGAAAAAGGGGGGGGGGGGGGGCTGGAAAAGGCATAGAGTTTCAAGAAAACGGGCAAGACGAATAAGATGGTCACCAAAAAAGGAAGAGCGGGAATACGGGGAAATATCGCTGGGGGGGGGGGGAAAAAGGGGCGGGGGGGGAAAACCATAAGCAAGGCTAAAAAAACAGAGGGATGACAGCAAAAAAGACCGCAAAAAAAAAAAAAGGGAAAAAAAGGCCGACACAAATGTTCAGAAAAGGCTTTGCCCCCAGGTAAGCTGGGGGGAAAAAAAGAATCAACCCCACAGACCAAAAGAAAAAAAAAGGGGCGGAATTCACTTGCAGAAAAGGGGGGGGGGGAGGGAAAGGGGAGGGAACTCCTCAATGCGGGGGGAGTTCACGGGTTCAGAAAAGGAGGACTTTCCGCCTCAGGGGGGTTTTTTCAGCCAGTGAAGAAAAGAAAACCGAAAAAAAAAATGCAAGCGTAGGACAAAAAAAAAAGGAAAGAGGGACCTTCTCTTTCTCGAAAAAGGAAAAAACTGGATGGTTTCAGGGGGAAGGGGTTGCGCGCAACAAAAGAGGGAGCATCAAAAAAAAAAAGGGGGGGGGGAAAGAGGACGTTTGATTTCTTCGAAATCGATGGGCTCGCCACCAGAAAAGGAAGGGAAAAAAGGGGGGGAGGTGACCCGGCCTTGCAAGGAGGAGAAAAGGGAAAAATCTTGGACCTACATGTACTCTTCTTAGGCGAAAAAAGAGTAAAGGGGGTCCCTGAATAGAAAGGAAAGAAAGGAAAGGGGGACAGTTACGGCATGCCCCCTCCCAAAAAAAAAAAAAAAAAAAAAAAAAGGGGGGTGAACGCCCCGGACTCATCAACGTGTTAGGGGGGGGGAAAGAGGCCAAAACAGAGGGAGGGGGAAAAAGGGAAAAAGGGGGGACTGGAGTAGACCTTTATCATGGAAAGGGGGGAAAAAGGGAGCGAAAAAAAAAAAAAAAAAAAATTACGACAAGACCACGCGAAAAAAAGGGAGAAAAAGGCCCGCAACTCCAACGTGTATCAAGGGGAAAGAAAAAAAAAAAAAAAAAAAGGGCGGTGAGGGGACCACATGGAAGCTCTGAGAAAGGAAAAAAAGGGGGGGATCATCGGGGCCACCACGAAAGAAAAAAGGGGAACATCATCGACACGGAAAAGGGGAAAAAAGGTAGAAAGGTTCACCGTCGAGGGAGGGAAGGCCGTGGCTCGAGAAAAAAAAGGAGTTCCGGAGGAGGGGTGTGCCGGCCCTTTGACAAAAAAAAGCGACAGGAAAGGCGATCGCAGGAAAAAGGGGACGAGGATCGCCTTCATCAACAAAAAAAGAAGGGCCGCAATCCCGTTAACGGGGGGGGAAAAGCAGTCGAAAAAAAAAAAAAAAAAAGGAAGCCCTCTTCAGTTGAAAAGAAAAAAAAAGGGGGAAGGGTGGGGGGGAAGAGACCTCAAATCGACCGCAAAGGCGGGGGAGGGGGGAAACAAAAAAGACGTAAAGGGAGAAAAAAAAGTTCCCCCCCTCCTACAGGGGGGAAAAGAGCCTGCCAAAAAGGGAAAAAAAACAGCTAAAAGCGCTCTCGAAAAGAAAAAAGGGGAGAAGAGGATAGAGACTTTTTTGAAGAGGAAAAAAACCGCGAAGTCCACGAAGAGGAAAAAAAAATTTAAACCATGGGAAAAAGAAAAGGGAAAAAGGGGACCTTTCCATCCCCTTGGGGAAAAAAAAAAAAAAATCTGCCCACGAAAAGCAAAAGGGGGTCTCCAAAAGGAAAAGGAATGGCCTATCCTCCAAGAAAAAAAAAAAAAAAAGGGGAAAGAGAAAAAATGGTTCGCCAATTGCGTTCAAAAAAAAAAAAAAAATTCAGGGTTGGCCAAAGGGGGGGAGAAAAAAAAAAAAGAGAAAAGGGGACTCTTCTCCCAAGTGCCACAGGAAAAGAGGGGGGGAAAAAGGGACAAAAGAAATGGCTCGTATCATCCTCATCCTCCGGGGGGGGGAAAAAAGAAGAAATCGGAAAGAGGGAAGAACGCGGAAAAGAGGTGAGGGGAGGGAAAAAGGAGACACCTATTCTAATGAATGAAAAGGAAAAAAAAAAAAAGAAACAATATAAGGCGGCCGAACCTGTGATCGACCAGGGGAGAAAAAAGGCAACTGACAAGAGACTGTCGAAGCCCCGAAAAAAGGGGAGAAAAGGAAAAGGAAAGGAAAAAAAGGAAAGAATAGATATAACCGGGGGGGAAAAAAAAAAGGAAAGGGGGGGAGGGGGGACGGTCCCTCTTATTGGCGGAATCGACAGGGGAAGGTTACGGACGCCGGTAGAAGGAAGAAGGAGAGAGGTGCCTGTCCCTCGCAATAGGTGTCCAAGAAGGGAAAAGGGAAAAGAGAAGGAAAAAGGAAACGAGGGGGGGGTTCGCGCTGAAGCGGAGGGAAGGAAAAAGGGTCCAAAAGGGGAAAAAGAAGAAAAAAAGGCGTTGAGCGAGAAAAAAGGAAAAGGAGAAGGGGACCCTTTTCTAGCGTCCCCTGGTAGAGAAAAAAAAGGAGGGGGCCAAACGACTCGGGAAAAAAAAGAGGGAACTTTTCCATTGAAAAAAGGGGGAAAAGGGGGGGTTCTTCGTTCCATAGGGGGAGAAGAATGAACGTGTTGGGGAAGGGGGGGAAAGAGCGCCCTTTTCTAGCAAGGGAAGGCACAGATGGAGTCTATCAGGTGTCAAGAGTTGTTTGCGGGGGAAGAAGGGGAAAGGACACATCTTTTCTCGAAGAGGAGAAAAGAAAAAAAGAAAAGGGGGGAAAAGGGATGAAGAATGGGAAACGTCCCCCTCTCCTCCAAGAAAAAAACGAAATGATGCGAGAATCATCGAGAGGGAAAAGGGGGCTGCCCTTGCAGAACAGGCCTCTAACTGAGGAAGAAATGGCACGGAAAACGGGCTCGAGAAAAAAGAAAAAGGGGGGGGGCTCCTTCTAAAAAAAGGAAAAGGAAAAAGGGAAAAGGGGGAGAATCACACCTTGGAAACAGGGAAAAAAACAGAAAAAGGGAAAGGAAAAAAGACAGAGCTTGGTTTTCGGGAAAAAGCACGGTTCACCAGGTGCGGGGAAAAAAGGGAGATCTCCTTCACTGAACGTTATCGGTTTCCCAGAGGGAAAGGAAAGAAAAAAGGGGGGGGGAGATTGGAAGGGGGAGAAAAGGGGGGAGGAAAAAGGACAACTAGCACCTCCTCAGGGAAAAGCTTATCTAACCGGGGGAGGAAAAAGAGAAGGGAAATCGAAGGGGAAAAAGGGAAGGGGATGATGTTAATCTTCTGGGGGGGGGAAAAGGGGGGGGTTGGCCGCCGAATGTGAGGGGGGGAAAGTCGTTAAAAAAGAGAAAAAGATCCCCCTAAAAAAAAAAAAAGGGAGACACTTGGATTGGGGGAGGGGCAAAGGTTGTAGTAAAAAAGGGAAGAGTTTATCTTGGTCTTTGCAAAAGGAAAGGGGGGGGGGGGAAAATTTTTCGAAGAAAAAATGGTTTAAAAGAAAGGGGGGGGGCTACCTCAGAACACGAACAAAGGGAAAAAAAAAAAAAAAAAGAAAAGAAACCAACTAACGGGGAGAAAAAAAAAAAAAAAAAAAAGGGGGAAAATTCCCACTTTAAGGGGGGAGCACAACCCGGAGGGGGGGGGAAGAGGGGGGGGGTGGAAAGGTGTCCCCTTTCAAAAGAAAAAAAAAAAAAGGGAAAAAACCAAAAGGGGAAGCAGGGGGACTAATCGATTTTGGGGGAAAAAGAAAAAAAAAAAAAGATGTTTTTCCGTGGAAAAAAAAAGGCCTACCTCAGCGAAATGCAAGGGAAAAAAGGGCAGGGGTGAAAGGGGAGGGAAGAGAAAAGGGGGGAGACTCTCCACATATGACGTCCGGGGAAGAGAAAAAAGGGGCCAACCAAGTAGGGCCAAAGGAAAAAAAAGAGATATCAACCTTTAGTGGGGGGGGGAAAAAGAAGATTCGACCATCCAAATGAAACAGAAAATCGCAAAAAAAAAAGAGAAGCAGCAGATTATCCGCGGGGGGGAAGGAAGGGGGAAAAAAAGGGTCTTCTTTTTTTTTAAAGAAGGGGGGGGAAAAAACGCTAAAAAAGGAAAAGCGAACGAGGAAGAAAAGAAGGAAGACCCTTGAAATCAGAAGAGGTAAAAAGTTCGAGAAAAAAAAAAAGGGAATAGTGCATCCTCACTTTCAGAGGGAAGGGGAAGGAAAGGGGAAGGATGTTTTTTTCCATGCTCGGTCAAAGGCAGTGGAAAAAAAGGGGGGGAAAAATCCCAAACCAAGAAAGGCTTTCAGGAACTGAAATGGGGGGTCGTGCCAAAGGGGAGACTCTCTTATGGGGGGGGGGAAGGGGGGAAAGACTTTTCTTTTTTTTGGGCCAAAAAGGTGGTCGAGGGTCACGAAAAAGGGGAAAAAAAGGAAGGGGGGGGAACTCTTTCCCACCCAGCGAGAGGGGGGGAAAAAAAGGGAAAGAGGACGTCACTTCATTGGAAAAACGGGAAGGAAAAAGAGGGAGGCGTCTACTCTGCCGATGCCAAAAAAGGAAAAAACCTATCTGCCTTCCCGCCAAAGGAAAAAATCGAAGAAAAAAAAGCCGTGTTACCGGGCGAAAAAGGGGGGGGGGTCTTGGCGTATGAGGATGAAAAAAAAAAAAGGAAAGGACTCCCCTCCTTCAACAACAAAACAAACAAAGAAAAAGGGAAGGGGGTTTCGTCATCCTCAAAAGAAAAAAAAAAAAAAGGGACCAGGCGGCTCAAGTCCGAAGGAAGGGAGGGGCAGTTCAAGAAGAAAAAAAAAGGGGGGGGAAAAAAAAGGAATAAGGATGTCACCACTGCCGGGGGGGGGAAAGAAAGGGAAGAGAAAAAGAAAGGGGAAAGATCGCCTGGTGAAGAAAGGAAATGAAAAAAGGTGCGTGGGAAGGAAAAAAAAACCAGCCCATGATTCCTGCAAAAAAAAAAGAAGAAAGTCCTACCAAATTGAGAGGTAATCAAGGTTGGCGGGGGGGAAAGAAAAGGAAGGGAAATAGCCATTTCCCAAAGGAAAGGGAAAGTGCGTATGCACGGAAGGGGAAAAAAAAAGGACCCTGGTGGGCGAAGAGGAAAAAAAGAAAGAAGAAAAAGTTTTTTTCCGATGAAAGGGAGAAAAAGGCAAGGGGGGGAAGTTGCTTTTTTTCCCAAGGAAAAAGGACAAAAAAAGCAGACCAAGAAAAAGGGGAAAAAAAGAAAAATTTGCCTGCGAGAAAAAGGGAGCAGAAAAGGGGAGGTTTCATTTGATGGGAGAAAAGAGGGGGAAAAGGCACACTAAGGGGAGGGGGGGAAAAAGAAGGCCTCACCGTGGTGGACAGAGGGGGGGGGGGAAGAAAGCGCCCAGTCCGGAAGGAAGACTCCTAGTGCATCGGGAGAGAAAGGACCATCTTTGGGAGGAGAAGGGAAGGACGCTGGTAAGATTATGGAAAAAATAGGGGCCTACCATGGGAGGAAGGAATGCTTTCACACCAAAATAGAAGGAAGGGGGGGGGGGACTTAAATCGAAAAAACCGGTGTGACGGGGGAGGAAAAAAAAAAGAGGAGGGACCCCTCCAACCCTCGCGGGGAAAAAAAAAGGGGGAAAAAAAGGAGCATCACTTGCCTTGGGAAGAGGGGGTGTAACCGGTCAAGAGGAAAAAAGGGGAGGGGGGGGGGAAAGTATACCTTTAATCATGGGGGGGGAGAAACTATTCTAAAAGGGAGACACGGAAAGGGACTCGGCAAAAAAAAAAAAAAGGAAAAGGGGGGTACTACACCTGCCGCACTCAAACGGGGAGGAAAGGGAAAGGGGGGAAGGTTTTGTTTATGGGAAAAAAGAGGAAGGAAAGAGGGAAAAAAAATCTGCGTGCCACCCAAGGGGAAAAAGGGAGAAATCATCTACACGCCCCGGGGAAAAAGGGGATTGGAAAAACCCGTCGAGGGAGAAAAAAGGAGGGAAGAGAGACGGAAAATCTGTTGCTCGGGGGAAAAAAAAAAGGGGAAGGGGGGAAAGTCTTTCAATCGCAGTCAAAATGAAAAAGGAGGGGGGGGGAGAGCAAAGAGGAAAGACGCCCGTGAAGAAGGGAGGAAAAGGAAAAAGGAAAACCTTCTGCCAATCCGTGAAAAGAGGGGAAAAAAGGAGAAACCATCTTCTTCAGGGAAATCAAAAGCTTCAGGAAAAAAAAAAAAAAAAGGGAAAGAGGCGTTTTCAAGTTTGTGAGAGAAAAAAAAGAGGTTTTTTCGCAGAAAAAGACGAAGACGGAAAAGGGAAAGGGGGGTTCCCTCGAACCGGGAAGAGAAGCCGAGGGACACAAAAGAACCAGGGCCATGCTCGAAAAGAGGAGAAGAGGAAAGCATGGAGCCTCTTGCTCGAAAGGGGAAAAAAAAAGAAAAAAGGGGGGAAAAACAAGAACCCATCCACGCGAAGGGGGGAAAGACAGAGGTGTCCGTGTAAGGAGGAAGAAAAAAAGGGGAAAAGGAAAACCGGCCCCCTACGCCAACTTCGGAAAAAAGGAGAAAAAAGGAAGAGAGAGGGGTCTCCAAATAACAAAACAGCAAAGAGCTCCCTCGAAAAAAAAAAAAGGAGGAAAAAAAGGGGGGGGCTTTCAAGCTGGTCAGAAAGGGAGAAGGGGGGGGGGGAGGGAAAGAAAAGGGCGCATCTACCCAGGGGACTCTAGAAAATACGACTTGGACGCCGCAAAAGAAAAAAAAGGAAGAGGTTTCCGCCGACCATAAGGAAGAAAAGAGAAAGAAAAAAAAGAGGGGGGGGGGGGAAGGTCCATGGTCGTCTATGTGCCAACAGGGAAAAAAAAAGAAGCAAAAAAAGACTCGCCTAGGAAAGAAAAAGGGGAGGCGACCTGTCGATTCCAGCCCCAATAAGCGGGGGAAAGAAAGAAAGGGGGAGAAAGGAGAGAAAAAAAAAAGAAACAACAAAAACGGAGGAGAGGAAAAGGAAGGAAAAGGTCTTCTACATAGAGGGAAGGGGGAAAAAAAGGAAAAGGGGAGGGTATTCGACACGGAGGTCGAGCGTAGAAAGGAGAGAGGGAGGACGTCCGCGCAATATGTGTTCTCCTTGTGGAAAGGAAAAAAAAGGAGGAAGGGAAACGGCTGAAGCGGAAGGCCGATGGAAAAGAAAAAAAGGGGGGCGGGACGTGAACCCGGAGGAGGAAAGGGAAGAAAAAAAAGGAGGGGGCAAATCTTTAGGTTCTCTAATTTGGAAAAAGGAGGAAAAGGGGGGAAAGGAAAGGCCCCCTGTTAGAGGAAGAAGAAGGCAACCGACTCTTCCGTACCAAAAGGGTAGGGGAAAAAAAAAAAGGGCGGAAAAGGGGAGGGGAGGCGGGCCAGGGGAAAGGGAGAAAAAAAAAAAAAGGAAGGGGGGTTTTTTGGCGGGGGGAAGAAAAAAAAGAGGGGGGGAAACCTATCCTTCGTGGGAAAAAAAGAAATAGGTGCAAAGAGGCCATGGGGGACAGGAAAAAAAAAAAAAAAGGGGAAAAGGGGCCTTTTGCCGATCCAAGAAGGCAAAAGGGGGGCCTTCCGATCGGAAAAAAAGGGGAACAAGAATGGTCTGGGGGAGGGGAGGAGAAAAGAAAAGAGGAGCAATATCTCCCATTATCTCGGGGGAAAAGAAGAAAAGAGGGAAAAAAGGAAAGAAAAGTCCCTGTCTGGCCTCTCTAGAGGAAAGGGCCATGGGAGGCGGGGAAAGGGGGGAGAGGAAAGGGAAAAGTTGGTCTCCGGGAGGGAAAAAAAAGGGGAGGGAGAATGTAGGTCGAGAAAAAAAAAGAAGAAGACCGCAAAGGAAAAAGCTGCAAGCGGGATGGCCCGGAGAAGGGGAGAAACCTTTGGTTTCGAGGAAGGGGAATAAAGGAGGAGTGGAGGAAAAGGGGGAAAAAAGGGGGTTGATGCCGTCGAAGAAGGCAGGGGAAAAAAGGGTCAATAATCAGGGGGGGGAATAAAGAGAGTGACCGACGGGGGGGGAAAGGAAAAAGGACAAGCACTATCACCGAAGAAGGAAAAAAGAGCCCGACCGGGGGACCAACTATCGACGGGGAAAAAGAAAAGGGGGTGTCCCTTCCCGTGGCGGGAAGGAGGGTAAGACGAGTGTCTTCCAAAGGGGGGGAAAAGGGGGGGAAAAGGCCGATTTTATGTTGATCCCAGAGGAAAAAAGGAAATAGGAGAAGCTCCATGGGGGAAAAAAAGAAAACGCCCCCTAAAAGGACTCCCTTTATAGAAGGAATGCTTCCCAGGGGGAGGGAGATGCGCGAGGGGGGAGGAAAAAAAAACTTGGCCCGAAGGAAGGGGGGGAAGGAAAGGGTCGATAGTTTTCCGGAAAAAAAGGGGGGGAATTAACAGGTCTACGGAAAAAAAAAAAAAAAGGAACCCGTTCCAAGACCCACGGGAACAAATACGACAAGGGGAAAAGGAGGTCCCTGTAGTGAAAAAAAAAAAAAAAAAAAAAACCGACACAGGGACCGGACAAAAAAAAAAAAAAAAAAAATCGCTGGTTGGAGGGGGGGGAAGAAAGGGGGCGACAGGCACACCAAATGCCCCTGCGAAGAAAAAACCGAGGGTGGTGTGAAGAAATGAAAGGGGGGAAAGGGGGAAGGGGTAAATTCATCTTTAAAAGAAAAAAGGGGGGAAAAAAAAAAAAGGAGGGGGGGGACCTCCAAAGAAAACATATTGGGGGGGACGATGAGGGGGACGAAAAAAGAAAAAAAAAAAAAAAAAATCATAAGAAATTTTCAAAGGGACTTGTCATGAAAAAAGGGACGAGAATCCGGGAGGGGGAAACCGCCAACGATTCTAAACCATCCAATGGAAAAAAAGAAAAAAAAGGGAAAAAAAAGGAAAGCAGGCCAATTCTCATCGAGGAAAAAAAAAGGAAAATGGGCAGACGCCTTGAATTTGTGGGAGGGGAGGGGGGTGGGAAAGGGCACTTTTGTCCAAAAAGAAAAAACGGAAAAAAAAAAAGCAAGAGAAAGCTTTCCGAAGAAAAAAAAAAAGGGGGAGGACGACCCGGGAAATCCCAGAAAAAGGACCGGTAAAAAGATTCGAAAAAAAAGAAAAAAAAGGGAAGTGCATCCTCACGGGAAAAAGGAAGGGTTCTCTTCAAAAAAATGAACCGGGGGAATGCCCTTCCTGGGGGAAAGAAGAAAAAAAAGAAATGGGCCAAAATCCACACCGCGGAGTAAGGGAGGAAGAAGGGGGGGGGAGGAACCTTGGGAAAAAAAGCGAGGGTTTGCGGGGGGGGGGGGGGAAAGACCTGTCTTTTTGTTTTTGCAGGGAAGGGGGAAGAAAGGTCACTAAAAGTTGGGGCCATTGGACGCGCAAAAAAAAGGGGGGCCCCGTCTTTGAAAAAAAAAAAGGCAAGGAAGGGGGAGCAAAAGGCCGTTGGGTGACAAAAGAGGGGGGAAAAAAGGAGATCTGCCGATTGCCGCGGACGGGGGGGAAAAGGGGAAGGAAACAGCCATTCCGAGAAAGGGACTAAAGCTCCAGGGAAGGGGGGGGGGGGGAAAAAAGGGGAAAAAAGGAGGCCTAAATCAAAAAAAGGAAAAATCTCCTCATCATCCAAAAAAGGGGGGGGAAGATGTCCCTCCCCTGGGGGGGAAAAGAAAGAAAAAAAAGGGGGGGGAAAAAAAGGTACCCGGCCGCTCTTCGAATGAGAGGGAGGGGGAAGGTAAAAAGGAAGCCGGCCATCGAAAAATAGGAGGAAGAAAAAAAAAAGGGAAAGCAATTCCTTTTCCGCGCGGGAAAAAAGGGGAAGGAGAGAGGAAGGAAGACACCAAGTGTTCTTTACAAGAAAGGGAAAAAAGAAAGTAAAAAGCCCAGGAGGAGGGGAAAAAAAAGATCTACATTTCCTACACAAATTAGAGGAAAAAAAAAGAAAAAAGGGGGGGGGGGGGATTTTTTCCCCCCTTTAATCTGGGAAAGGGAAGGGGGGAAAAAGATGCAAAAACCCGTCCCGGCCGAAGAAAAAGGGAAAAAGGGGAAAAAAAAAAAGGAATGCCGCCATACCCCTTCTTGGAAAAAAAAATCAATGCTGATTTCAAGGGGGGGGGGGGGGGGGAAAACGGGGTTCTTGAAAGGGGGGGAGGAAAGCCGCTCCTGGGGGGAGGGGGGGACCCATTGCCTAGATCAAAAAAAGGAAAAAAAAAAGGAAGAATAAAAGCGGCCCATGAGAGGGAAGGGGAAAGGGGGGAAGAAGGGGGAAAAAAAACCTCCGAAGAAAAGGGGGGGGGGGGGGGGGAGAAATCGTGCGGTTCTCACACTAAGGGGGGGGAGGAAGAAGGGGAAAAAAAGGAAGGCCTACAGTGGGGGGGGGAAAGAAGGGGAAAAGAAAAAAGTCCCTTCCTTCCCCTCTATTGGAGGAGGAAAAAGAAAAAAAAAAAAGAAAAAGAAGGGAAAACGTGAGCCCATGCTTTTTTGGGAGGGGGGTGAAAGGGGGGGCGAGACTCGCTGGTAAGAATGGAAAAGGGAAAAAAGGGAAAGAAATGGACTCTTCTTATGCTTCAAAAAAAAAAAAAGAGGGGGGGAGAGGCTGATCCGCCCGTCTTGGGGGGGGGGGGGGAAGTCAGAGGGCCAGTTCGGCATGGGAAATGAAAAAAAAAAAAAAAAAGCGGTTGAACCTCCCGGACTCAAGAAGGGGGGAAAAAAGGGGGGGGGGGGACTTGGCCCGTCATCGGGCCGGGGGGAAAAAAAAAAGGGTTTGGGTGTGGTCTGAGTCGACCGGGGGGGGGGAGAGGGGGAAAAAAAGGAAAAAAAAAAAAAGGGCATCTCCTCTCAAAATGGGAAAAGAAAAAAAAAAAAACCGATCGCATTTGGAAGCAACAAAAAGAATGAACAGGGAGGTCAAGGGGTGAGGGAGGGGGGAAAAGGGGGGAGGGGGGGGATCACCATCACCAGGAGGAGGGGGGGGGGGAAAAGGGGGGGGAAAAAACAATAATTATTAAAGAAAAGAAACGACCGGTTGCCACTGTCACCGATTTCAAAGGGAAAAAGGGAAGGAAGCCTCCCCTCGTGAGACAAGAAGCGGTTGAGCGGGGAAGGGAAAGGGGGCGTTTCCAATTCGACAAAGGGAAAAGGGAAAAAAAAAGAAAAAAGGAGGAAACGCTACGCCGTGCCGGGGGGGAGGGGGGAAAGGAAACTATCGAAAAAATGGAACACAGAAAAGAACGGTTAAACGTGAGAAGGGAAAGGAAAAGGGGAGATGGATTGACGGAAAGGAGCCCGCTTTGTCAGTGGGGGCAAGAAAAAAAAAACGATTCGTCGGTGAAAAAAAAGGGAGGAGAACGACCCTCAATCTATCTGGAAGAAACAAAGAAGACGTCCCGTCGAAAAAAAAGAAAAAAAAAAATCCCCCGCCGACATGGCCAGAAGGAAAAAAAGGGGAAAAGGAGCCCCGCCAGTGCATGCGCCGGAAGGGAAAAAAAAGGAGGAGGTAAGGACGAGATCATTGAGGCGCGGGAAGAAAAGAAAAAAAAAAGCGAATCTCATTCACAAGACCATCAGAGGGAAAAAGGGGGAGAAAGGGAAAAAGGAGGGGGTCCGTTCCTGACGAAAAAAGAAAAAACTAAACGAGTGCAGCCCACTGAGAAAGAAGGAGAAAAAGGAAAAAAACACGCCTTCGACGCGAGATGGAGGGAAAAAAAAAAAAAAAAAGGCAGGGGGCCGAAGCGCAGAAAAGGGGAAAAAAAAAAAAAAAAAAACTGGTCTCCCTTGCGTTCCAGCGGGGGGGGGAAAAGAGAGAGGAAAAGAAAAATGCGCCATCTACCATGGGACGCCGAGGGAAAAAGGGGAAAGTCAACGTGGACGCGCCACGCAAGAAGGGGAGGAAAAAAGAAAAAGGTCAACGCGACCAGAAGGAGACCAGACAAAAGGGAAAAAAAGAGGGGGGGGGAAACCGTCATGTGCCTTCTAAATTTTCAAAACAGGAGAAAAAAGAGTGCGAAAGGCACGAACCTCCGAAGGAGAAGAGAAAAAGGGACGGACCGTGTCTATTCCAGCCCAAGAAAAAAGGGGAAAAAAAAAGGGAAAAAAAAAAGAAAAGGGG
>Ga0179593_1760028_pt1 | contig 14314 bp, 24 predicted proteins | sample CZODoug2_1_08_16_FD_185931 | JGI IMG/M metagenome (GOLD analysis project Ga0179593, IMG submission 185931) | Vadose zone soil fungal communities from Angelo Coast Range Reserve, California, USA - CZODoug2_1_08_16fungal (PacBio error correction) | ecosystem: Environmental > Terrestrial > Soil >...
AAAGGGGGAGGGCCAGACAGGAGGCTCCGGTGCATACGGACATGGTTAGAAGGAAAAAAATGGCGAAAAGCGAACGTGCGTCGCTGCGAGAGGGGGGAAAAAGATTTTGTTGCGGTTCTTTCGGGGGGAGGGGAAAGGCCTGAATTGTCTTTGATCCGTTGGGGGGAGGGGAGATGGAAGTATCGTCGGTGACGGAAGGGAAAAAGGGAAAACTTCCCATTTTCCTCAGAAAAAAGAAAGGAAAAAGGGGAGTCCATCAAATGAGAATGGAAAACTGCGGGGGGGAAAAAAGGAAAGGAAAAAAAGGGGGGGGGGGTGGAGTGCGCGCCTGGTCGGGGGGGGGGAAAGGGGTAGGGGGAGGGCGAACATTCCGAGTGTGTCCTCTCATTCTCTTCAGGAACTTTTTGCTGTTATTAAAGGAAAAAAAGGAAAAAGACCGAAAAATTCGTTAGGCCGGAATATTAGGGCGGGACCGGGAGAAAGAAAGAGGGGGAAGGGGGGCGCTCTCTTCGGTGGCGTTAGGGAAAAAGGGAGGCGGGAGGGCCTTTAATATCGGCGCGGGGAAAAAAAGCCGTAACGCCTCGCAAAAAAAGGAACTTCGTTGAGGAGGGGGAGGGGGACTTAGAGTGTGCAGGGGGGGGAGCTGACTAAGTCTGTTTCGGAGCTCCGAAGAAAGGGGAGCGTGGTATTGTCTTCTCTTCGAGTGAGAAGGGAGGGAGGGGAAATGGAATGCTTAGTGTTGGAGGGAAGGAAATTTGGGGGCATGCGTTGACGAAAAAAATCGGCACCACTTCTAGAGGGAAAGAAGAGGGGTCAGACATAATTCGTTGGAAGGAAGCACGCGGGGGAAGAAAAGTCGATCCTCGCAGAAGAAAAAAGTATCAAAATCGGAAAGAGCGGGGGGGAAAGAAAAAAAAGAAAATAAATCTCCCTATCAAGGTTTAAACGGCGGGAAAGGAGAGGGCCAGACGTGGCTCCTTAAGACCCGCAGATGTGTCACACCCGGATCAAAAGAAAGGAAAGGGGGTGCTGACGAAAACTCGTAGTTCAGGAAGAAAAAGGAAGGAAATGAAGGGGGAGCGTCTAGGTCGCTCCTATAGGGGGAGGGGAAAAATAGAAGGCTTCGATCAAACCGTGAAAAAGGACTATATATGCAGAACAGAGACAAGAGGGAGGTCAAACGAGAAGTTTCGGGGGTAAGAGTTCTGCACAGAGAGAGGCTGCAAGAACTTTTTTTGCGGGGGGGGAGGGGGGGGGTGATTGAGCAGTCGGCGATGAAGGCGAGAAGGAAAGGTGAGTTGTGCGGTCTCAGGCGGAGGAGGAGGAGGCGAAAAGGGGGAAGGGGGATCGCTCTTTGGTTTGAGGTTGGTGAAATTCACGTCAGGAGGTGAGAGGGGCGCCGAGGATCAATGCCCTCGGAGTCTTGGCCGATGAACAGAGGGAGGCCGGCGAGAAAAAAAAAAAACAACTCAAACTCTGGAAGAAAAAGGGGAACGATCTGGCTACTGAGCCCATTTTTTCTCAGGGACGGGAAGGAAGAAAAGACAAAAAATTTATTAATCAGGCTCTTTGCCAGAAGGGGGGAAGAAGGGAGGGGAGCAGGCAATCATATTTTGGAATCGAGGCTCACCGCACACGGGGGGAAAAGGACTCATCTTTAGCTGGAAAAGAGGGGGGATGGACGATTTTTTCGAGGAAAGAATTTTAGGGGCGTCATCAAAAAGGGAAAGGAAGGGCTCCATCTTTGCGGCTGTGGGGAGGGGAGAAAGGGGACGTTTTTGCCGACCATTATTCAAAAGCAGAGTTTTTCGACAAAATTGGAGAGGGGGAAAAGGCCTATAACTCTAAATTTAGGAAGGAAAAAATCTTTTATCTCGAAATAAAAAAAACGTTTGTTAGGAAAAAAGACAGGGGGGGATCGCGTAAGATCGCGCAGGGAAGGTGTAGAATAGAGATCGTTGGCTGAAATCGGGGAGGGATGTGTGGGAAAAAAAAAGGGCGAGCGAGGCTCTGTCAATCAACCAAAGGAGAGAGAAGAAAAACAAAAAAGGAGGCTTATTAAAATATAGGAAAAACGTGTTTGACTAGCCGACGACTCAGAAAGGTCACCTTCCAACATCATCAGAGGGGGGAAGGGAAGAAGGGAACTACGCACTTCGGAGGGAAGTCTCGAAAGGAAGAGAGAACCACCTTTTCGATTAGGAAGAAGGAAATAAAAGGAATCTTTCGCGTTCTAGAAGGGAACTTGAACTCGCCATTTTGATAGAAACGAGAAAAAAAAGGGCTTTGGAATTAATTTTCGGCCAACCCGAAAGGGGGGGGAGGGAAAGGAAGAAGCAATTCTGGAAAGAAGTTAGAGTCCCCGAAAACTTTCAGCGAAAAGCGGGGAAAGAAAGAACGCCGCTGCTAAAATGCTCAAGAGAAAGAAAGGAAATAAGGGAGAAGCGGATGGCAAAATTCCCTCATCGCGGAAGGGGCTGCGCAAAGGGTGCTGACCGATACGCGCGGGAAAAAGGTCACTAAGGGGGGGGGGGGAGGAGGACGATGCCCTTCTAAATGGTACCGAAAAAAAAAACGCGTCGCCGATCGGAAGAAAAAAAGTTTCGTTTGTTACAGAGCGCGGAGGGAGGCCAGAATCCGTTCTACGAGGGCATGAGAAAGAAACTCGGCAGAAGGAGGAAAGGGTCACCAAGTAAAACAAGAAAAGTAATAAAGCGCTACGAAGGCAAGAAGAAGAAAAAAGCCCGATCACGCCATCGAAGGAAAGAAAAAGATGAATTCGAGAAAAAAAATCCGCAAAAAGTTGGGGGGGGGGAAAGAAAAGAGGAGACCCCGCCTCTGGCAAGAAGGAAAAATTCAGGGAAAGCCCGATGAGGGAGGGGGGAAAAAAACTATCCTTATTTGTGTTGGGAGGGGGAGGAAGAGGAAGATGTACTTCCTAGCGGACCCCGACGGAGGACGTAACCCACGAATCAGGACAGGGGGGAAGAGTTTTCGTATCACCCCTCAAAAAAAAAAGGAAGGAGGAAGAGGGGGGACCACATCAATTCGTTCGAAGAACAAGACTCTCGTCAGACAGCAAGATTAAAAGGGGAAGGAGTTCTGCTGTCTTTGCCGAAGGAAAAAAAAAAAGGGAAGAGTCTTCTTCTATTATCGAAGTAAAAAAGAAGCACCAAATTAATTTTTTACAACGATGGGCAGGAAGAACTAGTGTGTGAAGGGGAAGAAGCAAAACCTCCTGCCTCCCAAAGCTCCCAAAAGTCGACGGCCAGGGAAAGGAAAAAAAGGAAAAGGACCGACCTTCCACGCTACGACAGAAAAGGGAAGACGGCACCGACGGCGAATTGAAACCAGAAAGGGGTAAATCATCAGTCGCCTACTAACGAAAAAAAGGGGCGCCGCGAGCGCCCTCCGAGAAAGGAGGGAAAAAAGAGAACGAGAAAGCCGAAAGTCCTCGAAAAACAACTAAGAGCCCTCTAAAAAGTATAGGTAGATAAAAGGGAAAGAAAAAGGCAGCCGTCCTAACGATTTTTGTTAGGGTGAACAGGGGGGGGAAAAAAAGAGAAGAGGGAAGAGGAATAACCTAAAAACTGGAGCAACGTCAGTAAGCTGAACAGGGGCGGCCACACTCGTAGGGGAGGGGAAAGGGGGGTTTCTACACTCTCACCTCCAAGGGGAGGAAGAAAAAAAAGGAAACAGTAAGGGAGGAGACTGCTCCCACGCAAGGCATCATTCCCGTAGAAAGAATGATGGGGCGGTGTTCATAGGGAGGGATGGGAGAAAAGAACGTCTATTTTCCCGGTCGAAAAAAAGGGAAGAAGGGTTGTCCGAAAGCACTCAAACCGATAAAGAAAAAAAAAACAGGGAAACATGAACCCAATCACCCTTTCAACAGGGGGAAAAGAGAGGGGGGGGGGGGAAAACAGCCCACCTCTCGCAGCGAAGAAAAAGGAAGGGGGGGGGGGGACCTGAGCGAAATTCCTTTTCACCTTGCGCATTAAGGAGGGAAAGAAAGGAAAAAAAAAAAAAAACAACGGAGGATTCTTAAAAGATAGATCTAAGCACGTCAGGGAAAGAAGGGGCATACGGACAGTGATCGCGACTTTTCCTGGATTTGCGAAACCAATCTAAAAGAAAAGAGGGGTGTGGGTCTTTTATGAAAAAGAAAAGGGGAGGACGTTTCTGAAAGGGAAGATTAATGCCTGCGCTGGTCTGGATCGGTGTGGGTGGCGGAAGGAGAAGATCTGTCATGGATCGTCTTAGGAAAAGCGGAGTACGGGGAAAACTTCCCCTTGGCCTCAAAATCAGGGGGAAACACCGGGGCGCCTCGAAAGTGAGGAAAGAGGAAAGAAGGGGAGTGTAGGGCAGTCAGCGGACTGAGGAAGGGGGGGGGGGGAGTTCGCTCTTTAGTTAGAGAACGTAAATTGTATTGAGGGAGGAAAAGAAGGGTGTCCCGACCTTTTCAGCAGTTCTCCTTCGAGGAAGGGAGAAGGTGAGGTTATTCCCTGCAGAGAGAGGGGTGAAAAGGCCCCTCCAAAAATCGTTAGTAAGGAAAGGGGGAAAAGGGGAGATGTTCTGTAACTGGCTAAAGGGAAAGGGGGGGGTAGAGGAGATCTTCTTTCTGTGTGCTGGGCGAAGGGGATTTAAGTTAGCCGGTATAGCCGGCGGATAGAGAAAGAAAAAAAAAGGCCGCTCTCGTCTCTCGACCTAGAAGGACCGTCTTTGAGGGGGAAAAAGTGGAGGAAGTAGACGTGTGCCGGTGCTGAGGGAAAGGAACGGATCTCGACTTCTTTGGGGAAGGGAGGGGGGGGGTCACGGTCGATGCTAGTTCGAGTATTACGTGTGAAAATAAGGGCGAGGGGCTCGGGAGCTTTTGGGAGCATGAGGGAAATCCTTTTTACTAAAGGCAAAAGATAAGATCTTTGTACTCCATATTTGTAACAAGAAGCCAAGGGGGACTTCGGTGAGAGAGAAAGGGGGGGAATCAACGCGGATCTTCGGCAAAGAAAAGGGAAAGGAAAAAAAAATCGAACTATCAAGGTTTTAATAACGCGGGAAGTGAGATTTAAAGAAAGGTGGAAAAAAGGATGGTGGTCAAAACTGCAACGGAGAGCAAAAGGAGGGACTATGTGATGGGTGGAAGGTTAAAAGTTCCCAATCCATGTCTGAGGGAGGGGAAAAGGAACCATATGGCGTGGGTCAGGGAGAAAAGGGGGGATGAGGAGGAAAACTTCAAAAAAAAGAAATAGCCTAGGGAGCAGATCTCAAGAGGACAAACACTATAAGGGAGGGGGAGAAGGAAGGATTGACATCTTCTGGGACTACGAAGGGAAAAAACGTTTTTGGCCGAAGAGGAATTTTTTTTTATTTTCAAAAAGGAAAGGAGCGAGGGAATTCGCTTGCTTGAAGAATGGATTTTTGCGGGATCAGGGAGGGAGAGGCTGGAGTAGCGCATCATTGGGTGTAGGGGGGGGGGGGGGTTAAGTGTTTTACATTCACGTCCTGGAGGCTCAGGTAATTTTCGGAGGAAGAGGAAGAGGAAAGAAGTCGTACCTGGATGGACGGGAAGGGAAAAGGGGAGGAGCTTGGGGGATTCCACAAATGGGCTACAGAAATTCCTATCTTCGACTAGAAAAAAGGGGGGGCGAAGGGTTCATGTCTCAGGGAGACATCCAAAAAATGATGTAATAAAGGGGTTAAAGGGGGAAAAAATCGTTCATCAACTTCTTAGGAAGGAAAAAGAATCCTCTCTATGGGGGGAAGAGGAGGGGACGCAACGCGCAAACGAGGAGCATCTTTATCATTTCGGGGGAGAAGAGGAGGATTGCCGATCGGAATGATGAAGATGAAGGGGAAAAGGAAAAAACGTTCCAAAAAAAAATCGACCTTACTCCAAACTGTGGTTCTGTGCGGACGAAAAGGGGAAAAGACCCTTAATTCAAGCCGGAGAGGGAAGGAGAGAAAATGGCGAGTTTCCAGTTTCGGGGAAAAAGATCCGGCCGTATCGGGGGAGAAAACGTTTTTTAGCAACTGGGGAAAAAGAGAAAGATCTCGCGGAAGGGTGCAGTCTTTGCCGGAAGGAGGGCGAAGGGGGGGGAAGGTGAAATCATGGAGAGGGGAGAGTAAATCAACAAAGGCTCGATAATCGAAAAAAAACGAGGGAGGGGGAGGGGATCGACCTTTGTTGATTGGGGGAAAAAAGAGGAGAGGGGGTCACCGTCAACAAATTAAACAAAGAAGGCAGCTAGAGAAAGGCGAGCGATTCTTCGCGGAAAAAAAAAAAGGCCGAACCAACTTTTCGATTCGCGTCGAAAAAGGAGCCCTGAGGTTCTCGGCCTGGGAGAAAAAAAAATTTTTGATCGAAACGATGCGAAGGAGGGGAAGGGGGGGAAAACAAAAAGTTGTTCGTAAGGGAAGAAAACCGAAAGCAAGCTGTAGGAAGGGTAAGGAAAGGGGGAGTGTACTTCCCCAAAACGCAGAGAGAGGAAAAAAGCGGCGCCTGCCTCCGGCTAATGCCTAAGAAAGCGCAAGCCCGCGATGGAAAAAAATCGCTCGGACTATTGGGGGAAGGAGAAAAGTTGGCTGAGAGAGCACGGCTGAGTAAAGAAGGAAAAAATGGCCCCTGGATGTACGGAAAAGGGACCACTGCGCCCCACGGGCGGCGCTGAGAAGGCGAAGGTGTCTCCACAGGTTGGGGGGGAGGGCCAAGACGCGGCGGCTTTTACCAAAGAGGAAAAGAGAAAAGAAAAAGGGGAAAGGAGCAATCGGCTAAAATTCCGCGAGAAAGGGCACCGGAAAAAGCAAACCAATAGGAGAGAAGAAAGGAAGACGAAAGGCCAGCCGCCGAGAAAAAAAAGAACTAAGCCTACGAGCAAGCCATCTAAAGAGAGGATTCGTGGGGAAAGAAAGCCATCCGCCTCGAAAAAAGGGAAAAAAAAGAGGCGGACAAGCCGCTTGGCAGACATCTGCCAGAAAAGGCCCGATGAGGGGGAGGGAGGAAAGAAGGAAATTGGGTTGGCTTGTTTGAAGGGGGAAAAAAAAGCACTTCCTACGAGCGGACCCACGCAAAAAAATCGAAGTACCCACTCAGAAGAAAGGAAAAGGGTATTGAACTCGAGGGGAGAAAAAGGAGACGCACCGGTTTTGATTACGCAGTTTGAAAGATTTCAAACAAGTCTGGACAGCCCAAAGCGCAGAAAGAAGAAAGGGAGTTAAACCTTGATATTGAGAGGAGGGGGCAGGAGGTCTTGCCGCCGCTTTAGAACGGCATAGTCGTAGGGAGGAAGGAAGAAAAAAAGGGGGAGGAACCCCGAATTATTGTTGCCAACTGGAGGGGGGGGGGGGAGAAGAAAGAAGAAAGAGCGCAACGCATGCCTCCCCAAGAAAAGCAAAATTACGCCGTCCAAGGTAAAAGAAGAGAAAAAAACGACCTCACTTCTACCCTCCAGACGACGAAAGGGAAAAAGAACCGAAGGAAGTTAAAACTCCGCCAAAGACGGCATCAGCCTCCTCAACGTACGGACCGAAGGACGAGAGGAAAGCCTCTACGCTGACTAGGGAAGGCCGCTTATTACCGTCTAACGCAGAAAAAAACCCAAAAGAAAAATAGCCTCCACGAAGGCACGAGAGGCAGAGAAAAAAGAAAAAAAAAGACCCTCCATCCTCCTAAATCGAACGCAGAAAGGAAGAGGGGAAGGGCAAGGACACCTTCCCACTCTTTTCGAGTCCTGGAAGAAGAGAGGCTGTCAAAGGACAGGAAGGGAAGAAGGGGGGAAAAATGACATTTCCGTCAGGGGAGAAGAAAAAAGAGACGCACTAACTCCCCCCTGAAAAGAAAGGAAGGGAGGAAAAGAAGGAAAATTCCCTTATCCAAAAGGGAGGATGGGGAGCGGTTTTCCTCTATTTTAGGGAATCAAGAGCATGTTCCCGGTCGCAAGGAGAACTGAAAAAAAAAGGGGGGAAAAGCACAACCGATCCATACCAGCGCGGAGAGAAGGAAGAAAATTACAAGAAGCCCTCACCCAAAAGTGATTGTCAGAAAAAACCAACACCTCGCAGAGGAGAAAAAGGGGAAAAATCGCAACGTCCGCCTATCTCACCAGGAAGGAGAAAAAGAAAAGGAGAAAAGAAGGGCGGAAGAGACTCAACAACAAAAAAAAGATAATCAGAAAGTGCTGCCAGCAGTAAAGAAAGGGGAAGAAAAGGGGAAGGGGCCGATTTTTGCTAACCCAATCTAAATGGCGTAGAGAAAGGGGCTTGTATTCACTCACGGGGGCGTGGGTGTTATCTGGGATGAGGGGAAAGAAAAAAAAGGGGGGGGGATCGGTTTGGTAAGGGAGGGAAACGGTGTAGATCTGTAAGTGTATCGCAGGAACGGGGCGGGGGGAAAAACTTCCCAGTTGTCCGAAGGAATAGGGAAAAAGGGGGAAAGGCATAACTTGATTAATTCGAAAGGAAGAAGGGAAGGGACGTGGGGAGCGTCAGCTTACTGCTTCAGGGGTGTCAGGAGCGCAGGAGGGAAAGAAGGGGGGGGGCGCGCTAACAGCCTAGTTGGCGAAGGGGGAAGGGGAAAAAAGAGAAGGAAGGAGCCGCCCTTTTTCTGTAGGAAAGGAGGCACTGTCCGCGTGCCCCTAAAAAAAGGGGACATGCTGTCGTTCTCTTAGAGCATGAGGAAAAAGAAAAAAAAAGTGGGTTAGATGCGCTCGGCTCGGTGGGAAGGCCTGTTCGGCGTTAGGAAAAAAGGTCCTCTTCATCGTGAAGGAAAAAAGGCGAGGGGGAAACGATCATTCCCTGAGCTATTGAGGATGTCTAGGGGGGGGGTGAAGGGGGAATTTCGCCGTCGTAGGGAAGAAAAAGGGGGGAAAGATGGCGTAGCCTTTGGTTGTCGCCGAGCGGAACTTGCCAGGGGGATTGTTCTTTTCTTCTGGAAGAGGGGGGGGAAAGGGGGGGAGGAGGGAGATCCTGGTTACTGTAGAATCTTTTTAATAAAAAGTGGGGGAGGGGACTCCACGTGTTGGGAAAAAAGGAGGAAAGATAGCATACTACTATGCCGGGGGGGAAAAAGCGGCGTCAAGACAGAAGGGAAAAAAGGAAGAAGAAGAATGGTTAACTGCGGTCCTAGGAAAGGAGGGAGTGCACACTTTTGTCTATGAGAACGCATTGCAGGGTAAAATCAAATAACACTTCGATTAAGGGGAAGGGGGGGGAAAAAAAAGGGGACGAAAATCCGAGAAGGAAAAATGGGACTGATGAAGGGGGTACTGTCCCGAGGGTGGGCGCTCCGTAATGAAGGAAGGAGAAGAAAGAGGGAAACAAGCCCAACCCCATACGGAGGTGAGCAGAGAGAAGAGTTAAAAAGGAGACGTTTTCTGAGGGGGGGGGAGAAGGGTCTTGCCAGCGGAGGGAAGGGAGGAAGAACTTTTTTTTTTGAGGGGGATGGGGATTTCCAAGGAAAAGGAAAGGGAAGGGGATTGATTCGATGGCTTGGGAAAGGGGGAGGGGTGAGGATCATGCTGATGGCTTCGGGAGGAGGGGTAGATTGGTTTGCTGTTTGTGGTAAGAAAGAAAGGACTTGCTCGCGGAATTTTAGAAAGGAGAAAATCGTAGACCGGATGCGGTGCCCGATGAAAAGCGACTAGGGATTTCCAAAACGGAAAAAGGGGAAAGGCACGATCGGCTGCTACTAGAAAAAAGGGAGAAGGGCCATTTCTGCCGGAGAGGAAAAAAATCAACAAATGGGAGGAGGAAGCAGAGAGGGGGGGAGGGAGGGAAAAAGGAAGGAAGGCCATCATTGGGAAAAAAGGAGTGAAATCTAGCGCACAAGAGAAGGGGGGAGGAAATACTCTTTAGCATGGGGAGGCGGAAGGCCGATGGGGGGGGGGAGGGGAAGAAGTTTTTTCGCGGGGAGGGGAAAAAGGACGCCTCGAAAACCTGAGTACAGTCTTTTTTTATGGGAGGAAAATGAGGGAGGGGCGGTGCCTACGCTTAATTCAAAGGAGGAAGGAGAAAGAGGAGGGAAGAAAACAAGGGAGAGTTTCATTTCGCAAGCCGAGAACGCAAAAGGGGAGAAGGGGAACTTAGAAGAGGAGGGAAAAAGTGGGTGAGCAACTCTTTTTGCAAATATAACGAAGTTTATATAGGAGAAGGAGGGGGAAAGAAGTGCTTTTTATTTAAACTCGAGAAAGGAGGTAAAGAACAAAAGTCCTCGATATCTCTCTCATTAGGAGGAAAGTATAGAGAGCGCAGAGAAGGGGGGAAGAAAAGCGCCATGATTTTCACCGGAAAAAAAAAAAAAGGAAAAGAAAAAGGAAGGCAGCTATCTCACTTCGCGACGGAGAGGAGGAAAAAAAAAAAAGTTGCTCACCACGTTTCACGAAAGGAGAAGAAAAAAGGGAAAAGGACTTTCTCGGCCCGTGGAGCTAACGGGGGGCGCCTCGAAGGGGGAGGGGGAAAAGAGGGGAAAAAAAAAAAGGGCAAACCCTAAGGAGCAACAGAAACCTCCTCAAGAATTTCGCTCGAAAAGTGGGGAACTTCACCCTAAAAAGAAAAAGAAAAGGACAGGAACCATCTTCAGCCTCCGCGTGCGAAATCACAATTCCGGGCGCCAAGATTTCAAAATAAAAAGGACGAGGAGGACTGTATTGTCCTGCGCAGCAGAAAGAACGAACAGCTCTTATGAAGAGAGGGGGGGCTTTGAATTGACTTGAAGGAAGAAGGAGACAAAAGGGCGCTCTAGTCGCCTCATAACAAGGTTGCGTGTGGGAGAATGAGGAATTTTCATCGGCCCCGCCAATCAAGGGAGGGGAAAGAGGAGGCGGGGTGGCGAAAATTCAAGGGTGAAAGAACCAAGGAACCAAGCAAAAAAAAGAGAAAAAAAAGGGAAGGAACCACTCCTTATCCCGAAAAAAAGAGGAAGAAAAAGAATAGAGATTCCTGCCGATATGAATTCGGGGAAAACAAACTATCCTCCTCAGAAAAAAAAAGGGGACGAAAACTCTCTCCCCGCCGCTGGAAAAAACAGGAAAACTGCGCGTTGAAATCCCGATGAGGCGAAACCGGGGGGGTTTTGTGGGGGGCGGGGGGGGGGGGTTTTTTGGGGGGGGGGGGGGGGGGGGGGGTTTTTTTTTTTTGGGGGGGTGGGGGGTGGGGGGGGGGGGGGGGGGGGTGAGGGGGTGGGGGGGGGGGGGGGGGGGGGGGTGTTTCTTGTTTTGTCCTAGTGAAAAAGGGGGAAAAACACTTCTTCACTTACCTGCGGACACAGGAAGAAGAGAGACCGGAAACTCATCCTTACCTGGAATTGGGAAATTTTCTCAGACACCACGAAGAGAAAGAAAAGGGGAGGAAGGGGTGACCACAGGCCATGCGTGGAGAGAAAAAAGAAAAAGGGAACAAAAGAGCCTCGCAAGCATGCCGCGTTAAAAAGAAGGGGAGGCGGCGGTCTTGCAGGAAGAGGGGGAAGGGCGTCTTCGATTATCGAAGTCCCCCGAAGTGGAAGGAAAGGGGACAACTACTGTCTTACAAAGTGCATAACCATAAGCTCAACGGCAGGAAAAAAGAAGCCCGCCGCACCACTTAAGAAGGAAGAAAAAGAATAACTGCACTCGCCCCGGCGAAACGCACATCAAAGAAGTAGATCTCCGGAAAAAAACAAAAAAGGGGACGCACCGTCACCCCTCTAAGAAAAGAAAAAAAGGAAGACGAACTACGTCCTGAATCTGTCGAGAGGAAGGAAATCCCGCTGACGAAGCTCCGAAGGAGAAAGGAAAGGGAAGGAAAAAATAGCCGCCCCTGAATCCTATCTCCTCGAAAAAGGGAAGAAAGAAAAAAAAAAAGTAAGGAAGCGAACAAGGCCTAACGATTTGGTAGGGAAAGAAAAGAAAGAGGGTGAAGGTCAGGGATACATAAAAAGGAGGCAACGTAAAGGAAAAGGCGGCCCCACTCTGACTGTTAGGAAATTCAGACGTTTCTACACTCAAAAAAAGAAAGAAAAAAAAAAACCCCCCCTGCAGAAGAAAAAGGGGAGAAAAGAAGGCATCATCCCTTGCCTTCAGAGCAGCAGGAGGTACGCGGCCCTGGAATTGGTTGGAAAAAAAGGGGAGGAAAGAGAAAAATCAAACCTGACTATCCACCCAGGAAAGAAGTTAGAAGAAAACCGATCCAGAAACCGAAAGAAGGAGAAAGGTCACACCTTTCCGACCAAAAAAAGTGATTGGTCATAACAAACACGCAGAAGACGACCCACTTTGAGGGGGGGGGGAAGACAAAGTCCCCGATCTCACCATTGGAAAAAAAAAAGAAGAGGGAAGAAAGGGCTTTATCTCTAGAAAAAAAGGTGGAAAAGATAACCTTGACTGAAAAAAAAAGACGGACCTTTTAGATCGCCGGAAGGGGGGGGGAAAGGAAGGGAAAAAAAAATCTAAATTGTCTTCGCTGCGAGAGGGGGAGGGTAGTAATCACTTTGGGGGAAAGGGGGAAGGGGGGCTGGTATGATTTTCAGAAAAAAAGGGGGGGAGTCAAGTTGGCTTGTCGCTTGAAGGGAGAGGGGAGGAAGGGCAAAGAGGACGTCTGGAAAATTCCCAGGGGAAAAACGCGCCCTCATAAATGAGAAGAGGGGGGAATTTCGTGGGGGAGCAAGAAAGAGGCAAGGGGGGGTCTTTGTTTGGAGAAAGGGCGGGTGAGAGTGTCTCAACGGCCGTAATGGTAGGGGCGGGGGGGATGCTAACATTAAGGAAGGGAGAAAGGGGGAAGAAGGGATCTTCTCTCATGACTTGCAGCCTTGTGGAGGGGATGAAAAAAGAAGGAAAGGGGGGGGGCCCGTGCCCCTCCAAAATCGTTAGGCAAAGAAGAGATGGCGGGAAAGGGTGCATCGCTAACGAGGGGGGCTTCTGGAGGCTATTTCGCGGGAAGGGAGAAGAAGGGAAGTTCGCTTCTTCCGGGGGGAAAAATCGGTCTCTCGAAAAGATCAAAAGGAAAAAACGTTGATGATTGCCGAGGGGGGGAAGGGGGTGGAGGGGGTCACTTCGTCCGTCGGGGGGGAAAAAAGGGGAATGGCGTAGAAGTGGATGTCGTCGCGGCGGGGGACGTTGACATGGACGGGAAAGGGAAAAAAGGGATGCGGGAGCTTTGGTAGGGAGGGAAAGAGCCTGGTACGGGAAAAAAATACAAGGTGTCAACATAATAAGAAGGGGGAGTTCGATCAATCGCGAAGAAAAGGGAACTCAAGCGAGTGCAATACAGCCGCACTAAAGGTTTGAAGGGCCTGCTGAGAGGAAGAAGGAAAAAGGGGGAGAAGGAAAACATTGCTGTGTCAAACTGCCGGAAGAAAAAAAAAGGGGAGGGGTGCTTACGAAAATCGGTGAAATCTTATGGGGGGTACTGGAGGGGCGAAAAGGGGGGAAGCTCTTCAGGAAATGACTGCTTCAGGAAAAAAAAAACAAACCCCAAATAAGTCGAGTGGATAGAAAATCGGTCAACGGAAGGTGAGGAAAGAGGAGGGAGGGGGGAGTTTTCTTTCTTGCAAGAGGGCGACGAAACTTGGCTGCAAAGTTGTGCTTATTGGGAGGGGGGACCACACGAATTCATGAGGCGATGGCTTTGCTCGAGGAGGGGGCTGAGATGCGGAATGGAGGAGAAGGGCGCATATTGGGGGGGGGGGGGGGTTTTTTCCTTGGTGAAGAAAAAGAAGAGAGCGGAATTGTTGAAGGACAAAAGAAGAGAAAACCTGTATTTGGCGGGGCCGAGGAGAAAAGATTGGATATTTTCCCCACAACGACACCGGGAAGAGGGAGGGGGAGGACTATCGCGCCGTGGGGGGGAATTCGGCCGGCTATTTCCATCAAAAAGGAGGAATCACGAGAAGAGAGGAGAGGTCAGCAACTGGCAAAAAAAAAAGGCGCGGCGGGTACTTGGTGAAAGCGGGGAACGCGAGCCTTCTCCTTTTTCTTTGGGCGAGACAAGCGGCGCCTGCCGATGTTTTTGAAAGGTGCTGCCGTTGGACGAAGACGTCCTCACCAGAAAGAGAGGAACAATTCCCCTCCCAGCTTTGCAGGGAGTGTGCGGAGGACATTCGGGGGGGAAAATGAAAAAAAAGGGGATCGTCGCCGCATCGGGGGAAAGGGGGCAGGGAGCCACTTGCCCGAGAACTCGAGGGATCGGGTATCTTGAAGAGAAAAGAGAAGGGAGAAAAAAAATCGTTTTTCATAAGAAAGGAAAAGAGGCGCGAAGTTGGATATCTCTGCCTTCTTGCAGGAAGAAAAAGGTTGAACGGTGAAAAAAAAAAGGGGAAAGAGGGGGAAAGAAAAAAAAGGCCTCTAGA
>Ga0179593_1419094_pt1 | contig 14312 bp, 17 predicted proteins | sample CZODoug2_1_08_16_FD_185931 | JGI IMG/M metagenome (GOLD analysis project Ga0179593, IMG submission 185931) | Vadose zone soil fungal communities from Angelo Coast Range Reserve, California, USA - CZODoug2_1_08_16fungal (PacBio error correction) | ecosystem: Environmental > Terrestrial > Soil >...
CGCCACCGTCAAGGCGACTCTGACCCGTATCGCCATCCCGGATTCGCGATGGATTATCTCGCCCAGGCAAAGCGTCGCATGTGCGCCGCCAAACTGGCCGAAAGATGCTTTGTTTCCCGGCCGTCCGCCTGAGCCTATCCTTACCCGCAATCTCGATCGACAGCGTTTTGACGAAATCGTTGAGATGCTTGTCCCGAGGAATCGCCAGCCAACGCGGCCGTTACGCTTCCTATCTGCATCGCGATCGTGTAATCACATCATTCGCGCGCGCCGGGGATACCGCCTCGCGGCCATCACCACGGCGGCGCCATTCCGAAAATTCTCTCTCATTTCCGTTATCGCGCAACCCGAGTGCATAACTATTGTACCGTGGACAAGATTTCGCGGTCCGAATTTTTTGGCCGTGTGACGTCATGCTGCGCGTAAATCCTGCCTGGCGCATTCGTCCGTGTCACTGTCCTGAGCGTCTTGGTCGAGACCTGCAAGGCGCCGCGCCCAAGCGTGCCTTTCTGCGTGGGGGCGGGTGGAAGGGCCCCCTCCCCGCCCCCAACCGTAAAAAAAAAACACGGGTACGACAAACCCCGCCTCCTCCCAACGTTCCCCCCCCCGCTTTTGATTTGAACTTACGCGGAAAACAAAAAAATCGGGTTTGTTCCCGTGTTGTTTTTGTCCCTCCGTTTTTCCCCTTGGGTCCTCCAGCCTCCCGGAAAGAAACCGACGGAGATTTCAGCGCCCCGAAATTTGCGCCCCGAAGCTGGTGGAAAATTGGGTTTTCAATGCCCCGAAAAATGCGGGCCTCCATCAAATCCCGGGGTGGGTGGGCGTGGCCTCGATGCCGAGCAAAAAAAAGCCCCGCACCCCCTAAAATATGGTCACCCGCCTGCCCCGGCCCCCGACGGGGGGCCCCCCCGAAAAAAATTCCTTTTGGGGGCCGCCCAAAAATTTTTTTCCTCACGTTTTTTGTTAAAAAACCTTTTTTTCACAACGGTAAATAACAGCCCCGAACCGCCCTTTTTTTTTTTTTTTTGTTGTTCGCCCGCAGAAAAAGGCGGTCCCGGGGGCCCCACTGCCCAACTTAATCCCATCACGCAAATCCCACGTCCCCCCCCCCCGGTGTTTTTTTTTTTCCGGGCCCCCGCGCGGGCCCCCCCCACCCAAAATCAAACAAGTGCTTGGGGTGTGATTTGGCCCCCTTTCGCAAACAGCGCCCCCTTCTGGTCCTGCCCCGGCTTCCCCGTTTTCAAAATTTTTGTGAATTTGGCCAAAGGACTGTCCCCGCAGAACTTTAAACCCACAAAACCGACGGCTTTGTGAACAACCAAATTTTCCCTTCACTCAGCGGAGCAAACACAAACGTTTTTTTTTTTTCCCCCCACTCCGGCCCCCCGCCGTCCTGTTTCCCATTTCCCCCTCCAATCCAAATTTTTTCCGTGGCAACAAGCCAATTGTTTTTTTTTCCTCTTCGGAGCAAGCGGGCCCCTAATGGGCCCGTCCCCCTCCCCGCTATTTTAAAACTACTCGCTGTGGCCCCCCGGCTTGGGGATTTGTCCCCGGGGCCCCCCGCTTTTTTTTCCCCCTTCTCCCCTTTGTCCTCTGCCTGGCCCGCTCTTTTTCCGGGGGGCCGGGGAAGAAAAAAGTTCCCCCCCCCCCCCCTCCCCCCCCCTCATATTCCATCGGGCGATATGCAGCGGCGTGGGGCTGAGACACGAATTTTTTTGGTGCCCTTTTCGCCGCCTTTGTGGTTTTTTTTTTTTTCCCGAGGCCCCCGCCCTCCGCCTTTTGCCCCGGGACAAAACACCTTGGAAAAGGCGAAAAAAAATCGTTTTTTTTTTGTTCCTCTCCAATCCACCACCACCCTCCACCCGCCCTTTTGAAAATTTTCGCGACACGATGAAAAAAAAAGGGAGAAAACCCGGTTTGAAAAAACCTCCACCCGAAAGCCCGCCCCTCCGACCCTCGCCCCTGGCCCCCCTTTGGCCAAACGCCGGCGTCCCCCCCCCCCCCCCCCCCCCCCTTTTAAAAAACCATTATGGGCCCCCCCGGAGATAAGGGGGCCCCCCCCCGCCATCCCGCCTGCTATCGCTTAATCCCTAACTAACCTCCACGGCCCCATTTGGCCCCCATCACACAAGTATTTTTTGTCCATGGTGAAAAATTCATCCGGAATGCCAATCGGCCCGTTAACCAAAAACGCCCCCCTTATCTCGAAATGAAATTGGCCGCCCCCGGCTTATTTTCGAAAAGAAACCGCCCGCCCCCCGGACCCGGCCCCCCGGCCCCCCCCCCCCGTCCCCACCCCGGAAAAAAGAGGCCCCGCCGCCCGTCTGTTGGGGGGGTGGGCCCTCCCCCCCCCGCAAAAAAAACCGTGTTTTCCCTTGTTTTCCCGAAAAATCGGCGCCCTGCGTCCTGAGGGGCGGCCATTGCCGAAGTTCGCGGGTGACGCGCCCCCCTGGGGCCCCCCCAAAGATTTTTGTAAATTCCCGGGCGTTGGACAGGTCCGAGACCAAAAAAGTGTTTGGTTTTGCCTCCTGAAAAAAACCCCCATTGCCCCCCTTCCCGTTTAAGTTTTTTGCCTCCTGCGGGCCCCCCAGGGGGTGCCCGGCCCGGCGAACAACCATGATCCCCCCCCCCCCTTTTTTTTTTCCCCCAAAGGCAAGCCAAAAAAAACATGTCTTTTTGCCCCCCCCCAAAAAACGCCAAAAAGTTTTGGCGCCCCGGCGCCGGGAGTTCCCCCCCCCGGGTGGGCCCGCAAAAAGTGGGTTGGGGGGGGCCTTCCCCCATTTTTTTTGAGAAAAATAACAAATTGGTGGGGCCCCCGAGGCAAAACGCGCCCGTGGGGGTTTCCTGCCGGCCTTGTTTTTTTTGTTTTGAAAAAACCGGGGCGTGGGGCCCCACAACACAAAACTTTGGGTTTTTGGTTTCCCCCCCCGGCCCATAACCGCGGGGCCCCCTCACTGTTGTTTTTTTTTTTTTTTTTCCGAAAAGGACAAACAAATCTAACAAATAATCCTGTCCCCCAGCGGAACCCCCTTTCCGCCCCCCGCGGGCCCTACCATTACCACCCCCAACCCCGAAACTTGGCGTTCCCCCCCTCCCCCCCGGCAGGAAAAAAAATCGACCCCTTCCAGGTAACAAAAGAACGCCTCCAAACCACGAAAAACTCGTCCGCATTTTTAAATCAGAATGGCCTGGGATTAATGCTCAATGCGTGGGGGGCCCCCTCCAAACCCCCGGCCAACGCAAAAAAAAAAAAAATCGCCCGAAAATTTAGATTCTTCCGGCCCCCCCCCTCGGCGGCCCCCCCCTGCGCGAGTGGAGGACAGGAAGCGCTTTTACTAAAACAAACTTTTTTGTCTTTGGTAAACTTCTTAACTTTTTGTTTCAACTCCTGAAAGTAAACCCAAAACCCCGGCGGTGTCCCCCATCCCCCACTGCCGTCCGGGCTTGGGGGCGACAAAAGTTCCCATCCACTTGATTTACCCATGGGGGGCCCCCACCGAAAAATTCGAAAACAAAAAACCGAATTTGGTGGGCTGAAGGCCCCCTGGGCGTCCCCCCCCTGGCTTAGGCCCCCCTGTTAAAACCCCCATCGCCCCCCTCCCACCTACGCTGTCGTGCCCGATCCCTCCCCCGCCAAGGCCAGAAGAAAGGAGTTTCCCCCCGAAAAAAAATACGGTAACTCCTGGGCCCTCAAAGTTTTTTCAAAAAAATGTCAAACCCTGCCCCCCCCCCCTGTTTTTTTTTTTTGGTCCGTTGCCCCAACCAACGTTGTTTTTGCCGGCCCCCCCCGAAGGGTTCCCCTCCAATTTGGCTTTCGGCCGAAAAAAAAAAACGATAAATGGTTCCCCTACTTGAAAAAGGGCTTGCGGCCCCAGTTTTTGGCATAAAAGGGACCCCTTTTTGAAAAAGCCCCGGGCCCCCCGCCCCCAAATTTCTTTGGGGGGGGAAGCGGCAAAATTCCTGTGCCCCGCGCCCCCTGCCCACCAAAATCCGTCCGCCCCCCGCAAACTCCACGGTGAAATTTTCCCCCGACAAAAGATCTTCGAATCACCTTGCTTTGTGCCCCCCTAAAAAAAAAACCGCCCTGGGCCTGGTTTCCCGCCTGGGGGCCCCCCGGCCCCCCTCTCCTCCGCCATCCCCGCCCCCCAAACGCCTCGCAAAATTTTTGCCGTGGAAAACCGAACGGGCAACACAACGAAGGCCCCCCCCGGCCCCCCAGGCGCCCGGGCCGCGGTGTGGGGGCCCCCAGTCTGCTTTCCTCCTTTTCTTTTTCAAAACAACCCAAACACGGGGAATAAATGGAAAAAAGGAATTGAAAAAAAAAAGATGAGAAGGAATTTGCTTTGGGCTCCCAAAACCCAAAAACTGCCGGGGCTTTTTGGCCCCCTTCCCCCCCCCCCGGGTTCCCCCCCCCCTCCCAACAAATTTCGAAGGGGTTTTTTTTTTTTTTGCCCGTGTGGTTGCCTGAAAAAGATTAAGGCCGGTGCGCCCGCCCCCAAAGCCCCGACCGGCCGGGGGCCCGGTTTTGTTTAAAGGCAAATCAATTGCCTTTTGAAAATCGAAGATCCCCCTCCCTCGTGGATCGTAGTTGGGCGAATGCTGCCCGGCGTCCCCCAGAAAAAATTTTTTTTTTTGCCCCGGCCCTCCCCCCACGGCAAAAAAATTGTTTGGGGCCCCCGGGGGGGGGCCTTTTCAAAGCCCCCCCTTGCCCAAAACAAAAACTGGGTGGCCCGGGGGGCCCAGCCCCCCTTTTCCCCCACCACAGTTAGAACACCCCTCGTTTTCCTTCCCCCCTAAAGCACAAATTGTGAAAGAAAACTCGGCCGCCCCGTTGTTTGTTGTTGCCTTAACGTCAAACAGCCGTTTCCCAATGCAAAAAACCTTGCCCCCCGGTGGGGCCGGACAAGTTTTTAACCTAATTTTTCGACCCTTTGCCCTTGCGGCAAAAGCCCTTGGCCCCCGACGGGGGGGTGGGAGGCCGGAAATGGGAAATTAACGGGCCAAAAGCACATAAAACCCCTGCCCCCCCCCCCCCCGCTTCCCCCCCGCGACCATTTCCCGGAATTTTCGGTTGGCAACCTGGGGGACAAAAAAATAGCAATTGGAATTTCTTATCCGCGGCAGGAATTTGAAAACGCCCCCCCGCCCCCCCCCCGCCTTGGTTTCCTCCAAGGGTTTTTGGGGGAACAAAAACAAAAAGTAAACATCGCTCCTTTTTTTTTTCCCCCCCACTTCGCCCCGCAGGGGGGCGGAAGAAGGGGGCCCGGAGAAGTTATTTCCGCGGCATTTTTTTTGGCCGATTGGGGGCCCGGTTGGATTGGGGGCCCCCCGCCAAATGCCATCCATCCAGCCCCCCCCCCTCTGAAAAAAAATCATCCCCGCGGGGAAAAAAAAAGTTTTTTGCCCGCCGTCCCTTTTTTCTGCACGTCCCCCCCCCCCCCGAATTTTTCCGTAGACCCAGGGCCAGTTTCCGGGTAAACGGGGGCGGGTCCGAAAGGTTCACTCTTTTGACGGGAGTAGTTTTTTTCCCCTATTCGGAAAGCCGTCCCCGGGGCGGCCGGTTTGTTGTTTTCCCCCCTGGGCCCCCGTGCACGCCCAAGTTTACAGTGGGGGGGGGGGTTTTGCGTCCCTGTTTTCAACAAACCCCGCCAAAAAGAAACACCCCGCGGGTGCCCACGGTTTTGCTCCGGCCCAACCACAATTGTGTTCAATAGGGAGCCCAACCCTTGCGGGGCCAAAACAGACTTCCCGCCGCCCCCCCCAATTTTTCCCCCGTGTTTGCGAGCACCCTGTTTGGCCTTTTTGAAAAAGGCCCTTTTCCCCATGGGCCGCCCCCCCGTCCGGCCACCGGCCCCAAGAACAAAACAAGAAAAAAACTAAACGGTGGGGGTGGAGGGCAGTTTGGGGGGCCGTCCCCCCCCCCAAAAATTGCCCACTCCCCCCCCTCCTTGGGCCCCCGTCCCCCCCCCCCCCCGCGATATCTTGCCCCCAAAGGCCCCCCCCCGTGTCACCCCGCGAAACTTCCGGCAATGGCCCCCGGCAAAAGGAACATTCGAGGCCCCCGGCCCCCCGACACCCCATTTTTCCGGAAACCACTAAACAACTTGTTTTTTTTTTTCCTGGGGCCACCACATCAACGCGGCCCCGCCAAAATTCCGAAAGCTCCGCCCCCGGGTGGCCCCCCCCCCCGGCGGGCCGTTTCCCGCTTTCCGGCAAGCGGCCGCCCCCACCCAATCATCCCGAGGGAAATAGTCGTAACTTGGATTTTTTGGGCATTTCAAGGCAAAAAAAAATTTTTTTTCAAAATGGGGGAAAAAACCTGTTCGGAAAAATGTCCCAAAGATAACAACAAACTTGGCGGGGTAACAAAAGAAAATTTACAGATTTAGTCCCGGAATCAAACAATCGGCAAACACAGAGTTTAGCCTCGGGCCCCCCCTCCGCCCCCATCAATCGGGTTTTTTTTTTTAAGCAACGCTGGTTTCGTTTTGGCCCAGCCCGGGCCCCGAGGTGTTTTTTCCCCGAAAGCCGCCTTTTTTCGGTGAAAGTTTACGGGTCCCCCCCCCCCCCTTTTTCCAAAATCGTTTTGTTTTTTGGTTGTTTTTTGTCGCCGCGGGTTTCAATCGGGGTTTATTTTTGGGGAGAAAAAAAAAAGAAAAAAACGATTTGTTCCGCCCCTTTCCCCAAGAAACGGATTTTTTTTCCCCCCCCCGGGCAAAGCGAGCCCGGTGCCTCGGGAAAAAAAACAAACAGCGGCCGGCAAAAAAATTCCGTCAAAAGCCCCCACAAAAAAAAAGACGCCTGGGCCGCCGCTTTTAAAGATAATTGGGGCGGTCGAACAACAACTTTTAATAAGCCCCCACTTCCCCCCCCCCCCCCCCCCCCCCGCGCCCCCCCCCGCTCAGAAACCCCCCTGCCACCCCCCACCCCCACCCCCCCTTTTTTTTTTCCCCCCCCCCTTCCCAAAGCCCCCGAATCGCAAAAAAGCAGCAAAAACGGCCCAAAGAAAAAGAAAAGCCTGGGCCCCCCCCGGCAAACCATTCCCCCCCCCCAAGCCCCGCCCCCAAAGGCGATTAGTAAAACAAAACAACATTTGCGGGAAAATACGGGTCCCCCCAAAAAAAAAATCGGCCCCTGTGCTTTGCTTTCGTGAGAACAATGCTTTGCCGATAAATTTTTGGGAACCAAATGGAAAAAGGGAAAAAATGGAAAGGAACCCCCCCCGTTCCCCCCCGTGCGAGTTGTTTGTAAAAACTGTGTGTGTTTGGTGTGTGGTGGGGGTTTGCCCGCCTCGCTGGAAAGATGAAAATGGTTTTTTTTCCCAAGCCGTTTTTTTTTTTTTGTTTTTTGTCCCCCCAAAGTTTTTTTTGCGGCCCCCCCGAAGCCCCTTGCCAAAGTTTGTGCCAAATTGAAAAAACCCGAAGCCTGGGCCAAAAGAAAGCGCCCCCCTTGCGGAAGGGGCCCAATCCCCCAAAAGCCGTGTTTTTTTGAAATGGCCGCCCCCGGTGCGCCGGCATAACTGGGGGGCCGGTGGGGGGACAATGATTATTTTTTGTTGTGCCTGCCCCGCCCGCCGCTCCCCGTCGAAAAAAAACCAAAAAAGCCGGTTTTTTTTTTCTTTTTTTTTTTTCCGGGCCTTATTAAACCGTAAAAAAAAGTGTTTTCAAAAACGTAGCAAAAGGGGAAAAATTTTGTTGCGCCCCCCCAAGGAAATCCGCGCGGTGGGGGCCCCGGCCCCCAGAATCCCCCGAAACAAAACCCCAAATTAAAATTCCCGGCTTTGGGCCCTTTGCTCGTGGCCAAACCGTGGAAATTGAATTCGAGCCCCCCCCGCCCCAAAATTCAAGGCCCATAAAAAATCAAATTTTCAAACAAGCCCCTATTCGGGCCCCCCACCCGGAAAAAAAATCCCGGCCGCCCGTGGGGGATCCTGTTTTTTTTCCTCGGAAAAGCTTGAACAGTACGAGGAACGACTGGAAGCCGATTTTTTTTGTTTTTGCGCGGGTTAAAGTCAGCCGACCCCCGTGTTGGGGAACAAGGAGAAAGTTTTTTTTTTGTTTTGTCCGCCCTTCCGGTTACAACCGGGGCCGGGGAGCCCTCTTCCCCCCAACGCCAGAAAGTGCAACGCCGGGGCCGGGGGCGGCCCCCGCCTTGCCCCCGCCCCCCCGGTTTCTTCGACCCAGGGGGGGAACCCGCCTGCCCCCGCACAAAAAATTTGACCAAGAACCGAAAAAATTGGCCCTGGCCCCCCAGTGAAACAAGGTAAAAAACTTTTTTTCCGAGCAAAAATAAGCATGAAAACGTCCCCCCGCCCACCCGGCCCCCCCAAAACCTTTTTCCCCCGACCCCGGCCCGGGGAACATTTCTTTTCCCCGGTCCCCGTACATACATTAGTTATGCCCCCCCCTCGGGGTTTTGGGCCGGCCCGGAAAATACCTGATAATGAAAAAGAAATGAATTTTCTTCCCGGTACAAATTTTTTGCGTGCCTCGCCCCGGCTTTTGGGATTGGCCCCGGCCCGCAGGCCGCGGCTTCCCCCGGCCCTGTCGCTGGGAGCCCGGAGGGGGGAATTTGGGGAAATTTTTTAACCAAACGATGTTCGCCCTGAAATTTGCCCCCCAGAAATAGGAAAGAGCCGTAAAAAGAACAAAACGGCCGCCGGGGGGTTTTTTTTTGTGGCTTGGCTGGACAAAATTTTCCCCCCCTCGGAGCAAAAAAACAAGCCCCCCAAAAAAAATCCTCAAACCGATTTTTCGGTCCCCTCCCCCCAAAACGCTTTGTCCCCCCCCCCCCCCCCCCCGCTCGAGATTTGGGCGGTTTTTTAAAAAAGGATTAGGCCTGGGCGGCCCGCGACCGGAGGTGGGCCAAACAAAGGGCCATCTTTCGGTCCCCCCCCCCCCCCCCCCCCAGTCTTCGGCGGCGCAAACAACATTGGGCGGACCCGAAAAAAAAAATTTTTGGCGGGGCCGGAGAAAAAAAAAAAAACAAATAATTCCAACGGCGGAAATCCGGGAATACAAATGGGCCCCGATTAACCGTTCCCCCCCGAGAATTTCCGCCTTGAAACCGGTTGGCCCGGGGAAAAAAATCCTTTCTCTCCCACACAACAAAACGAGGGAAAAAAGGAAAGCAAGTGAAAAAAAAAGAGAAAGGAGGGATTAGCCAATCCCCGTCCCCCACAGTGCGAATAAAAAATTTCTCCCTTACGTTAAAACAAAATTCGCCCCATCCCCGGAAAAATTCTGCCCCCCGGATGGGGATTTATTCCCTTCCCTGCCCAGCCCAAATCGTCCCCGCCAAATGGGGGTTGGGCCCCGCCCGCCCGAAAAGAACCCTTGGGGGGATCCGAAGAAAATGCCTTTTTTGTTCTTGCCCCCCCCAAAACCCCCGTCCCGCCCGCCCGCCCCCCCCCCTAACAATCTCCCCCCCCCTTAAACCGCCATTTTTCTTCGATAAGCGAACCCCCAATAAAGCTGTTTTTTTTTGCAAACACGAAGTCGTTTGAGATTCCCTTTCCCGGGAAAATCGGCCCCCCCCCCCCAGCCCAAACCGCGGGGGTGCCCCGGCCCCCCGGGTGCCCGGGTTTACGCCCCCTTTTTCCTATCCCCTGCTACCGGCCCCCGAATCTTGGTAAAAAAAAAAAATCACATCCCTCGCCTTTCCTAGTGCCCCCGGTCCCCGGGCGGGGGAAGCCCCGGGGGGCGTGGGGGCCCCCCGTCCCCCCCTCGCGGCGGCCATTTTCCAAAAACAAGCGCCGGGCCCCCTGCAAATTTTCCCTTCCCGAAAAAATTTGTTCCTTCTTTTCTATTCCGTTATCGCTGGTGCTCACAAAAACCCCCGAAAAAGGGCATAACTTAAATTGTAAAAATAAAAAAAAAAATGAACAAAGAACCGTTGGACGAAAGATTTCGCGGTCTAAAGTTTTGGGCCGGTTGGTGGGGGGTGGGAAAAAAAACCACCGTTCCCCCCAATGCCTTGGTCCCCTCGGAAAAATCAAACCCTCCTGGCAGTAAACGGAGAAGTAAGTATGAAGACATAGTGGGACGCGAAAGAAATGGACGAGAGGGGGTGAAAAGGAGGAAGGTTTGGGGGTGGGGGAGCATGGGGAGGAAAAGAACGGAAGGAAGGGAAGTTTGAACTCATGGGGGGGGGATCTGGGAGGCGATAACCAATGAGTGAGGTGAATAGGGGGAGGGTGGCAAGACTCGAGAGATTGGGGGAGGGGTGATGAAAGGGGAAGTGGACGTAAAGGGAGGTGGGGGAAGCGCGAGGGGCGGTTGGGGGAAGGAGGGCGAGAAAACAAAGGAAACAAAGGAGGGGAGGGTAGCGCGGAGTACATGAAAGAACCGGGGTAGAGATTAGAAGCGGGAGGAAAGAAGAGGAGAGGCATAGAAGAGGGTATAGGGGGAAGGGGAAAAGTGTACCATCTCCTTTTGCCTTTCAGAAAATTCCCTTTCCCCCCGTGGGGTTCACTTATCCCGGCCAACAAGCGGTTCCCCCACACCCCCTGGTTCCCCGACGATGGAACTGCCCCTGGGCCACACGGCCCCCCTGGGTGCCCCCCCTCTCCCCCACGGTGGTGTTGGCCCTTTTTTTCCTGGCTTTTTTTCTGGCTGTGAGTCGTAGGGGCCCGTCCTTGTTTCCCCTCCCCCGTCAAAAAACACTGAAAAAAAACTAAACCCTCTCCCCCTCCCCCCCCCCCCTCCCCACCGTCCCCCCCGCCCCCTTGACTAAACGGGGCGAAAAACAAAAAAAACGGTTTTTGTCCCGTTTGGGTTTTTCCTCGTTTCCCTTTGTTCCTCTCCCAAGCTCCCCGAATGAAAAACACTGAAATCGGCCCCCCCCCCCGATTTTCCGCCCCCGAAGCCGTGAAAATATTGGAAATTATGCCTAGGAAAAATGCCCCGGGGCGCTTTCCGAATCCAAAATCCCCCCGGTGCCGAAAAAGTGCAAGCCCCGCCCCGGAGATATGTCCCCCCCCCCCCCCCGCCCTGGGGCCCGTGCCCGCCGGCCGTAAATCCTTTGGGCCCCCCGCCAAAAAACTAGAAAAAAATTCCCCTAACGTTCCACTTACCACGGTTTAATAAGCCCCCGACCGCGTTTTTTTTTTTTTTTTCTTTGTTTTGTTGTCCGGACCGAAGAAAGGCCTGGGCCGTTGCATGGGCACTAATCAACATCCCCCCTACGGGCCCCCGTTTTTGTTTTTCCCGGCGCTGTGCCCGCAACCAAAATCACAAGGCCCCCTTCGGTATTGTGGCCGCCCCCCCCCCCTTTCCGCCAAGCCGCCTTTCTCTTTTTCCTGCCGGCTTCGGTTCACGTTGTGTTATTGTTCCAATTTGAAAAAAGATTGCCAATTGCTTTTGGCCCACGCCAACTGAACCACGGCTTTGAACACCGCAATTTTTTTTTCCCTTATTCCGCTTCAAAGCCGGATCAAACACCACAGTTTTGTTTTTCCCTTTCTCCGACGTCCACCCCCTTTCCCAATTTCCCTTCCCCATCCCCAAATTCCCCCCGTGCCAAGCATGTTTTTTCCCCCTCGAAAGCCAAAAAAAAGACCGGGCGAAAATGGCCGTTTTCCCACTCCCGCCATTTAAAACTCCTTCGCCTTTTCTTTTGGCCCGCCCGCTGGGAAGGCCCCGGGCCCGCCCTGTCACGGGAAGGCAATCTTGCCCCCCTTTTCTTGGCTTTTGCGGGTTTTTTTTTTTTTTCCGGGGCCGGGAAGAAAAAGTCCCCCCGCCCCCCCATATCAGCCGGGTGCACGCAAGGGCGGTTGCTGACGAATTTTTTTTTTGCCCTCGCCCCCGCTGTTGTTGTTTTTTCCCCCCCCGAGGCGGCTCGCCTTTGCCCCCCCCCGGAAAAAAAACCTTTGAAAAAAAAGGCGAAAAAAACATCGTTTGTGTTTTCTTTTTCCCCCTCCCTCTCCCCACACCACCCCCGCTTCATTCCGCGAATAACGACTGAAATAACCCTTTACTCCCAACCGAGCGCTCCGGACGCTCCCCTCGGGTCCCCCGGCTGCCCGGGGTGGCCCTGCCAAACGCGTCCCCCCCCCCTTAAACACGAATAATTGGGGGCGAAGGGGGCCCGCTCCGCTGGCAAAATTTCGCCCCATCTGCCCCCCTAAATACCGCAATTAGAAACAGGCCCCCCCACAGTTTGCCCCAAGTCACAGTTTTTTTTTTCCCATGAAAAACTTCCCTGAAAAATGGCCAAAATTACCCGTTCACGCGCCCCCCCCCCTAATCTCCCTGAAAATGAAAAAATTGCCCCCGCCCCCCGCTCGAAAGAGAAAAACCTGCCGCGTGCCCCGCCGCCGTCCCCGGAAATGACCGCCCCCCGCGAGTCCTTCCCCGGAAACCGTTTTTTATTCTGTCCGAAAAAAATCTGTCCCGCCCCTCGAATCCACCCCTGCGGGCCATTGCCGGAGTTCCTTTTTGTTTTTTTTTTTTCCGCGGGTGTTTGACGGGCCCCCCTGTGCCAAGAAAAATAAATTCCGCGAAAACGGGGGCCGAAAAAAGAAGTTTTTTGCTATTGGGCAAAACAAGCGCAACAACCTGGGGGCTCCACGTTGTTTTTTTTTTTTTAGTTGCTACTCCTTGCTGCCCTTGGCCGGTGGGGCCGCGCCCGGCCCCGGACCCCCATTGGAAAACAAGCCCTTTTTTTTTCAAGCAACAGGCTGTGGGCACAACAAAAAACGTAAAAACTTGGTGCCCGCTGAAAAAGGGTTTTTCCTGGGGTGTGCCCCGGCAGTGCTTGGGCCCTTTTTGTTCCCTGATTTTTTTTTTTTGAAAATTTTGGGTGGCCGAGACAACGCGCCCGGGTCCCCCCCTTTTGGCCCGCCTTTTTGTGTGTTTTTGTTTTGACCGGCCGCCCCCCCACCACCTAAAAAAACGGGGTGGTCTCCCCCCCCCCCCGCAAGAACACCGCCGCCCCGACTTGTTTTCCCGCAAAAGGAAAAAAAATCCCTCATCCGTTCCCCGCCCCCCGGAAACCCCTTCGAACCGCCCCCCGCTTTACCCCCAAAAACTGGGGGAAACCTGCCCTCCGGCGAAAAATCGGACCCTTGGCAGAGAACGAGAAAAAAAAAAGACACGCCCCTTCACCAAAACTCGCGGTATTGTTCATCAAAAAGTCCCTTTTGTCCGAATGATGCACTGCGTTGTGGCGGGGCCCCAATTCCACCCGGGGCCCCCTGTGGAACCCGTGGGCCCCCCACTGCCCTAAAAAATCGCCGGGAAATATTCCCTGCCCCCTTCCCGTTTTCGCCCCCCTTCGCGGAGTGTACAAGGGAAAGAACATCGGGGGCTAACTGTCCCCACCCTGGAAAAAAGACCCATCCACCCGGGCCGGTCCCCCCCCGCCCCACATTCCCCCTGCCCGCCGGGACAAAATCACTGATCCCAGTGGCCACCCCAACCACCCTGAAAATCGAAGGATGTTGGGGGGCCCGAAGCCGCCCCCTGGGGGGGCCCCCGTTTTTTTCCGCCCCCCTGCCTTGCCCCGTTAATCCAAATCCGAGCCCCCCTGCCAAAACGCTTCGCCAGCTTTTTCCGCAAAAGACAAAATTTTCTTCGAACTCGGTTTAACTTTCGCCCCAGACTCCCTCGGGCCGCAAATTTCAACCGTTAAAAACACCTTGGCCCTGTTTTTTTTTCCGTTTTTGGCCCAAAAAACCCCAAAAAACGTTTTTGCGCTCCGCCCTGGCGGTGGCGGGGGGGGGCGTAAAAAAAAAGTTAGGTCTCCCAAAATTGGCCCTTCGGCTTCGGCCCCCCTGTGAACCCCCGGGGTCTAAACCTGGAAGGGTGCCCCCCTGGCCCCTGCCCCCCAATTTTGCAAACAGGCCTTTTGTGCGAAGTCCCCCCCGGCCAAATTTTCCCGGGGAAAAAAAGCCGGAAATCGGCCCCAAATTCTGGGGGCCTGTCGCTGCCGCAACCCAATCGCCAAACCCTAAAACTAAAATTCCCGGGAAGAACAATCCTCCGAACGATCCCAGCCCTGGCCTAAACCGGCCCCGCGGGGTCCCCCCCCCCCCCCCTCCCCCCCCCCCGGCCCCCTTGGTGGTTGGGCCGCCCTCCCTCTCCCCTCCTGCAAACATCCCCCCTTCCCCCCCTCCAAAACCCTTCCTGAAACATTGGCTACCTAACCTACGTCAAATCGCCCCCCGCGTTGGTTGCCCGCCCGATTCCTTCCTTTTCCCTCACAACCAACCCAACCCAAAGAAACCTGTGTCTTTAAAGGTAAAAGGAAAAGAATTAAGAAAATTGTTTCACTTTGTCCCCCAAACCCTCCAAACTCCCGTGTGCCCTGCC
>Ga0179593_1564827_pt1 | contig 14312 bp, 19 predicted proteins | sample CZODoug2_1_08_16_FD_185931 | JGI IMG/M metagenome (GOLD analysis project Ga0179593, IMG submission 185931) | Vadose zone soil fungal communities from Angelo Coast Range Reserve, California, USA - CZODoug2_1_08_16fungal (PacBio error correction) | ecosystem: Environmental > Terrestrial > Soil >...
AAAAAAATAGAAAAAAAAAAAAAGCGGCCAAATCCGGGTTTTTCCCTTCCCAGAAGAAGAAGAAGAAGATTAAGGAGGGGTGACAATGACGAGGAACAACTTTGGGCCCCCCTAAGAAAAGGGAGTGGGCGGGAAAAAAAAACAATTCCTGCAAAGCCAAAAAGGGAAAACCCAAACAAAGGGACACCAGGCCGTGCCACCCCGCCGCCAACGATCCCTGTCCATCGAAACTATAAAAAAAAAAGCCGCGGGGGAAAAAAAGGAACTGCCCTTCCCATAAAAAAGGCAAAAAACAAGCCCAAAAGGAAAACACAAGGTAGAAAGACGAACCAAACCCAAAGTAAAAACTCATCGCAGAGCACGCCGGCCCCACGCTTCAGAGGGGGTCCACGTTGGAGGGTTTGTTCAATGCGGGTTTGGAAGAAAAAAAAACTAGTTTCACCCACAACAAAAAAAAGAAAAAAATCCAAGATGGGGAAGGGCCATGGGGACCGTCATGCAACACAAGATAAGCCTAAGCGCAGCACAATCCAAAAAAAAAAAAGATCGAAAAAAAAAGGAACATTTTTACCCCCCCGCCCCGGGGAAAAAAGAACCCCACAACCGGTAAAGTGAAAATCCCCAGACAACTTCAACTGAACGGCCGTTCAACATGCATATCCACAGGAAAAAGAAACACCCCCATAGGAAAAAAGAAGAAGTATAGTCCCCCCTTTTTCAAAAAAAAAAGGAAATCCTGAACGGCAAAAAGAAAAAAAAGAAAAAAAAGGAAAAAGAGACCGAAGAAAAATCAACAAATCGCCCGAAAAACAACAAAAAAAATAAACGGCTGGGGGGAAAAACGAAAACGCAATCCGGTTTAGGGAGTTATAGAGGGGGAGGGGGAACCTGACCCCCCTTGCTTAACGCCCTGAAAAGGGGGGAGGGTTGATAAAAAAAAAAGTCCCGGCCGACCAAATGGGAAAAAGAAGCTCGGCCCGAGAGAAAATACGAACGAGCGGAAAATTCCTCTGGGCCGGACGTAAAAAAGACACTTTTCGTCCCATCCAAGGCCTTGCAACCACTTGAACGACAGAAAAAGAAAAGGGGAACTCGGAAACTTCCCCGTAAACGCCCCGGGAAAAGGAAAAAAAAAATTCCCCGGCAGGAAAGAAAAAAAACACGGCCGGCCATAGAAAAAAAATACACCAGGGAAAACCAGGCAAAAGGAAACAAACCAACGCCCTCAAAATTGTTTGGCCCTTTTTGGGAGGACACTGTGGGGGGGTAAAAACGGAAAAAGAAAAAGAAACCCAGCTTTTGGCCGGAAAAAAAAAAAACACGTCTTTTACCAGGAAGGACCAAGGGTCCGGGTTGTTCACAAGCCCCCCGCCCTCGTTATAAAAAGATGAACTGGCCCAATACGTGAAAAAAAGGATGATTCCCGCCCAGCAGAACCGACTCACACGGGGAGGAAAAGGAGGTTTTGGTTTCAGCTTGGCACGAGCTACCATCCATACATTTTTTAGGGAAAGAAAGGTTGGCCGGGGACAAAGGGGAAAGAATGCCGTGCCGAAATTCGGCGAAGGGGGTCCTTTCACCGAGGATCCAAGGGGGGAAAACGGTTTACGTGGCGGAGAACAAGGTCCCCCCCCACCTCCTCCCTTCCGATCAGTGAAGAGGAGGGATGTCCCGAAAAAAAAAGGGTGACCCCGTCCCCCCATCGAAAAAAAAACAAGGCCGGGGACAAAAAGGAAAAAAGTATGCCTCGGGAGCCTTTTTGAGGAGGGACCCGGAGAAAAAACCAATGAAAAAGGAAATGACCCCACTTCTTCCGCCCCGAAGAAACTGAAAAAAAGGGAAATTTGTCCGTCCCAAAAAAGAAAAGAAGAACGTCCAAAACCGTTTTAAATGACGGCCCGGGAGCAGACTTCGCCGTTTTCCTCCCCAAATGCCCGAAGGGGGAAACCGAGGGGGGGGGGGAGAAAGCCATTCAAGCTTTCGGAGTTTTTGTTGAAACATTGGGCTGGATTCAAAAAGGGTGAAGGACCCTATAAGAAATCTCCTCCACTCCCAAAAGTTCCCAGAGAAAGGAGAGGAAACGGGAACACAGACGCCCCCCGTCCCCGGGAAGCGCCGGAAAGAAAAAAAATCGCCGGAAAAAGAAATAGGTCCCAGAAGCCCCAAATTGGAACGCCCCGCCAGGGAGGGAAGGGAAAGGGACCTCAGAAAAAAAAGGAAAGGTAGAACGTTTTAAAATGTAAGTGACACGGGTTTGGCACAGAAGGAGAAGACGCTTTAAAGAGACCGGTCCGAAACCGTAATGAGTTGAGAAAAAAGACGCCACAAAGTTTCTCACTAAGACCCCTAGAGAGGAGAGAAGTTGAGAAACCACCGTCAGGCGTTTCCAAAAAAAAGAAGAAAAAACGAAGCAGAACACAAGCTCCATACGGCTCCAAATTTTTTTCACAGAGTAAGATTGAGAGCCAAAGGGTATCGGAGCCCGACCATTCCCCTGGAAGAAAAAAGGGGTTTGGAAGAAAAATGCCAAGCGTCAAAAAAAAACAGCCCGCGGAAAAAAGGGGAAAAAAGGGTCAAAAAACCCTGAAACTCCCCCATTTCCCCCCATCAAAGGTTTACCGGCAACACAGGAAAAAAGTTTAACGACCTCGGGAAGCAGAATAGAGGGGTCCCCGGCAGGGGGGTGAAAAAGGAAAAGAAAAGGGAAAATAACTACCCGAAGCGGAGGTGATCGATTTCCCCAAGGGGAAACAACCCCAAAGGTTTCAAAAAAAAGTTTTTTTCTACCGGAGAAGGAAGGGAGGCCAACCTGCACTGGCCACAAAAGAAAAAACACCCCAGAATGTCGACAGCTTTCGCCGAACCACCCCCTTTGTCCCCCAGAGTTTGGGGCGCCAGGGGACAAAAGAACCACCGCACGAGAGTTACCGTCTTTTCCGAAATTTCGGAAAAAAAAAAAAAACGGCGGAACTTTGGGGCAAAAAAAAATAAGAAAACTCAACCAACAAAAAGAGGGCGTGAAAAACAGATATATTTTGGGTATTTAGTTTGCCAAAGAAAAAACCGGAAAAAACCAAAAGAAGAATGTTTTCCCGGAACGGACGTTTTGAAAAAAAGTTTGGGGCCGGAAAAAGAAAGAACGGAGGAAAACATGCGGGCGGAAAGCCCCCGGCGGGGAAGAAGCAAGGGTGTGGGAAAAAAAAGGCCCTTCACGTTTACATGGGAAGTAGGAAAATGCTTTCCAAAACAAGGGGGGAAGGGAAAGAATAAAATCACCAATTCCCCGCTCTGGTCTACGGAAAGCCACTGCGAACGACCGTACATGGGAAGAAGGAAAAACCCGGTCCCGCGGGGGGGAGGCGGACCCGGTGCCATGTTATTGTAATTGGGGGGAAAAGTGAATTTGCCAAGACCCAACAAACTGCTTGCCGAGGGAAGAGCCCGGACGGAAAGAAAAAAAGGGTGCAAAGAAAAATTCCATCCCAGACCTACTGTCCGGCCGAACCCACTATAAGCGGAGGAAAAAAGGAAGGAAGGGGCCCCCCTGGAAAAAAAGGGGAGAACCCCGGAGGTAGGGAGCCGGCCTTTTTCGTCCCACCACCAAGGGGGGAAAGGGAAATGCCCTGCAAAAACTGGGGGTGGTGGGTCCAAAAGGGTCAGCCGAGGGGAGCAAAGAATTCACCGCGGGTTGGAACACTTCTACTCGAAAGGAGGAAGGGCTTTCATAAGAAAAACAGGAAACCTTCGGCCCCCCAAAAAGGGGTTGAACTGGTGGGGGTGGAACGGGGGGGTTGTTTCTAAGGCAGGGCGGCTGAGAAACCTCCCCCTTGACAGCGCTTTCCCCAATTGGGAAAGAAGAAAGGGAGATTGCGCCGAGGTGGGGGGGGAAAAAAAAAAGCCCCCTTCCAACTGTTCGAAAGTTTTTTTTTTGTTTTTTTTCACATGGAAAGCCGGTTGTTTCCCATCGAAAGGGGAAACCGAGGGGGGAATAAAAAGACGAAACCTTTCTATTCCAGGAAAAGAAGGGAATTCCAAGAAAAGAGGGGTTGGGGGTAAAAAACCCAAACCCCTTGCCCCAAAGGTGAGGGGGAAAAAAGAAGGTGGAAATTTCCTCCGCAGAAAAGAGCTGATTTTCCACGGAAAAAGAAGGGGGAAAAACCGGTGAAGCGTCGGCTTCTTTGAAAGGAAGGGTCCGGGGAAGGGAAGAAACGGAAAACCTCCTCCGCGGTGGTAAAAAAAAAAAAAAGGGGTTAGAAATTGAAACCCAAATAAAAAAATACATCGGGCCAAAGCCCGTTTTTTTTGGAAAAAAGAATTGGTGGCCAAAGAAAAGAAAAGAAAGAACAGACGTTTTTTTTTGGGGACAAAAATGGGGAAAAAAGAAGAGCCGCCTGGAAACATGCGCGCCCCATATCAAACGTAAAACCGAGCAAAAGGGGGAATCTCGTGAAAAAAAAAAAAAGCTTTCCTCAGAAAAAAACGCATTAGTGGGGGGGGTGGGAGGAATCAAAGCAGGGTGTAACTGGTTACGAAATTTTGTTTAGCTGTGAAGCTGGAGAAAAGACCCCATCTTAACTCGGAAAAAGACCGCGGGGCTTTTTTTGTAAAAAAAAAAAAGCTCATCTCTGCAAAAAGATTGAAAAGACGGGTTGGAAGGAACACCCGGATACGGGCGGCCGGGGGGGGGGCTTTGCGGAAGGAAAAAGGAAACGAAAAATGTAAAGAGGGAAGGCTCCGAAACCAAAAGGCCCTGTTTTTGGAGTAAAAAAAAACAAGAACCAAACCAAGTGCCTGCACAAAACCCTTGTGGGGTCATTCTGCAACTGGTACCAGGGGGGGGAAAAAAGAAGTACCATGGGAAAGGAAGAAAAGGGGTTGACTTCGCCCCGGAGATTCCGGCGGAAAAAGGAAGGACCGCCCAGAAACACAGCGGGCCTGGAGGAGCCACAATTGTTTCCCAAAAAAGGGGACCCGCAGAGGGAAAGAAAAACGGACATAGTAATTTTCCCCAGAAAAGCCGCAAAGAAAGAGCAGGGGAAAAATGGGACGAAATTTTAGGCCAACAATCCCGGGAATCAAAGGGGTTGCGAGGGAAAAAAAGGTAAAGCAATAACTTGCCCGAGATAACACGCCCAAACTAAAAGAAATGGATTTCGCTTATGAACCAGAACCCCGTTTTATTGGTGCCCCAAGAAAAAAAGGGGGAATTCCCAGAAAAAATGGAAGAAAGGGACCGCCCCGCTGGCCCGAAGTGCCCGGCAAATAATAAGGGGGGGAAGGAAAAAAAAGAGCCTGAGCAAAGTTGCACGCCCCTTAAAAAAACTGAACCGGGAAGGAGGAACACGACGGGTACACACAACAAACCAAAGTTTGAGAGGATAAAAAGGAGAATGACCACACGCCTGTCGTGGAAAGCAAAAAAGACAGGAGAAGAACCGAGGAAAGCGCTTGATCTGAGACATGGTTTGGGTAAATGATCAAATGGAAAGGGATTTGTGAAGATGGTTGCGGGGCCGGATGGTGAAGTACAAGAAAAAGAGCCTTTAACAGAAGAAAAGGGAACGTGCAAAAGAAACACTCGGGAGGATTCAGGGGGGATGAAAATGGGGGAAGGGGTTTCCACAGGCCCGGCCTTATGGGGAGGGAATACGTGGGGGGAAGTCCCCCCCCCCAAGTATTGGGTGAGTTCAAAGATGGGGACAAGGGGCCAAAATGATAAAACGTTGCCGAAGCCTCACCGGAAAGGAAGTGGAAAAGAGGGAAAAAGAGACGACATTCGAGGAGGACCCATGTGTGGAAATGGTGGGTGGGGGGGGGGGATTAAGAGGTAAGACGCCCCAAAAAAAGCCCCCGGGAAGGTAAAAAAGCCCAATAAGAAGTGGGTTCAAGGGGCCACTGGGTTAGCCCCAAATTTGGGGTAAAAAAAAAACTCCGTCAAATGGAAGAGGGAGGGAGTGCGTTTTGGGAGGAAAAAAGTTTAATAAAAGTAAAGGAAAGGGTTTTTTTCCCATAAACCAACATTTTTTCGGATGAAGATCTTTGGGAAAATCTATCACAGGGAAAAGAAAAAAAAAACAAACAGAAGGGGGATATCCCGATTCTTGAGAAAAAAGGGTGAAAAAAATGGGGTTAACAATAAATAATGGGGGCCCGTTCGTCCAACTCCACAGACGGGGACACGGAACATTTTTGCCCCCTAAAGGAGCCTTCGGGAGAACGTCAGCCAAGCAGCCGATTACACAAGCGTCCCTGGGAATCACGGTCACCAAACTTAAAGGGCTTTCAATCAACAAGACCCGCAGTTTCCCCTTCCAGAGGAAAAAAGGGTCACACCAAAAAAAAAAAACGTTGAGCTTGAAAAAAAAACTGCCATGACAAGCCCCCACCCAAGTGGTTTGGCAGAACCCAATAACATTCAACGGACAAAAAGGGAAAAGTCACAAAGCAAAAAAAAAAAGAAACACCCCTTTCCGACGGAAAAACCCGGCCCAACGCGTCAAGGTTAAAAATGAAAAAAAGGGGGAAGGGTAACCCCTTATGGTTTGTTAATTCGGGGGGATTTACCATAAGAAAAAGGTCCCCCACTCCGCGGCCCAAGACCCTTACAGACCCCGTACAAAAACAAATCAGATAAAGAAACGAAAGCCGCCAGCAACACTCGGGGAAAAGAAGACGACGCGTGCGGAAAAAAAAGTGACAAGCATACGTTTCCGAAAAAAAAAACCGCCCCGTCCCAAACATTTAAGGGGAAATGGCAAGCAACAGGTCCGACGCCCATTCTGTCCCCGTCCAAAAAAAGGAGGGAAGTCCATTTTAAAAAGAAGGATGTCCTGCCGCAACGACTATAACAAAGAATGGCCAAGAAGAAGGGAGAATCCCGCAGCCAAAGGGTCCACCCAAATAAAGGCTGGTTGGCATAGCCGGAACAACGAGGAAGAGGCCCCGGTTATCGGAGTTTCCCCAATCCCCTGCAGAAAAAAACATAACACAGGATGTGAATCACAAAGAAAGAAGTGTGGAAAAAAAAAGGTATTTTGTCCAGACACGCGAGATCTAAAAGGGGGACGGGAGGAAGGAGGGAAAAAAATTAAACTCCCCCTGCAATCCGCCCGGGAAAACAAAGGGGAGGGACCAGTCCATGCGAACAGGCCCACTTTTTGTCACCCTCATCATGAATGCCAAAAGGAAAGAGTAAAAGGAAGGAAAAAGAAGACCCCAAATTCCCCCCCCGGCAATAGCCAAAAAAAAAAAAAAGCCTGGCGAAGACGGTGAAATAGCCAAGTGGGACGGCCAAACCACACAGCAAGGCCTCCCCCGTGTTTTGGAAAAGAGGGTGGTAAAAGAAAAAAAAAAAACCCAGCTTGGCGTAACGCCCAAGTGCCTTCGGGAAAAAGTTCGGCAAACGTTCCACCCCGCCCCGAAACCTTCGTAAATTCCGCCTGCGGAAGAAAAAGAATACGGGTGGGGGAAAAGGAGTTCGCCAGCACAGAAATAAAAAAGTAAAAAGAAAGATGAAGGGACAGCGACTAAAGAAGTTTTGTTTTTTTTTTTAAAAAAGGGGGGGAACTGCACAAAAAGGGGGAAAAAACATAATGCGGTGCGATTGCAACGTGTGCAACAGGTCAGAAACGGCCTGGTTTAAGCAATATGCCGAAAACATGGGTCCCCCCCCCGCCAGGAAGAGGGGGACAAAGCGAGAACTGGCTGCAGGAAAAAAAAAAGCTAAGTGTTTTGGGGGGGTCCCAAAGAACCGCCCACCAACAGCAGGAAAAGTGAACGTCCCACGTTATGCCCTCGATTTTCCCTGGGGGGAAAGGACCAGGGGCCGTAAAATGAAAAACACCAACGCCGGACAGAAGACGGCCACAGGATCCCCCCACGTTTTTTTTTTTTCCCAGAAAAGGAAAAAAAACGGGAAAAAACCCGTCCTCGGAAAACAAAGAACGCGCAGGAACCCGTCAAAAAGAAGAAAAGGATTTTGTCACCCGGGTTAAAAAGGATCAAGAAAAAAAAAAAAAAGGTGGGGGCGTTTCAAACAAGGCATCTAACAAACAGGGGGGGGGGACGAAAGAAATCGCGGTTTCGCTCTCCCCCACTCCCCTCCCCATGAAAAAGGAGGACGGGAAAGGGGGGGAACTTTGGAAAAAAAAAAAGGGTCTACATTGAGGCAAAAAAAAACCCAGAGAAATCTATTTTTAGGCCGCGATACTCAAAAAAAAACTTCCTGAGGAGAAAACCACTGCCTCGAAAAAAAAAAGTTTGTAAAATGGTAAACGTGGAGGGTTGAGGAACCGGAGGGGTGTTGTGGGCCAAAAGTTTTTGTGGAGGAGAAGGGGTAAGAAAAGGAAAAAGGACCACAGGACAACTCGGGGAAAAAAAGTGGGAAAAAAGTTCCCCAAATGTCCCGGTCAAAACTTAACCTTTTCCCCCCTCGCAAAAGAGACCCCAAAAGGCATGCGTCCCCCCCCAGAAGGAAAACGAGCCCCGTAGGGCAAAAAAAAAGACCAAGAACAGACACAGGGAAAACACACGTTCCCAGGCCCAAATTTCCCCCGGCAAGAAGAATTGCGGGTAGAAAGGGAAAAAGGGGACGACAGTCCCCCCCCCCGAGAAGAGTTTTTTGTAATGGGGGGAACACAAAAGGAACACACCCCCCCGCCGACAGGAACACGGCACCCTCTGCACAGGGGGGAAAAAAAGGGCAAAAAAAAGAAAAAAAAAAAGGTCATCAAGGGCTTAACTGAAGAAAAAAAAATAACTTAAAGAAAAAGGGAAGATCGATGAAAAGTCCACCCGCCGGGGTTTTCATTTGGAAACCCCCCCAAGGGAAAAAAAAAATACCCAGCGGAATGAGGCAACCCGCCGGGAAGGAGAAGGCAGGGAAAGAAGAGAAAAACTGCACCTTTAACGAAAAAAAAAAGGACCCCCAAAGAGAAAGGAAAAAGTGGGCCCCCCGCCCGCCTGGGGAAAAACCGCCCCGAGTTTGGGGAAAAGAAAGGGGGGAAAAAAAATTGAATAACAACGATTTTTTCCTTCCGGTTCCGAAAAAATTCCGGAAAAAAAAGGGGGGTTTTTTTTTTGGGTGAGGAAAAAAGAGCACTACAATCCTATTCTCCTGTAAATAAGGAAACGAAAGAAGAGAGGGGGGAAGAAGGTAAATACCGTCGAAAAAAAACCCACCACAAACCTGATTTGGCCCCCCGAAATTTTCCGAAGGGGTAAATCGCGGGGCGCGGAAGAAAAAGGGCCACGAAAAAATTCGTGGGGCAAAAAAAAGGCTCGAAAAGCCAGGGAGGGGGGGGTTCCCCCACCACATGGTTGTTGGCCACTTTTGTGTCGGTTTTTAACACAGGGGATGAAAAGGGAAAAGAGAGAGAAAAGGCCGTACCCTGCCCCAAAGAGAGACCACCATTCCGAAGAGGAGATGGGAGGGGTAAAGGTCCCTGAACCCCTGACTGTCCCAAAGAAAAAGAAGGGGTAATCAGAAAAGAAACCGACTTTTGGCCAAAAAGGGGGCCACTGACCTTCAGCCCATTGGATTTAACATTTTGTTGGTGCGGGAGGGGAGGGGCAATTTTTGGGGGGGGGGGGAAAAGAACTGCTGGGCCGAATTTGTCCCCTGGATCGTCAAAAAAAAAAGAATGGCATAGCCATGGGCCAATCGCCCCCATAACCTTGTTCCGGCGACTCAAGGCGGAGGAGACAGGGACGGGGAAATTGGCCCAAAGTGGGGGGTTTCCCAAAAAAAGAACGGGGAAGAACGGGAGGCTCCCCTACGGACTTCTGTTGAATCATGGAAGGAGGAAAAAAGACCCCCAAAGGTGGCCAGTGGCCGGTGGAAGGGGAAAAAGGGCAAATAGGCCCGAAAAAAAGCTTCAAAAGCCGGAAAGGGAAGCATTTCTTTACCAAAAGAGGTCCCTGTCCAAGACGCGGGGGAAGGAAAAAATTGTCCAGAACCCCCAGACTACTAAAAACTTTTTCGGGAAGAAGGGGAGGATTTAACATTTTGGTAAAAAAGGAGGAAGCAAGTTCCCCCCGGCGGGAGCCACAAAACGCTGTTTTCCAATTGCGGGGAAAAAGAAAAACCGGGTCGCCCGAGGGGCCGGCACCAAAACTCGCAAAAAAAAAAAAATAGAAAAGATGAAAAAGAAAAAAACAGGTGGAAAAGGGGCCCGTTTTCGCCCCGACGGGGGGGGGAAAGTGGAGGAGTGGGCGGGAAAAGCCCGAACCGTCCATTCCATTCCCTTGGAAGTGAAAGGGCCCCCCAAGAAGGTGACGCCCCCCACCTTAAAAAGAAGCGTTGGGAGAATAACAGGGGAAAAGGAACGGCCTGAAAGGAATTTTTTCCGGAATTTTCCGACTACGAACTTTGGGAGTTCGGAGAAAAGGGGCCCGAGCATTGGGAACGGGGGGAAACGCACTGTACGGGAAAAAGGACCCCGGTTAGACCCGTTCCACACCAAAAGATCCTGCCCCGGCCCGAGAGGAGGGGCAATAAGAAGGGGTTTTGACCAAAAAGAGGTTTTTTTTTGAGGGAGGGAAAAAATAAAAAAAAACGTCCCCGGCGTCCGGGAAAAAATAAAAAAATCGAAGGGGAGAACCGCCGCCCCTGGCCGAAAACCCACGTAAAAAACCAGAGGCAGAAAACAAAAATCTCGTGAAAGGAACGTAAGCCTGCCTTGGGGAAAAAACTCATATGGAAAAAAAAAGAAAATTCGGTTTTTTTTTTGATGTTAGCCTTAGGTGAAGCCTAAAGGAAATCTTAACGGACGAGTCCCCAAAAGGTTTTTTTTTTGAAGGGGAAAAAAAAAAGAATCTTTCAATCCGAGGCACAAAAACGGAAAAGGAAGAATCTTTCACCTCCCAGCCGCACGAATGCAAAAGGTCGTCCCTGGCTGGAAAACAGAAGAAACCCGATCCCCCCAGGGAAAAAAGGGCCCCCCCCCCATAAGAAACATGAAAGGCATCGCAACACCAAAGAGGCCCCGGTGAATTACACACCAAGCACACCAGCAAGCAAAGTGAATGGTGTTAGAAAAAAGAGTACAGAGATTGTTTTGAACTTGCCAGCTTTAAATCTCGAGGAGTAAAGGCCTTTTTCAAAGGAGGAGTGGTACGAGGTGTCGCCGTCGAAAAAAGTGAGGGAAAAAAAAAAAGAAAAAACCAAAAAAACCCCAAGGTAATGGAACGAAAAGTGGGATTGAAAACGGCCAAATCCGAAAAAAACGCAGTATTTTGGAAAAGTTCCGACCGATCCACAAAAACCGGAAGATGATTCGCTTTTTGGACATTTACTCTCAATGAAAAAAAAAAAAAAAGGGGGAAGAATGTATTGTGGGGGGTGTTTTTTAAGCAAAAAAAGAAAAAAAAGAATTAACGGGAAACCCCCCAAACCTCTTCCCCTAGGGAGGTTTTTGTTAAGAAAAAAAACGTTTTATGGTGCCCAAGGTGTTCTTTCGAACGTACCAAAATTTTACGCCATCCTGCAAACCCGGCCGATATTCGGGTGCGGAAAAAAGGGGGGAACCTTGTAAAAAAGGGGCACCCTGCCAAAAAAAACCGTGGAAGGATGGGCCCTTCGGGACCGGAAAAAAAAAACCAAATTAACGGGCCTTTGAAGGGGGGCCCTTTGGCAATTGAACAATCCCAAAAAAGGGGACCCCACGCCCTGGGCGGGGAAAGAGACCGAAGGGGGAAAGGACCCGCTTTCAGGGAAGGGAGAAAAAATGTGGAAAAAAAAAGAAGGGAAAATGGGGTAAGAGGCAAAGGGAAAGTTTTTTGTAAGAAAATGGGGAAAACAGGGGGTTGGAATGTCAAACCCCATTTACCCCAACCAGAAGTGGTGTTTAAAGGGGGAAAAGAGAAAATGGGGGCCGCTGCCCCAGTGAAGGGTTGGGGTGAAAAAAAAAGGAGGGGAACGGGGGGACCAAAGATTTGGAAAAGGATTTTTTTTTAACCAAGAAAAAGGGGCAGTACAGAAGACGCGCCCGAAGGAAATATCGTAGGAGGAAAAGAAGAAACAGGGGGAATGGAAGACGGGTGCCTAAAGGTTTTTGGGGGGAGAGGTGGATTTAAAGAATTGCAAGAGCCCCCCTAAAGGCTTCCGATCAGTGGGAAAAAAAGTGCACGAGCAATTTGGGAGTATAGGAAAAGGATTGAAAAAACGGCACGTCCATATTATACGGGGGGGGACACCCCCAAGGGGGGGGGGCCTTGGGCACTTTATTAAGAAAGAAAAGAAAACCACCAAACAACGAGGGAAAGGTTAGAGATGACAGAGACTTTCCCATCCCTGCAACGGGGGGGGGGACGGGACAACATAATTATACGTCACAAAAAAGAAACCCCACTAAGATACTGTACCCATGAAAAAGAAGAAGGCCGAAATCCTTGGGGAAGGGAAAGCCGCAAACCACTGGCAAAAGTCCCTTTTTACCCTAATGAATCCCAAAAAAAAAAAAGAAACGATCAAAAAGAAAATTCCCAGTCCCCCCAAAAAAAACTCCGCATGTCACTTCGAAAAATTGCACCAGAAGGAAACCCCCCCACGCACCGAAACAGGTGGGGAAGCTTCGTAAGTGCACCCGTCCATCACAAAAAAAGAGGCAAAAATATCCCAAGAGGCAACCCACGGAAAACGAAACCAACCCACCGGAAAGAAAAAAAAAAAAAACGGACTGGACGGCACGTTTTGAATTTTTTTACAGCTATGGTTTTGGGGAGGTAAAGGCCCAACAAAAGAAAAAAAAGTGCAAACAAACTCCCGCGAAAAAAGACGTACCCTTTTGAAATAAAGCAAAAAGATAGAGGAACGCACCACGCATCCGATTCGCACCGAGAAACCCGCCAAACGGCGGGGGGGGGGAAAAACGTCCGTAGATCCCTCCAGTGTAGCGCCCGGTGCAACCAAAAAATTCCCGGTCCCCCCGACGCCCCCATAAAAAAACAAAAAAACGCAATAAGGGAAAAAAGGAAATGCCCTTTTGGAGAAATAATCCAACGAAAAACGATAAAAGGGTGGTCCCCCCGAGAGCCCCGTAAATGAATAACAAAGGGGGGGGGCACCCCGAAGAATGGGGGCAACGAAACGCCCAAATCGGGTAAGGCCTTTCACCCGGTGGATGGGAAACCCAACGGTAAACCCAAACACCATTTTAACGCCCTCGCAAAAATAAAGAGGGGGAATTTTTCCCCCAAAAAATAGTATTTGTGTACAGCAAAGGGAGGCCCCCTGAGCTTTATTCATCCCGAGCTGTAAAAAGAAAGAAAAAAAAAAACCAAGGGAGAAGGTCACATCAACCTTTTTTGAAGAGCTGGACCAAATGGGCACAAAAAAGGTTTTTAAACACAAGATGAATGCCGACCAAAAAGAAAAAAACCTTTGAAAAAAGAAACCAATTTAAAAGAAGCCCCTCAAGAAAAAAAGAAAAAGGAGGGTTTCCATTAAAACCCAGTTAACCCCCGTGAAAAAAAAGAAAAAAAAATCCGTGGGGGGGGGGAAAGGACCCCCTGCTTTTTGGGGCCCCTCATCAAAAAGGGGGAAACAAAACCGAGGCCACGAGTCTTGTTTCTTTATGTTTCCGGCCGGAATCGGCCGAATGAAAAAAAAAGAAAAACCTCCAAGGCGAAAGGGGAAGGGGAGTTCCCTTGAAGATGATGAGATTCAAAAAAGAGGAAATAAACACCCGCCAAACGGTCCCTGGATCTCATGAAAGGAGTTTCCCAGAGTAAAAAAGAAAATTTTTTTTATTTTTCAAAACCGGACAATCAACACTAAAGCGTTTTCGAAAAAAAACAATGCCACGTTTGAAAGGGGTGCCACGCAGACGACGGTGGGGCCTTCTCGGTTACGTAAGAAGGGGGGGGAGGACCCCCCCTGAAGAAAAAAAGGAGCAGGTTTTTCAGAGGAAAAAAACTCGAAACGAATAACGGGGCAGGAATAACTCCCCCCAAGAACGGAACGGATTCCCCGTCCAAAAAAAAAAAAAGAATTGGTACGGGGAGAGGCCGGCCCCCGGTATCGGAAGAGGCGCGAAAAACGACACAAAAAAACAAACCCCAAATTAAATGGCATAAAAAGGCCCCATCGTCGTCAAAGAAGGAAAAAGGAACAACAACAGGGGGGGGGGAGGGGGCACCACCCGTGGAAAAAGAAAGGAGTATTTCAAACCGAGGGTTCGGGAAAAGAAGAAAAGAAAAAAGAAAGGGCAAGGTGCTGGTAGTTCAAAACCGGGGGACATCAAAAAAAAAAGGGAGGAAACCTGATCAAGCTCTCCCGGCCAACTCCCTAAAAAAAAAACGTTCCCCGACAT
>Ga0179593_1618662_pt1 | contig 14312 bp, 23 predicted proteins | sample CZODoug2_1_08_16_FD_185931 | JGI IMG/M metagenome (GOLD analysis project Ga0179593, IMG submission 185931) | Vadose zone soil fungal communities from Angelo Coast Range Reserve, California, USA - CZODoug2_1_08_16fungal (PacBio error correction) | ecosystem: Environmental > Terrestrial > Soil >...
CAACGCTTTAGGAAGGGGAAGGGGAAAAATAATAAAGGGGCGGTGTAAAAGAGGTCAAAAAGGAGGAGAAAACTCTGAGTAAGAACGTCTACCTCATCGACATCTATTGCGCAAGCAAGGTGCTGGAACGCCGAATCGAAAACTAAGGGAATCCAAGGTTTCACGAAAAAAATCCCTCTGTCTCTGGGGAAGTTAAAACAGGGGGTTGGAGAAGGAAAACACGGAATTTTTTCGTGAATCCCACGCAAACGTCAATGAAAAAAAAGATCGAAAAGGAAAAATAAGTCAATCTCTACCAAGAAGGGGGGGGAACACAGCAAGGGAAAGGGAGGGAATTGCGGCGCTGACGCAGGGACATCACATTTCAGAAAGGCGGCTTAACGCGCAAAAGTTAAGGGAAAAAAAATCGAAACAGGAGGCACCATTTAGGTGCGGGGAGGGGGGTGAAAAAATTTCTTTTTCGAGCGGTGTGATACTCGGGCGGGGGGTCGAAGTAAAGAAGATGTATGTCGGAACGGCAAGGCAGGCTCTTTAGCAGGGTCGGGGGGAAGGGTACCAAGGAGCTCGATCAGCGCAGGATGCCGGGGTGGGGTCCGGGGGAAAGGAAAGTCAACAGAAAGAGGATCCGCCTTCTTCAAGCATACGTCCCGAGCAAAATCTGGACGCCGAAAAGGGAGAGTGGGGAAGAAAAGAGAAAAATTCGCTTGCAAAACGAGTGCCCCCAGATGCCTGTAAATAGGAGCGAGGTCCCAGAACGCATCCTAAGGGGCGAAGAAGGGGGAAGGAAGCTTACCAGCCCCCGGACAGGGCCAACTAACGAAAAGAAGGACCGGTCAAAAAATACCTTTAATCATAATGATTGGGGGGGGGACGTGAAAACTTCTCTCGGCAGCCAGTGTCCGTAGGAATATAGGAAAAAATCATTCCAATGGGGTCTTGGGGAAGGGTGGGGGAAAAATTTTTCATTGTCATCCCTAGGTCCTACAGCACGGAGAAAAAGAAGGATCCGAAAAAAACCTCTTTCCACGCTTAGGTGGTCATCTAATCTTCAGACCTTCTCGAAGAAAGCGAATCAGGGGTGTAGCAATTTATCGAGGAGATAGTGCTTTCAGTGGGGAAAAAGACGTATTTATCTTCGGCTCCCAGTGAAGAAAGGACTAAGAGTCGGGGGTTTTTTCCAACGGCAACGGCCGTGGAAAAATCGGGAATGCTAGCTTTTCGCCAGCCCAACAACCGCCGGATTACTGAGAGAAAGGGGCGGGCCTTGAATGTGTTCGGGGAAAAAAGAGGACGTGCCTTCGGGGAATCATAGTCGCGGTCGAAGGACAGCGTGCCGGGAAAGCGAAAAAAAAAAACGACGTTACTGAAATGGATCTGTCGAGGGGGTGAGAAGCAGCGAACGTCCCAAGCATTATGCGGTTGGCAAACGAGGTAAAGGAAATCAGAGAATGGAGCTATGGCGGACGTCAATCGAGGTAGAAAAAATAGGGGCGCTCCGGCTCCCGTTGCCAGGAAGGTGTTCAAAAGGAGAGGAGACTCGATCGAATCTCCTCATGTCAGCCAGACTTCGGGTGAAGTCCACCAATGCCAGGGAGTTCGATAATTTGGGGGGGGGGGGGGGAACTTCAAAGGGTCTTAACAGTTGAACGCTAGCGGCAAACGGAAAATCACAGGCGGGGGCTAAGGAGAAATGCGATCGACTTCATTAGTCGGCGGGGGTTGGGGAAGGCGAATTCTTTCTTCCACTAAATCATCGGAAAGGAGGATCGGCGAGCAAAAAGTGCAAGGGAGGAGCCAATTACCCATTTACTATTTTCCCCGGGAAAGGGAGGTTGAAAAAGTGAAAAGGAGGGGGGTGAGCGAAAAAAAAGTTCCACAATTTCTACGCAATGTGGGAAACAGTTCATAAAAGAGGGGGGTCAAAAGGAAAAGGTAAACAACCATTTGTTAACCGGAAACGCCTTCCGCTGGAAAATTGCCTGCGATCTCATCTAGAACCCAAAAATTGTGGTAACTGGAGGAGGGTCCGAGGAAGAAAAAAACAACAAAGGGAAGCGAGAGATTGAATCAAAGGACAGGGGAAAAATGAGGGGAGAGGATATCGCAGCGGGTTCACCGGAGGAAGGGGAAGAAGAGGACGTTTCAGGTGCAACCGGTTGGGTGGGAAAACCCTATTAACTCCGCTCGTAGAAATTGGGGGGGCACTCAGGGGCTCAAAAGGAGCCACTTGCGACACTCAAGGATCAAAGGATATTGCTGCGAATAGGGCGTGAAAGGAAGGAAGCCAGGGGAAAGAAGGGGGGGGAGAAGAAGAATTTCAGGAGGGCGATAAAAGAAAGCGACAGAAAACTCGCCTGCCCCGACCCGCTCATTATGAGGAAGGAGAGAAAAAGTTATTTGGTTTCCTTTTACAGAAACAGAAAGAAGTACTACTGCTTTTCAAAACCCGCGGGGGCAAGGAAACAAAAAAAACCCGGAAGCGGACACGACAGCTCGCCGTTCTGGTGGGACTGAACAAAAAAGTGGCTGCACACAAGGCTGAGCGTCGAGCGTCGCGAATCGAGAGGAAGTTAGGCGACCGGAGCTCCCATTATATCCAGGACGCAGACAAAAGGAGACGAGGTGGGGATTCGCAGAAGCTGATTTGACCTCGGAAGAGGACCGAGAAAAGTTTTGAGTCGCTTAGGGGGAGACGAGGAAGAACAATGAGGTACCGACGATTGTTTTAGAGCGGATGTCAAGTCGCTTCGAAAGAAAGGGGGAAAAGAGAGAATATGATTCTACGTAGGGGAAACGGGAGTCCTGGGCCTCCTACCAAAGAAGGACAAAGAAAGGCCGGGGGGAAAATAGAAAAAAGGAGGGGGTTTCGCGCTGGCGAAGAGCCGAGCATGAAAATTATTCTAAAAAAAAAGAAAACCCGAAAGGGACGTGGAATGGCGAACCGTACTGGAACTCGAAGTGGAAAAGGGGGGGAAGCAGGAAGCGAAAGAAATAGGGGGAGAAGCGTTTCCTACAGCCTGAAAAAGAGAGCACTTTACACGACTAGTTATCTGCGGAAGCAATGGGGAAAAAAAAAATTCGCAAAAGAAACAGCAAGGTTTAGCGAGCCCTGTAATAATGAAGAAGGAGAAGGGGCCCCGCCAAATTGTGGAAAAGCTATCGAGGAATAAAGGGCCCGTATTACAGTTCGTAATTGATCTCAGGAAACTGAAGTTGATCAACTCTCCGTGTGTCCCCCGCGCCAATAAGGGGCAAGGGTCATTTTTGGGAACGGCATGGGAATGAAATATGAAGTTGTAACTAGATTGCAGGGGGACTCTTTTGAGTTTCACAGAAGTTCTGGGGGAAAGGAGCAATGTTTTTACTCAGGAAATTTCCATAGAAGCTGGGATCGGCGTGGAAAGGGAAGAAAAATATAGGGGGATGACCCACGTACAGCCGTTCTGCTGAATTGTGGAAGGAAGGGGGGGGAAAGTCTTTAATTCGGGAAAGCGTATCGAGATCCTTCTATGCTGTATGGTTAAGAAGCCAAAGGGAGAAGGGGCCCAAAGTGGGACTCTCCCGAAGAAGACTTTCAGGAAAAAAAATGAGCTTTCTCTTCTACATCCTCGAGTCTGAACACCGGGGAGGGAAAGTTCTGGGGGGGAAAAAAAATGGAAATCATAATTGGGTGCATCCTCGTTTCGATAACTGATAAGACTCCTCGCGTGCGCTAGCATCTTGAAGGGAAAAGGTTTTGAGAATGCGAACTTCGCGCCCCCGGACCGTGACATTGCACAGGGGGCGCGAAAAGGGTCGGAGGAAATGGAACGGATCATTGCGCGCGGCTCTCGTCTTGAAGGAAAGGACGTTTAATATAAAAAGGGAGAAGCATATGTCCACAACCTTTTAACTTTCACGAATCCAGCAAGAGGGGGGGGAACCCTGGCGTCTCGGTTCATCCTGGGGGTTAAAATTAAAAGGGATTGCGCAAGAAAAGGGGGGACGAGAGGGGGGCGACGCGGTGAGCAAAGGAAAAAATTTTCAACCGCTGGTACCAAAACAGAAGAAGGGTGAGGGGAACGGGACTCAGGGATCTCTGTCTCAACAACAAGGGGAGGATTGAAGGGCGCGAAAAGGCCCTGTTCCAGGAGAATTCTCTGTGGCGGGGGGACATCAACGGTTCAAGGGAAAGGAGTGCACAAGAAAGTCGGAAGGTCATCGAAAAGCAGCGAGGGCTCAGAAATTTGGTGCTGGAAAGGCCCGAAGAAGAAGAACTCGAATAAAAAAGCCGGAAAATCCCGCTTCCAGGTAACTTGAAACGGGGGGTGAGCGAGTAAGACCAGGCGAGTTCTGATCGTGCTCAGGAAGGCGGGATGCATAAAAAATACAAAAGGAAAGCGGGACAACAGCCTTTAAAAAGAAATGGAAAAAAACCGGTTCGTCGGGGGACTGCTTCTCCTAACCTGAGAAAAAAAAGTTCGTCCTGAGCAAGCAAAGTCCGAGTACGGGGAAGAACAAGTCGCGTCTCACTATTGGGAAAGGGGGGCGCTGCTTGCCAGGGGGTGGTCCCAGAAATTTCTGGGGTAAGACTGGGGGGAAAGCTTCGGATGGGGGAGGGAAAAAAGATTCATAGGTTTCGGCTTCAAGATATCAATGAGGTCTGAGTGAATAAGTCCGGACCCTGGCTGGGCGAGAAAAGGAAGTCAGAAGGGTCCGTTGTCAGTACCTTCAAAAGAACGTCACTCGTAACCGCCAGTCCCCGTGCAACTGCAAGAAAGAACGGGGGGGAGGAAACTTTTGGTAAATACAGAGGAGGGGGGGGAAAAAACGCGGAAACTTTTCCTGTCCGACTCTTCTGTCCACAAAGCCTCCCAAGCAATTGTGGAAGAACGATTGTTGCCAGCTTACCGACACCAAATCAAAAAGATGTCCGGGGGGCCGCCTCAGGCTAAAACAAAAAGAAACGGTAAGGGCTGGGGGGGGGCTACAAACAGAGATAAAAGGAGATCCGGACATTAGATCCGAGAGGAGTGCAGAGGCACTTTGAGGGGTCGTAATCTATCAGAGGGGGAAGATGGTGGGCAAGCAACGGAAGGGGGGAATAGCCTTCCCATGAAGAAAAGAAAAGGAAAAAAAAGAGAGTGATTGGGACTTCGGGGGTCCCTGTCGCTATTATCAGATAACGAGAGGGGGGTGCGACGCGAGATTCTGTGCATAAAAGGAACGCTTCTCAAGAAACTGAAAAGGGGGAGGATTCCGGAAAGTGAAAGCGTACTCCAGTCCTTTTCGGATAAGGGTGGTAGAAAGGTCGGACGGGGGAATAGCGAATTCTCGGAGAGGGAACCATCCGGAAAAAATGCTTGGAGGAAGATTTCCAACGGAACCGGTAAATTCCAGGGTCAGGGGGGAAAGCCAGAAGCACCGTATGGAATGTCGCGGCTGTGCCGACCCGGGAGAGAGGGGGATGAATGGATAAAAAAAAAAAAAAGGATGTAAGGGGGGGAGTGCTGTCGTGTTATTCTCGACGCGAAAGAATGAAGTGGCGCAAAACGTGAATAAGGATCACGGCGCCGAAGTTCAGAAAGGGAGGCGGATAATCGGGGAGGGGGGCTAGAAAAGGGGGTAAGTTCGCACCTAAGAATTTTCCAACTCGGCGTCGAGAAGGGGGAGAGCTCATCTGCTTGTAAATGTGTAGAGATGTTCTAAGGGGACGGGGGAAATCGGCCGGGAGGGGCAGGGTGTTGGTCCCCCGCGGGGGGTTGGCCCGAAACAGAAGTAGGGGGAGAACTGCAAAAAGGGGTAAAAAAACACAGGAAAGAAGCGATGTCATCTGCGCAGCGGAGGAGGGTCGGACGGGGGTGTGTCGGGAGGGAAGTGGATCTGCCTTCCAAGCGGTAAAATTATTATCTCAAAGCCTAGGGGGGGGAAAACCGGCGCGAAAAAATCAAAACATTGAAGGGTCTTGTGGCGGATTTGGGAAGAACCGCGGTTGCCCACAATTGAGACCAGTGCAAATCCGGGTTAAGTCGCAAACACCTAAAAAGTTTTGGCAAAAATGGAAAATGATTCGGGGGGTGGGGGACACCGCAGGTCGAATATCAGCTAGAAAAAAACAATTGACCGAGTTTGATTTGCCTTCCTGACGGAAGAGAAAACAACAACGGAGGAGGGAACAAAAGAAACGCCAGGTAAAAACATTTTTGGGGATCGAGAGGAGTTTGAAACCTTCACCGGAGACCGGTCCAGACGGCAGCAGGTTCAGGTGAAAAAAATGGGGGGGTGTGGTGGAAACCCTGTCACTTGTACGCGCTGATACGGCGCGGGGGTTCAAACGTGCCATTTCTACCTCAGAGGAGGGGATAATGGCGGAGAAAAAAGAAAGGTTCCGGGGAAGGAAGAGTTGCTCTAAATAATTTCCGGATTTCATAATAAAGAGAAAAAATCGACTCGAAACCTGCCACCAACCGAATTGGGACTTTCTCAGGAAAAGGGTCTTGGGGGGGGGATGGTTCCGGGAAGACCAGAACGGGGAAAAAACCCTCGTGGAAAGCACCGGAGACTCCAAGGGGCCAACGGGCAAAGATAGATCCAAAGCGAAAAAGCTCAGCGTCGCGTAAAGGGCCTCAGTATTTTACATGCCATGCAAGGGGGGGAACCGGGAAACATAATCCAGGAGAGGAGAATCAGAGGGGGAAATCCGCCCGATCGTGGGGGGTCGGAGAATAAGCGACCTCAGGCTCAAACAGGAGAAAAAAAAGGAATTTTTGGGAAGAGGAAACTACGAATCCTCCAGTTCCTTGGGAACGTCCGAGGGGGGTTAGCGGATTACGAGAAAAGGGGAAAAGAGGGAACTGGATCGACCGCGAAGATGATTCAATACGGGAGCTTGCTGAACATACCAAAGGGTCACGCTCCTTTAAGAATTTAGAGAAGCAGACGGGGGGGTTTCGAAGGGGAGGTCGGAAAAAAGGGGGAGGACCGAAAAGTCCCCCAGACCCCTACCTTTGCCTTGGACACTGAGCAACGTACGCGAGGGAGCAGAAAGGTCTAGAAAAAAATGAGGGGAGAACTCAGAGGCTGAGGAGGGGGGTCAGAGCTCTCTGTCGCCTAGAAGGGATCTAACTACTATTTATCTGCTGTTAGCAGAGGCGCGGGAAGGACTGGCACGCGTGAAAGACTGGAGAACGGGACGGAACGATGAAACGGGGGAAACAGTTTGGGGATCGGCCGACTAGCTTGCCCGCGGCAGCGAAGGGGGGAGGGATAGAAAGGGTACCGGAGATATTTATCACAGCAGGGGGGGGAGAAACCCCCGCCAAACAGGTACTGTCTGGGGTTGAGCCGCCGGCTAAAGGTAATCTCTTGCTAGCAGTGACGGGGGGGGAATCTATAAGGGCGCCTTACCTGGCAACGACATAGGCTTCGAAAGTTAGCCACGGAAATTTTTGGGAGAAGGGGAAAGAAATGGGCACGCGCGGTGACTCGAATGGAGTATATCTGGATGAAAGTAAACAGGCGGCGTCACATGCTCTTGACTTATGGAATGGGGGAAGAAAGTCGTGAAGGCGGGGGCAGGTCACAAAGAAATGATAAGGATTCGCTCGTCCTCGTCACCACCTGATGCAAAAGGACGGGCATGGAATCACAAGAGATGGCAGCCCCCCCGTGAAAAAAAAAATCAGCAATCTTGGAAATTTACGGAGGAAAAGAAGGGGGGGCGACCCACCACGAGCTGAAGAATTCGTGACAATGCAGCAGAAAAAAGGGAAGAGGGTAAAAAGGGAGCGCGATTACATCCCGAGGGGCAACGAAACATTTCCCATGAGGGTGATGGGCCAGGGCAGGGAGCCGCCACCGAGACGTTTGCCAGTGAAGGGTGTCGAAACTTAATATTGGGACGTCGTTCTCGGCGGCAGCGTAAGGGAGGCGAAAAAAGGAAAAAGAGCAGGGGTCGTTAGCTATGAACCGGTAAAGGAACGAGAAAGCCAGAGTACTTGTCCAAAACGCCCTGGCGCAAGGAGGGGTCATCCGTATGTAGTTCTGGGAGGCGCCAGATGCGTGGGCAGGTGACGTCTAAATTGCGCGCCAAGGGGGGGGGAAGAGTAACGTTTGCCGCTGGTACCAATCCAAAGAAGAGGAAACAGGAAGATTAACTGCGTGGTTTTGGGTTTTGGGGGGTTTTTGATCAAACAAGGAGGAGGAGGAAGTCCAACGCTTAACGGCTGACCAGGAAAGGTCAGAGGTGGCGGTGACACAGCCAACGGAGGGCGTTGCGAGGGAACTCGACGGAAGTCCGCAGGAAACGGTGGCGTACGCCAAAGGGGAGAGTGACCGAAACCGAAACAGGGGGGTTTCCGTAAAAGACCGCTTGTCTCGGCCAGTAAGAAGGGGGGCAAGCGGCCGACACCGGTTTCCTGTATCGAACGCAACGGCAGGACAGATCCTCGACGAAGCGAAAATGATGACAAGAATAGACATTGGGACGCGGTTGAAACCAGCAAGGGGGGAAAAAAAGGACGGTTGGCGGGGAGAGGAGGCGAAAAAAAAGGAACAGAAAGGTTCTTCCTTCGCGACAAAAGGAGGGTATTGTAAAAAAGACGCAAAAAAGGCTGCAGGTGGAAAGAAAATCTTTTTCCTAGGAAGGTGGGGGGAGGAAAAAAGCTGAGGGTGGCAGAAGTAACTACAATATTGGGAGGTAGAGAAGAGGACGCAATATAGGAGGGGGAGGAAATTCCCAGAAGAAAGAGGGGTAAACGGCAAATCATCAGATCTCTGAGGAAGTGTGACGACTAGGAAGGGAGGTATTCTTCCACAGGGAAAAGAATCCAAAAGGTAAACGCGAACGGGGGGGAGGGACGTGGGGTAAGCCAGAGGGACAATTCGCTGAAAATCGCTGCACCAAGACCGTCGAGGGGAAACACACCATCCAATTTTTCGAAACCAGTCAGGAAAATGGACCGCGCAAGGGAACAGCAATCTGAAGGGAAAAAGTCTATCCCTGAAAAACCTGAGAATAAAAAAAAAAAAAAAAGGCCGTAAGTGGGGAGAAGAGTCGAAACACCCCTTATCGGGTGATAAAAAGAAGTCCGGCCAGTTCGAGAGAAGTGCGAAAGAAGGGGGCAATGTATCGGCGTGCCCTAGGAGGAAGGCGAAAAAAATTTTTCGGGCCCACAAGAGGACGAATCAACACAGTCGAGTCAATAGGCAGTAAGGGGGTGGGGGGGGGAGCTACTTCGTCCCTTCTGCTAAATTAAAGAGAAGGTCGTTTTAGATAAAGTGGGAGAAAAAGGGTGTAAGGGGGGGGGAAAGCTCGGCACAAACGGAGAGGGTAATACGCTCCCAGTTTCACCCAACGAGATCCTTTTCAAGAAAAAGGTCCAAAAAAAAGGTCTGGTAATGGAAAAATAAAATCTTTAATGAAGTCACAGGTCGATAAGAAGAGAAAACGTCGTCTTCTTCAGATTTCCAAGCGGCCGTGACGGGGGGCGGAGGATTCCTGCCCAGGAGTTTAATCATATTCTCGGGACGTCTTACCTGAAAAGGAAGGGAGAAGAGGAAGCAGAAAACACCTCTTAGAAAGGAGGGGTTGTAGGAGAAGACTGGAAGGCGGGTTGGCCCGGAGGGTGAAATCACGAGAAGATCCGCAATAGTGACGGACTTTCAAGAATAGGGAAATTCGATAAGGATATAAAGGGGGGGTGGCCCCGGGATTTTCAACTCGGGACTGCGCGAATAGGGAGAAACTCATAAAAGGTGGGGAAAAGCGGTCTTGGAGAGCGGTCGGATTGCAGGGGAAAGGAAGGGGGGCTAACGGACGTGGTGGGGGGGGGGGGGTGAGCGCCCGGGGTTTTCCTTAACAGGTGGGAACGAAAAGGATTGTAAAAACGGTAAAAAGCGTCATCGAAGCGCGACTTCATCATTCGGGGAGGGAAGGGAAAAATCGGGTGTTGGAGGGTCGATGGATCTTGCTTCTGCCTGAAATCGGAGGGGGAGCAAGGAAGGCGACTGCACGTAAAAGATGCTGGCTCCCGCATACATTGAAGAAGGAATCAAAAAGAATCTGTGAGCGTCAAAAAACCAGCGAGGGACAATGTCTCGCCGAGAAGATAGGTCGCCAAAATTTGTAAACAAGGGGTTTCACCTTAAACGCCGAAGCTGTCCCCTTAGGAGGAACCAAAGATAGCTGGGAGACATCAACCCAAGGGGTTTCTCCCAGGCTTGGTGATGGAGAAGAAATCTATGATGGGGAAGGATGGGGGAGGAGAAATAAATAAAAAAAGGGGAACAGGGGGGGGTTGAGGATAGTTATCTCGCATGGCGTTTACATCAAGAATGCAGCGGACAGCGTGGCATTTGAACGGGGGGGACAAGGGGTTTGCGAATGGGAAAACTGAATTTAACTTGTCGCGTGGAGTAGAGGGGTGGGGAAGTTTCGCATCCACCAAGATTGGAACACTCGACAAAAGAAAGATCAATTGGGGGGGAAGGATCGGGTGGGAAAAAGAGCAAGAGGGGGGAGAAAAACTCGATCCTAATTAAAAAATATTTCATTTCATAAGAAAAGAGGACAATAGAAGGAAAAACAAGGAAAAAATCCTCCCTCGAGGGAGGGAGCGCATAGGAACATGCAGGAGTTTCCGTTTGCCCAGCCCCTGAAAAGCAGTGTAGCACAAAAACAGGGGGGCCGAGGAAAACAACACCCGGCAGCGAACGTAAAGAACGCAGCGACCAGTCCATACAAGACCTGTCGGGAAATTAGGCTCGTAGCAATGTCGAGTACAGTCGGGGTTAACAATTCAGGCAAGGAGGAGGATCACAGGATATCCAGGCGTAATAACTCGATCTTAAAACAGGGGAGAACGATCGTGCGAAAAAAGGAGGGCGAGCAGAGTTCCTCGACCGAACGGCGCAACAGGTTTACGGGGTAATACAAATCGAGCTCCATTTCATTATAAGGGGGGGTGGTTTACCGACGAGTTGGAGAACGGGACGGTCTGCGGGGGGGGGGAGGAATCACGAGAACTAAGCTTCCCGAGGCAAAAATCTGGGAGGGGCCGGCATCAAGGCAGGAAAGGGTTAAATCTTTTGAAGAAGCAGCAGTAAAAAAAGGAGGAGAAAGAGAAGAGAAAATTAAAAAAAGTTCTCAGCAAAGGAACAGGTGGAAAGGACCACTCGCGAAAACAGGACTGGGAGGGGGAGAAATCAGTCTCCCGGGGGAGGGGCTATCTTTTCCTCACTTCAAAAACTCGCGTCACATATGGGACGATAAGACGGGAAAGAAAAAGGGGAAAAGGAGTCGCGAACAATCACATCTGGAAAGCTGTAGAGGAGAATTAGACGGATGAAAAGGATCAACGGGAAAGCCAATTTTTGGAGGGGCCGCTCTATCTGGCGCACGATCAATGATGGAAGTGTCATAAATTCTCTCCTTAAAGACATTGTTGTCCGCAAAAAAGGGGGTCCCGCCAAACCGCTCCAATTAATGGAACCAGGTATGCAGGACTAAAGAATTGATTGAGCAGGAAAAAAAAAGAGAGCGACTCAGAGGAAAGTCTAGTGATGGAAGTCAGGGGGGGGTACTCATCTAATTGGAAATCGGGGAAAGAACGTATGAAGGGGGGGGGGGGGCCCAGAAGGTCTTCTTACAATATTGGGGTCAGGGACGTGTTCGGAAAGTCGTTAAGGCCGGACTCGTGGAAAAAAGCCGAGAATCCTGCAGCTCAGTCTTATGTTCTGAGAAGAACCCGGGGGACGGACCTATGTCAGGAAGGAAGTTAAATCTCAACTGAAATGACCAGGGGGGGGACACGCGTAAAAAATCTTTTCTGGAAACTTCGACATAAAGCAGAGGGGGGAAAAGAAATGGGAGGTGACACATCAATCGACGAGTGGGGTTGCCTCAAAAAAGCTAGCCCGGAAAGAGTCTTGCGTCAGCATGACGAAAGGCCTGAAGGGTGAATTGGTAAAACGGACGGACTTCTACTGAACACTACCTTTTTGGGGACCAGGGGGGGGATTTGGGCGAAAGGGGAGGGTAGGGTCATTGTCAGGGCTGCTCGCTCACGACTGTACGTAGGGAAGAATAAAGAAAAAGAGGCCAGGGTCGAAGAAACCACAACCGTGGAAGTACTCAAAGAAGGGGGTTGGGGGGTCGTAACCGCCCGGAGTATTGATTTGGCACAACGGAAAAGAAAATGTGGAAAAACAAGATATTTAGGGACTAGGAAAAGTCGGGAAAAGCACTCGGGAAAAAGGAAAGGTGGCCTGCTGGGAAAAAACATGAATTAGTGAAGGAACAGTCCTGGGTCTTACGACTGGGTCTCTCTAAAGGGGGGGAGGAAAATAAGAGGAAGAACTCTTTAAGGACTGGGAAAAAAAACTAATTCTCGGGGGAGGGGGGAAGAGGCACAAAAAAAAGTTCCTTCTCACCTGAGTTCGCCGTTCGAAGGAAAAACATCTATTTCTCAAAAGGTTGCATGGAAAGCCAAAGCGTGAAAACCCGAAGACCACCAGGGCGGGAAGGAAAACCGCTTGCACTAATTTAATTTAAACTTTTTTGCCCGCACAGGGCCAAGAGGGGGACAAGCGACCGCAGTGCAAAGACTAAAGCGCCGGGGGGGAGGGGGAAAAATTAAAAAGGGAAGAACCTAAATGGAATCGTTAAACCACATGGGGAAGGGAGCCGGTTGGGCGGAGCGCCCAGCGAAAAGGGGGGGGGGGAGTCCAAGGGAGAGCGGCAAAGACGTAGTGTCAAACACCTGCCAAAGAGGAAAACATTTAGATTAGTCCCCAGAAAGTTCTTGTTTCATATCGGTGAGGTCGTCGGAGGGTAAAAGAAAAGAGGAAAGAAAACGGAAAAGGGATTTCTGAAAAGATTAGCGTCCAGCCCAGGTCAAAACAGGGACATCCGTTCTTGGCTCTACAATCGGAAAGAGGGGGGGAGAATTACCTTCAAAGAGACGAAAGAAAAAGCCTTCAGTCGTCTCACCAATACGTCCAAGCGAAGATTTAACGGTGGGTGAATCCACGATATAGACATTCCAAAAACTCTCGTGCACCAGATTCGGGAATCGCTTGGGCCGGGGTCCACCCCAGCTAAAAAGGGTCAAGCAAAGGAGGAGTTGCAGCAGGATCTCCCCCTTAAAATAGAAGAGAGGACTAGGAGCCGCGATACAAACGCCAGGAAAAAAGACCGGAAAGACATATGGAGAGACACATCATTTATCAACGGGAAGGCTCCTGCCAGTTCCGACTTTCAAAAGAGTCAAGAAGCGGAAAAGGGGAATCGGGAGGCCTCTAAGATTGAAAAATGTGCAGGTGGGGCAAAGCCTGATGCCGTTCTCAATGCTCTCCTCCACGGACCAAGGGGGGAAAAGGGGAGGGCCTTACGGGATTAAAAAAAGCGTGTAGATCAAGTGGAATAGCGACGCAGAGCTGTGAAAACAGAAAGAGAAGAGGATGGTATCTTCCTGCTCAAATTCGAGAACCGTCCGGGCGTGCACACTGCACCGGGGAGATAAGGGGAAATGCTAGAATGGGTCTCCAGCCCGAGTAAAAACTTCCTCCTCGAGTTTCCTCACCAAAGGAATGGAAAAAGGACTGGTCACACCATAGGTCAAAGTAGGGAATCAGGGAGAGGGGGTCGATGGGCAAAATCCGATTAAGACTAATCACACCCTTCTTGATGAAAGTGGAGGTTGGGGGGGGGGGGCAAAGGAGATTGAAAATCACATTATTCTTTTCGCAGGAGGAAGATCAGCTCGCCGAATCCGAAAGGACGTGGAAGGATTTCTATGACGGGTGTAATATGGGCGCCCGGGGTTCACACTTGACTTTCAAACTAAGCAGGGGAACTCGAGAATCTGGGATCAGTTCATTAAGACAGCCAGGATTTGCTGGGGGGAGAGGCAGATGTGGCCATGTTTTCTCGGCGTGGGGTTGGGGAGAGCCAAAGAGGGGTTTGGCCTTAACGGTAAGACCTGCAATCACAGCGCGGGGGGGAAGAATCGCTGCAGCGGCGGAAGGATAGACTGTTTGTCGGTCGATCTCTTTCTTTCGGAGGGAGAAGTGAGAAAGGGCTGCAAAAGAACCGAACCAGGAGCGGACAAGCATATCCATGGAAGGATGGGAAGGGTGTTTAGCATATATATCACAAAAAAAAAAAGAGTAACCCCCCAATGTCTACTCCGATAATCCACAAATTATCACGAAGTTACCATAAAAAAAAAGTTTTAACACGTATATAATAGAACACGGTCACACATAAGGGCCCGCGGGAAGGGGGAAAAAGAGTAAGAGCTGTATCAGCAACAATGTTGAAGGGAGGGGAA
>Ga0179593_1440036_pt1 | contig 14311 bp, 18 predicted proteins | sample CZODoug2_1_08_16_FD_185931 | JGI IMG/M metagenome (GOLD analysis project Ga0179593, IMG submission 185931) | Vadose zone soil fungal communities from Angelo Coast Range Reserve, California, USA - CZODoug2_1_08_16fungal (PacBio error correction) | ecosystem: Environmental > Terrestrial > Soil >...
CAGTGTGGGAAATCTACCAAGGTATGTCACCAATACGGGGTCAGGAAATGTAGGGGAAAAAGGTTTTGGAGAGTTCCAGAAACGAGCAAATCAAATCCTCCAGATCAGGCAGTTTACATCACAAGAAAGGGAGGAGCGGGAAGGGGTGACTATCCTCAACACCACGACCTGAAAAAGAGATCACCGGGAGGTCAAGCGCGAAGTAACAAAACCACTCAGGGAATACGCGGAAATCAAAAAGGGACTCTCTAATGAGACAAAAGAAGGGGAAGAAAGTAAGTGGGAGTACGATGGCACGGTTTTTTGTGGGCGGAACCAAGCATAATGACCAGCGATAAAAAACCAGCACTACTCGGGGATAGGGTAAGGGGTTAAGGATCGGCCCACGCCGGGATGTGTACCAGGGGACCGTAAGGTGGTTGGTTGGTTAAGAAGGGGCAATCAGGGAGGAAAACAAAAAGAATGGTGGTAAAAATAATGTCAAGAACGTTGTGACAATAACACCTAAGGATAAGGTGACGCCGGGCAAGAAGAATGTTCCCCAAACTAAAGAGGGGAAGACCGACCTCGGGACAGGGAGGGCTCCAGGCTAAAAATCCTAGGGAGGGGTGAACGACGAGGCTCGAATACCTCTAGCGGGGGCGGCGTTTAAAGGGGACTACATATCCCCTTAGTGGGGGGGGGTAAAGGTTCTTGTCGGCATAAGGAGCCATGAATGGGAGTGAGAAACCGTAGTTCGTGGCGGAAAAAAAAAAGTTAAGTCAGGAAGCAAACCAAACAATACAAAAAACCAGAACAGTTGATGAGTCAGATCTTGGACGGGTCCCATGTACAGGCCAACGTTAAAAAAGTTGCGATCGACCTAAAAGGGGCTTGGGTTGGCGAGGGGGACGCCAAGTGGCAGCGGAAAAGTGCCTGGCAAAAGCCTCCGAAAGGGGGAACAATAACAGCAGGAGTTGTCTATGGGGCGGTGACTTCGAGAAAACGGTACGTGTCATCAGGGCTAAAAACGCTTAAGCGGCGTTGCCTCGTCAGTGGGTAGGGGCAGGAGGAAAAAAAAAATGCTTCTTGGGAAGACCAGGGGAGGGGATGGGGGGAAAGAGAACAAACCATTCAGGGGGGAAAACAACCCTTTTGCAAGAGTTGCTGGACATTAACTTGAAAAAAACGGGGGGAGACGGCCGCAGTGCAGAAAAGGAGTTGGACAGGTCAGGAGTGAGAAAAAGAGGGGCCGGCAAAAAACTCGGCTATTCACCGGGTTAAAACAAATCAAAAACCTAAGGAAGTTGCCTTGAAAAAAAAAAATACAAAGCAGGCTCCGTCATAACCGCAAACCAACACGAAGGGGGGAAAGGTTGAAAAAAAAACCTCGGGTACGCCAATTTTAACGCTACGGTTGAAAACTAGATACCATATGTTGAAAATGGAAGAAACTGGGAAAAAGTTTGGAAAAGCTGGAGGGGAAGGGGGTCGGACACCTGCTGGATAACCAAAGAAAAAGGCTCACCAAACATTCAAAACAAGCCAGGTGAGCATTTCAGAGAAGAAAGGGGAAAACTGGCAACAAGGGGAATCAAGTGACTTGAAAATAAAGGAAAAGGGGTTGGAAACCGGTCAAATGCCTAAAAAGCAAGTTCCTGAAGGAATCCCTAAGGAAGGGTAAAAGCAAAAAAAATCCAGCACTATTTCAGAAGAAAACGGGCCATTTGCAACGTCAATCAGGTGTTCAGGGGGGTGAGTTGCTGTCTAGCAGCACAGGCACTTTCGGCCCCCTTGAAGATGCACAAGGAAATATGGATAAGAGGGGGACGCTGGGGGGTCATATAAGCGAAAGGCAGCAATGGAACAACATTGAGAAACAAAAGGTTTTCTGAACCGCTAAACGAACGAAAAAACCAACTCCAAAAATTAAAAAAAAACGCGGAGGGGTCAGGAGGGGGAATAGACAAAAAAGGTTTGGGTTTCGAACGCCAGGACAGGGCGAGAATCAAGGGCGTAGCGGGACCAAAAAAAAAAAGGCTGGCAAACCTGTGGTAACGAGCAAAAAAAAGGACTGTTATGGTGAGAAAGGAGCACCCATTAGAAAGAGAACGGCCCGGATAACCGCTTATGGGGCCGAAGCCAATGCATGTGAAGGAAATAAAGCCTTCAAAAAAGAAAAAACGAGCTGGCCAGGTGCATTGCGCGTCTAGCATCCGAAAGGCGAGAAATGCAAAAACTTGATGAAAGTGCAGGACCTGCCCGGGATGGTCAATAAAGTCACAAACGGGAATTCCTTTTTGAACCCACCCTGTGAAAAAGGCAGAGCGAACCGCTGCGGGAAATTGAAAGCCAAAAAGGAGGGGGGGGAGGTGTGTGGGGGGGGGCCTTTTATAAATAGGGGAACGAAAAGGGAACCCGCGCTTGTGCAAAATTGGGTCACCTAGTCTACAGGGACACAACACGGGGAGGAGATTACCGGTTTTAAAGCGGAAGGTGGTGGGGGCGGGGCCATTTAATGGCACGTGTTGGGCACGGGGAGGAATGGACTTGGCCAAACTCAAAAACAGGGAACACTCCTCTGTTATGGTTACCGAACCAAAAGGGGAAGACCGAGAAGAAAACCGCTTGGTATAACGATCCAAATACGGAGTGCGATTGCGAAACACTTGCTGGAGGAAAGGAAAGTGCGGGAAAAGGTGTTCGCAAAATCACGGAAAAAGGGGGGGGGGTAAACTGACTCCGAACGCCAAGGAGGAAAGGGAAAAAAGTCAAACCGAGCTTGGAAGCGCCCGCAGAGAAAAGACAACAAGCGAAAAGAAAAAAGAGAGGGGGGGCGTTTTTTTGGTTGGGGGTTGACCGCGAAAACCGGAGTGGATTGTGGGGGAATTACAGAAAAAAGCTCAAGGCGGATGGAGAAGAACGGCTAAACCGGGAAACGAATTCACGAAGATAAAAAAACCGTGGCGACACGCCCAACGGCAAAGTTGGGGGGGAGGGAAGGAAAAAGGGCGGCCCCGTATCATGCAAGACTAAAGGAAGAAGCCAAAAAAAGCTGGGATCATGAACAGAGACAACGCAGCAAAGCAGACAATGCCTCTGTCCAAGGGAAAAGGAAAAAAAGGCAGCTCACAACAAACACCGCAAAGAAAACTCGGGGAGATCGTGGAAAGAAGACGGTCTAGGTGGGGAAGGGGATCAAGGAGATTAGGCTCTCTGGGTGAGTTTTCAGCAAAGGTATGCACGGGTATTAAAAGGGGGGGCTCGGAAATTTGGAAGGGTGCCAGGTCAAAAACGGCAACAACTTGGAAAGGAAGAAATAGGTGGGGGGGAAGGGGGGGGAAGTTTGTGACCACAAGTCATTGGGATGCCGCCTACACAGGGGGGGGGGCCCAAAAGTTCGTCTGAACCCGGACGTTGGAAGAAAAATACGGGCACGTGGCAAAAATCTAACCTTAACTTAGAGTGAACTGGGAGAGTCGGTAGGTGGTGTCTTGGGGGGGTGTCCAAGAACATCCAAAAGGGACAGGGGACCAAAGGTAAAAAGACTGAGTAAAAAGGGTAATTGCCATTGAATCACGCTAAAAAAAAACTGTTCCGGGGGGCCTTTGGGGAAAGCGGATACTCCGACTCTTGCAGGGACGCCCGAAGGGGGCACCGGACACATCGGTGACGCAGAGCGTTTTGGGGGGGAGGAAGTATAAGACTCCATATGAAATAAGGTACAAAGCCTAAGAAAACGGAGGGATTGGGGCAGGGGGGGGATTACGGCGGACGAAAAAAAAAAGTCACCCGATAAGTATCAGGACAAGGTCCGAATCACACTGTAGTATCGCGTCGACAACAAAAAAAAACTGTTTGTGAGAATCAGGGGGGGGAGTGCGACCAGTTTCAAACCCGTCCGCTTCAACGAAGAACTTGGGGCGGTGAGGTCAACCTAGGCCAAAAAAATAAAACAACCGATAAGCTTTTGGTGATCCGTCAGCTTGGAGAGCTAGAGGGAAGAAAAACATCAGAAAAAACAACAAACTACCGGGAAAACCAGAGGGAAGAGACCGAGAAACTTCCCTTCCCTTCAGGGCTCCTGCAGTATATACAAAAACACAGAAAATGGGAAAGCCGGGGGATCTTGAGAGTGATCATCAATTCAATTAATACCTAAGATGCATGGAAAGGGGGTCAAGAGGGTGAGGACAAACTCAAACAAAACAATTGAAGACTCGCTACAAAAAAGACTACGACTTTTTGTTAAGGGTAGATAGCCCACTTTACTGGGAGTTTAAAATGGGCTTTTGTTGAAAGAAAAGGAAAAGGGGGAAAAGAATGACGGCATCCAATTGGGGGGTTCAACAAAAAAAGGAACCACACGTTGCCAAAATAAAGCAGAAGATTAAAAAATTAAGAAGGCCAAGACAACTTAAAAGTCTTTACGGGGAAAAAAAAAAATCCACGAGGAGGGGACTGGACGGAAAAAAAGGGTGGGGAAATCGAAAAAGCTCAAGAACAAAACTAAGAGAAGGGCGGCTTGGGGTTTCTTACGGGAAAAAAAAGTGAGGACACGAGTGTGTAGCGGGGAAAGGACAAGAGCCACATTGCATGGAAGAGAGCCTCCTTCGCGCGTGGGCCGCTGGAAAAGAAAAAAATCCAGGGGTGGAAATTCCCCTCTTGTCTGGGAGAGGGTTAGGGGAGCGGGAAAACAATACTGAACCAACTTCCTGGTCAGAAAAGAGCTAAAAAAAACTGAAAGGAAGGCAGTGTTTGGAGAGGGCAAAAAAACATCATACTAGGTACAAGGGGATGACGTTCTACCCATCAAAAGAACAGAGGGGGGCGAATTTCCGGACGGTCAAAGAAAAGGCCGAGGACAAAAAAAATTATATCAGAAGGACAAAAAAAACGGAGCGCGTTCCGCCACGCGAAGTAGAGAAAAAAAGGAAAAAAAGCGAGGAGGAACAAGAAGGCACTGGATTACTCGAAAAAAGAAAAACTTCAGTGACCGGAAACCAGGGCGAGATTGTGGCACGCAAAACGAACAAAGGAACCAGGGGGGGAGCAGCAAAGTGAAAAGGCCCGATCCATAAACCGGAAGGGGGGAAAGGACTAGGCGGGCCGCCCCCGAAAACGGGGGGTGAATAAACAGACCCAGGGTCGTGGGCAAGTGGAGAAAAAGCATACATCATCCGTAAGAAACTCCCCCAACACGGGGCATAAATTGCACAGAAAAAAAACTCTGGTCCGCCATGTAAAAAACTGACGTTTCAGTAACTTAGATGGGAAAAGGTGGGCATGAGGGAAGGAACTGATGAATGGTTGCAAAGGGATCATTACCAATGGGGGGTTCGGGAACTCGAGATCTCCCACTCCAAGACCCAAAAAAAGAAACAAAAAACTGCTGGGGAACTTAACAAATGGGGAAAAAAGGGCGTTCAAGAATCCGTCAAAGTAGGGAGCAAAAAAGGGGGAAATAAGTTTTGCAAAAGCGTTCACAAGAAAAAAAAAAAAAAGGGGAAAAGTTAAGGGAAGGCAAGCCTAATCCAGACATCACATGACCCAGATGTAAATCGGAGCGATAACGCCAAGCAACGTCCAACCTTCTGGGGGGGTTAGGGGGTTGAGTGGAGCTTTGGCACATCCACGGCAACTTTTACGGGAAAAAAAGAATGAAGGCATTGCCCCGGGCCTGGGCCAGGGGGGGATAAAGCGGGGGGCTAGGTGTCAAGTTGGTGGAAAGGGACTCAAACATAAACACAGGGAGGAACAAAACAGCAGTTTCTTAAACCGAGAAATCAAATATCTACGGCATCAAAAAACAAAGAACAAAGAACAGCGCGGCCACCAAGGGGGGGAAACGACAAAGTGTTTTTTGACGCAGACAGGTTTGTCCAGGAGGCGGTGGCGTACGGGGTCAAGGCATCAAAGAAACTGGTAAAACTCGGTAAGTGGGGGGGGGGGGGACACCAGACACAAATTTACCGGTAAGTTCCACGACAAAAAAGCGGAAACCAACTATTGACCAGAGCACGAAAAAAAAGCTAGGTATAGGGCAGGATGCCTGGAAGGGGGAACTGGAACGCAACGGCATCTAAAAAAAGAAAAAAAGGAGCGGCCAAATTGCAATGTCACCTGACGACGAATTCGTCGGAAAATCTGATGGGGGACTTAAAACGGATTAGGAGCTGCCCTTCAAGGAACTTGAACCGTGAGGGATGCAAGAGAAATGTGGGTCTTGTGAGAAAAGAAAGGGGAGGGGCATAGCCAAAGGCAGATGCAAAAGGGGAAAACGTTTTAACAAACAAGGAGGGGGGTGGAGGTGGTTGGCGTGGAAAGCGCGGTTACCGACAGTGGAAAAACCAGCATCGGAGGTGTGCAATGAACAGCTGTCCAGAAACAGACACGGGTAAGGGTCCTCGAAACAACGGAAAAAAAAAAGGGTGTAAAAATGGCGGTGGATGTTTTCCAGCAAAACTTGCTGTGGGGAAACGGGGCTGAAGAGATTGAGGGGGGGGGTGAACAGGGGGGGGTTAAAGAAAGGAAACGACTACGGGGTGGATGTTACTTAAACAGGGCCCTCCCGGCCGCCCTCGGGGGGGTGAGAAAGAGAATAGTCAACCATAAAGTCGTTAAGAACACGGAAAGTGGAGTGAAGCATGTCGGGGGGTGCTCAATCGTCGGTCGCAAAAGTTTGGTTCCAGGGAGGTACTCGGAAAGGGGGGGGGGGGGAAAAAACTGAAAAGTAATTCCAGAGAGCGTTTCACGGAAGAATTGTCAGGAAGTACTGGCCGCGAGAATGCCTGTGGGAAAAAGGGGGAGGGGGGTTGTGTCGGGGGGCAAACCCGAAACTTCAGATGTGAGTAGAGTGAGGAAGGACGAATCGACCAAAACTAGCAGGCAGGGGGGAAACCTGAGAAACCCGGAACTGGGCCCAAAAAGGAGGAGTGCAAGGACTTGGCGACCGCCGGAAAACAAACGGCAAATTGAGTTGTAGTCAAAGGACGGGTCCAAGGCAATGGGGACGGAAGGAAAGAGGCAAAAGAAACAGGGGAAAATCAAGAAGATGAAAGCCAGCAGACCCGCAGAACGAGAAAAGAACGCAATTAACCCAAGTGCCATGGGCCTAGCAAAGCAAGACCGACGGGGAGGGGGGATGAGGACAGGTAAAGAACGATCCTAAGGGATCCGAGGTTGAGTAGAGCTCGGATGGACCGCTGGGAATTTTTTGCAGGGAAAAACAAAAAATCGACCGAGGGGTAAAGAGGGGGAATTGGGGAAAGTTTTTCTTGCGGCGCCGGCGTCAATTATAAACAGTTGAGCTATGGGGGGAAAGGGGGGGGCCTTATTGAACACGTCCTTGGGGAAAGGAAAAAAAAAAAAAAGGGGGGGAAAAGGGAACGGAGAAAACCCTGAAAAAATTCAATGGGAAAAGGGGCAAGGGGGAGATCAAAAGAAACGGGGGCGTAGCTGGAGGGGGGGAAGTATATTGGCGGCAGTTGTTGGCTTGTGGGGTGGGGGGGGGGACAAACAACGAAGCCAAGGTGGTCGCAGGAAAGGGAAAAAAAGGTAAATCGGGCTTTGGGGCGGGTATCAAACCGCTGCGCGTGGAAAAAAAAAAAAAAAAAAGGGCTTGAAAGCACGAGATCGAGAAAAGGGGGGCAAGGAAACGGGGCTAAAATAGGGGGGGCGCAGGACCACACGAAGGTGTCCGAAGTCCTCGTGTGTTTGTAATACGGGAGCGAGACAAATCACCTAAGGGGGAAAAAAAAGCCATGGAAGCAGTATTGGACTGGCAGTCCGTACAGGACACGTCACCGCAAAACAAGTTATTCAGGGGGGGGGGAAGGTCCTGGGGAAAAAGGCAAATTAGGGTCGAAAAAGAAACCTACAAATTCACAAAAAAAATAAGAGGGGGAAGGGAAGAGAGATTAACAAGTTTGGGATTCGACTTAGTTGACAATCGACGCGAATACTCAAAAAAGGAAGGTGCTGGAAAAAAGGGGTCGAAGAAACCAAAAAAAAGGTAGACTGGATCACAGCTGTTTAAAGCGCAGATGCGATCCTGGCTTAAAAAGAGCCAAAAACCTTCCCTCCCGAGGTCAAAAACAAGGGGGCGGAGTCCAAAGGAAAAGAACGTCTCAGATGAAAAAATCAGCCTGGAAAAGGACTCAGAGAGGGGGAATCAAAGCAGGGAAAAGAATACTAATAGGGAGGGGCATCGGGTATGGGGGGAAAGGGGCTGGAACCGCAGAATGAAAGGGCCAAAAATCAGCTCCAGTCAAAACTAAAGAAAACATTTAAAAGGGAGAAAAGGCCCAACGGTAGGATTTGAAAAAATTGTCCGGGAAAGTTTTAAAACTGGACAATGACCAAATTCTTCAGGCAACAGACTTTGGGTCAAATAAGGAAAAAAAACCCGGAAAGAAGGACGATATTACACAAAGAAAGGGGGGAACGAACAGGGACAAATAAAAGGGGGGGTACAGAGGGCAAGCCTTCTGGCTACCGAAAAATAAAACGTTGTCCAAACGATGCTACGACTGAAAAAAAAAAGACCGGATCAACCGCGAGGGGGGACTTTGGTACTGTACTAGGAAAACGGGGTCTGAAGAAGCGCAAGTGAAAACCATTGGGGAAAGGGGAATGAGGGACATCGTCGCGCCGAGGGGGGAAGGAAAAGAGTCAAATCGTGAGAACCCAAAGTGTTGGGCTGCGCAGATCCTGGGAGGGTATCAATGTAGAAACGGAAAAAACGGGCCTGGAGAGCTGAAACAACCAGAATGCGCCTTTGGTGAGGCGGTGGGACAGGCAAAACAAGTAGAATCCAAAAAGGCGGGGGGGACCAAAAAAAACGGGGGATACCACTACCGCCGCCGGGAGTTGCGAGGTCGTAACGGCCGCATTAACTTAAAAATGAAGGGGAAAGGCAAAAAAAAAGTCAGAGAAGGTAGAGGTCAGGCCCATTAGACAGAAGAGAGGAGAAACAAGCACGCGGGCTGGAGGGGACGTCAGAAAAAAAAAAAACGGGCGGGGTCCAAAGGGGGACAAAAGTACGCAAAACCAGACAATGCGGACGCAGCGGGGATACGCGCACCTCGGGAACGGACAGCGGGGGACAAGCGGGCAAGGAACTCGGAGGGAACTTGGTCGTCAAAATCACCCGAAGGAGGGGGGGCAGTGGGAAGCCCACGAGGTCCCGCAACAAAAGCGCCCAACAGCCAAACGGAAGTGTTGCACAAACCGATTGGGGACACAAAAATGGGTAAACTAAGGGGGAAAAAATAGAGAGACAACGCGGAGGGGTGGGGCGTCATTCGAAGGACCGTGAAATGGGGGGACAAGGCAGAAGGGGGCACACCACTGGCTTTCGTAAACCGGGGGATCACCAAGCCCCAAGAAAAACAAAAACTGCAAGCAAGGGGTTTGGGACTTAAATTTGCAGAGGCACGTTAGACTGGCCGTCAAGGGCGGGAAAAAGCAAATAGTGAACAGTGGCACCGGGATCACAAGACGGACAAAAAATGACCCTGGAAGCCAATATCCGGGAAGCAAGTCAAAGAAAAAGAATTGAAAAGAGAAAAGGAGCAAAAAAAAGAAAAAGGCCCAGGAAACGGGTTCTTTTGGATTGCGGGGCACCCGCAAGCCCCTTCAACGGGCCCTATTACGAGCAAGTGGCCCCCGGGCCGTGATGGGGTAGGGGGAACTTGTGGTCGGATACGAAAGCAGGTTTCTAGGGGGAAAAAAAAAGTGTGAAAGGCAATGGGGCTGGACCTCATTACCCCAGCTAAAAGGGAACTCTCCCCTCACGAAAAAAAATAATAAAAAATAAAGTTACAAAGAAAAACATCGACAAAGGGGGGTGTCTTAAAAACCATTTGAACGGCTTTGAAAGCGGCCGGGAAAAAAGGGGGATCGTGGCAAGAACAAACCTGCTGGCCGACCCACGGGGTGGAAACCTAGCAAAGTGCCTTAGTAGGTTCGGGGGAAGGACCACAGACCTTCAAAGGGGGATCCAAATGAAAAAAAACGGGGACAAAAAGGGGGAGAGTTAGGCAAAAAGTTCAGGGTGAGGGAAATAAGACAAAGAACTCCAAAAGAAAAAAAAAAACGGATCTGAGCATTTGAAAGAAAAAAAACAGAGCAGCAAGGGGAAGGGGGGGGAACAAAGGGGATGCTGAACAAAGGGGCACTTACAAACCTGTGGGCCGGGCCGGTGTGCCACTAGGTGCACGGGTAATGGAACTGGGTGGGGGGGGGGGGACCGCCGCGGGGGTAAAAGAAAAAAACGGAGAAGGAAACAAAGTGGAAGTTTGAAAAAGCGGGGGTTATGTTGGGGGGACGGGTAATAAGGGCGGGGGGGGGGAAATACATTGTGGTCAAGAGGGTTCAGTTTCCAGCCCGGAAAAGGAAGCAAAGACGGGACTCGGAGAAACCGGTTCAATGGGAGAAAGGGGTGGTGGAAGGAAAAAACTTTCGGACACGGGGTTTGGGGGGCGCGGGGTGGGTCTGAAAAGAAATTGATTGCTTGTCTCAGAAAACCACAAGACCTAACGGTATGGGAAGGGAAAACCAAAGCCGCCAAAAAAGCCCAAAGGGTGTGAGGAGGGGACCGAAAATCGGCAAGAATCGGGGAACGGCGCAGGAAGGGCTAAAAGTCTGGCGTCAAGGAGCATGACGTTGTCAACAAAGTCAGCGGGAGGGGGGTTGGATGTAGGTGAAAGACGAAAGGGTGGTTCGACAGTAATCAAAAACGACGAGGGTCGAGAGATTCATGGGGAACAGAAGAGCCGCGAAGGAAGAAAAAGCAGAGAGCAACGTTGTTTTTTGGGAAAAACCGGGGAGGGGATGAAGTAGGTGCAGAAAAGGGAATTAACTACATTGAGGGGGAACAACCATTACTTCTGGGGGAGTGGGGTATCGCTCCGTAGAGGATTCCCGAGTAGGGAACTTTGGACCGAAACTGAAAACAAAACGGCCATGTGAGGGTGTAGATCGCCAGGATGAAGGGGTCCATACAGCAAAAGAAAGAAAAGAAAAAAAAGAGGGGAACCAGGTGTTAGGGAGCACTTGAAAAGCTCCGAAAAAAAAAAAAAAAATCATCGAAAGATCAAAAGTCCAAATGAAAGGGGGGCTATCCTCAACAAGAAGAAACTCGGTTTCCTGTGAAGCGGGTAAAAGAAAAAAAAAGGAGTATGTTGTATCTAGCTCCGGGGGTCGATGAAGCGCAGGTTCAGAAGGGGAAGTAACATCAAGAAAATTTAAGAGGGAAAAGGGGGGGGGAAAGGTTAGGACGGTCCTTCGGCCCAAAGGAACTTGATGGCAGGGTGGACGGTTGGTGAACGTAGGAAGGTTGAAAAACAACAGTCTTTGTTCGCGAGGTGGGAAAAAGTTAGGATGGGGAAGAAAAAAAAAAAGGACGCAAATTTGGGTCAACTCCGCAGTGTGGTAAACCAGTAACGGCCGGAGTGGGGGAAATGATTTTAGAGGGAAAGGCGGTGCTTGTTGTGGAAGTGGGGGAAAAACCAAAAAAAAAAAAAAAGTGCAGGAGGGACCGCCACATGGGATCGAGAGTCGCGGGCAATGATAGAAGAAGCGTCCGGGGGTGCTTTTTAACAGCGGGTAAGCACGAATTTACAAAAAAAAAAAAAAATGAGCAGGGGAAGCGGTTGAAAAAAAGAGCCAGGGTTTTGGGTCTAGAAAAACCGGAACGCTCATAAAGTGACGAGGGGAAAAAAATCCCGAAAAAGCCGGAGTCGTGGGGAAAAGGGGGGACGAAGCCGTGAAACCAAAAGAAAAAAGGGTGTCGCATCGTTGATACAAGGGGACGAATGACAACCTGGTACATCAGTCAGAAAAACAACATTAGGATTGAGAGGTATTGAAGAGAAAGATACGTGAAAGGGCAAAAAAGTAACCTTCAAAAACGACGGCCGAATACTTACGTGAATGGTTCTTCCCTAGATCCAAAAAATCCTCCGGGGAGCTTGAGACAGATTGTGAGACATAACGTGGAGGCTCGAAACAAAACAAAAGAAAAGTGAGAATCACCAGGGTTTTCCAGCTTGAAGGAGGAGGGCAAGAAAGATCTCTCGATATCCCTAGGGAAAATGAACGGCAGGGCGTGAGCGGTGGCAACAAAGCACCGATTCGGAAAAAAAGACGTGGGGAGGGGGGACCCACGAAAAAAAACCGACCTCGCTTCTCAAAATCTACTTGTTGAAAGTAAGAAAAAAAAACACGGGCGAGTTGACTCAAAAGTGGAAGTCCCAGGGGGGTTTTGCAGACAGAAACGGTGTCGGAAAGAAAAAGTTGGGAAAGAAGGGGAAAAACCGGTAAAGAAGCACTTAAGAGAGAATGACTCCAACGTAATGTACACAAAAAGACGAAAATGTGAAGGTATTCCAGCCGGGCCGGGAGTACTACAAGCTGAATCGGTGGTCGAGGAAAGACTACAAACGGGAAGGGGGGCGGGGGAGGAAACCTTCTACTGGGGATCAACTGATTGGTGATTGGGAAAGGAGGGAGGCATAGCCATTATGAAAGGCCCCGGCTTAACGTGAAAGGAAAAACGGAAGGAGGGCCGTAAAGCCCAGGCAAGGAAAGGAACCCGCTGTATGCTCGAATATGGATTCTCAGTGAGAGGAAAACGGCAAAAAAGGGGGAGGAGAAAAACCCTTTAAAAAAGACTGGTTTTGGGTGGCGTCGGGGTCACTGAAAAAAAAAGTCCGGGCGATGGAAGTAGGGTGGTCCCGGGAATTATAAACAAGCAGCCATCACCTTAGAGTGGTGGCGGGGAACATGGAAAAAGGGAAAATACTGACAAGACGAAAAAAAAAAGGGGTTGCAAAAAAAAGACAGATTCAGAAAAACGTGTAACAAAACCTGTACGGGGGGCGGGAAAAGTAAAGACGGCAAGAAAGGAATCTTTTTAAAGGGCCGGGAACAGACCAGTTCGTACATTCCGGTAAAAAAGGTGATGAGATTTAAAAAAAAAAACAAAGAATGCTGGGAAAATCGACAGTGGGGGAAAGGGTGAGCCGTAGAGGCAAAGGAGAACACATCGGGCAGGCGAGGCGGACAACGGGAAAAAATATAAAGAATCCAACAAAAGGCCGGGCCAAACCAGGGTTAGAGTAAACGCTCAAACGTCAGAGGGGGTGGAAAAAAAAAAAAGCACACAACACTCTGGGAGAAAGGGTGGGGTCAAGACAAACCGTTGGTTCAGTCCATGTTAACCGACAGTTTGTGGTAAAAAAAAAAGGGTGGAAGGTCGAAGTAAAGTGAATTGGTGCAAAAAGGGAACCAGATGGGAAACCGTCGTATAACACCACGCAAAACATAAAACGCAGGGGGGGGAAGGAACCAAAAAGGGGGGGGGGACCGAGGAATTCACGCTTGGACACCAGGAGGGGGCGGAGCAAAAAGAATGGTTGAAAACTCTGCATCGAAAAAAAAAAGGTAGCAGCATTGAAGCTCCGGGAGGGCAAATGGACCGCCCATTAAAGATGGGAGGGAAGTGTCAGGAGCAGCGAACAAAAGGAAACTCACAGGACCCGGGTTGTGTGGGGGGAAGGGGGTGCGTAGCACCGCGCAACTGGAAGACTGCCGAGAGGACTTGGTGCCCGGGCCAGGTGAAAGAAATAGCGGGCGCCTGGGGGGGCCGAGATCAAGAATTGGCGATTTGGAAAAAAAAAATACGGTGAGGACAAAATTTTGCTGGGAAAGCGGAAAAAAAAAAAGGGAAGAGAAACACAAACCGCCCTGACGAACCGCAGGAAAAGGGGGAAACGGCAAAGTGTTGGTTCGAACGAAAGGACGCAGGGAGGTCGTCGGGTGACATCAAGGTAGACGGGGAAAAAACGGGAAGGGTCCCTCAAGGGAATTTGTGCCATAGGCCAAACAATGCACAACAAAAAATGGGCCAGACTGTACCAACAAGGATCACCGTTATCGCATAGGAACACTTCCTAAAGTTCTAAAAAGGAAGAGGGAGTGGGGAACACCGGGAAAGTGACTTGGCTTGTTTCTAGGGAAACGACGAAATGAAAGAACGAGAACCTGCAAACCAAGGTGGAGGGAGCAGAAGACGAATTCCTGAAATCTTAAAGGGAGGAGAAGTTCATAAGGCAAAAATTAGGCTTGAACAGTAAAAGAACGGTGACCCGTTTATGGCAAATGGGGGGGGGGAAAAGGGTAATTATGGGGGGAGTCCCAACTTGTGCGAACAAAACCCGAAAAAAAGAATAGGCAAAGAACTGTTCAAACGGGAGGGGGGGGGGTGATGTGTGTGATAAAAAAAAGGGGAAAGAGAAAGGGTGGTCGCTCGAAACTTGAAATTTAA
>Ga0179593_1584356_pt1 | contig 14311 bp, 16 predicted proteins | sample CZODoug2_1_08_16_FD_185931 | JGI IMG/M metagenome (GOLD analysis project Ga0179593, IMG submission 185931) | Vadose zone soil fungal communities from Angelo Coast Range Reserve, California, USA - CZODoug2_1_08_16fungal (PacBio error correction) | ecosystem: Environmental > Terrestrial > Soil >...
CGACCTAAAAAAACACCGGGGGGGAGGAAAAGGAGTATCGGTTCGACATTGAGGAGAATGACGTCCTCTGCTACCTCTTCGGGGGGGAAGAGAAAGGCGAGTCCAGATCAAACAACAACAAAGGGAGAATAAGATGGCCACCTGGTGTGAGAGGGGGGAAGGACAACGGGCCTTCTTCGTCCATCATAGGGGGGGCGTCCTCGATAAGGAAAGGGAAAAACAAAGCAAACCGGGGGAGAGGGAGTATAGTCGTGTTGTCAGAAAAGAGCCATCTCAAACAAAAAAGAAAGAACGGAAACCCTAAAGCCCTGGGATCAACGCTAGTCCAGAAAGGGGGCGCTCGTCGTTCCCAAGGAAAGGGGAACTGAAAAAAGACTAATCCTAAGCTCGTGAACCGAAGGGAATTGCAGTATACAAAAAAATATAAAGGAAAAAAAATCTAACTGAACGAACGGAGAAGGGTCATCCGCGGCGATACAAGAAGGGGTCGGAAGTGCGAGAACTAAAGTTCTCTTTTCCGAACGGAAAAGAGTCCGCGACGTATCTAGGGAAAAAGTATTCAAAAGGGGAGTGTGTCTCTGTATGTGGGGGAGAGAAGAAATTGGAGGGGGGTCCTCTCTTGGCAAGTTGGGGAGGGGGGGATTCCCTCACTTTTCACACACCTTGCGCCCAAGGATAGACACTTCAATTGTGGGAAGCAGCACTGCCCTTTAGGGAAAGGAGGGAAAAAGACTGGGAGGGTCGTTAAAAACGGGGGATCACTTTTCTTCAAGGAAGTCTCCAAGAAGGGCAAGCAGCCCTTACCCGCTTGAAACATCTCCGGAAAAGAAAAAGGAAGTGATTGATTGGGAAAGGGGATCACAAAAAATGTTTGTCCTGCAGGAAAGTGGTTGGCCGGATAGGGGTCCTGTTTGTGTATCGGGAAAAAACCGAATCGGATTTAAACTTCTTCAGAAGGGAGTTAGCATTTCTATCGAAAAAAAAAAAGAGTGGGAAAAGTTCAAAGGAAAGATCGCTTGTCAAAAAGCTCAAGTCAAACGAATAGGGGGTACAGAGACGCGAAAAAACAGACACCATCCTGCAGTCCAAATGGGGCCGTTATCTCTTCGATCAGGGAAGGGGGGAGCAAAGCGCCAAGAGGAGAAACCAGGAGGGTTTCCTTCAAAAGAAAAAAGGAGTAAAAGAAAGTTTCTATGGGATAGCCGGACAATCACCGGTGGGAGCGAATCGTCGAACTCTGAATCGGAAAGGAAGAGCCGTAGCTTTGGGACCAAAAGGGAAAATGCATCTCATCAAAAGAGGGAAGGGGAATCAAAAAGGGCTCTCTCTCAAAAAAAAAAAGGAGGATAAAGAGATTACAGTGTTCCTGCCTCATTTTGTGAAGAAGGGGAGTGAATGAGGACATCTGTGAGGGTGGAAAGCCAGATCCACAAATAAGACGAGAAAAAAAAAAAGGGGCCGGAAGGGGGAACCCTGTTATATGTCCCTAAAAGAAAGAGTTGTTCTATAATCCGTTTATGCAGGAGGGGGAAGGAACACCGCAGAGGACAGAAAAGATCGGGCGCTTTGTCCACAGAGAGAGACTGGAAAAAAGAAACCTTCATGATGGGGCGAAAAGGGAGCGTTTCGAGGAGCCTAGAAGGGCAACTGCAAACTTTCGTTCCGTCGGAAAGAGGGGGAGGCCCTAAGCGGACCGGCAAAAAAGGTAACGGTTGAGACGGCGCGATAGAAAAAGGAAAAGAGAGAAGGTAAAGAGAAGAGCCCTAAACCAGGGCAAAGCGACTTGTTGGTCGTTTTCGAGGACAAAAACCGTTTCTTAACGGAAAAAGGAAGCCTATTCGCCCAAAAAGGGGAAAGTTCGATCAGCTCCTTATGCAAAGGGGGGGGAAAAACCTTTAGGCAAGCCGATCCTTTGGACAGGAACCGAAGTTGTGTTCCGAAGGAAATCTATCAGAAAGTAGACTTCATCCGGGAAGTGCGCAGAAAAAGGGGTGGGGGATCGGTGGAGGTGAAAAGTTCGGTCATCGAACGCCACTGACGGAAAAGGACATTTCGGATAGTGAGGATGCCGGCTCGAACAATCCCAGTAGAAAGATTCATCGCAAGGAGAGCGAGTTCGCTTTGCGGGCAGAAAGTATTGCGACTCCTTCAAAGAGAAGGGGGGCTTGTTCGTATAAAGAGGCGGGCGGGATCGGGGAAGAAAAGAAATCTCATCAGGTTGGAAACCTTGCTTTTATCTGGCAGATGAAGGGGAGTACGCTTTTCGCAAGGAGGAGGGGAAGTGAAAGTGCAGGGGGATAAACGGGATGGTGAAAAATCTTGAATGTGCGTCTGGAGGGGAGAGAGCAAGTCGACACCGACTACGACTAAAAAAATGATCTGCGTTTGGGAAGAAGGACCGCCGAGCGCTGCTGGCCGACGAAGGGAGTTGGTAGTCCATGGCACAACGCGGAAAGCCGATTCGGAAAGACAGCCAAAGAAAGGGGGCTGTAGAGCTGCGGGGAGAGAAGGACTACGGAAAGGAACTAGGTCTCCGAGAAAGGCAGAGAATAGAGAGGGGACTGAACCTCACTTCTTGAGTCCGATACGAGTGGTCACCACTTTGCAAGAAGAGAGCAAGCCAAAAAAACGGAAAGAGGGGGAATGAGCGACCGGTAACCTTGTGGAAAATCTATTTGGTGGAGGAGGTAGAAATTTTTCGAGGATGGCAGAGGGAGAAAAAACCTCTGCGGGATCCTTGAGGGTAAAAAGTCTGTCGTCCGCTTCCCAAGGAAAAAACTCGAGGCAGAAAAGGGGGGGATGACGAAAGCGGAATAGACCACAGACAGGGGGGAGACTAACAAACGGGAAGGGAAAAAAAAGGAGAATAAAGAAAACTGACATCCCGCGCGGGAAAAAGTCTTCTTAGTAAAGGAAGGATCCCAAGGGAATCCATGCAACGAAGAAAAAAAAGACCCGAACGGGGATCACACTCTATCCGGGTTTTAATCCAAAGCGTACTAACCTGGGAAAGGGGAGGAGGTGAAACATGGGGATCGTACTCATCGACTCAGGAAAAAAAAACCCGCGTAGATTGCTCCGCAGGGAAATAACGTACCATCACCGGAGTCCTGGAGCAGCACACTGAAAAAAGGACAATGCGCGCTCAAATATAGGGAAAAAAAGAATGCAGCTTCTTTAGAGATGTTTCTAGGGGAGGGAGAAGAGAAGCTAATAAAATGGAACCGGGTACTCTCTCTTCACTCTTTGGGAAGGGAGGCCAGAAGGAAAACCAAAATCGAGGACTTCTAAAAAAGGGGCGGGAGAAAAGAATCCTGAGAGGGGAAGTCGAAAGGCGAGATTCTCTTTTTCGTCGAAAACTTCGTGTTATCACTGTGCCGCAAAAAAAAAAAAGCACTGCCTAACGATTAAAACTGGTGCAACGTATTAAGGGGGAGATTCTCGATCAGGGGGGGGGGGAAGTGTTGTTGCCGGAGAGAAAGGACATCGAACATCGATTTCACGGGGAGAGGCAGCGGTCGCACCGAAAGAGCGGGGGGAGTAGGGGAAGTGGCAATGCATATCAAGGCAAAAAGAAGGCGTGTTAACGACGGGTAAAGGGGAGAAAAAAGCCGCTACTGTCACGAAAGGTGAGGGGGGATAATCTAATAGTATCCGCGAGGAACTTCTCTCCACTAGAAAAAGGAAAAGGGGAATCGGGGTCTAGAAGGGGAAAGATGGAGGGGAAGGATACGTGTTTGCCTTAAAAGGATTCATCACCATTATTCTTCAAGGAGGTGGAGGGGAAATTGGGCCCCCGTAGGGGGGTGTCGCTTTCCCTAACAAAGGAGTCAAGCTCGTCTTATTGTGATGAAGGGGAAAAAGCCCGACGGGAAGACTCTGACGGATCAAAAAAAGGAAATCACACGGAAAGGACGTGAGGATGAGAAAGAGCAATTGGAGAGGGGGGATGATTAGCAGGAACTTGCGCAGCCAGAAAAAAAGAAGAATTCGTGACTCCAGCCACCGATTCAAAGAAAATCTCTCCAACTCCTGGTTGACTGGGGAGGGAAAGAGAAAAAGGTTGGGGCAGGAAATAAGAAAGGGGGAAAGTAAAAAGTCGACAGGATAGGAAAGGGAGGGGGGCTGCTTTGAGCATTCTTGCGACGACCGAGATCACGGAAAAGGTTGGTCCGGCTGATTTTGGGAGAGAGGGGGCGCGGATACCTCTTCGCTGAGAAAAAAGGGGGGAAGAGAGGAGGGTATGACGCCCAAGTGAGGACGTCAAAAAAGCCGTGTGCGCGGAGACCCTACGAAGCAAGGAATCATCGGTGAACTATCCAAAGAAGGGAGAAGGTTCGGGAGTGATCAGAGGGAAACACCGTTTCTTAAAAAGGAAAGATCGCCCCAAGCAACATTTCCGAGTCAGATCCGGAGGGGTCAATCTTGTCCGGGCTGAGTGCAATGGCTAAGAAGTTCCTACCATTTGTGCTAAAAAACGATAGGAAGAACGTCCTATCGTTATTCGAGAAAAAAAGGGTTTCGAAGTCCTCAGAGGGAGGGGAAACGTGCGTGCAAAGAAGAGAGCCAACTCTTGCTCGGAAAGGGAAGGTAAAGGGTATCCAGGGCGACAAAAGAATCCACCTTCGATTCAGACAGACCAAGGGGCTCGTCAGCGTGGGAAAGGGCGCCCATCGACGGGAGAGAAGTCCACTGGAAAATAAGGGGGGTATTGGTCTATACAGACAAGATACGACGGAGGTATAGAAATTCCTGCAGAAGGTGGTTTTATCGGCTTGTGAAAGGGATTACTCTTTTCTTTAACAGAGCTGACCTAACCTTTCTTTTGGGGGGAGGGGGGAGACCTTGATGGAATGTGCTGGCTTAGAGAAAGAGAAGTCGACACCGGGAAAAACTCTTCGACGGGGGAGAGGACGGGCAGCAAGTACCTTTATCTCTTCCGCGTGGGAGAAAGACTTCCCCCTTTTTTAAAGAAGAGAAAAAAGGTTTTCTATGACACGGGGGGACTCAGCGCCCCGGACTAGGGAAAAAGAGGAAAGACCTGAAGGCCCGTCTAGGTGAAGAAACGCTCGTCTCGAAATTTCTAACCGGATGAGGATTCCGCCACCCTCGAGGAAAAAGGCGCCTCTCGACCACAAAGGAAAAGAGAGAGTGTCGAAAAGGGGAACACCAATAGCGGTTTAGAACTTTCGAGAGTAAGGGAGCTTCCTGCTACCTCTTCGTGGAAAGGGAAGGGTAGACTTTCGTCTCCTCTAAAGGAAGAAGCACCGACTGAGGATTCGAAAGAGGGGAGAGAAACACCACCGGAAGGGGGGGAAATGGACTAACAAGGAAAAAAAAAGCGCCGCGAGAATTCCCTTGCGCAAGGAACCGTCGACTGTTTTCAGAGACGGTTCACTATGGGGAACGACAGAGAAGAAGAACGAAAGAGGACCAGAAGATCAACACGAAGGAGAAACCGAATTTTATTTGGGGAGTTTTCCCTGGGAAAGGAAAAACCAGTGCAAAAAGGACCGGACTGTGACAGGGAACGATCAAGGAAATTTCTCCTCTGAGGGGGAAGACCAATTTCGTCGGCATGAATCTTGAGAGCAATAACTTTCTCTGGGGAAGGAAGAGCGTACCCTTGCGATGGAGTGAAGAGAAGTTGATGAGGAGAGGGGGAAATTTTCGAAAGGGGGTCCAAATGAACTTCTCGCTGCACGATGCTGTCTAGGATGCCAAGACTTTTCACCGAAAAAAGATAGGGAAAATGAAACAGAAAATGGGAGAGGAGTCACTGAAAAAGGGATCCCAGGAGCGTCTATATTAACTTTAAAATGCACCACTTCGTGACATGTGCTTGGGAGGAAAGAAGCACGCAGAACTGAGCAATAGGGGGGGGGGGGGGGAGGAACTGGCACGAGGCGATTCTCGATCAGGTGCGCGCATTTACAACCGGGGGGGGGCACCGAACTCTAACACTACGGAAAAGGTGGTCGTGGAGAACAGCGGAGGCGGTCGGTGTAAAGTCAGTTTCAGAAAGAAGACGCAAACCTCTGCACGGCGGGAAGGTGACAGCCGGAATCTTTTATTTGGAGAGGGGGGGGAGTGCTACAATCCGACAAGAGGGGGGGGACAGTCTAAGAGTAAATAGCACCAGACTAGGCCTTTATCCTCGGCGAGCAAAAAAGGACATTGTATCAAGCGGGACACGATGGTATCGATCAGGTTGACTAAAGGGAAGTGCAGAAAACCGGATTCTGGAAAGGGATCTCGGAAATACATTCGTCGGAACGCAGGGAGGAGAAGGGTCCTTCCCTCTCGTCTATGGGGGGCGGGCGAGAAAAGTCAGGAACATAGACGGGGACACCAATGAAAAGGCCTATATAAAAGGAGGGAAGGGGGACTTGTGGCCCGGAAGAAGGGGTTTGAATCCGTCCGAGCGGGGAGTGATGAGATGACATCGGCGAAGGGGGGGAGAAGAAAAAAGACGCGGACTGCAACCAGGAATAAGACGCCGAAAAGGTTTATGGAAGAAAAAAAAAAAAAAAAAAAAAAAAAAAAAAAAAAAAAAAAAAAAAAAAAAAAACAAAAAAAAAAAAAAAAAAGAAAGAGCAACGGTGATGATGTCAGGGGAAAAGAGTCCAGCCAGGGATGGCACTTGGTCGAGGTTCGACCCACTGACTATGGGTCTGCTCGACGAGATCACTGAATGGGAACTGATAGGGGGTGGGGTCTAGCAAGGGAAGGAGAAGAGGAATCTGATATGGAAGGGAAGACGGGATGTAGGGGACAAGAGAAAAAGTTTCGTGACAGGAAAGTGTCCTCTTCGCGTAGAAGGAAAAGGAAAAAGAAGCAGTTAATCCGCTCGGTCGGGAAAAGAGCCCGATAACACCAGGGGAGATGGGAGCTTGTCGTGTGCTAAGGCAAAGTAGAACTGCGGACAACCGGTGGAATAAAAGCACCGGGGGAAGGACTCACGTCTGCTGTCAAGACGGGGGATGGTTGGGAGGACGGTGGCATTTCTCGGGAAGGAAGGGAAAGGGATCGAGGGTTGGAAAAAAGATCGCCGAGTGCGAGAAAAGGGGGAAGGTCTTCAGAAAACAAAAGTGCGCAGAAATCACCAGTTGACGGTGGGGGGAAGGTAATCGATCTTTTGCGCATGGGAGGGAATCCGAGACACGGGAGGATGAGGACCCGGTCCATTTCTTAGCAAGAGGGGGAACATCCCGAGAACCATCCACCTGCGGGCAATACAGGATGCATCGTCAATTGAGATCGGCGGCTTGCCGTTCGAAAGGGAGCCAACGTCAGCGGGGGCGGATCGCCGGAACGTGATCGGTCAAAGAGTCTCCGCCTTAAAAAAAGGTAGGGGGACATCCTTCTGTTGACTGGCAGATGAGTAGTCGCGTGCGGAAACCTCCCTGGCGCTCGGTTGAGAAAGGGAAAGGGGAGGGTTGTAGGGGAGGCTGGCGAAAAAAAAGTCAGACACCGACTAACGACGAACGAAAAAAACCTTCCGACTTGATCTGCTTTTGAGCAGGATATGCGGGGCGCTGCAGAGAAAGGGAGTCCAGCAAAACTCGATGAGGTTTTCAGATCAAATAGTCTTGTCGAAAAGGGGGGAGGGGGGTCTCGCTGCTAAAAAAGAAAGGCCATGATCCACCGAGGTCGCAAAAGGAAGCAAGAATATCTAGAACCTTGTCTAACCTGCTACTTCGGGGGAAAAAACTCGATTTTGTCACCAAGGGAAGGAAAGGGGAGGGAACTATGAATACAAAACACCAACGGAGAAGAGGATCAGGGAGAACTGCTAACCTCGGGGAGGAGAGTACATTTTCAGAGATGTAGGGGAAGGCTAGGGCGACCTCGTCGGGTCCTTGCGTCGCTTCAGAGGAAGAATAACAAAAAAGAGAAGGGGGCTCGTTACGTGAAGACAAAGGGGGCACTTGCGAACACAAAACCAGCGCCGGATAATGCTCCACAGCAAAGAACCGTCGACTGTTTCTTGGGAAGAGGAGGGGGACTCGGTGGGGTGGGGGGGCCCGCGCAGCGCCATCTCAGGGCTACAGACATCCCGGGGGATCACACTCCGAAAAATAATGGTCTCTATTTCAAAAACTTATGTAATAGGCCCATAAACCTCAGGAAAGGATGCCGAGGAGTATAAAGGGGAAGAACTGCCCCATTAGAATGAACGCGTCGATACTTACCATCCAAGGGGGGATGATCGTTTACTTCGACAAAAAGGAGAGGGGGCATCAAGGAGGGGACGGAGGAGATCAGGGGAAAGGAGGGGGGGGTCTCTGGAATGTGGAAGAGATACATCTATAAATTGGTAGAAAAGTCGTGATCGTGCTTCAATGGGTGAAAGAAAGGTTAAAGGAAGATCTAGGACGGATCAAATTTGATGAGGAAATTCCCTGGTTGAAAGAAAGACAGATATTATATTCTACGGAGGGGATAGGGGGTATCTGCCAAACTTCTGTGGAATCTAACTGACACGAAAAAAAGGAGGGAACACATCCTTATCTGATCGGGGGGGAAACAGGGATTCTTTTGTCTGGGAAGGTGTCCCGAGGTTTAAAAAGGGGTGCCGTGAAAGTGAGAACAAGTCAAAGAGGAAGGATCTTTCAGCACCGGAACGTATTTACCTTTTCTTCTTAGGGGAGAGAGATCCGCTCACTCCTCTTCCAAAAAGGAAAAGGGACTACGGTTGAGAGAGCACGCGACGAAGGTGAAGTGATGCAGCAGACGGGGAAAAAAAGGTCCTCAACCGACGAGGGGAGGGAGGTTGATCTCTGGTCGAGAAACCAGGTAATGTGGAGCAAATCTGAAGAGGGGGAAGAGACCTCTATGTGGTTCAGGAAGGACACAGAATTCTCGGACAAGGAGTCGGACATATCAAAGGAGCGACTCTTGAATCGGGGGGGTGTGAGGGGCGTCCCTCTCGTCTTATTTTTTTATCTTGGGGGGGGACAAGACAACGTCGCTACAGAAAGGAGAGAAAGGAAAATCAGTGAGGAATCAACAAAAAGCAAAAAGAAGGAGATCTCACAGGGGGAAGGATATAGAGAAGGGACCTGCCTCATTGGTGTGATCCGTCCGAAGGGGGGCTTTATGATCGACTCTGGACGGGCTTTGGAGAAAAGAAGAAAAAAAGGGAGAAAGACCCCCGAATGGCAGAGTTCGGAGAAAAGGGTAAGACGAGCCAATCGAAATTTGGGCTGAATGAGGCGTTGAAAGGGAAAGATTCATAGGAGAAAAAGAGATTCTCTCCACACTTACTCTGGTAGAATAAGGAGATGAAAGGCAATGTTGGAGAAGACCCCGACCTAGGGAAGAAAAAACTGGGGAGGGGTACGTAAGGACTTGCGGAAAGAAGGAACCTGTCTTCAACACGCCGTGGGGTTGCGCTTCTCTAGAGTGGCTCACCTCCCGACTAACAGGAAAGAAGAGGGGGATGTGGAAAGCAAAACCGGGAACGCGGGAAGTGTTCGAGGTAAAAGTAACTGCGGACAAATGAGCAGAGAAGAGAAACAGCACCGAATCCGTGCCCAGGGGGAAAAACAAAGAAGAAGGAAGGAAGGTTTCGGACTGGTGCAAGGGCCTTGGGGGACAGAAGTTGGGCCGAAACGAGTCTACTAGAACCGTGGGCAGGAGCAGAATAAAATGGGACGTTGGGTGGAAGCGAGACTTTGGGCGAGGGGGGAAGAGGGGAGACGCTACCTAAGAGGGGGGGGAAGGGAAAAGGATTGATTCAAAACGACCCTCCCTAAAAAAGCGAATTCAATACGATCGCAGAAGGGGTATCTGTGCGGTAGGAGGAGGGGGAAAAGCGAAAGTTTGGACTAGAGGAGAATCCGTGGGATTGTCGTAGAAAAAAAAAAAACAACAAAAAAAAAAAAAAAAGAAAAAAAAAAACGCCAGTTGAGGAAGAAACCGGCCTTCACATCCGTTTCAAAGGGGGGGGAGGTCATATTGGGGAGGGGGGCCTGTGGAAAGACTCTCGCCCAGGGCGGGTTTTACTCGCTGGGGGATCACCTTGAGGGGAGGGGTGGTCGAAAGTGCAAGTGAGGACGGGAGAGGAGTTTCTAGAAAAGACTCCTACCAAAAAAGGTATCTTATTTTGCGCAGGCGGTATCTCTTCTCTTCTTTCCTACTACTGCCCGGGTTAGTAAGGTCACAACTCTCACCCATTTGGGGGAGGGGAGGGATCCATCGTTTTCAAAGGAAGGACGCAGCGGCTGAGGACGCGTACGACGAAGAAAAAAAGGCCCGTATACTAAGAGAAAAGAAAAAGCTACTTCGGTAGGAAAGAAAAGGGGGTGGTCACCACTTTTCCCGGGGAGCCGTAATCTCTCTCAAAAAGGGGAGGGGAAGAGAAAATATTTTCGGAGAAGCACCCACCTAGAGGGTGGGAGAATCTTTTCGAAGTTAGTATAGTCGAGAAGAGAGGCGAAATCGGCGGGATCCTTTCCATTACGGTCGTGAAGAGAATCAGACTAAAGCGGAAGGAAGAAGAGAAAGATGTATGAAAGCACGGAGCCAGTTGAAGGGACTAACAACCGGGAAGGAGGAACATCATCTCCCTCTATACGGGAGGGGAGAAAAAGAACTCTAAGAAAGGGGGAGGGGGGGAGTTCATTAGGGGGTGAAAACAGCATCTCCATCTCAGCAAAACGAACATAAGACTCTAGTCACAAAACCCGCAAGGTTAGGGGCTTCGTTCCGGCCAAAGGAAAGGGAAAGGGCCGACTACCTAAGAAATGAGAGGTGAGAAAGGGAGTAGGGATACCCTCCAGAGGCTATACTACAATACCCAAGGAGTAGGAGCTCGTTTACTGCTGCGCTCAAGAAGGTCTCTGGAGGAGGAGAGCGGGGGATAACGAAGATCTGTATTTCCTGTGTGGGAGGGGACCTAGAAGCGAAGAAAAAGAACGCGGGTCCGAAATTCTTGAGGGGAAGGAAGAGTTTTCTTTCTATGAGAAAAAGGTCACACGAGGCGGGGACTCGAACCGGTTGATGAAGGTGCTCACTTGTGCAACGGGGAAGACATCCCGTATCTGAGTCGACTTAGAGGAGAGTTATCGTTTTCGTAGGGGGGAAAGGAGAAACTTTCAGCAAACAGAACAATCAGACCTGAACAACAAAAAAGAGATCTAACGGGGGAAGGGTGGCTATTCTAGATCAGAACGCAGTTACTACCCGGTGGTTCAGAAAAAAGCGAACAAGGAAATCACGGGAACGTTTTCAACTAGCAAGCCGAGCGGAGGGGGGGGGGATCGGGATTAAAGTCTGCGCAGACGCAAAAAGAGGAACTGCTTGTTTACGAAAAAAGAAGCGGGGTGATGCCATCAGAAGTCCAAGAAGGGTGACGTTTTGAAGAAGAGGAAAAACTTCGACTGGAGAAAAAAAAAAGGCCACATTGCCGGTGAGAGAGGGGAGAAGAGTCAGTTGTTGATCAAGAGAACAAATGGGAGCGGCCTGACGATCACAGGGGGGTAAGGAACAGAAAACTTCAAAAAAGAAGGGAGGGAGGGGGAGGGGAGGATATCACCGGAAGTCGTCGAAAGAGGGGGGCCGTCCCGCTCTTCTTATTGTGATCTGGGCGAGGAAACTTCCGACAGATGTCAGCAGAAAAGCAACCTCTTACGGAAAAGAAGGACACACGAAGGAAGAGATCGAGAAAGGAAAAGATTAGAGATCGAAGGGGTGGAAAAGAATTTGGTTGATCCGTCCGAGGGGGGGGAAGCTGACATCTGGAACTAGGAAGACGCCAGCAAATCCAAAAAGAAAAAAAGAGGACAAGTTCGACTAATCGGGGAAAAAAGAAATCCTAAATGGGAAAAAAGGGGGTTTTCAGGGGGGGGGAAAAAAAAACCGTCGCCATTATCGGAAAAGAGCATCGTTTTCGCAAAGACCGTTTGTAACCAGGAATGTGGCCTGCAGTCATTGACGTTGGAAGGAGAAATCTTCCTGAGAAATGTCAACCTGTCTGGGACGTCGGGGAGTATTTAGGTAAAAAAAAGAGAAAGAAGTCTTGTAATCCGGAAGACAAGGGAAGGGGGTGGGATTCATACAGAAAAAAAACCTCTGGTCCCGGTGCTAGCCCGAAAACACCTTTCCTCAGGGGGGGCGATGTCGTTTTCGAGGAAAAAGGGGAGATGAGGAACAAATGAAAAAAACCAAAAAAAAGACTTGCAGGGGAGATCAGCTAAGGGGGAGAGGGACCTTTTCCTTGCTTGCGTGCAGGAGGGCTACGTCCTGGAAGGGCACAACGACGAAAAGGGGCGCGAAGAAAAGAAAAGTCAAAGCAGAGATTTATTAAGAAGAAAACAGGGGGGGAACAAGGGTGAAAAAAGGGGGGTTTCAGGGAAGGGGGGGGCTAGGTGAACGGAAGAGGACTCTGTGCAGCAGAGAAGGCAGGGACAATGTCATTTCTTTCCTGCAAAAAGGAACGAACACAAAAGAAACCTTCGATGCAGAAGAAGGGGGAATGGGGATAATCACCGGCGCAAGGGAAGGCAAGTCAACGTCAGGAAGGGTCCGTGAAAAGGCAATCTCGCGTGCGGATCGGTCGGGGAGAATCTCCTGCCTTCACAGAGGAAAAGGCAGCCTGCGTGTGAAAAGGAAAAAAGGGGAACTTGGCCAAAAAATCGGGGAGTGTGAAACTCGTGTGGAAGGTCGGTTGGAAAATTGCTGGCTTAGCTGGCGTCTGTCTGGATCGCCCTGTCGACACCGGAAAGAGAAAAAAGAAACCTCTACTTTGAGGGGACCAGAGCCGCGGGACGAAAAAGGGTTCAGGACAAGGCAACAACGCGCAAAGGGGTCCGAGGGGAAAAGAAAAAGATCCCGCCGAGGTGCTTGTCGCAGAGAATTGGGGCGGACGACGAATTTCTAAGAAGATGTCGCCTATAAGAGAAAGGAGAGAGGTTCGACAAAGAGGGAAAAAGAGTTGTTCACCAACTGGGAGAAGAGACCTCTCTCAAAAAAAAAAGAGAAAGATAGATTCGGGGGTCGGCCGACCGGAGCGGTAACCGTGTGACCCAAATCGAGGTTTGCCAGAGAAGGGCTATGGTCCGAAACGAAAATCACTTACCGGAGAAATGAGGGGAACCGCGTCTCAAAGAGAAAAAGGGGCGCTTAGCAAGACTGATTTGCTAGGAAGGGGTAGAACACAACTGGTTTCTGAGGGGTGGAAAGGCGTAGTAACAGAAAAGAAGCGATAACGCAGATCACCTTCGACGGGGGAAGGGCGTCGAAGAGGGGTGTCTACCTGTGCGAACAGAAGCGCCAGCCTCATAAAGAAAGAGCCCAGCAAGTGAAAGGCAAAAACCGGGCAATGGAAAGAGGCTTGACCAAAAGTACTCCCCTGGCAAAGGAAATAAGACAGAAGCTGCGGTGGACTGCGAAGGAGTTATCGATAGAAGGGGGGGAAACAAAGGGGATCAAGGGGAATCCCAAAGGGAGGGACTGCGGGAGAGGACGTCTTTCTCGAAGGAGAGACGCCCGTATCTCCCTTGACGAGGAGAGGTAATTACGGAAGGGGGGGGGGGGAGTGGGTTGGATCTGTCGGGCCTAGAAAAAGGGAACGTTTACGAAAAAAAATCTCCCGAGTTGGAAGGTTCGAGTAATGCCCGCAAGGGAACCTGCGCCCAAAGGAGAAAGGAAAAAAACAACGGGGTTGGGAGAAACGTGCCCGGTAGAAGGACTTCGGCAAGGGTTTTTCGTCAAAAAAAAAAGAGGGACCCTGTGCGGCAAGAGGACCAAACACGAACTGCACGTCAGAAAGGAAACTTCAAAAATCAAAAATCGGAAGAGGCGGTGACTGTGGGGGGAAGGGGGGTCAGCGGGGGGTCCGAACTCTAACACGAACGCGGGGGAAAATCGAGGTGCACGGTGTTCTCAGCGTCGCACCGACCTGAGAGGAAGAAGACAATTTCTATCAAAAACAGGACGGGAGGGGAAAAATCGTTGAGGGGAAGCGCTGAAAAAAAAAGTAGACTTCCACGACAGTTTGGCATTTAGAAAGAAGGTATCGCGCTCAACGAGAGGGATAGTCCACCATCCTGCAGTAAAGGAAGAGGCTAGTCATACTCAAGGGGAAGAAGGGGAGCAGGAAGGAATGCCTGCTAAGGGAACCTTACAGGAAAAAAAGGGGGAAAAAGGACAAATTTCTATTGGGGCTCGGTCGAAACAAAATATCACCTTGTTGTCTAAAACGAAAACACGAGTAATCTGGGGCAGAGGGGGAGAAGAGGGGTGGAAACAGTCGCAGGGATATTTAAGAAAAAGCATCGGACTTGAAAAAGGAAAAAGGGGGAGA
>Ga0179593_1274545_pt1 | contig 14310 bp, 10 predicted proteins | sample CZODoug2_1_08_16_FD_185931 | JGI IMG/M metagenome (GOLD analysis project Ga0179593, IMG submission 185931) | Vadose zone soil fungal communities from Angelo Coast Range Reserve, California, USA - CZODoug2_1_08_16fungal (PacBio error correction) | ecosystem: Environmental > Terrestrial > Soil >...
GTGCAGGAGGAAAACCGCATAAAAGCGGAGGGGAAGTGCTTTTAGTCAAAGGGGACGAAGTTAAACTAAAATAGAGGGAGAGAAAGCACGTCCTCCGCGGGGGGCAAGAGGAGAGATGCGAAAATGAAATGATAAAAAGACGGAAAGGGATTACTACAGGGGGAACAAAGGCCGTCGTGGAAAAAGAGGGAAGGAGTCGGCTCGGGAGACATAAGTAAAAAGAAGAGAAGGGGAATTTATATTTACACATCCTGAAAAGAAGGCTGGTAAAGCATACCGCAGACCAAGGAAAAGGATGGCGAAAAGCGGTCTTGCAAACTTTCGAAGGATCTGGAGAATACGCGACCAAGAGAAGCAAATATAAGAAGGACGGAAGGAGAATAAAAACCAGTAAGGTCAAACGCCATGCTCTGAGGGGAAAGAATATGATCGAATAGAACCGAGCACACTACAAAAAGAGAGAATATCATCTAAAAAGGACCGGGGGAAGACGTGAAAAACCATTTGGGAGGAGACGATGAATATTGGGACGAAAGAGAGGGAGACACAGCAGGAAGGGGGTCCACGAACTGAGACATAAAGAATGAGAGGCAGGATCGCTAAAGTGAATGTCACGACTCGAGCTGTTTCTGCAGGGCGAAAGTCTCAGCTACTGAAAAAGGGTCAATAGCCTAAGGGTAGCATGATAACGTGGTTCAAGCCCTAAGAAGAAATCAACGCACAAAACTGCTTTTTAAAATCAAACACAACAACAAGTGAGAGAGGAAATAAAAAGATGTTGGTCAAGTGAGCTGTCGTAATGGACAAAATGGAGTGAGTGAAAGCGACAGAAAGGTAATAGATCTTCTTCCCCACAAATAACAATCGAGACTTACAGAAGGGCGAAGCCCGCTTCAGTACCGTATAAGAGAGGTTTATAGAGTGTCCGGAAATGAGCGAGGGAAGTGGGAGTCGATCACAAGGAATCCCCCAATTTGAGGGTGCACGAAGGAAAGGAAGAGGGGCGTGGCTTATATATCTAGAAAGGGGGACTAAAAGAATCAGGGGAGGAGAGGCAGTGAAGAGCGATTGAGCAGATCATTGAGAAGGGTAGGTATGACGAAAAGCCTGCAAGGAAAGGAGAGTGTTCGCTAGAAAATAGAGGTAGGCATGTAAAAGGTGAGAAAAAAGGTGCCGGAAAGGGGGAAGAGAAAGAAATTGATAAGGGTCTCGGGTCGATTCAGGGAACAACATTAAGCTGTCGATGTAAGTCGCCGGCAAGCGATTGACATTCTTTCAACACCGGTGTTATAAGATGTGAAAGAATACGAGAGGACATTGTTATAGAACCAGGAAAAGTTTGAAAAAAGTAGCATCAATGAGGTAGGGTAGCGGCAGGCCTAAAAAAGGGAGGGAGAGCATCTTGGGAAGTACAAGAAGGGGAGCGGAAAACGTCGCCAAGGAAAAGATATCAACAGGTGAAGGGCCCAACATGCCTCCCTCCAGGCAAGGAACTGGAGTCGGAGAGGAGCAGGGAGTTGGGGTCACTGTTCACTGATCTGAAGAGGAGGGCATAGGAGGAGGGGGGATCGAACATCGACAAGGTGGAGGGAGATGAGGGCAATGTATTGGGAAGGAGGAAGGACATGGAAGCGTAAGATGATGCATGGAGGTGTACGGACAAGAGCAGGCAAGGAAGGTACGAAGAACGAATAAGAACAAAAGTGGTGAAAAAGTAATCGGCAATCAAGGGGGGAGTAAATCTATAAACGCCCTCTTCTTCATTGGGGGCCGTAGAACACGGTGCAGAGCAACTGAAGGAGGCTAAGTTCATCTAACGTGTAAAGAGGAGCGAGTTGCAGGAAATTTAAACCAAAAGATTGCGAACGAGAGAGCCTAAGAAGAAAAAATGCGGTCGACATGCTTGCTCGGAAAGTTTTACGAAAAGGTCAAAAAACAGCGGTATTGGCTACCCCTCAGAAGATGGAAGGCATGTCAGTTTCTGCCAAAACAGATAACGGGAGAAAGCGGAAAAACGTATAAGTCGGAGAGATGGATAACAGTCGTAAGATTCGGGAAGATGACAAGATTGCAGCCTAGGGATGGGAGGAAAACGAGTCCCCCTGCACCGAGAGATTAAGCTCGGGAGAGCAAAAAGCCTAACAAGAGCCAGGTAGATGCGATTTTCGGTATTCGGCTCTTCAGACGGATCTTTACGGCTTATCAAATGAAAGAACAGAGGTGATGAGATTTTTACCACTGAATTGCGGTTGAAGAAGGGGCGAAACTAACGGGCGGATTTCGCAAGTCAGGAAAAGTAGCGCGAATTTAAAAAAGAAATGGTCACCCTACCCTGCGCTTCCCGAGGGGACATCATTTTAACTCTTTGACTAGTGATAATCGAAAGGAAAAGCGAGAGACAAAGGAAAATAGGGGGTCAGCTGGGGGGGAGGGGTAGGGGGAAAATCATGTGTGCGGAGGAAAATCCAACAAAGGAGTAGGCGAGGATCCTTTTTCCGTCCGAGAAAAGAGGCAGGAAGGGGTGTGAGGAAGATGCGATGTGCTTCTCGAAAATAGGCATGTAGATCGCGAATTTTTCTAAAAGGCAAGGTTCGGTGATGGGTGGTGTGACCTTTGAGGAAAGGGAAGGGGGCGTTTGTAGACCAGGGAAGAAAGATGGTCGGAGAAAAGGGATCACTCTAGGGACATATGCTCCAGATCGCGCCGAGTATAGGAATACCCAGAAAAAAGGGAAAACCAGGAAGCTCTGTGGAGATTGAAAAGGAGGAGGGGGACAAGGGGAGGAGAGGACCGGAGACGTGCTACAATAATCCGCTGCAGAGGAGAGGGAGGAAATCGTCCTCCTTTCGGAGGGGCATTCGAGAGTGATAATACCTGGAGAAGAAGACCTTAGGTGGGAGCAGCGTTTCCAGACATGGACAAAAGAGGGGAGTTGGACGTATCAGTATAAAAAAACAGAAAGGAAAGGGTCGAAAACAAATGAGGAGGCAATGGACGCAAGGGTTGATTGGGGGCATAAATCAAACAAAGTAGGGAATCACTGGGAGGGAAAGATCTGCTGGCTGTTAAAGCAACGAGATTGAGGCCATAACATCCTCCCCCAGAAGCCTTCTAGAGAAAAAACAAGGAGAGATGAAAGGAGATTAGGAATGATTGGGGGAGTGCGCATACCAAGGGTCGGGATAAACATATTGTCCGAGAAGGGAACTATGCCTGCGTGGAGGAATGAAGAAACCCTGCAGTGAAGTTGCCCTGTTCTTCGGATTCCAGCTAGTTTTAGCAACCTTATCTTCAAAAGACTGAGGGGGAAGAAAAGTATTAGGAGAGAAAATAAACGAAGGTCTCCCATGTGGAAATTCCAGCAATTTAGAGTTTAGCCAGACAGCAGCCGAAGAGACGAGCGATGCGTCATTACACCGCACAAAAGAATCACTGATCAGGAAGAGGGTTGACTAGAATAATAAGCGCACTCGGAATCTCCCGAAGGGGTCTAAGGGGTTGGTCAAACATGGTAAGGGTTGCAAAGCTTGCATAATACTGGGAGTTTTCGATAAGGGCAACAGGAAATGTCCCGTTCCTCACCGACCATCTTTCTTTGTGCTAAAATTTCAAAGAAGAAAGGGAAGGGGGAAAATTTTCAACCGAAGGAGAAGCCGACGAAGAAAGATGAGCTACGAGAGGTAAGATCAAAAAAAAGGAAAGAAAAATAGCAGATCATGAAAAATTGCCGGAGAGAGCTAAAGGAAATTTTTTGTGGGACGAGACCACACGGAAGAAAATCATACAGTCGAGAAAGACAGATGTTGGGTGTGAGATGGCATGGGGCCAATAGCGGACACAGAGTCCTGGTATACGAAAGGAGAAGGGGATAGTATTACCAGTTAGGCGGAAGTGAAGGAACAAAAAGAGGTGGGAAAAGGAGAACTCCAAACCCGTAAGCATAAACTTTCACCAGAGGACAGGAAGGTGAACTCGAGGTAGCATATCAGAAAGGAGTGACTAGCCCAGAGAAAAAGGAAAATAGATGCGATAGTCTCTGGAGGAGGATCAGAAAGAAACCTGGGAGGAGAGGGGTCCGCAAAAAAAAGACCTTCCATCAGTATAGGGTGCTGGAAATCTATTGCCGGGGTTCAGAACATGATACGTCCTGGGAGAGTAAGAAGCCTTAAAAGCATCTCTTAGGACTCCGGTTTTCAAATATCATGGCCGAGAAAGGGAACCCAGTCTTGCTAACGTACAATTCACAGGCAAGTGCCGAAGATTTCCCTTTGGGGGGGAGGGAGCGGAAAACAGACTCGGGGAGGTTGAAGGGGTGTTGACAATCGTAAAAACGTGAAAGAGCCAAAATGTTCGCAATTCGAGGGAGCAACACTGGGTTTTCAAGGTTCTATAAGGGAGATACTGGTTGAACGGAAGACCAGGCCAGGCCAAAGGGATCGAACAGATACTTGCCCACTAACCGGTAATATGAAAAAAGTAAGACGAAAAGATGCGACTCAGTTCAAAAAAAAACGGTCGGGCAATAAAGAAAGCGTTCACGTGCATGCTTCGAGACCTCCACTACTGAGAACACCTCTTCAGGAAGCAGACCGGGAAGGACTACCACCTGTCAAGCCAGGAAGAACTCATAGAAATTACAACAGCGTCGATGGCGAAACAGCTAAAGAAAGGTGATGGATCTTCCTCAATATCAGAGCGGTCATAACCCAGGACGCCAGAAAAGGAAGAAAGAACATAGCCGGAAGAAGAAGTACAAGGGCCAGGTGCTTCTTAAAAACTAAAGTGCGGGAGGGAAAAAAATCAAACTTGCGAGGGGGAGAGTCATATGAAACCGCGGGATGACATCCTAGAAACAATGAGCCCTGAAGAGGTGAAAAGAAACGGAAGGAAGCCATTACTACCAGAGGGATCGCCAGTAAAGAAGGTGAAGGGGGGTAAGGGAAAAACAAGATGGACAAAGGCAAGAATGTCGTCCGACACTACGCGTGTTGACAAGGCATCCAGCCGGCTAAATAAAGACCTGCCCGGTCCTTAAGGGAAAAAATAGGACCCGAGCAATATTTCGATAAAGAGTTGCTTCAACCTTATTCTTTCGAAAAAAGGAGGCTCGAATCGCGAATGAGAGGGAAAAAGCCCTAACAAGATAACGAGAGGGATTAAGGACGGGGGGGAAAAAAAATTACTCCTCTGAGGGAAAAGGCTCACTTCCTCTAATAACAATTTCGGGCGTAACAACATCCCTGCTACAAAGGGAGTGGTGACCTATGGGACAGGGGGGGGCAGGGGGAGAAGATGATCGAAACGTCCCCGGCCAGGGAAGACCAGCTTATTTGTTCCTTCTGATCAGAAAAGGCGGTGCGAGCCTCCTGGGGGGGAAGATCGTTAGGACGAGGGCGTAATACGCACGACAAGAAAATAGAGGGAGTGAATCCACAAGAATAGGGGCAGACTGCCTCTTGACCAATAAAGAAAACCAAAAGAACAAGGGAGAATATCAAAAACGGAGGAGAGGAAGAGAATTAAAAGAGCACGATGAGGAGGAAGGCGGGACACGAGATTGGGAAGGCAGGATTGTTGTATGTGAACAGAGGTACCTAGATTTTCCAGTGAGGAAGCGTAGAAGCACACAAAAAGCAGATCTCCGACAGCGGCCGGGTCGGAGTACCACTGCGGAGCACCAAGACCGGCTTCAGTACTAATGATCAGCGGGGAACTCGGCTGTCTCGCTGGGAAGAATGCGCCGGGTTGTGAGAGCTCGGGAAAAAAACCGCAAGGACGGGGGACAACAGGTCCACGCGGCGATCGGGTGCTGATAACTGGGGAGGGACGAAGCTCGGGACTACTAAGGAGAGGCATGGGGGCATATTGGGACGGAAGTTCTCACCAAAAGGAGCCTGCAGAAAGACTGAGTCTTTCCTGGATTGTGCGCGAGATGGGAGCAATCATACAGGGGAAAACAAGAAGGGCCGCAAAGGATCGAACAGGAAGGGCGACGGGCCGGGTCGGGCCACGAGGGAGACGGGGGTAATATAAACAATTGCCTGAAGTGGGGGAAAGGGGGTCAACAAATGTGCGTAGAGGAGCAGAATATGAACGACAGATGGGGGAATCTGACCCCGGAAGAAAGGGGAGCAACCTGCACAAAGAAATAATGTATTTGTCGAAAGAAAGGAAGCATTGGACCAAGCTGCGGGAGGGGGAAAGGATTTCGAAGGTCAAACAGGGGGGGTAAAGAGTAACTTCTCCATTGACGAAAGGGAGGCAACTCCAAAGGGTAGAACCGCAAGTCCGAAAACACGGTACTTCTTCGGATAGGCAGGAGAATAAGCGACGGTTAGGTGTATTTTCCATTATCTGTCTATAAATTAGTAATCAAAACTTTTTGGGCCGCAAGACGCCGAGCCTGCTCAGGAAGGTATTGATTTTTTCCGACAACATTAACCTATAAAGAAGTGCAGTGTCGTAAGGACCTGGCGAAGCAACCGGGGCCGAACGCCTTGAATTAGGTGCAAACAGTGAGAGCGATTACAGACCGGAGATCACAGTCGATCGGAATAATGGGGCCAGAGGGGAGCGAGAGGAACGGCCGCGGAACTAAACATCGACGGGGAAAAGAAACTCCTTCTGATTTTCGTAAATTGGAAAAAAACAGTGCGTCGATAGAGAAGACGATAGATCTGCGCAGAGAAAGGGAACTGGTTACCAGCAAAGGGAAAAAAAAAAAAAATACGATGTGGACACGCTTTAACCCTCAGGAAAGAGGAAAAGGGAGGTCAGGAAGGTGACAATATCCGAAGACACTTGTAAATAGGACATGGCTCGAAAAATAATCAGACGAAGAGAGGGAGAATTGGCAAAGCTCGTTCATGACCTGAAACCTGCACTGGAGGGGACAGGGGGAAAACCACTGATGATGGTCAGAGGGGCGGCCCCCTCAAAAGCGAAGGCTTTGCGAGCGCAAAACAAGAGCAAAAGGGGAAAATTGGTGCATGTCGGCGCGGGCATCGGAACACGTACGGAGGGAAGATGCAGTCGGAAGAGGGGGGGGGGCACGGAAGGCTGTCAGGAGCTGCACGTTTTATGAGGGTATCATTATGCTACACCGACAGGTGGAAAAAAGTCAAGAAACATCAAACAAGAAGTGGAGTCTTAAAGACAGTGGCCTCCGATAAAGCGATCCAAACGCGTATAGCCCACGAGTTGAAAGCCACCTTTAGCGTTTCCTCTATAGATAGCTGGAACTCAAACTTTAAGCGGGGACTGGTGGGGGGTAGGGGGCACACTTGCGGTCAGAAATCAATAAAACGTTCAAAATCAAGTTAACCTCAGAGGGCAGGGGAGCTGATTGTTCAGTCTGCTATGGCGGAAAAGGACATCGCATTTAGCTCATCGGACGTTGGGCAGGAAAAAACGGGCTCCCTTTAGAAAGGTCGAAGTAGGGAAACCGTTTAGGGGTCCGTCGCAAGGGGGGTAGAGGGTCGGGAGAGGTATCATAGAGAGTAGTTCCATGAAGGCGCCTCGGCGCAAAAAAATTGAAGAAGGGCACAGTGACTCATATTTTGGGAATGTTAAAAGAGAACAAAGTCGGAAAGGCTGGCCTCATCGCATGCGAAAGAGAGAGGAGACGTTTCGCGCTTGGAGAAAGGGATCGGCGGAAGCAGCGAGCTGATCGCGATAAAGACGAAGCATGTCGGCTCACTAGTTACGGGAAAAAGGACTGGAAAGGGTCAAACGTGGGGCCTTCAAGGGAGGAGATAGCTTCTCCTCGGTGCACGCACGATGCCCAACACGTTACCACCCGGCTTTGAAACCGATAGTAGGGAAAGATTTGACGAAACCAAATAAATGGGCATTTGCGCGCGAAAAGGAATGCTAAAAACCGGCCGCAGAAAGAAGAGCAGCGTAGGCTCGGCACCAATTGAGACGAGGTCTGCGTCTGTTCAAGACCTAAGCCTGACTGGCGTCAAAAATACATGACCTTAAAAAAAAAAAACGGGGTATGGGATGAAAGGGAAAGTAGGGAAGACGAGATTGGGAGACCAAATACGGGTCAGAGGGAGGGAACGCCACAGATCATCGAAGCACATTGGTACGAAAAAGCAATGCGTCTCTGCAGCCGGCTTAGCAATGGAACAGAAAAGACGCAAAGGGAGGGTCGGGGAATAAACGGAAATTCTAGTTTGGACAACTTACTGGTATCAAAACCAGAACAACTACCAGCCCATATAAATCCGTGGTGAAAGAATTGGGATCGTGAAGGGCACGGAGAAAAAACTCACACTTGAATGTCGAAAAGGACAATTTTGTCACTTTAATAGAGAAGCAGGGAATCCGGGAAGCAACGCGAGAACAAAAGAAAAATTCTTACCAAAAAAACCCGGACGTCGAAGTAGCAAGACGCACTGAGACTGACGAAGCGGGCGAAAACTCGATGGGAAGGAACATACTGGGTCTAAATTCAAAGCTAGAGGGAAACCTAAAAAATTCATAAATACGGCTGTGCGGAGTCGCATGGGCCGTAAAAGAAGAAGCTCTAAAAGTAGACCGTACCATACAGGAATGGCTACGTAAGAACGGTTAAAGAAGCCGGGGCCGAAAGGTTTCAAACTAAAAAGCCTCTGAAGGGAGAAAAAGGAGGATGACCGAACAGAGGAAGAAATGGAGAGCAGATCAATGGACCGGAATAGGTGAGGTTCCAAGAAGTCGCGAGGAAGGGAGCATGAATTTGATGAACGAAGCAAGTTGCGAAAAAACAGAAAGGTAAACAAATCACCATCGACGGGAAAGGTATTGCAGGACCATCAGGATATTACCTACCAACCAAGGAAAGCATGTTCAACTGTGGAACGTATGGAAAAATAGCTAGGAGGGGGGATAGCAGAAGGGGACGTGTTGAAGGAAAGAAGAATAAGGAAGGTGGGAAAGGGAATGCATGAGCTCCGTTATTCGGACCGTACTAAGGTACCGAAAAAAGGTGGCCACCAGTCATAACGATAAAATCGGGACCCCCAGCGAGCCACCGTAGATCGTCTGCAAGTCTTTTATGGAATCAAAAATCATTGCCAAAGAAACCAAGGTGCTGGAAGCTCCCATCCTGGGAAATCTAGGTGCTATCGCAAGAGAGAAGCGGGGAGTTCGAAAGGGAAAAAAGAATGCACTGAAAGTCCACAGTCTTAAACAAAGAGAAGACCTAGCTGACATACCAGCCAACGTAAACAGTTGTATCGAAGGAAACTGACCGAAACCGTCCCCCTATTTTCCTTGGGAGGGATAAAAAAATCTAAAAGAGAGGGAAGAGGCCGGGGGTGACGGAGCGGAAAAAACTAGCCAAAGTGCAAATTGTTGGATAGAAAGCTTAGAAAGAGTAGTGGAAAAGAAAAAAAAACTGGGTGGGTTGGAAAGGAATCGAAGATTAGGGACCTTAAGGTTTACCGCGGCCAGGCCGTCCACGTCTAGGAGCGCTAGGAAATTCCTAGAGAGGGAGAAAGATCGATTGCGCAAGGAGAGGAGCCTGAAAAACTAGCAGGGGGAAAAAAAGAAAAATCAGATAGTTCGCTGAGAGGGGAGTCCACAAGACAAGAACCCTCGGAAGTCTTACGAGACCGTCCGACACGAAACTAATTCGGCGGAGGCTACACCACGGAAGCACCGCATAAGCCAGTTGTGCTGGATTCCTAACGAAAAGGGAAGAGAGCATATTACGCATACGAAGACCGGGCTTCAGAAACCAGTGGAGCGCCCTTGGCACTGACCAGGTCACCCACCGGAAAGATGCAGCGTTTTCAGGGAGAACTGTGTTCGCCTGACGCGAAAGAAAATGATACTCAGGAGAAACAGGCCAGGTTAGGACGTGTTTAAACTATTGCTACACGGACATGAAATCCGCTTGCGCAGGGGGGTCACAGATTATAAAAGTGGGGCTGAACATGTGCCGAGCTGAAAAGTTAAAGGGTGAACAAGACCTGATGCCGCGAAGGGACCATGACCCGCGCAGTCATGTAAAAAAGGTCGAGAACACTCGGCCACTGCTAAATTATGTTGAGTTCCCGCTGCGGAAACCTTCGAAAACTTGTCAGCGCCAGTACCAATGGGGGGACAACAAGATAATTCAGCGGGGAGAACGCGTGGAGAGACTTTCCACATGCATCAATGCTGGCCAATAGACATTCACTGCAAAGAACCATATCAGGAGGGGAACAAAAAACGGCTCAAACTATATCGACACACAAGGAACCGGAGGTGGAACAAAAGGACAGCGCCATTTGGTAGGGATGGGAAGGGTAGCGATCCAACTGACCCGTCTCATTTCCTTACCCATCTCAAAGATGTAACGCTAGACGAAAGGTAAAATCGCTCCGCCGTGGGAAGGGAAAATCAGGACGAGCTAAAGGCATCTCAGGAAGTGAAAAACTCCACAATAGAGGGTTCCTAAACCTTCCTTTTCAGCAAGAAACCCAAATCGAACGCGGTTTAAGGAACACAACGGAGGGGGAGCTTTAAATTGGTGCCGATTGAGCTAGGCTTGAGGTGAATGCAAACGAGTGGGGGGTTATCGTAAAATGGATGGACGGTGGGCTTCACGACCCTCAAAAAAAGCGTAGCTCGGCATTGACCAAGCGCAGACGATTCAGACGGAAGAAGGCGGGAAAAATCGGCGGTGCGACGGTCCGGCGGGAAGTGGATGAGATCACCCTGACCTCAAAACCATGGTCATCGCGTGAAAAACGCTTGCGCATATATAGGTCGCGAAAACCAGTAAGAAAGAAGACGTTCTTCGAGAAGGGCAGGAGTGGTCAAAAGCATACATGGGCAGAGTTTTCTGAGGAGAACACCGGAGCAGGCATACGCCTCTCTGTTCTGCGTAATCGGGCATATTGCAAAAGGGGGATAAAGGCCAGAGGATCGGAAAGAATTTCGTCGGGGCGCGGGAGGGAGTCTTACATGTCTGTGAAGAGCGCGCTATGTATATTCCGAAAGTGCAAAGGGTGAAGGAGTTGCAAAACATCTAATCGCCAAGGAGCAATCGGAAGAATGGTTGAAAAGACCCAGATTGGAAAAGAAAATCAGCTGGCCATGTAAGTGGAAGGCATCAGAACCTGCCTTGAAAAAGCGGCCTAACTGGGGCAGCAGGCGTAGGTCTTGGTCGGAAAAACATTTTCGGAAAAAAACTAAGCTCCTCTCCTGTGGATCCCGAACGACGAAAGGCAGAAAAGGGTGAGGATGGGAGCTGCAAAAAGGGGGGGGAGGACAGTCACTGAGTCGATGAATCTTGAGGAAACCCGCACAATTTGGACGAACATCGACGACGGTGGAATGGGGGACGCAGGGAATGATTTGGACGGTTGGAGGAGAGAACCGAAGGTAGAGTGAAATATGGAGCAGCTCGAAGGACTGCAAGGAAAGACATGATGGGGGCCGACTCTGCAATCGTGTGGAGGAGGAGAGTCATCAGGGGGCGTCATCTAGATGGGCACGCAAGAGCATATGGGCAAGTAAGACACGGCGCGGGAGAAGAGAAACAAGGTCATCTACGTGTAAAAGAAATGAAAAGAAAACAATCTTGCGAAAACTAAATAGAAGATAGGAACAGAGGACGGCAGCTTCTTCTTCGTGGAAGTTTTGTTACGCAGCCGTCAAAAAAAGATAGTAGGAAAAAAGCCATCTCAAAGAATCGGCTAGGACTTGCATAAGTACAAACGAAGTTGAGGGAACGGATGTCGGAAAAGAGATCATGGCTTTCTAAGACGGAGGGGCCCATCGGAATCAGGGAACCCAATTGGCCAAAGCACCCTAGCGGATGAAAACAGAATGGAAACCTCAGAAAGAGGGCGAAGGCTTGGATCAGAACAAAAAGAGCTCCATGTTCTCATCGGAGGGGGTTCGTCAGGGCTGCTAGGCAACCCGTAAGGATCTACGGGGAACCCGACGCGGTATGACTGGTTTTATGCGGGGAATGTCCGGCAGACTAACGTCGACATGTCCGTGTCAAACATTCGCGTTAGTAAGGACATTAAAGGACGAACTGTATCCAAGAAAAAGCGACCCCACGCAAACGGTAAAAAAAGACCACATGACGATTGTCCTCTGGGGGGGTCGAATTAAGAACACCGTAAAGGTTGACGGTCGACTGGGGGGAGGGTTGGATGGGAACTTGCGGATAGGAAGCAAAAATGACAAAAGAGAGATCCTTGGGGAACCGGTAAAAGTGATCTGGCTATGGACTTAATCTGCGTAACAGCATGTAGAGCATCGGAATTGGTGCGTAGCGCTGGACGCCAGGGGGGGGACCAGCGTGACTTTCGGAGGAACGTGGGCGTTGTTCGTAGCACGAGAGGGTCGGGAAGGACAGGCTTATTTCATGGTAGCAAGGGCGCCAAAGGGAAAACGAACCGGGGACAATTAACCGCAAGGAGTTGGAATCACCATTATACCAGAGAGGGAGCTTTCCGAGGCTGAAAGGGGAAAACATGATAAAAAACGATGAAACGGAGGCTGGGAAAATCGACGCGAGAGGACGGGAGACGGTTCAATTGAACATCGCTGAAGAGGCTTGCAACAGGGGACCGTCAACAGGGGAGGAGATACTTTTGGAACTCCAAAGTGCAAAAAGAACTGGTCGTTGAAAAAAAGGGACCAGATAATAAATGCCGAATAAAAAAAAAATTCTGGATTGCGCCAAGGGTCGCAATTGCATAAGCGAACAGGACATCGAGGGCGGAGCTCGGACCGTACTAGGAGCGCTGGGGCAAAAGAACAAAGGTCTTAGAAACAAAAATAATAAAACTAATCTCTCTCACAAAACGGGAGAGGAGAAGCCTTATTATGGGCGGAGGGGGACGCAACAGTTGGCTCGGGAGGGGAACCAGCAAGATCGGGGATCACATTGTCCGAAGCGACCGAAATCGGTCGAATGAACGTCATTGAGCAAGGAAACCCTTGGGAAAAATTCTGGTCGGACGGGTCACCTCTAGTACACTTATCAAGAAATCAAAGCCTGTGAAAAATGGATAAAGAGAGAGGCACGATGAACAAACAGTGAACAAAAAGCCTTAAAAAGGACATTACCAGTAATTTTAGGGAGCAAGCTTAGCCGAGCAAGCGGGGCAAACCGCAATGAGGAACACACCGCAAAAAAGAGAGGAACGGGATAAAGGACGATCACGGGAAAAAACAGCAGTCGAAGAGGCGATGGTATCGAAAGGAGGGACACATGTGAGTCGAACATAGGGACGCACATCTTTCATCAAAAATAGGCCACTATTCATAGCCGAAGAAATGAACCCTATCCCGACCATCGGGATTGATGGAAAGAAATCACGGCAGCCGAACTTTCCGAGGCAAACTAGAGAAAAAATAAAAATTACGATAGCTACAGGCAGATGACGGAAGAAAGTAGACGAATAAAATAAAAAAAAAACAACCGCACGGACACGAAGATCTCTGAAAAGAAACAAGTATTGGTTTGACCAAAGAGGGTCGCCCCACAAACTTTAAAAAAACCAAAACGCATGACTACTGCAAAATATGTTAAAGGGTCGTCGGGCCATCAGAGGCGAAAAAGAGGACAATGTGAAGAGATAAGCGCTGGAGAGGAGTCGGTTTCGTGGTAAAATGGAAGGGGAAAGAATTTGATATTGCGTTCCACAGCAAGTGTAGAGGCCCCGTAAGACAAGCATAAGAATCCCAGCTAAAAAGGGATAACCTCGTCGAGTCAAAATCAAAACGCAAGTTGGAGCTGCCCAGAAGCAGCGGCAACGAAATCGCTGAAATCTCTTTGGAGGGGGAAAGAAGATCAAGATCCCCTTAATAGGCCCTGCTGGGGTTCAGGGAAAAGAATCTGACCAGATGGGGCTGTAAGGCAGAGGGCCGTGGGCAAGAAAGTTGCAGCAGTAAAGAAATATGGTCAGGAAGCATTGGGGAAAGCTATCTCAAGGGGAAACTGGTTTTGAATCATGATCAGGGAGATAAAGGAAGGGGAGCCGCTCTGGCACGAACAGGCCAGCCCTTCGTTTCCGGCCCAGGTGTCCGCTTGGGGTACAAGGGACAATACTCGATTCCGTTTTGGAAGAGTAAACGGCACGAGCCAAGATGACGCAGAAGGGGAGCTAGTCAGGAGAGGGTAGTGGGAAACGTTTGGGTTCGGGAGTCGGGGTTTCACGTGGATGGAACGTGATTTCACCGGAGGCCGCAGGAAACCGCTACTGAAAAAGGCGATCAATGGAACCAACAGTCACTTCACAACGATGGCACGTAAAAACTCGAGGGGAGGAGCGAGCTTCCGAGCAGGCCGTCCTAACTGGCGACCTAAAA
>Ga0179593_1383557_pt1 | contig 14310 bp, 15 predicted proteins | sample CZODoug2_1_08_16_FD_185931 | JGI IMG/M metagenome (GOLD analysis project Ga0179593, IMG submission 185931) | Vadose zone soil fungal communities from Angelo Coast Range Reserve, California, USA - CZODoug2_1_08_16fungal (PacBio error correction) | ecosystem: Environmental > Terrestrial > Soil >...
TGGCATTGACCGCATGGGGCAAAGGAAACGAGGGAAAGGAAGTTACCGCAGAGCGATGCAGGTAGTCGGGGTGAAGGAGAAGAAGAGGCCGCGAGAAAGGATAGTGGGTACAGATTCAAAAGGACAAAATCAAGGACAAGGAAGGGTATTCGAGCTTCTTCAAGAGGCGGAGCGAAAAAGTACTTAGCGCAAGAAGGCCGCAAGATTGCGAAGTGGCTCAACAAAAACGAAAGGCGAGGAGACGAGAAAAAAAGGGAAGGATCCGGGTTTTAACAAAAGTATTGGACAGTGACGCCAAAAAACGTCCCCGAGAAAGAACAAAGTTCTCCGCGAAAAGGAGCGAAAGCACTATTCAATTAAATTGTCGGCAGACAGGGGGGCAGGGTGGTGAGGGATCGTTTCAGATCAAGGGGCAACGATACTGAGCTGAAACTCCCCTACATTTCAAAATATATATCTCACAATGGAGCCGATTCAAAGGGATCCGAAAGATGTCCACATTGTTGGAAAAGGCGCGGGGGTAAAGAAGAAAGTCATGCGAGGAAAAAAAGTCAGTAAGGGGGGGGAAAAGGTCCAAATGAAAATGTCTTGACAAGGGGAATCAGAAACGTGAAAATATCCGGTGGAAAACCGCAGGAGCATGAAAAATAATTTAACGGGGACCAGAAGTAAAAAAATTTTACGGTAGGTCCATTACGTCGGGAAAGGCAATGGATGAAGCCCGAGGGGGAAACATTGACCAGGTATGTATTATTGGCTTCAGAATTAGTAGGGGACCAAGGAAATCATCACGTAAAGGCTGCACGGGCAGATTTGGGTATCGGTAGGCTAAAAATGAAGGAAAAAAAAAATAAGGGGAGGAGAGAGGGTTGCGCCATGATGAAAAATACCGGATGGTTGTCAAGGAGAGGGTCATAGGGGAATCCACTCGGTGGTTGCACTTTAGAATGCATTCCAGGTGTGAGACGGAGAGGGAGGAAATCAGATAGATAGAGAGAAGATGTGTGATGAGACCAAACAACGAGGTGGGTAACGGGGAGAAGGGGGGGGGAGGAAAAAAACTAGAAAGAAAAAACTTTCACAATCCATGGCAGTGGACTGAATCGCGTACTGACTGGCAGGAAAAATAAGAAAGTAAAAGAGTGCCGGGGAAGGGGGAGGCAAAAGGTGGCATGTGAAAGCTAAAAGAGCCGGGAAGTTCCACAAATTCATCGGGCCCGGGACATTGTTCCAAGAGATCAGTGCTGAGGCTAGGGGGAAGGGAAATCGGAGGGGCGCACCCATGCAACAAGGAGTAAAACTATCGCGGAATAATGGGAACTGAAGCGCTGCGAAAACATCAAAATGATAGCAGTAAGAAGCCCGTTTTAAGATCATCACAATTGCGTCAACGATTAACAACGTGACTTCAGTCATTCCCAGATGGGACAGCAAAAAGACACCTAGAAGGGAGGAGCACTCAATCCGAAACCAGACATGAAAACAAGAGGAAGCCAGAAGGGCAAACAATGAGAAAAGATCCGAAGGAACGAGAAGATTTTGAAGAGAAAACGTGGGAAGTTTAATGATCCTAAAAAACAACGAAGGAAAATCATCGCAATCAAGGAGCCCGGCAGTAAGGGGGGGAAAGGAAAAAAAGGGTGGAAGGGTAAACGCACACTAGTATTCAAACGCCACATCAAACCATACAAAGTCCTGCACGTCAATGCAACGGATCTAAAAAAAGCCAATCGAGGGGGGGAGAACTGGCAATCAGCTTGGGGGGTACACATCGACGCCAAGGGGCCAAGAGAGAACGCAAGAAGGAGGCACACGGAGTATCCTTGGAAAGGGAAACGTAGGGGGGGTAAAAATGAAAGCAACCTGTGGCACCACAGTTAGACGAGTCCAACAGTAGTAATGGGTCGATTTTGTGTGGACAGGGGGGCGCAGCACCAAGGGCAGCGACGACCGGGCCCTCCTCTTCCTGGATTACGCAGAGCGGTGGAAGGAAAATAAAAACCAGACTGGGGCCCTAAAAAGATCGGAAAAGGACACGATCGCGGGCAGCAAAAATCGAAGGATCACGCGAACCAGCAACGCTATAAAAAGAAGGAAGAACGCGAAACAAAGAGACAAAGGAAGCCTTCATACCGATGTGTTGAAGCATCTTACGTGGGGAGGGCTCCCATCTGCGGATAAAAATACCAGGGGTGAGATGTGCAGAGGGGGAACAGAAAAAATGTTCTATCGTCTATTTGGGTGGGTAAGTATCAGAGAAAACACCGGATTATGAAAGATATAGGAAGAGAAATCCAAGTGAAGAAAGGCATTTGGTGGCAGTGCATTCCTTCATTTGAAATAGGGGACCGGGAAAGGCGGGAACGGAATTACCTGGCGGGGAAGACATTAACGATGTCACAGAGGTATGAGAAATGCGTCTGACATCGCTGGAGGATTCCGATCATAGGCAGGCCGATTCGGACTAAACCGTCTTGGGGTCGCCCGGAGAGGGGGGATGTCCGTGGGTCGTCGAGTCATCTCGACTTGGGAGTGAAAAAAGGCTCGGTCAGAGAAGGGCGAGGAAGGAAATGGTTTTCCCCGTCATGACACGTGGAAGCAGACACAAAAGGAGAAAAACACACTCTGAGCCACTCCATAAAAGGATGGAGGGAAGGAATAATGGAGTGGGTGCCCGGGGGGCGGTGCATGGAGACTACGTGTCACGTGGCACTGGATGTGAAAGGGTTGGAGAAAGAGATTTTCTAAAGAGAAAAAGGTTGAAGCGATGTTGAAGGAAATGGAAACTATATCTAGCAATTCGATGCTCAGGGTTCGCTATGTGGCGACACAGCAGGCACAGGAATGTGTGCTGGGATGGGCTCAAGAGTGAAGGCAAGGACCACGGGCCAAGGGGTCAGGGGCATGCGAAGAGGAAAGGGGCAGATTTGCTTCTTCCTTGGGCTAACCCGCCAAACGCAAATCAAGGGAAGGGGGGAAAAAAAAAAAAAAAATGGTAAAGGAAATTCGATCACAACCATCGTCGGAAGGGGGTCAAATTCCGGATCGCGGGGGGACAGATTCGCCGTTTTTCAGAGATCAGAGTCCTCTCAAATGTTTCAGGTCTGGGGGACTTATAACCAGTCCTGTGCGTGTCTTTGGCTGGCAATGGGAATGGAAGAAGGGGAAAAGAATCAAGGGGAATTCGCTTTTGATAACAAGGCTAGGCAATTCGGAAGGGATCTCCTGATTCTGGGGGGAGAAAGGTGGAAAAAAGAACCATACGCCAACTCGTTTACCCCGTACAGTCTTTAATGGGTTGTGCCGCTCGACAGCAGGGAAAGAAGAATCAGAACGGCTTTTGCCACAAAGTGGATCAACCACGCTTCACTGTGGAACTCACGAAAGGGAAAGAAATAGGACATTTGCGGCCGTTAAACCGCGAGTACACAAAGAAAGGTGGACGGAGAAGAGGGAAGCAAGTCGCGAGGAGCCACATGCCATGACGTTCGGAAAGTTTATAGGTCGGAAAGCGGAAAAGGTATAACCCCGAGTGCCGCAGAAAAAAGGCTCTCGATCCTCAGGGAACGATCGGGCGCCCGCATGGTCGAGGGCGGACGTACGATAAACGGGGCACCGGGTTGGAGAGAATTAAACAAAAGTCCGATCTGACAAAGACTCCCAAGTTTAAACGCAAGGGAAAAAGAAAAAGAAGGTGCCAGAGATGGGGGGGGGCGGGAAATGCGAACACGAACATGCGAAAAGACGTGAGGGAATCGGCAAGAATTTGACGAGTGGGAAACTGAAAAGACGTCGAAGGGAGAAGGTAACATCATCATCCAGTGCTCCACGGAGTAGGACCTAACGAAAGTGGGGGAAATTAATGGGAAAGGTAAATTTCCTTTGGGGTGGGAGCACATGAAGATCGAGGACGAATCGGGAAAGGACAAGTAAGAAACGAAAAGTTGGGGAAGGGGATTGTCAGTACTGCTTTGGTGCAGAAACGGGACGGTCGATCCTTGGCCTCACTACGCAAAGGGGTAGAAACCAGGGGTAATCCCTGGAAAAAGAAGGGAAGGGCGTCTTCAATGGGAAAAGAGATACCGACTGAGTTTGCGTGGGCGATAAAGAACGGGGCCTGGAAGGAAGGGGAACCGATCCTCAACCCTCCAACCCATTGAAACAGGTCGGGAAGAAAGGGTGGAATATTGCGTTTCTGTATGATGAAGAAAACGTAAGCAGGGGGGGGGGGAAAGTAGCACGTTACTCTTTTGTGGGGCTTACACAACGGAGATACTCTATTAAAAAACCTGATCCTTTCATGGGGAGAGGGGGAAAAGAAAAAAGTGCAAAAGGTGCGTGGGTTGCGAAGGTGATTCTCAGCAAGATCGAAATCAGTGCGCTCAAGATCCTTTTCATATCAGTCTTTAAGAAAACTATTAGAAGGGGTGGCCCGGTAGGAGGGAAAGGATCTCTGTTCTGCACAACTAGGCAGTAAACCGTTGGCGCTCGACATCTAAAAAGGGGGAGTTTGACGGAATCGCGATGGACATTGATCAATAGGGGTCAGGGGGTCACTCGTCATCGAAAACAAAGGGGGGCAGATAGAAGAACAACACAAGGAGGGGGAGGGAAAAAAAGAGAGATGATGACACATTTGGCGCTGTAGGACAGCACTGTTCCACAAAGGAAAAAGGGGAAAGGGAATACCTAAGAAAAGGTTACCCACGGATTGTATAGGAGCGAAGAACGGGGACTGAGCAAACTATTTTGGTCAACGAGTAACAAAGAAAATAAGTCATTACTGTCTCTTCTGCGAGAGTGAAGGAAGGGAAAGATCGCACCAAAAAGTTTCAGGGGGACAAAGTGGCGAGTTCCACAAGTGTCGACACAACCGGCAAAGAGGAGGAAAATTAGGAAAACATTAAGGAAGGACGCAAGGGGAACAGTGTAATGGGGGGCTTGAAGCAAAAACGGTCCAACAAGGAACAGAGTCCGTGGGACTCCGAATCAATGAAGCAGAAAGAAATTCCAAGAACAAGTCGGTCTCAAGGGCAGGAAATTGGGGGGGCGAGGGGTTGTGGAGATCTGTTCATTATACTAGGGGCCCCGCTGCCTCGGGATGAAAGACCCCCTCAAGTATAAAGGGTGATAAGATCAATTGAAAGGGACAGGAGAACGGGAGGGGGCCCACATGTGCTGTAGAAGGCAGGCGAAGTTCATGAGCGACATTCGATTCCCACAGGATTAAGTATTGAAAAAGCGGCAACGAGCGATTTGCAGAAAATGTAGCTGACGGAGAGATTCAATGGACTGCTCAGAGGGAATGTAACGTGCAAAATCATAAAAAACACATGCGGGAGTACAAGGCCCGGCGGATATGACTTGAGCCCGCTTTACCAAGAGCGGAGGAATATTGGGAAGGAAAGCGTCACGTCAGGGGCCATATGATTCATCATCAATGGCGGCAATGCTAATTTGGGTAGAGGCTGCAGAGGGACTACACAATCTTAGGGGATTGGAGAGGCCGAAAGGAGGCTAGGATTTTGGAAGAAAAAGAGGGGAGGTACGATTTTAATCGACGGTTGTGAGGCCTTTATACGTACAGTCAGAGGGAGAAAAGAAAATGGCGGGGAATACGACGGTCAAGGTAATAGGGGGCGGGGACCGAAACACCGATGGGGTAGACGTGCTCCTAAGGTGTACAAAAATTATCACAACAACATGGGCGACAGAAGGGAAGGGGGGAAGAGGAGTACTTCTTGCCAACTAAAGAGCAGAATAGGGGTACAGGCGGGAAATGGAAGGCAAGGCAGAGAAGCTAAAGAAGACGTGAGTACCTTAATTCGTTTGACCTGGTTGAGAAGGGTCGCAAAAGAGGGAGAGGGGTAGGGTCGCGGACTTCACTCAGCTACACAGACCATTCAGAAGAACGGAGTGGCGAGTATTGGAGTCAGCGGAGGCGAAAAAACAAGCATCAAAAAAAGGGGGGGTCAAAGACCTTTTCATCCTCGCATGAAGAACGTAGGACGGGGAAAGGCTGAGAAAAAAAAAAGGGAAAAGCCAAGATCATTATTCCTATTGAATGAGTGTCAAAGTGACCTGACTGGAGAAAACACGGAGAAAAGAGGAGACGATCCTGGGAAGGGACCGCCTCCTTGACGTCAGTGTATTGAAATTAAATTGGGGGGGTGAAAAAGGGGGGGGGGGAGGGGAAGGGGGGAAAAAGAAGTCGGCCAAGGTAAAGGAAAAGGATTGTCCTCAAGTAGTTGAAGGGAGCCAGAGGAAAGGCCATACCGGAAATGTCACTCAACGTGCCGCATCATAGGTATAGCAAGAAGGGCTGGGAAACGGTGGGCCAAAGAGGGGGGGGGGAAGACCACAGAGCAATGTTCCCGCTAAAACGCTATCAGCGTCTGCCAAAGGGTAGTATTAAACAGAAAAAGGGGAACCACGGAGAGCCACGAGTCCCGCCATGTAAGTTAAGGGGGTGGGATGTTGGGGTTTCTCCTGGTGAGAAGAAACCAAGGGAAACCAACTGGAACCAGAATCAGGCCCAGCTCCCTGGGGACGCGAGAGCGGGGGGGCTGCCAAGAACCCTTGGCTTATTACGAATATGATACAACTTAAAACGAGATGCGGCGACAAATAAAAACGGTGGGAGGAGAGAAGAGAGGGTCAAAGGGCAACTCCCGTCCTGTAAGAGGGACCGCGAGCATCAGAAAGCCTCATACGGATTGATCGAAAGGGGGTTTTTACGTGGGGAAGGATGACTCAAAGAAGGGGATGCTATATTGTGCCGTCCATTTTTCAACAGGAAGGAAAAAAATGCAGCTGAACCAGATGGGGCGAGGGAAGGAGGAAGGGGGAGAAAAAACTCTCTCAACAACAAACACGAATTAGAGAAGCGCTTTCAAAACCACCATCAACTGAAAAGGAGCCAATAATGTTGCATCTTCATTCTTCGGAAAATTCTGGAGTAGCAACGGACATTACAAGCAGATGGGGCGCTACTGTCACAAGGAAAAAGGCGAAGACTAAAAAATCGACCGCATGGGGGATGCCTCAAAACGGAGGTCTGCATTCCGGAGCAGAGCTGTCTCTTACCTCTTCTCAGAGCACCGGTTGGCGGAAGGAAGGAAGTGGGCGTTGTCTGAGTCAAGATAGGACTCAGCGACTTAGGCGGTCAACCGCTATCGCGGGAGAAAGGGGAACGAGGAAGGCACGCGATGATGGTGGTCCAGCTTCAGGGCGTGCTGACGACCCAAAAAGGGAGAAAAAAAAAAGGTCCACTACAGAACTGAAGGGCCGGGGCGTGGTCCCGTCGGTCAACAGGGCGGGCATTATACGAATTGAAGGGAACATTTATTTTCTTTCTGAGGCCGCTCGGCGGGAGCAGAGGGAAAGGGGGGCAGGGGTGAATTGAAAACAAAAGAAAAAAGTAAAATTCGATGGGGGGGGAGCGGTTTCACGAGAGGGCGGCACGGCTTGCTTGACATTCTGTATGGCCATTTACTTGGGGTGGAGGTCAGATACGAAGTGGCAGGAACAAAAGGAAATGGTACTGTCAATGAAATTACCATTTGACACGTCTTCAGGAAGGGAAGCTTGCCCCGAACCCCTCATGAAAGGGAGGAACTGAAAAATGAAACGGTTTTGGGCTATCCACCACGGATTAGGCACTTTTGGCGAAGCGATCAAAAGACGTTGCTATCAAGGGTTGAAAAAACCTCTCAAGGGGAATTTGAAACGCATTGAATTAGGGACTTTTTGCTGCAAAACTGGAATGAAGAGGGGGGTCAAGGAAATGACCCCTTTCTATAGTCTTTGGGATAAAAATCAATTTGATGAGCGTCAATCGGAGGAACGGGGGAAAGGGAGTAACAGGAGTGGTGACGCCAGCGCATACGCAAATCCGCAAGAAAAGAAGATTCTATCCGTTCGGGAAGGGGGGAAGCTCGAGGCCGTGAAAGAAGGGCAAAAAAGGGCTGGGGACGGACAAGTCTAAAAGGTCAACCGACATCCGCTGTGGAACGAAAAGGAGATTGAAGACGTAAAAATCCTCTGCCGTAGGCGCGGGTGAAGGTTCGGGCATAGAGGGGCAAGCAGGCCTCTATCATCTCACTGCCATTACTTAAAACCTGTTGTTTCAGGAAGGTTGGGAAGGAGAAAAATGGAGGAAGAATTCACCTCGTGAGCCCGAAGAACTTGATGCGAAACTCGCTCCAGAGGGGAAGAAGATCGACCGCATGTGCTTAACAAGCGACTGTAAAAAAGTATAAAAGACGGCCCATGCGGAGACAAATCTGCGGTATCGAAAAAAATAAAAGCGCGAAGTTTCAGCAAGGCAAGCTCCACGGCGAAAAGATGACGACTCGGGCAAGCACGAATAAACATAGGGTGCAGACCAAGAAGGAGGAAAAACAAGACATTGAACTTGAAACTCCAAGATCCAAGGAGCAAAGGAAAAGGGGACAGCGGCTTAGAAGAGCAGAAGACGGAATTAGGCCCTAACGAATTGGGTGTGTTGCAGGTAAATTTGCCTTTTGATGGAGGAACAAAGCACGGAAGACTTGGAAAACATGGGGAAGCAATAGACAGGGGGAAATGAGGGGGAAAAAATCACTTACGGCAATGGTCATCTAGACTGGAGATCCTTGACTCACGGAAAAAGAAGTAATTGTTACCTATGGCCACCGGAGACAAACGGGGGTCGGAAAATGGTGGTAACTTAGAAAGGAGGGGGGACTGGTAGCCCGGCTTCAGCATCCCTTCGGCTAGTACGAATCCTCCACCACCGAGCTCGGAACACAAGGAAAATCCGGAGGCCTACGTTTGTATTTGGGGAATCGGCGGAAATGATGCGGAAAAGAGGGAGGGGCAAGGTAGACACGGGGTGGCGGTCAAACTTTGAATACGGGACTCGGAAAACGGAGACTGCATGTTCTCGTCCAGATCGTCCCTTGTTTTGGAAGACACTGTGAGATAGAAAAAAGATGGGGCGAACGACGTCTCATGAGGGGGTGAAAGACACTTTGAAAAATTAGAGGGGAAGGGGAAGGGTCACAGGGCAGGAATTTGATCTAGTTCTAGCACTACTCAGGGTCGCGAGTACAAGTGAGTGAAAAGAGAACGGACAGAATGGTAATAGGGGGAAAGAGCAATAAGAATTTGGGTGAGGGTGGCAAAGAGGTAAGCTCCAAATGTGGGTGGTACGGCTAAAAAAAAAATCAACAAAAGGGGGAGGAAGGTAGGGAAAAAAAAGGTGTCAAACATGTGACCGCCTTAAAACGAAACGCAGTGAGGGCCCATAGGGGACCTAACCGAGGAGGTATTCCCTTACCAAAACTTCGGTAGCAAGACGGTTCTCGCGAAAGATAGGGGGGGGAAGCAACCGGGGATAACTCAATTACGGTTACAAAAACGCCTTCTTCTAAAGGGGGTCAGAAAAATATCTGAAGAAGGGCGAAGAGGGGGGCGAGATCAAGGTTCTCACAAATGCAAGAGTGATCAAATACGAGAACATGGGAGGAGACGTGTAAGAGACAGTGAGGTGGAAGCTCAAAACAACAAATGTGCTCCGATAAAGGGAAAGCCCCGAATAGGAAAGGAAAGGGAGGCAGAAAGAGGCAATGTTTTGTCGTGGGGTTTTAGGGGAGGGGACTAATGCCCCGAATACTTAATAGTTCTGAAACGACATTAGGGGGGGGGGGAGATCTCACAAGGGGAAGACGAGTCCATGTCTCAACAAAGCATGTCCAAGGGGCATTTACAGTTAATAGCGACAGTCTGAGGGTGAACAAAAAAGGAAGAGGTTAAAAAAGCAACGGCTGTGCAAAGGTCCAAATGCACGGAGAGAGGTGCAGTGCCGGCTACATCAAAGGGGGGAACTTATCCGTGCCAAATGTTATTTTCTTGTAGGGCTAAGTCCGTCGTAGATGCAGGAGGAGCAGGAGGGGGAAAAAGCAGGAAGGGGGGACTTCCCAAGGGCGAAAAAAAGTCTTTGACGCATCCGCAAGAGGCCCCTGGAGGGGGGGGGAGAGGTGGCTCGTCCGCAAACAAAATCGGGATATCTTGGAGCTGCCAGGGCGGAAAATGAGCGCGGAGTGGGTGACCTATCAAGGGGAGATGATGGCGAAAAAGTTGGCGTACTTTAAAAAAAAGACGTAACAGTCCGGTGTATCCCATGCAAGGCTTTAAGGGGTCACACTAGTAGGAGAGACTGTTGCAGGCGCCGAACACAGGGGGGTAAAATGAGCACCTGGTTCAACGGAAAAACGATACTAACAAAACTACTGTCAAGGAACAGTGATCAGAGGAGGAAGGAGGAACCTGGATCCGTCAATAGTGGGGACTCTCTTAAAGGCGAAAAGGAATGTACGCGAAGAGAGGGAATTGCAACAAAAGGGAAAAAAAATGACTGGTGAGAACGGTGGCAAAAAATCGTGCGAAATAACGGCATCGAGAGGACACAACCCATTCAATAAACAAGTAAGGCTATAAGAAAGGAGGGAGGCAGTCAGCGGGCTGCACAACCCACACATAGGGACGGAAGAAAGAAAGGAGAGAAGAAACGGACCATAGAAATAAAAGTCTGAACGTCACCATTTCCAAAAAAACACTCAGGATCCGATTTGAAAAGGGGGAGGAATAAACAAGACCGAAACAGTATATGAATCAACGGATAAAGATGTCGCCGAAGAATTAAAAAGGGATCCCCACTCTGATTGTGACGTTCATGGTAAGGGGTGAAATTGAGATTTGGAAGGGTGAAAGAAGGAAATGGAAAAATCGCAGAGAGGCCCCATTTCTCTTCCGTTCCAGGAGTAATGTTCAGAAAAGGTGTAGGCGAAAGGCCAAATACAGCATTAATAACGACACGCCAGCCAAAGGAGAAACAGCGCAAATAATGTCTTAACTGTTCCTGAATTGGAAAACCACATCGCGGCAAAAGGGCCAGAAAAAAAAGGACGGAGGACTTTCGATAAAGAAAATACAGGAACAAACGTGTATGACAGTCAAAAGGGGGTGGGGGCCCCACGAGGGGGGACTCACTATTCCGCCAGTTAAGTTGATTGGATAAGAAGTGTGGTGGAGCACAAGGGGAGAGCAAAGATTCGGCAGACGGGAAAACATAGACTCAAATAAAAGGTGGAGAGCACGTTTAACGGGGAAAGAAAAAGTGAGAGGAGAAAAAGCAGAGGAGAGTAAAAAAACTTACAACGAGACCGTGGGAAGAGACAATACGGTGCGCAGAGCCGATAGTACAGCGGAACAAGCCGCTGAACTGATGGAATCAAAAAAAATCAATCAAGTAAAGTATAAAGAGTGGAGATCAGGAGGGGGCTTGGAAGGTCCCCAATAGTCTTAATTCAGGGGTATAATTGTCCGTCCAGATGGGTTCCAAATGCATCTGCACGGAGGCGGGACCGTAGACTTGGTGAGGAAGAAAAGGAAAGGGAGATAGAGAACAAGGAGGGAAGACTGAAGTTTGACCTCCACGACGGAAGGGAAATCCTGTTGCAGCGGAAATCTTCTGGGGAGAGGGACGGCACAGTATAGGGAAACGGGGAAAGAAAAAACGATTTGATCTTAAATTAATCGTGGTCGATCATAAAAAATCGGTAGGAACGGATGAGGGGAGGAACCGGAGGGGTGTCCGCCATCAGTCGGGGGTACGCGAAGTGCGCGCACACCGGGTATTTGTGAAGGGGCTGAAGAGGTGTCTTTGAAGGGGGCATTATCCCGGACTACAGCACGTTTTAGGGCAGTTCACACACAACGGCAAGAGGGGAAGAACAAGAACATTATGGTTAACAACGTCTGCCCATGAAAAAAAACGGTAGAAACAAACAAATCGGGAATCCAAGAAGGAAAGGACATGACATGCAAGGGACTCGTGGCTCCCAGAGGTCCGGTTTGCGGGTTCAATGCTACCGATTTTAATTGAAAGGGCAGGAAAAATTACCATCGGCGTTCTTCAGGGAAAATTTGAAGAGAGGGGGGAAGTCCAAATTAAGGAGGAAAAAGGGAGCCATGGAGTGGCGTTTCCTTCTGTTCGTCCGGCGTGGGTCGTGACATCATGTATGGAAAGGGAAGGGGAGAAACCAGTGGAGGAAAACCAGTCCTTTTCATTTGAGGAGCGAAGGAAGCGGCTTGCATGAGTCATTTAACAAAGTGCAACCCTGCCCCCAAAAATCATTGGGTATTCACGAAATGAAAAAGGGGGCAAGAAGAAAAAAGCGGGAGGAGGGGGACAAGGGGTAAACTTTCAGGACTAAGATCAGCGTTGCAATTTTCGGGGATTCCTCTCAGGGGGTCAGGAGGGTTCAGTAAGGGAAAAAATTTCTCGGCCGCCTGATGCTGGGGGAGTTTGGGATGAAAGCTTGGGGGAATAAAAAGAGGGAAAGACGCCGGAGAGGGAGAGGTGGGGATTCACAGGAGTTGCTGTATCGGAAAACAACGCTGGACGTCTCCTGAGGCTGGGGTGCGAAGAGAGAAAAGGCACCGAATCTTGATTCTAGTCCTTCTGGTTCGGGGCCTAATCAGAAGTTTCAGACCCGAAAAGGAAAAGAAGAGGAGTTTTGCCGAAAAAATTCGAACTTCCGGAAAAACCTCTTTGGACTTCACGGCGATGTAAGCGGAAAATAGTACCGTGAAAACAGGGAACCTTGGACATTACGACAGAGATTACTGCTAAAAGGTTAGCGGGAAAGACACTGCGAAGTGACTGAGGAAAAAGGTGTTGTAAAGTTTTTTTGCCGAATCCAAATGCTGAGAGGGACTAAAAACATAAGGGGGGAGGAAAAAAAGACCAGTCTCGTCTCTCCTCGAGATAATGGGGGGGGGGGGGATAGCCCAGGAATTTCCTACACAAATACATAGAACCTTTGGGAGATCCATCTGAAGACTCTAAGATGAGGGAAAAAAATAAGTCATTTTTCCAATTGAAAAAGATTAAGTATTGGTGGGGGGAAGAAGCTCGCAAAGAACAGCTCAGGGGGAGACCGAATAAAAATTGGAATCATATGCACATGAAGGTTGAAGAGGGAAGGAAAAATAAAGCCAAATCTGGGAAATCGGAGTTAAAAGCAGGATACGACGACGGAATTGAAAGAAAACGAAAAAGGGGGTGATTCTTTGACGAATGGCCCTTTTGGAGGGACAGGAAATCTGGAAACTCCAGGACAACTCGTTGGGGAAGAAATGCTTATTCGAATTGGAATGATTGGTCACTTGACTGGGGAAAATGGTGGGTAATCGCATACTCGTTGCACTCGCCGACAGGCACGCACATCGTCAGGATACATGAAGTCAGTTAGGGGTGAGATATTTAACCAGGGAAAAACTGAGGGTACGTTTTTCGACGCACGATTCCTATCGGTGCATCGATCTGGACCTAGCCTAACAAACAAAGGTCACATGGGGGTCCGAACGGTTAAGGTGATAAGGTGGGGATTCGTTAGTCTTCATTTAGGCGGATAACAGGAAGCTGATGCAAAAGAAGGGACGCACTTGTGGCGTCAGAAAATTACTAATGCGAGGATCCAAGGAAGGGGGTCCACGACTTACGGAGTTGGGGTACGAACACGTTTATCTCGCAAAAACCTTGGGAGGAAATCTTGGCGGCTCAGGTGTTCCTCCTGCACTCAGCTGGGGGTAAAATAAGAATTCAAAGGGAGGCAAGGGGAATTCGGGGGATCTAAAGGTGTGATATACCTTAGAGAGATCCAATTCGCCGAAATCTAAAAATGAGTTGTGGTACGGATCGAGAGGTGGGAAAATTTAGCATCACAAATTAGGTACCGGTCACGCAGGGGAAAAAATGGGGGTGGCAATCTCAAACAACTAGAGGAGGAAAAGAAGGAGAAAGAATGAAAACAATGAGGGACCTAATTTTGCAAAGAAGCGGCAAGGGGACCTAAAAACAGCGATCCGTACCAAAAAAAGGAGGGGTGAAGAGGGTATTCTACTAACCGTTACTCGATAAAGGGTAAACCTATCACCACTTCAATGACGTGACCCGGACGGAAAGGGAATCAGAAAAATTAAAAATGGGCAACTCGCGGAAGGTCCAAAGGGGGCGAGATCAACAGTGGACAAACAAAATGGAAGAAAGGAGAAGTTCAGACAGAAAAACAGGAGTAATCCTTTGGCCTCGGGTGGGCGGGGACGCAAAACTCGTCCCGAGCAAGTCAGCGTCCGGGTGACACAGAAGCAATAAAGGGAATATGGAAAAAAAAATTAAAACTTAGGCCAATGAATGGGGGGATCGGGTGGGGGGGAGAATAGGTTCAGTAATCCGAATGGTCCATACTGGCTGAACGACGG
>Ga0179593_1696158_pt1 | contig 14310 bp, 26 predicted proteins | sample CZODoug2_1_08_16_FD_185931 | JGI IMG/M metagenome (GOLD analysis project Ga0179593, IMG submission 185931) | Vadose zone soil fungal communities from Angelo Coast Range Reserve, California, USA - CZODoug2_1_08_16fungal (PacBio error correction) | ecosystem: Environmental > Terrestrial > Soil >...
ATGTTGGATGAAGGAACCTTATATTGGGGCAAAGGGGAACAAGGGGGAAGGGGCCAAATGTCCTGAGATACCAATGTCCAAGGGGGGAAAACGAAATTTTTTGGAAAGGGGAGGGGGAAAGACCTTGCTCCACTCAACATCTCCCAAGGAAACGTTCGTACATGAAGTACGAAAACTGAAGGAGGGAAGGTTTATCAAGGGAAAGGACACGTGCCCAGAGAATTTGCTACATATGAAGCAAAGAAACGTCATGTAAAGCGCAGTCTCGAAAGCTAACCGAAAAAGGGGGGGAAGGGGAAGCTACAAAAAAGAAACCCGCATCGTGCCTGACCAAGACAGGAGGGCCCTACCTTCTTCGCAGAGATGGAAAGTCCTCTAAGGTTTGGGACAGGGGAGGGGTGCGGGGAAGAAGGGTCATCGGGGGAAAAGGAGAGGTTGGGCCTCGCCGAAAGGGGACTTCAGCCAAGCGAGAGTACCTTAAAGGTGGGGGGCCTATTTGTCTTTGGGATGGGTTATTATTGGACTGAAGCAGGGGAGAAAATAAAGGGGGGAAAAGCCCGCGAAGATTCAGGGGGAAGTTCGAGGTTCAGAATGCATCACGAACAGCAACTACAGTCGTATTTAGCATCAACATGCCAAAAGGTGGAAAAGAAGATAAAGATACTTCGTCTATTAGAGTAGGAGGAAGTTGGGGGAATCCGAAAAGGGGAGCCTTATCAGGGGAAAAAAAAAAAAGAACGATGCATGCGGAAAGGAGAATCTGGGGGGTTTAGAAAGACAACAATACCGAAGGAAGGAAAAGAAGGTGGGGGGGGGGAGAGATTTCAAAAGGACGAAAATACAATGGGGAGTAAGAACTTCATTTTTTTCCGGGGCCATGAATAAGGGATCAAGAAAGGCTGTGGAAAAGGATCTAAAAAAAAAAAGCGAGAGGAACCTATTGCTGGGGCGGGTTCTTTCATGAGGGAAAGAATCTTAAGTTCTCGAGGCCATTGTAATTGGGGGGGACTGTAAAGGGAAAAGAGAGGGAGAAAACTTCAAGAGGATTCAGGCAAGTAATTCCTTCAAACCCCAGGGGAAATAATCCTTCAGAGGGAAAAGGGGAAAAAAACTGATACGCTCCATCTAAGGAGGTCGGAAAGGAAAAATTTGGGGGGAGACAAAAGACAAGAAGCCTTATCTTAGCTTATTGGGGGGGTCTCGCCCACGGGGGGATTTGCATCTTCTAAATCGGGGGTGGCGGTTCTTGGGGGTTTGCAGGGAGAAAAAGGGCGCGCCGTACGCCAATGTCCAACCGGTTTTAGGAATGAAAAGAAAAAAGTCCAATAAGAAAATAATCAAAAAGGGAAGCTACCCAAAGATTTCCATGGAGGGGAGAGGTGAGGTTGGCAAGCTGCTGGCGGGAAAAGACAAAAGAAAAAGAATTATGGGGAGGGGTGCTTCAAGGGAGAAGTCGAATAGGAGGCAAAGGGAAGGGTAAGCAGATGCAGGGTTCGATGTTGGGGGCGTTTGCCATTTCGGGGGATGTCGGGAGAAGGTCGCTAGACTCTTGGGGAGGAAGATAGAGGGAAGTATCAAAAGGAAACCACGAAGCGGGTGTCATTCCAGGTCTTGGAAACGTCAAACAATTTCCATGGGAAAGAAGGAAGCTGCTTTGAGTGGCTTCAGGATGGGGAAAAGTTGCAGGTTGTTTCAAGGTTTCCAGGGGGAAAGAACTCTAGGGGGGGGAAAAGAGAAGACTGTCCTGAATGATCAACTCAACACAAAAGGGGGGGGGGGAGAAAAGAATATATGTTTGAAGAGAGAAGGAGGTAAGATGGCAGGATTTTGTAAAAACATGATGATCGAGAAGAGGAACAGTGGGAGAAAAGGGTGAAATCGAAAAGGGAGGGCGAAAGAAAGAAGTCCCCCTGGAGCACGGGAAATTTCAGACTTTCAAAAAAAAAGGCAATGTGACTTCTACGGGGTATAAACGAGGAGGGGGTAGAGGAAGTATAGCCTTACTACATGGAGACACTATAAAATCCCATAAAGAAGGAAGGGAAGCCTCCCGCCATCTCACGAAACCCCCTAAGAGAGCCGCTAAAAAAAGGGGGTGACCATACAAGGAATAAGCCCCAAAGCTTCGCCGGGGGAAGACCTTAAGTCCCTGAAGCACCTGGAAAAATGGAAGTGGCTTACTACGAATTGAGGGGGTCTTGAGAGGGAGGGGGGGGGGATGTTGGAAAAGAATTGCTTCAAAGACTTAAACGATTTGGGAGGTCTTTGGATTATTTCTGAGTGAAGGAAGGAAGGGGAATCTCCATACATCCAAAAAGGAGAAAAGCCAATTCGCCCATGTCGTGCGCACATGAGGGGCGGATGAAAAAAAAGGAAAAGCAACGAAAAAGGAACATGCAAGGGGGAAACTCAAAGAGAGGCTAAGGAATTCTGAATGAACTCAGGGAGGAAAAAGGGGTATTCGACCGAAACTTACTTGAGCCGTATCAGTTTTCAACTGCAGGAGAAGGGTTGGGGAAAGTTGGAAGGGAAACAGAAAGGAGACCATGGCAAATTGCTTGGAAGTATGGGAAAATACCTAAAGATTTCAAACGGAAGGGAAAAAGAAAAGGGGCATTATAGAAACTTCAGGTTGGACTTGCAGCCAGGAAGATGAAGGGGGGGAAGGAAAAACACACGGGGAAGAGGGGAAGGAGGAAAAGAAAGGGGACATAAGCCGAAAGTAAGAGGTGCCTCTTTAAGGGGAAGGAAAATCTGAAGTTCTCTAAGGGCCAAAGTGTATGGGGGGGTAGGAGAAAGTGAAAAGAGAGGAGGGAGACATAGAATTAAGAAATGGTAAAAGGGTGCTGTGTGACAAAAACCCCAGTTACGAACTAAGCCTCATTTTCAAACTGCTAAGGACAAGAGACAAAGGAGTGGACGAGGAAGAAAGGAAAATTGGGGGGAGCGCGAAGGTGATCTGAGGGAAAAAAACGGGGGAAGGCGGCTTCTAAAGTAAGAAGGGGAGGGTGGGCTGTTCGTTCTTGATGCAGGAAAGAAAAGAGTCCTGCGCCAAGCAGGGAGAAAGAGGGCGCGGGAAGGGTGGGGAGATGAAAATAATCCCAAGAAAGGGTCCCTCGCTATGGGAAGAAGGAAGGGACATGACAAACATCAAACCGAAGAAAAAAGAATTGAGTAGCACGAGTCCCCAAAAGGAGAAGACGGCGAAGAGAAGGAAGCCGATCGGCAAAGGCCATTCGGGGGGGGGGGACGGAGAAGGCTGCTACAATGGGCGTGCTTTGGCGTTTATGGGGAAGGCGAAACGGCTAGACAGGCGTTCAGGGGAAGAAAAAGAAAGCAGGCGGAAGGAAAACATGGGGTTCACGTCAAAGCTCCGTGGAAGCGGCTTGAGGGGCTCAAGAGGGGAGATGTCCAAATTGGGGGTTGTTTTCCCCGTTTGACACTTGGAAGAGGAGGTAGAAGAATTGTTGAGAAAAGGAAAGAAAGACGGGAGAAAAAAACAAAAGGAGGGTAGGGTTGAAGAAAGCCGTAGTACTGGACCAAGGATTTTTTCGAAAACACTACTGGACCTGATAACGGAAGAGGGGGAAACCAACGGGACCCAAACCGGGACATTGCGCCACTCAAAGAAAAGTCCCTTCTTACAAGGGAGGAAACGCTGACTGACAATGTGCCTTCGAGGGAATAGGACTTCGTGTGTATCTGTATTGAAAACACAAGAGGAGAATCCGGGGAAAGCCCAGAAAAGGATCCATCGAAAAAAACAATGTCAACGCAGCAAAACCTCTGCAAGAGAGAGGAACAAATACAAGTACAGTCACAGGAGAAGTGGGGGAAAGAGGTCCTATTACGCAGGTCAAGGCGGAAAAGGCGTTTTCTTGAGGGGATGCTTGCTTCGGTTTGATGTTTGTCAAAGAGGCCGAAATGAAGTCCAATCGGGCAAGGAAAAGGAAAAGAGGAGGGGGGAAGGGGGGGGGTGGCAAGAAAAAGCTCCAGAAGAAAAAAGGTTGGGATCAAGCTAAAGAAACAAACATGGCGTCAGTCGCGAAAGAGGAGGAGGATTGCATCACGAACGAACAGGAAAGAACAAGGGAAGCAAAAGAAGGAGAAGATAAAAAGGATTCTCGGTCGAGGGGGAAATTCCGAAAATGGGGTGCCTACACTTACTTTGGATATGGAGAAAGTATCATTTTGAAATGCGGGATGCTTATTCGGGTAATGAAAAAATTGGGGGGGAAGGGAACAAGGGGGGAAAATTCAGATAGGGGGGGGAAGGATAAAGACGATTTCAAACGGGCGACGAAAAATACAATTGTGGGGAGAGAAACTTCAATTTTTCAGAAAAGAAAGAAAGATTGAAAACAAGGAGGGAGGACAAAAAGGGATCTCGAGAGAGGAGGAAAAAAGACCGGTGTGGACGAAAAGCTTTCTGCATTTCAGAGAAGCTGCAAGGAAAATCTGGAAGAGAAATGAAATTGGTAATGGGGGGAGTCGTAGGAAAAGAGATGAGGGAGGAAAAAAGGAAACAAGAAATAAAAAAAAGGTCATTCGGAAGGAGGCGGGTTCACTTCAAAAAAAAGGAAAAAAAAATAAGCCTTCAATCTCAGAAAACGGAATACGGCGATAAGTTTGGAGAAGGTAACAAAAGGTGGGGGGGGGGAAGCATCCGAAGAGAAGAGGGCGCGGCAAAAGTTGGGTGTTGCGCTTCTAAATCCGACTGGGGAGGTTGCTGTTCTTGTGATGCACAATTCTGAACTCCAACTCGAGAGAAGGAAACGCAGGGGAAAGAACCTTGGGGCTGCGTCCAATAAAAGAAACCAAAGAGTTTCAGGTCAAAGAGGAAGGGCGTTGGAAGTGCCATGGCGTCGAGGAGAGAACATCAAACCGAAGAAAGCAGCAAGATGAACTTGAGGAGGCCAAGGGAAAAGAAGGTGAAAAAGGGAGGGGCAGCTTGGGGGTTCATGGGGAGGACGCGATGCGGGAAGGGTGGTAGCGCTTGCCATTCGTGGGGGATGTCGTATAAGCTCTAAAAAGGGCGGGGCGTATATATTTTAGCCTTGGAAAAAAGGCGAGAATTAGGAAAAGAAGAGTATTGTAAAAAAGTCGTGGGCACGGAAAAAAAGGGACTCAGGGAGGCGCCATTATTTCTATTTACCAAATTTCGGGGGTTTCCCCTGACACGTTTAAAGGGAGGGAGACAAGGCATTTGTGGCCTCAAAGAATGGAGAGAAGTCTTCCATCTCTCTCGAGTCTGAAAAGAGAGAGGGGGGGGTTTAGATTCAGAAGAAAATGGGACCAGTATTGGGGGGGCGCTTTGACACCATACGATAAGGGGGGAAGGAAAAAGTGTCAAAGACATCGCACCTCAGTCTCCACTCAGAAGGGACCAACGGAGTAGGCTGCATGTGCAAGGACGGAAAAACTGAGGGGACAAAATTTGCCGTCGTAAGAAACTAGGAGTCGTGTGTCGATAAACAGCGAGGGACGTGGCGGGGCTCCCAAAGCTCCGCCAAAAAAAAAAAAGACGCTAACCACCGCGCAGATCTGCTGACCATACAAATGACAAACTACCGCTTCGCCGTTGATAAGCTGAGAAGGACCTCTGAAGGCCACGTATGGGGGAGGTGCGTGGAGAAAAGTTCATCGGTTCTTGAAAAAAAAAGGGGGGATGTGGGTCAGGAAAAAAGGGGGCCTTCACGCGGGCAAAGAATGAACTCTTTTGGGTCGCGGGGGGGATTTGGGATTTTTCTTAGAAGAGGTGTTGCATCTCCATCAAGTGGAAGGCCCAGGAGGGAGGAAGGGGCAAGAAAAGAAAAGAAGAAGAACAGACGACAGTAGATTTAGAAGCGCAACATGAAAGGTGCCGAAAAGAAATAAGGCTGATGCATCGGTCGCGGATGAAGAAAAAAAAAGGTTGGGACCACCTGGGGAGAGTCAGGGTGGGGCTTAAAGGCTTATTTTCGTAATCGGGTGTTGGGAAATGAAACAGATAAAAGCTAAGGATGAGATTGGGGAGAAAAATAAATACCAAAAAACGGTTACGACGAACAAAGAAGGGCAGGAGAAGAAAGGAAGAGGAAGTGCAGCCATTCAAGAGGAAAAATAGGGCAGTTTCTGTCAAACCGGTTATATCAAAAAGGGGGGAGAGAGAGAAAGTCTAGTGGAGGGGCATGGACGGACAGGAAGAGAGTCTTCTACTTCCAAGGGGGTGGGGGGGCGTCGTACCGTTTGAAGAGGTAGTTCTTCCCATCAGGCAGAGAGGGAAGCCTTTAAAGGGGAGGAGGGGGGGTCTGTGGAAAACCAGGGAAAGAAGGCCCTGACAGAGAAAGCAAACTTGATACAAAAAAAAAAAGAGAAAAAGTAAGTCGTCGGGAAAAGGGTGAAAGGAGGAAAGAAGAATATCTTGGGGGGAGGGGAATCTCGCACCCGGGGGGGGGCATGTTGCGCAGGAGAAGGGGAATGTCTTTGTCTGTTCGTTCTGGGGGCAGGATGAATAAATCAAAAGCGAGGACCGGGGGGAGGAAAGAGCTCCAAAAGGGGGGTATGTAGAGCAAAAGACAATAATCCAAAGGAAAAAGAACACCTATTTTCAGGGAATCGAAGGGGCGCGTTTTAAGCCTGTGCGGAGACGGAAAACAGAAAAAAGAAAGAGTCTAGAACGGGGAAGGAAGCAAAAGAAGAGAGGGGACCTCAAGAGGGAGACGGTCGGGGGTAGGAAAAAAGGTCCGCCGATGCGGCAGAGGGGGGGGGAGCGTTTTCCATTCTTGTGGTGTAGCGGGAGGAGAGGCGCTCATGACGTCTGCTGGGAGGGTTAGTCCACTTGCGAAAATCTTAGGCGGGGGAAGGAGGAAATAAAAAGGGTGAAAATTGTCAGGAAAAATCCTGTAAAAAAGAGCGGCTTGATTGCGCAGAGGGGAAGTTCGTGTGGGTCACCCGTTGACACGGGTCGCTACCGCGAGTTATCTAGCAGTGGTTAAAGGAAGGAAAAAAATCCTGTACCTAGAACGATTGGGAAAGACTCGAAGAGAAACTGAGGAAGGGAAAGAGGTTGCAGAAAGAGAAATAAGACCTGCGAGGGGGCCAGGAGGTGGAGAGGTTTGCAAGGGGGCGAAGAAGCAAAGGGGAAATCTTGGAGAAAAAGAAAAAAACCACTTAGTCCCTTTCTGACATGGGGAAGGTGCAACGCCTTACTTACAATTTTGAAAGGGAAGAAGAGGCGAGGGGAACACGCCGATTAATAAGAAGAGGAATATAACGCAAAAAGGAGGGGAGGCTTCTCAGCAGCGAAAAAAATGGGCCGCTACCACCGAAAAAGAGGAGTACGCAGAAGACGGGCCAAAAGAGTCGAAGGGAGGGAGTAGTCCTCTGAAGGAAGAGGGTAACGCTTGAGTTGAGGGGATCAATTGCAGAGGGGAGGAGCTGCTTTCTTCGGTTTGATTTTGGGGGGGGGAGAGCCTCCATGGGAATTGACAACAAAAAAAGAGAGAGGAAGGGGGCTTTGGGAAGGGGGCAAGAGAAGACATTCAAAGGTTGGGAGCAGCGAAACTGCTCCCATTGAGTTCAGTCTCACGAAGAGGGGCGGATGTCAGAAGGTAAGAAACGAACCTCAACTACATTACAGTGTTAAAAGGACCAAAAAGAGAATACTCAAAGATACGGGGGGGGGGGGGGGGGGGGGGGGGGGGGGGGGGGGGGGCTCCTAGGATTCTTAATTAACGGGGGGGTAGTCAAAGGGGGTTTAAGACTTTGAAAGTGGAAGAGGCTTAATTTCGTAATCTGGGGGGGGGGGGGGAAACATACACATAAGAGAGACACATGGCACGGATGAAAAGGAGTGGGGAATGTAGTAAGAAGACCAGGGAAAAAAACGGTACGAGCAATTTTGGAAAAGGAAAAAGTTCCCTTGGAACCATGAAGAAGAATGCAGAACGAGGAGTGTAAGGAACGTATCTCTCACAAAGGAGGCGAGGAAAGAGGAGAGGGAAATAAAGACGTCTGAGCTGAGTGAAAAGTTTAGTTGGGGCGAAGACCGTTTTGCACTCGATGAGTTTCTTCCCAGAAAACAGAGAAGCCGGAAAAAGGGGGTCATTCTCGAATGGGGCTGGAAAGGAGAGAAGCCTGCAAAACTTGAAAAGGAGAAAAAAGTAAGTGTGTAGGGGGGGGCGCTTAACCACATTGTGCGAAAGGGGAGGTAATTCAGACAAAAAAAGAAGGCATCCGCCATATATCGTATCTTGAATAAAAAAATGAAAGTTTTGGACATGAAAAAAAAAAAGGGGCTGTGCGGGGAGAAAATTCTGGACAGAAAAAAGATGACGCGCCTGAACTCCATTGCTCAGGGGCGCTTGCTCCACCTTTTTTGAAATGGGGGGGCAACGAGAGCGGAGAAACAAACAACGAACAAGAGTTAAAAAAAAAAAAAAAAAAAAACAAGGGGGAAAGTTGTAAGGAAAGGGAACATGCACAAACAGAAAAAAGGAAAGCCAAGCGCAAGAACCTAGAATTTATTCATTAGAAGCGTCCCATACGTGTGCCTTCAAAAGGAGAGAGGATTGAGAAAGGAGGGAGATTTAAAGGAGATTGCAGGGGGTAAGACAGTGCGGGAGGGGGCGGGGAGGGGGGGAATTCGGTTAGAAGGAGAGAAAAAAAGGTGCTTGTCGTTATAGGGGGCCAATTTGCTAAATGTATCATCGGCTTGTTCACTCCACAGAAGCATAGGGAAGAAAAAAGTCAACAAAAGTAATCAGGAGTTTTCACCAAAAGGGGGGGGTTCCCAAACAAGGTAAACAAAAAACAAAAAAAAAAGTGTCGCAAGGGGGGAGAAAATGACGGTGTTGTGCCAAGGAAGTGTTCGCTACCTCTAGTTATCAGATGGGGGAAAGCGCAAATCCTTACCATCGGTTGAGGGGGGGGGGGGATCTAGAAGGGAAAAGAAACACCAAAAAAGAAGATGATATGGTTTTGGAGAGAGAAGGACCTGGATGGGCCAGGTTTGAATCCACTCATGGGGATCGCGGGGGAAAACCGAAGGGGGGGGAGAGGTCGCCCCTCAAAAAGGGAGAAATGGCAGGACGTGCAACGCCGGAAGATGTGCCGTCTCCGGGTATACTATGACTGTCGTTGTATCGTCGTTTTTGAAAAACCCGATGATAGCCGTGGAGAACAGGGGGCGAAGGACAGACGCAGGGATCTCCGAAAAAAAAAAATCGCCCAAACGAACAACCAGAACCATCGCTACCATACAATTACTTTCCCCTAACTGATTGAGCCGTTATATGCGCAGCAGAGGAAGGCAAAGAGGGGGAGTACGGGTCTTTCTCTTCTGAGAGGGTCTGTGGTCCTAGGAAAAAGGCTTCCCACTCTGACGCCAATCGCGAGGACCTGAAAAGGGGGGGGACGAATGGTTTCTTTTTGGGGTCAGTATGGGAAGAAGCATCGGGGGGGAGTTGGAGAAAAGTTCGTCAGGCGCGGAGGAGGCTCAAGAACGAACAAGCAACGATCGTATTTAGAAAAGAGAAACATACAAACGGTGCGCGAAAAGAAAAAGAGAGGGGGCGTATCTCTGCTATTCTTCCGGGGAGAAAAATGGGGGAATCAGAGGATTATCAGGGAAAATGCAGGCGGGGGGAGAAGGGAAAAGGTTTTTTAATTGAAACAACAAAAACTCGAATGACCATGGCAAGGAGAAGGGGAATTATTTTAATAAAAAAAAAAAAGTAGGGAAAGACGCAGATATAACTTCAAGGAGGGAAGGGAAAATGAATATTCAAAGACAGAACTGAAAAAGGGGTCAACCTGGATCTCTCTAACACGGAGATTATTAAAAGAGAAGGAAAGGGGTTACATAAAAATCTATGGCTGGGGGGTACGAAAAAAGACTGAAGAGAAAAAAAAAATTTGTATTGGGGGTTTGCAAAGGGGAGGGGTTATTCCCATAACTCAGCAATCGGCCTTGCCATGGTCATTCGAGGGAGGTGGAACTTCAAACCCAATGACGAATAGAAATAGCATTGTGGAAAGTAGTGGGAAGGAGTAACCACAGGGGGAAAAAGGGAGTCAGAAGCGCGAGAAGAAGAAGGGGATTGAGAGTCTTTGTAGAGAACCAGGGGAAGGGGCGCTTCTAAATCCGACTGTCGGGGGAGTCTTGATTCAGCCTACTGAAAAGAGGGAAGCGGAAGGGAGCTGCTCAAAGGGGGCCGGGCTTCAATAAGAAAATAAGTCAAAAAGAAAAAGAGAGATTTTCATGTCCTCTCGATTGAGCGGGGGGGGGGAAGGCCATGGCTTCGATTAACATTAAAAGAGAAGCAGCGAAAAAAAAGGGAAAATGGATCAAAAAAAAAAAAAAAAAAAATAAATCGTCCCATAAGTGCAGGAAAGGACTGGAATCGCACATTAGAAAGGCAAGAGGGTAGGCAATTGTCCTGGGAGAGAGGCTGGGCTAGGGTAGGGGGAAGGAAGGGGGGACGTTCAATAGGATCATTGTACCATTGCAGCTGAGATAAAAAGGGGCCGTTTTCAATACGTCCACACGAGGTAAACTCGAAACGGCAATTGAAGGCGTGAAGACTAAGGGGGGGCTCAATGAAGGGGGAAAAGACGGTTGTTGTACCCGTGGAAAAAGGGGGAGCTAACGCGATTTCATCAGGACAGGGGGGGAAGCAAAAATCCTGGATCAAGGGGGACTTACGGAGCTAACCGAGAAAGAGGGAGGAGAAAGAGAAAAAGGTAGATGGGGCTGTGCTTTTCCACCAGGCCGTGATAACTCTAGGGTGCGAACGAGCAACGGGGAAAAGGGGGGGTCGAAAAAAAAAGCTCCCACGGGTAAAAAAAAATCTTGACAAAAGAAAATGAAGGAAAAGGGGGCTCTACTTTTTATCAAATGGAAGAGTGTGTATCGTATTGAACACTCCCTATGGAAAGGGTAGAAGTTTGCTACCTATAGAAAACCACGGAAAGTAGATCCGGAAGAAAAACCCGAAAGGGAAATCCCCGAAAAGAAAAACATTGCCACCGACAAGAGGAGGGGTTGATAATCTGCGCTTTAGTCCTCTGAAAGGAAGTATGGGACGCTTTGAAGGACTAATTTGCACGGGTCTGAGGGAGGAGGGGTTGGGGGGGGGCATGGCCTTCAAAAAAAATCTTTGGGTCGGGATGGGGGGGGGGGGAGTTTCTTATTGTCAACGCAAGGATAGTGGAGCTCAAATAATTCAAAAAAGGTTGAAAAAAAAATAGCCCATGTCGTCAGGAAAAAGGGCAAGAAGGAGGTCAGAAGACATTTCAGAACAAACGGGGGGAAAAGAAGCTCAAAGATAGAGGAAGATTCTGAATTAAAAAGAGGCGCAAAATGTGGTTAAGTCGAAATGTGTTGTGGAGATGGAGAGTCAAGGTTGAAAGAGAGGTGAAAGGGGGAAAGGGTTGGAAAAAACACCATACTCGAAAGGCATGCTATTGCTTAAGGAAGGGGAAATACCTGCATAGAGGGGGAAAACGGGTAACTCACTAGAAAAATGTCATGAGAGAAGCATTTGGGTTACCTTGGAGAAAAAGAAAAGGCAGAAGGGAAGATCTCTCTCAAAAAAAAAAATAGAGATCCATGGGACATACAGGTTCTTCATTGGACCGCTTTCATGGCTGCAGTAAAATCTGAGGGAGAGAAAAGGGGTAAATTTTTAGGTCGGAGGGTGCAACAGGTGAGGAACATCATGAAAAAATTGTCATTAAGAGGGGGGGATGCAAACCCAGATTAAGAAATAAGGCTGCAATCGCATGTTCCACCTGGGGGTCCATCTCAAAGTAATGGGAGGAAATTAAACAAAAGGGTGAATTGATAAGGAAAAAGAGAGCATAGGCAAAGAAGAGAGGTTGAGCTTCGGGAAAAAGGAGCTTCTAAGAAGAAGGGGATGGCTGTTCGGCTTTATTCTTCAAGAACCCTCTTGCCGCTCCGGACGAAGAGAAGTTGCGCTTCCCAACTGTTGAGTGGAGAAGGAAAAGATGCAGAAAGAAAAATCGACCCAAAGGCGCGTTGGGGGGGAAAAAAAAACATCCACCGAAGACAGCGGAAATGAGTAATCCACGAATTGTACCAGAAGTAAAGCAGAGGACTTAAGCGCATTTGGGGCGAAGCGGGAGGGAAAGGTGAAGGTTGGGGGGCAGTACGATGGGGGGAAGGGGGCGTTGCAGGAGACTGAGACGCTACATAAGGCGTGGCGGGGTATATATTGGAGCCAATTGCGAAGGGACTATCATCGGGCGTGTTCTACGCTCACAGGAAGGTGATAAAGTCGACGGATGGGTCAAACAGGCAGGACGGCCTGCAAGTAGAGGGAAATGAGTGAATTCCCAATTTCGGTGGAGGTTCGCTACCTCGAGGATAAGAAAAGGGGGGGAAAGCGCAAAAAAAGACGGCCCATCTGGAATGTACGAAATCTCACATAGCTATAAAAGAGAGAGATGGGGACCGTAAGGGAAATTTTTGACGGAAAAAAGGGGCCCCTGGAAGGATGATAACTCGCGGTGAGACAGTGACGGGGAAAAAAACCGAATAAAAGGCGCCACTAGGACCTTTCGACATGGGAAGGGAAACTGACTGACATGGGGACGGAGGGGAAGGGGAATACTATGCTCGTGTGTAATCGGGGGGAACACGCCCGAATGATCGCCGTAGAGGGAGAAATAGAAGAAGCATCAACGTCGGGCACGCTGGAAAAAAGAAAACCCGAATGGGGAACCGAAATCTGCCGAAACCAGAAAGGAATGGGAAAGAAGATTCGCCTTGAGAAGAGGAGATTAAGAAGATGAAGGCACCTTAATTGAATGTCTTTGCTTCTCGGTCCGTTGGGGTCTTTAGGTAGGGAGGGGGGGGATGTTTGTAGGGAGAGGGGACACGCAACAATAACTAAGGGAGGGTTGGTGGAGAGTTTTGTGCTTATGTGACATTTCTTATTTGGCCGCAGGCATCAAGTCCATCAAATACATTTCAAAGTGGGTGCAGAGAGAAGGACCCGGGGAGAGTGTGCAAAAGAAAGAACAGCACCGGGGACGAAGGGGGGGCGCAACATGCCAAAGGGTGAGTCAGAAAATAAGTCGAAGGATACGGCGGTATTGCTCTCAATAGGGAGGTAAAGAAAAGTTGGGAGAAATGTGTCGCTAGGGGGGGGCCAAAGGATTGTCAAAGAGAAGGTTTTGAAAGGAAACAGAAAATACTCGAATTACCCTGGCAAGAGAGTTGCTGGGGCATGCGGAATACAACGAGTGCAAAGAACAAAAGATATAACTGTCAGAAGGGGGAAGGGGGGGAAAGAAAAGAAAGAGAAAATTCAGAACAGGCTGGAGGTCAACACGGATCGAAAGAAACAAAACCACGGAGATTGTAGAAAGAAAAAGAAATTTGGAGGTATGCATAAAGTCCTGCTGGAGGGGATATGACCTGCCAGTGTATTTTGGGCGTACGTTTTGCACGCGATGATGGGGGACTTCCATCCTTCAAGCAATCGAAGCATGGCAGGAGGAGGTAGGTTCTGTTCCCCAACCACCACAAAAAAAAAAAAAAAACAAAAAAAAACCCACCACCCAAAAACACAGAGAAAAGAAAAAGAAGAAAAACAAACACAGAAAAGAAATAATCCTGCATTCATGGAAAGGAAAAAGGGGATAAAGATCAAGGTGGGGGTGTCGACTAAGGAGTTAATTCAGAAGGAGAGGGAGCGGAGGGGAAAAAAAAATGGTGCATGTTGCGCTTCAGGAGACTGTCTTTGCTGTGAGGTAGGTTGCTGGCAAAATGAAATACTCCCCTAGTGCGCGGGAGGACGGGGGAGCAGGTTTCGGGGTATGGGAGAAATAATCCCAAAAGGGGGAAAAAAGACATGTCTCGAAGGAGGGGAATGCCATGCCTTCTATTAAAGGAACATCAAACCGAAGAAAGCCGCGCAAAGAAGGGAGTAAAAGACAACGAAATCGTCAAAATACGGTGCTTCAGTAACGCAGCATTAAAAGGGGAAGGGTCCTTGTCTGGGGAAAAGAGTTCGTGGCAAAGAGGGGGTTTGTAGCTGCGGGAAGGCGAAGGCGTCGTGCTGTGATGAGTAGTGGGCCAATTTGCGAAAACGAGATCAGAGGGCTGTATATATAACGAGACTAGGAAGGGGGTCAGTCAGGGGCGGGCCTCAAGGGAACAAAGGCTTGAGTGGGCGAGTGCGTTCCCAAATTGAGGGGGGGGGGGGTTCCAACCGGTAAACTTGGGAGATAAAGCGAAAAAGGGGGGCAAGGAAAAATCCTGGAAAAAAAAAAAAAAAAGTCCCTGTACGAGAATCCTCA
>Ga0179593_1287453_pt1 | contig 14309 bp, 20 predicted proteins | sample CZODoug2_1_08_16_FD_185931 | JGI IMG/M metagenome (GOLD analysis project Ga0179593, IMG submission 185931) | Vadose zone soil fungal communities from Angelo Coast Range Reserve, California, USA - CZODoug2_1_08_16fungal (PacBio error correction) | ecosystem: Environmental > Terrestrial > Soil >...
TCACAAGGGATGGGGGGGCAAAAAAGTTTTGTCACGAGGGGGCGCAAAGGGGCTCCGTGTGAGTTTGCCTCCGAAGAAGAGGAGACTACACTTGAGGTTGAGGTACAAGAAGAATCAGACTGGGATAGTACCCTCAACATTTGGGAAAATCCAAACCAGATTTGCTCAAAAAAACAACGCACCAGAAGTGTGGAAAAAACTACTGAACCGGCGCCTGCAAGAATACAAGAGAAGGGAGAGGACACTGAGAGTGGGCAGTCTGAGGGGAACAAAGGTAAAATCAATCAAGAGAAGGGATACTCAAAAGTACTGTCAACCTGGGTAACCAGAGCAATAAACATTTAACCAAGGGAAAACGGGAAAAGACCGTCCTTAAAGGTAAGGTCAGCCGAAAATCCGAAAGAACACACTAGGATTCAAAAAAAATATAGGAATCTTGGCACCAATTCTTCCGACAATGGAAAATATGGATGAGCACTACCACCCAAACAAAAATCTGAAGGATGCAACACTCAAAGAATTCAAGTTGCGTTGGAGGGGGGAAAGAGGGGAGGGATCCTACAACAATCAAATCAGGGGGCATCACAGTGATGGGTGATGACAAAAATGACGAAAAGATGCGCACAAGGGGGGGAGGCTGACTCGTCTCAAATGAAATTGCAAAGAAAAAACTGCAAATAAAAAAGAAAAATAGACAATCTCAAGCATGGAAAGAAAAAACTATCAGGGGCTTGCAAATACGAGTGAAGCGCAGGGCCACGGGGAGGGTACCGATACGCAAACTGAAAGGGCGGGAGAACGTTATTTGAGGGAGACGGTCGTCGTCATTCGGGGCATTGGGGGACACGAAGGGACGGGCCTGGTGGGGAAGTGATATTTTGGACGAAAGGAGTAGCAATTGGAGGTTCAAGAACGGGAAAAGAAGGAGGATGAAGCTGGACGTTTTTACCCCGGGCGTCGGGGGGGAGAGAAGGACAAGTAAGGATTGACAATCCGCCTCGGGAGGTAAGGAGGGGGGAGAAGTGGATCCGAAATAACAGACAGGTTGTTGAACCCCGAAAAATAAAATGGGGCTGGTGTGGTCGTTGTGGAAGAGGTTTGCTCGTCCCCGAGCGGGAAGGGAAAACATGTATCGAAGTTAAACGACATGAGACATTTGATGTAGGGGGTCATATATACAATATCCCCCTGCCACGAAAGAAAAAAAAAGAAGGTTCGGGAAGGCATCGAAAGTGGGACAACGTTTTCAAAAACCGGGAACGTTGCGCAAAATTGAGGCCGAAGGCAGTGTAAAAAGTGCCGATAGACTAGGATCGGGAGAGATTAGAATAAGCAGAAACTTCCACAGGCCTTAGCACAGGAGGAAGTGAGGATGTCTGAAACTCAAGGGGCCTACGGCGGGATTAATTCCAGAGGCGAGGGGGGAGAGGAATGACTGGAATGACTGCAACCCAAATTAACGCAATGGAGGTACTATTGGCCTTGCGCCTCATTCTAGACGAGAAGACAGAAGGTTGTATACCGGTTCTATTTTTGACATTTTTATTTGTTACGACCAACGCAAACTTTGCAGCTTTCGGACCAAATTAGTAAGGGAGGTATCAACGTGGTCTTATGCAAGGGCAGAATCCGTCAACCCAACAGCTGAAAGGACCGTAAAGAGGACCTTTACCAGAGGATGGGAACTTACACCATGAAGGAAGGGAGGGGGGTTGGTTCCTCTCAGAAATAGAGAATTCGAGGGGGGAGACACCGGAAATCCTGGGTAAGAGTCACAATAAAGGGAGGTGGGCGGCAGCTAGCCGATTTGCTTTGGTTCTGAGGGAGGGGGAGGAACAAAGAATGTGGACATAAACGAAGTACCTTCAGGAGGGAGAACACGAGGGTGCCTAGGGACCAAGGGCATTCCTTCAAAAAAAACGACTGACAACGAAAGGCAAACAATATAGAGAACATCGAACACACAACGGAGTGAAAGGTGTTCGAAAAGGGACACAGTAAAATGGGAGGGTCCGAATCACGTACTGAAAGGGGGGGCACGAAGAGCACCAACCTGTGACATCGACGGACAAAGAGGAGGATATGGAACGCTGGTGACCGTCTGCTCAACTTATTACTTCACCCCTTAGGGGTCAAGAGAAAAAGACAAATCAACAGACGTCACCACAACAGGGGGGGGTGTTCAAAGGGGGGAATACATGAAGGGACCGAAAACGGGGTGGGTGCCCCAAAGAACATACCCGGAGAAATTCCAAAACCGAAGGGGGGTAAGGAGGAAGGCTGACCATATAGAAAGAAAACCTGACACTCAGAAATATTTCCATTTCGAAAGCGGGAGGGCGGAATGGCGTGGAGATAACGTAGGGGGGGGCAGAGAGCCATCCCTGAGGGGCATACCGACCTATCCAGCGGCTGCCGGAGAGGAAATCCACGAGAGAATGGGGGACGGGGAGACGACAACAGAAGAGGGAATAAGTAAAGGAATGCACAGGAAGACAGGTCTCGACAATAGATAACGGGACCTGAAGGGGAATCAGGACACGGGATGTCAGAGGTGGAGGCAAAAGGGGCAGGGAGAACGTGACGGTGCAAACGACTGCACGTTCGAGAATACAAGAAGGGATGACGGCATCCAGTCGCGGGCAGGGGGGAGGCAGGTGTAAACATAAAAAAAGCAACTATTTAGATACACGTGAGACCGACCGCTATTACTTGGTGAAATCAGAAGGGAAGACCACACAAAGAAGGGGAAAGACCCACAATGACCGTTGTTAGAACGGTTTATAGGAATATCACATTATCAAGGGGAAAAAAGGGGAGAGGCGGAAGAAAGGGGGTCCATTAAACTAAGGAAGAGAGAAGCTAACCGGGACGAAGAAATGGAAAACAGTCAATACACTAGACAGGAAAGAAAGAAAAAAAAAAAGGGAGGCGAAATAAAGTACAAATCCGAAAAAAGGAACTCCCGTAAGGGGATCATAACTATATCACCCTGTGAATGGGCCAGCGAAATAGAGTCGAGAACGAGGGAGCCGCTACTCAAAAACAAACATGGTTGAGAAAGGAAAGGGACCACAACGATATAAGTAGTGATCGTATTATAGAAGGGTGTAATATGGGGGGTGGCGGTGGGAGAAAGGGGGGGGTAGGTTTTACCGAGGGGGGGAGGTACAGAAGGAAAGGCAGAGTTTCGAGGGGAAACCCAGGGGCAATTCACCTGTTCGAGCAACACCGAAATCCGGGGATTGGCGGGATGTTCACCTATGGCCAGCAAAAGAAAGGGAGACGGGTACGTTGCCTGGGAGAGGAACAGTTATTGATATATTTGAGGGCCTTCGGCGTGAGGGATTTTTAACGGAGTACAACGATCGGATTTCCGTTCGAGGGGGGGTGAGAAGTGGGTGCAGAGTATTTACCTGGCAACGGAGAAGCAGACAAAGGGAAGTTGTTAGTAGGGTTGGGGGGATGATCCTTGAATATATAAGGGGGATTGTGGGGGTTTAACATGAGGACTGGGAAGAGAAAGGTAAAACCCCGCCGAGAGGGGCCGGGATCGGACCTTGGGACTAGAAAAGGAAAAAGGGTGGGGGGAAGGCAACAGATGGTACCACTACGGCGGAAGATGACAGAAGAGGGGGAGGGGAGGCAAAGGGCTTAAGAGGGGGAGGGGTCGGAAGGGTCTGGTGTTGGAACGAGCGGGTGGAGGGAAACATTTAGACCTTATCTTTGGCCTAAAATATGCGTAGGGAATACAAACAACAAACGAGAGAGAAGATGCTCTTTATCCACTCAATACTAGAAATGGAAGGTAAAACTATCGGCAAACATCCACAAAAACCTTATAAAAAACAGAGGCGGCAAAGGCGCCTCCAAAATCCATACGATCTCCTGTCTGACATAGAGTAGGGAAAAATAAAAGGGTGAAGAAGGCATAATCTTTCAAGGAGACAAAAAAAAGGGGGGCGATCTCGAAGCCAGCGCAATTGGAAGCGCGAAAACCGGAAACCAGTAAAAAAACGTCAAACGAAAATACGAAGGAAGAAAATGGTCAAAAACATTCAATAAAAGGAAGACGGGATCTTGCCGGCAGAAGTCAAAGGACACTGGGAAATTAGGGGCAACAGAGGAAACAAGGGGGAAACATCTTTGTGGGAACACAACAGCGGAAACGCACACAAAGACGGGATTTCGCAAGGAAAAGATCCAAAAAGGAAAGAAGGAAGTGAGGGAGAGCAGAGAGTGGTAGGAATCAGAACACATCCAAGCCGGGGTGTCCAACGTCAACACATTAAAGTGTGGACCAAGATTCGTAAAATGACCTAGAAAAGGGGAGAAAAGGAAATCTAAATGTATGAAAAGAAAGAAACACAGAAAGTACACCAGGGAAAAAAATAACAAGGGAAAAACAATTCTAAAATCTTATCCAAGGGTGAATCAGGGGAATAGGGAGCAAGCGCAATCAAAAGCAGGGAAACTACCTAAAGGGGAGGGAACGTTTATTTGACATTAATAAAATAAATGCAGGTCAATTAGGATGGGATTATTCAAGGAGGTTTTGCGGGAGGTGTGTGGGAAGTTAACTGGCGTTTTGATGTGAAAGACCTTCAAAAAAAAAGGTACTCGGAAGGTGACTGGACGTAAAAAAAAATAAAAAGGTCGGCAAAAGGTCTAGAAGTTACGTCAAACAATTGACCCCTGCGCTCTAAATGGTCATTGGACGCAAGTCAATGATTCCATAATCGTCTTAAAAAGGAAAAACATCTTGGTGAGGGGACAGAGTGCATACTGGATGGGGTGCGTTGAGGCAACGGAGGAAGTTAAACTGTATATCTGGTCAAAAGGGTCGCCTTAAACTGAAGGTTGGATGGTTCGTTCTATCACACGCTTTCAGGACCAAGGAACCGCTGTGAAATGGGGGAAAGAAAGAATCTCCGTCTTAAAACGTGCAGGTACGAAAGGGTAAAGGTGCGCAAAAAACTAAATCAGCGGAGGGAAACTTGGGGGAAGAAATAGAAATCCAAGGGGTAGTTAAGGAACAAACGACAGTCGGTGAAGGAGTGGCGCAACGGGGAAGGAACTCATGGCCTTGAAAAGGACTTGGGGGGAGTTGTCGCCAAAAATCAAATTTAGAGAAGTCGTGGTAGAAGTGAAGGCAAAGGCTATGGGGATCACAATAGGGGGAAACTACGTCCCATGGAGCAGGGGATCGTAAGTACGTCAATATCACGAAAATCCAGAAGGGAAAAAAGAAACTGGCGATGGTTGAGGGTTTGAGAGAAACGAAAATTGGTGGAAGATTCAACTAACAAATTCTTCACGGGGCGTCGGGCGCAGAAGGGTCCTTTGGCCGGGAAACAATCAGGTCCCAAAGTGAGAAAAAGGAACCGTAAAAAAAAGGATTCCTGGGGAGGGGGTAAAGAACAAGTCAGTGTTTGGGAAGAAGGACAAAAAATGGCGATGATCAGGCCGGAAATCAGAGGGAACCAAATCCAAAAACACAGAAGGTGGCGGAAAAGTCCATGTTCAAGGGGAGAAAGTTTGCCTCAAAAAATGTACGTCCGAGGAGAAAAAAAAAGAAAAGTCGTGGGGGAAGGAGCATAAACACAGGCATTGAAGCATTAGATATTAAACAAAACAACTTATTATTATAAAGAGATGCATTAATGCGGACCGGTTGCTTGAGTTATCAGAAGCAATAAACTTATCAACAAAGAATTGTCTACCGCAGAGGAAAAACGGCACACTGAAGAGGGGGAGAACGGGTGAGCCGAACGAGGAACAGATTTTTTCATGGACACCTCGAGCCGGAAGAACATGGGCGAAACTCTACACGTCCACTCACCTGTAAAGACATTGGGTTAGGGCCAATTGGGGGGGGGGGCCAGTCTGGATGACAAGGGCAAAAAAAAAAAGGGGAGATAAATAGCCTAAAACCGGGGGTCGTATTGACAGGCGAACCAATTTGACGTGTCGGATCAGACTGAAAAACGAGCCAAATTGTCGGGGAAACAAATTTCAAAAGAATTGGGAAGATGGATGGAAGATAGAGGAACAAAACGTGAATCCCACTCTCCCACAACAATCGACGATACAGAAAATCGCGTGCTGATACATAAGAAGGGTCCAATGACGTTGCAACAAAAAGACGATCAGAATCCCTGCAAGGGCAGTTACGCGGAGAAATTACTGGGCGAGAATCGGTGAAGGGACAAGGGTCGATCGGGCAGTGAAAAGGACCAGGCTGAGTGAACAACTTGAAGGTGGAAACTGCAAACGTGTAGAAATACCGAAAAAAACAGGGGGATTTCCAATTCAGGATGGGAAAGGGGAGGAAGGGTGAGAAAGAAGATACTGCAAATCACACAGATGTACTATCCTTCGGAACCGTGACCAGCGAGTCAACATAGTTAAAAGAAAGAAAAAACAATCGAGAATACCAAAACCAAGCGGTGGAAAACGGAACGATTTTAGGGAAATCATCAACATTGGCACTTGACAAACTCACAGGCGGAAATCATCAGTGGTTAGCGAGGAAGGAGCCGAGAACTGAGAAATCCATATACACCGCCTTAAAGAAAAAGGGAAGAAGTAAAAAAAAACCAACAAAGCATTCATTCAAAGAGCATCACCCCCATGACTCCCGGAGGGACAAGAAGAAGTGACCGTGGGCATGGGCAAAGAACTAAAGTCGGAGAAAAAGATGGTGGGAAGGGGGGAAACAGTGGGAAAAGTTAAAGAGGGATGGGGAGTGAAGGGGGCGGGTGGTGCAGTGTGGTTCGGGGGAGGTCTTGGCATGTGAAAGCTTGAGGACGTAAAAAAGGCACGATCTTTTCGTCCAGAAAGAAAAGGAATGGGCAAGCAACAGGGGGCTGTTAGATCGGGTCGAACCAACCCCACTTGACGGATTGGGACTATGTGAGAGAAAGGGGGGGCCAGTTGATAGCAGAGGGTGGAGGCGGCCGATGAGTGCTGTTTGGGGAAAAAGCTGGGAGGAAGGGGGAAGGGGTCACAGAATGTGGCCTTGCATCCGGATGTAAAAATAAGGGTGTCTAGGTGTACATAAAAAACCTTTCAGAGATCCGAAGGGGCTTTACATAGAGGTAATAGTGTGCGCGCGTAAAACCCTCCAGAGATTAAAGTAAGGAGAACAGGGTTGAAGACGTCGACAAGGCAGTTGGTAAGGATAAAAGTGTGAACGCCAGAGTAGGAGCCACTCTGATTACGGGGCACCGCCGGATGGAAGAAAATTGTCCGAACAGGGGGGACAACGAGAGGGGGAAATGGAAAACATTTATCAGTGGGAAGGGGAAAAGAAGGCTCCGCTCAACTCACCAAAAAGGGGTGAATGAGGAAAGCGAGATATAGAAGAGGAGATAGGGATAACTGGAAATTCACCATCGTGACTCACAACACCAAATCCGTGTTCTGGAGCTAAGAATTGAAAGACGCACTCCATACGTAGGACGGAGGATCAGGAGGCGTAGGGGAGGGTAAGCTTAACCAACTGTTCAGCGGTCGAATGGCAAAAAATCTCGTCCAGCTGGCGGGGTTTAAAAATACCCTATTGTAACCCACATGTAAACCAACGATGATAAGATGAGAGGAAAAGGGAAAAAGAAAATAAAATAAAGAAAGGATCCATAGAGGGTTCAGGTAAAAGTCAGCCGGGAAAAATTCTGAACCAGACTCACTTTGGAAGGAAAAACCAAGGAGGGAGGGGAAGAAGGAAACCTAATCCATAGCAACTGGCCGTCCACCATAGGAAACCGGATCATGGCGTTTTTCTTTGGAGGTGGTGTACCGAAGCACTAATCCAGTCAAATGGTCCGCCAAGGGTTGTTTGGGGGGGGGGCCCTACAAGGAGAAAATGCCCAGGTGAGGCTAACGAAAAAGCATTACGACCAAATAAAACAATGAAAAAACGGACCACTATAAAATTCATCAAAAGCTCCCCGGATTTAATAAATAGAAAATGGAGCCCGTGAAAAGAAGCTAAAAATTGTAGAGATAAGTATAGGGTAAGGAGCGAAAATTAATACGGGAAATGCGGACATTATGGGATGTTGAAACTGGTTTTGGGGGACCTTTGCGTTTTTGGGGCACAGCAAGGAGGATTGGGGAGGGGGGGGAGTCCTGGAGGTTCCAGGTCAAGAATCGCAGGGCCGGGAACACAATTGGGATGTCAAACGCCGCATCGGTCAAAATGTCGAAGTTGTAGGTCCGTAAGGGGGGGGAAAGGTAAAAGATTGTTTCATTTGATTTAAAAAGGACTCAGGATTTTGCTGTGGAAAGCAAGGGGAAGGAAAACTTAGTTAAAGGGGGGATAGAAATTAGGAATTAAAAGGAGAAAGGGGATGGTGTGACTGTCAGTTCTCAACACGCCTCCCCTGCAATGTGCTTGATGAATCACGGTTTCTAGGTATGCTCGAAATCGAGAGTAATGCGACAGAAGAAGGAAAGTTGGACAACGGGGGAAAAACGGGGCCGTGGAAAGGAAGTTCCGGAACAGTAATAATTGTAGCAAGCGAGAAATCAGAAGGACCTGGGCATGGAATTGCAAGTGGGATGGTGGTCCGGATGAGAGACAAACCGAATGTGGCATTCAGTGGGATCATTACAGGACACGGCAGGAAGCGGATGGGATCGTCGCGTCACAAGTTACGGGCAGAAGGGGCTGGCGATGATCAATTGAGACGAAAGACACGACATCCGCAGAAGGGAGGGGGGGGAAAGAAGGCTGGGAGGGGGGGGTGATGGGAAAAATACACAGTGCAGTGCAATACGACCACATTCGGCCGTCCGGGGTAATAAACACTATGGATTAGATGCAGGGGGCGGCGTAGCTCCCGCGGGGCCCCAGGTTGGGGAAAAACACCAAAAGGGAAAGAAAGAGGTTAAGATTGTGCTGGAATTACGGAGTAAATTTAAACAAAAAAATAACGGGAGAAAATTGGATTGAGGGGGGGGTTCGAGTGAGTCTGCCAGCAAATACATCTGGGAATCATCCGTCCAAATCGTTGCGGAGCGTACGTAAGGTGGTGCGATGAAACAAGAGGGGGGGACTCGAAGAAGGCGGAATAGCATACTCAAAAATACACCGATAATCCAAAAAGGTGCCTTGACCGCATTACAATAGAGAAAGAAAAAAAAATAGAAGATCTATGAAAGAAAAGGAAGTTGTCGGCGGTAGGGGCCCTGGGAAGGCCTACTTGAGCGAAACTTATTTCCTAAACACAGTAGTCACGGAAAAATTTGTCTACTGGATGGATCAGAGGGGTGCAGGGGCAAACCTGAGAGGCCTTCATCCAGGGGTGAGCACTTCAAAAAAAAACTCAGACATCACCAACCGGCAGAATCATGGGGGGGAAACGAAAACGAGGTGGTGTCAAAGCGGGGGAAGGCCACGAAAAAAACCGGGCAAGAAAAGAAAGGAGCCCGATGGGGGGGGAACTTTACAGGAGCACCAATGGGCCTGGGGCAAACATAACAGCAAAACTCGCCCAAGTCAAAGGGTAGTGATGGATGGGCTAGGAAAGATACCGGAGGGGAAAACTCTGTCAAGCAAGGAACTTAAATACAGGAAAGGCGTATCCAACACTGCCTGCTGTTGATCAGAGTGCCACGTAAAAAAAGTAGGCGCGAACCAAATACTCCATCGAATGCCATTAAGGATCCGGGACGAAGGGGAAACAGATTTATGGTCAAAAATTGGTTCGGACGGAAAGAGCGATAGGACTGACAACTGACGGGGACGCTACTGAAAAAACGTGCGGAACTGCACGTTCGAATACGAAGGGGTCACAACGAACCACATTGTGATGCGGTCGGGGTGTAGAAAACATAAAGCAAGGCAAAAAGAACATGAGGAATTCTGATCAGGAAGAACGTTAGACAGCATTATCGTTTTAACGGCCGGGGAAGACAAAAAATAGAGCCTACAAATACCAAATGCACCAGGACAGGGCTGACGGTCCCGCTAACAACTGGGACATATCACCAGGAAAGGGATTCCGCTGAAAGAGAAGCGAAAAGTGCATCATTGGGTTTACGGAAAATCTAATACGAAAGAACACATCAAACCTCCGCGAGCCTGAAGAAAGGAAAAAAGGAGCAATTATCATAACGAAAATCCCGGGGGGGCAAAGAAAAGGCCCGTCAGGGGGGACAACCGAGTAACTGTCGCAAACGAATAACGTGAAGACCGGCCGTGGAGCAGACAAACGTGAATTGAGGTGCACAACAAAGGTGTGAAAAAAAAAGATATAAAAAGAGGGGGTGACTTGAGAGTTTGGTCAGTTGGTGGGGGGGGCAGTTTGGGAATTGGGGTACAGTCTTGGAGGTGGGTCAACAGGGCAGCTTTAGGGGCAGGGGACAAGGGAAAGAACGACTGGTTCTATGAAACCGAGAAGGGGGGGGGGTGATGAGGGGTAAAAAACTGACCAATAAAAACAAAAACGTGAGTATCCCGTTGGCAATATGTGGTCAGGGGACTGATATAATGTTGGAGGGGCTGACCGAACGTGGGGGAGTGGGGTTTTAAGTACGAGGGGCCTTAGGCGGTAAGGTGAGAGTGGGGTGCAGCATTGCCTGCATCCTAATACCTCAAAGGGTCGGGCAAAGGTAGGCATTTTGACAGTATCATAAAAAGATGAGGACGGGGGGGGGACAGGGGATCGGGGTTGCAAGTCCCGTAAACCAAGCAAAAAGAGAGACTTTTTTTGACTGGTCGCCTCTGCCCCTTTGTAATACCGGCACAATTGATTTACAACGCTCCGATGGAGGGGATGGTGGTTTCTTCGGACGCCCAAAAGTTAGGGGGGGTTCAAAGGTGGGGTGGATCTATATTGGAATTTAACATTAAACTATGAGTTCCCAGGCTCTATCTCCTCAAACACACTGTAGTAGTATAAAAAAGAAGCCTCTCGGTAAGGAAACACTCGATCAACTGGCCGCTGTGGCTACAACAAAGAATCCCGTGAAGTGCAACTAGGTTAAGCGAAGAAAAACATCCATAGAATGAGCAGACATCGGCAACAGGGAAAGTTTGGTTTGCCGGCTTACCATGTGCATCGGACGAGAAGATCGCAAAAGAAGGTCTATCTCAGGACGGGCTTTGACTTCAAGCGAACAATAACGTACCAATGTAAAAAAAAATAAAGTCTCTTAAGAGAAACGTCAATAAGAAATACTAAGAGGAAGATTCACGATGAAACTGTGGAGGCCATAAAAACCTTCGGTCAAAAAAGTCGACCGAACAGAAAATCAGTAAGAAAGCACATACAAGAGGGCAAGACCGGCACCTATCGCCATATCCAAGGGGGGAACTGGATAAGGACCACTAGGCCAACAATGATCGATTGGCGGGTGACAGAAGGTTTGGAAGAACAAAAATCCAACGGTTTGCCCACAGTTGGTTGAAAATTGGGACCATGTGAAACCAAAAAAGACTGCCGTGAAGCTCGTAATATACCAAGAAGTCTTGGCAGCACCAAAGGAACCAGACCATATGAACACAAAACTTAAAAGAGTATACCCGATTGGTCGGCTGTCTACTAGTGAATACGACATACCATGCAGGGGGGGAAAAGAAGGCACGGTCAAAGGTATGTCGCTTCTGCCAGGCCGGTCACACGGGACAATGAGCCAGGTGGGGGACCATGTCCGGGAGGGACCAGTAGTGGTGCGGAGGTTTATGTGGAAAGTTCTTGAATTGAAACTTAATTCGCAAAAAGTCAGGAAGGAAGGTGGGGGCTGAAAGTTTCAAAAGCCGGGAAGACGAGATCTCGTTTCCGGTAAAATGTAGGATTCCCAATGAACGGAGCTGCAGGTGACGGGACAGTATAGTTCACGTAAAAGGAGGAGTCCGGGTAAAACGGCAGGGGTCATTGGTAGGAGAGGATGTTTTAGACTGCGTCCGGAGGTAAAAGGGTAATCGCTGGACAAGAGTGATCAGATACTGGTGATGAAACTAGGGGATAATAATGGGTGTAGCTTGATTTTCTCCAAAAAAATGCTATCCCCAGCTGTTACAATGGGGGTGCGAATCCCGTTATCCGGTGTTCAAAACCCGTCCTTTGGGAGAAAGCCGCCGTTCAAGGTTCAACTACCGATCGACATACCGGGGTAAGTGCTAACACGCATCGTGGAAAAAGGAAATTCTTTCAGGAAATCGAAAAGGAAGGCCTTGCTCAAGCCTGAAGGTGATGGCGATGTGGTGGGCGGGGGCACTGAAATGAATGAAGTGATATAAAGCTGACTTCACGTGGGGGAGAGGGGGGAGCCAGTATTCGCCGCTGGTGCAGAGCGAAAGTAAAAGACGATCAGCCGAAGGTGGCACGAAATAACGGGTTGGTGTTCAGGGTGATGTTAGAGAACAAACTGACAATTGTGCAGGCCTTCATAAGCACTGGGGGAACATGTAACCCGGACTTTGAGAAGGGGCACCACCATCGAGAAACGAAAAGAGTCCTTGACCGGGTTTTGGGTTTTTTCCGATAACAAAAAGGGGAATTGTATTCGAGGTCTCAGCAATCCGACGGGATAAAAGCCGCAAACGCGTTGCGGCGAGTCAAGGGACGGAGGGCACCGGATAACAATCGTGGTTGAGAAAAAAATACTGCGGGAATCAAAGGATAATAAACACGCACACCGCATAGGGGGCCATAATTCATACTGCAAAACACGCCTGGATGGGGGGATAGCTTATGAATGCGGAAGAGCAAGGGGTTCAAGGGATTTCCCGACACGGCAACGGAGTGAGGGACAAACCGATATTGCAGCAAAACAGGTGAAATGGAAGACGCCTACGACGGGGTTTGGCTACGACACTCTTAGGGTAGCCGGGAGCACATCAATTCAGATATAGGTGGAATAACTCTAAAAAATGAAAAAATAAACATTGGAATTTTCGGGAGCACGGTGGGGCCAAGCTATCGCAAGGAAAAAAACTCTTAAAATGGCGACACCGAAGGTACATCACTTTGCTTGTAGGGAGAAAAGCACTGCAACTGCCCAAGTTTCAGGCTTGACCAAAGTTTTCGTTATAGGAGAGAAAAAGGGGGGAGATCGCTCACCGCCAGCGCGAAAATAAGCTCGTCGTCCGCAAGCATGCCAAGTCAATACTCATCCGGGGGACGTGGCGACCAAACTAGGAACAACGATAACTTAGGGAGTGGGGGGGAAGACAAGGGAACGAATGCAGCTGCGTTTTCAAACTCTCGGGAGGGAGCGGCAGTGGAACGCCGGCTGAACAAACGGGAGGGCGGAAACGGAAAAGTCTGTAGAGAAACGACGGTTTCAACAAAAATGTGATCCGGGGGAGGGGAGCACGCAGAAAAAGAAAAGGGTAAAAAGACTATAAGGGCGATAACCGAAGATATTAAAAAGGGTGGTACCCGCAAGGGGAAGAAGAAAACCGAGCAACCGGGTTTACGGGACACCGGAATTTCGGTACACATTAAACTACTGAGGACCGGAAGGCGGGGGGAAAAGATCAAGGGGGGGGCTAGGGGAAAGCGAGCATTCTGCTAATCAAGGATGGGAATTCTCCTATATCAACCACCAAGATGAAAAAGCACAAGCAAACGGCCAGGCACAAAGAAGGAAGAAATCTTTGGCAATTCCTGAAGGACCTCCGCATCTGGAAACGTGAGACAAGTGTGCCCCATAACTATGGGTGAGTGAGAATGCACTCGGGGCAGGCAAGTAAATCGGATAAGATGAGGAAAGAAGTGTGGAGATGTGGGGTCACTTGCTGTTCAGGGATATTTTCTTGGGGAAAGTCTTGGTGACAGTAAACAGACTTTTCAGAAAGGCAAACAAAAGAAAAGGGCAGGCAAACCTGCCTGCGTTATTATTGAAAGGAAAAAAAGAGGGGGGGAAGACAACGCACTTGAGTATCCGTTGGGGGGGGGGGATGACCGCCGGAGCGCAAGGGAAACGCTGCGAAAGGTGGGATAGCAAATCAGGAATTTTAAGCGTCTGGTGGAATGGTTACATGGCAGCCGGATCGAAAAGAAGAAAGGGAAAAGGTCATGAAAGGCATTTGAAGTAACGCTTGTCAGAGATCCATGTGAAGTTGGGGTACGGGTAATCGCCCGTACACCCGACAGCGCTATGTAGACCTAGTTGAGGCACGGCAAAGGTGGGAAGTCGAAACCAGGCGGTGATCAGCGCCGTTGAGGAGGCTATCAACTGGATGATTTGTACTGAGGCGCACGGGCGACAAAGGGGGGGGGTTTGAACCAGAACGCGGTGTAGCACGAGGCGGTGAAATCCAGGAGGCAGTAGAGTGGCACAAGACCAACTAG
>Ga0179593_1413638_pt1 | contig 14309 bp, 9 predicted proteins | sample CZODoug2_1_08_16_FD_185931 | JGI IMG/M metagenome (GOLD analysis project Ga0179593, IMG submission 185931) | Vadose zone soil fungal communities from Angelo Coast Range Reserve, California, USA - CZODoug2_1_08_16fungal (PacBio error correction) | ecosystem: Environmental > Terrestrial > Soil >...
AGTTTAAACTGCGCAAAAAATAACGAGCACATACCGACTCGAAGCCCAAGGAGTCATAAGAGTAGACACTGATTGCAAGCAGAGGTGCGAAATAAATAATGAAAAAGCAAACCTGGCGGGCATTCGAGTCTTCAAAGCATCAATAGTCTCTTCCATCCCCGTATGTAAGTTGACGCGGGGGGTACTGGCATCTGACCCGGTTATAATATGGATATGGCATTTCACCCCGGTCCGGATGCGTCACAACCCTATTCCATACGGCTTCTGCTGTCTGAGACTTCTAAATCGGCTGCCCTTCAAGGTTAGCCTGAAATTCGGGGGCGTAATTCGCCAGGCCAGTTAGTCTGCCGAATACACGCAACACAACTCCGGCGCAGACACAATACCTCCCCTCCAGCCATGCCCTAATCAGAACTCCGTAACATGATTACAGTCTAAGTGGGTGGGTGACTAGACGGCGCGTGTACAGGAAGACGTCTGGGGGTTGTGTAGTCATTTGGTTATCCAGACCACCGGCATGTGGTTTTGTGGTTTCCATTGCCTACATACCTGTGGCATTTCGCAAATTCGATACGATCCGTTTAGAATTTCCTCGCGTGTGCTTCTGTTCCGAGCTTTGCGTCCCGACGGGGAAGGGGGGGTGAGGTGGCCGCATTTCGTCGCCTATTTGACCACCGGGGACGGACGTTCCCAGAATCTGGGTGTGACGGCCCTCTCAGTAATTCAACAGACCGAGGAGTGAAAACGCGGGCCCCGGGCTAACATTAGTCGGCACGGGGGGGCGCATATGGTACGCTCTTGAGCACGGTCACCAATCTATCGGCCGAGAAAAAAACTTGGAAGTGCCGTTGCTATCTTTATGGTCGGCAAGGATACCTGAGGGACGGGGACATCATCGCGAGGATTGAGGCGAAAATTAAAAGGCTTGGTAGAGTAGGGGCTCCAGTAACCCAAAGAGGGCAAGTGGGGACACTTTGCTTGCCCAGATGGGGAAGATTACTGGCGCGGCAGGAAATACGTTTACAGGAGAAGGACTTTGGAGCGGGGTCTGATGTGATGACGGGACTGAAAAAAATGTTGAGCAGTACCGGTGCATTTAAGCGAGTTCAGGGATCAGACGTTCAACACGCGCCCAAGGGATCTTCGCTTGCCTCGAAGGAACCGTGCTCCGATAATAATCGCTTGCAGAGAGTGAGGGCAAGGTCAGCCTCGCTCATGTGCCTTGGGGCTCACGAAGAGATCTGCCTCAGCGGTGGTTGTGAAAACGATAAACTGCGGCACGCTTATCCTGAGAAGTTCCGGGACTGGGGGGGGGGCATGCGCAATTGGGGCTCTCTTTCTGGAAACTAGGGATACAACTTACCGGTTTGACAGTTCACTCAGGGTTTTCCCTTTTCGCCAAAATGTCTGAAGATAGCAATGAATAGGAAAAGTGTCCACTTTGCTACGACTGTGTGATCCATGAATATGGAACTTTAGGAGTAGCGCCGACTTGTCTAGCTTGAGAAAACGCTCGAACTTTTGAATTTGTCACCGATCAGGGGCAAACACAAAAACTATCTTAACTACTGGATGATGGAACGGCTTTCTATGAGCTGGCGAATTGATAATTCTAGTCAAGGGGGGGGGTTTGCGACCGATTCGGGCGCTCCCGGTTTCCTTAGAACTCGTCTCAACTCAAGGACAGCGAAAGAAATCATCGCTCTGGCCAGGGTGTTGGACATAGGGGTATGCTTCGAAGAAATACTTGGTTGGTCTACTCTTTGACGGGAGGTACGCAGTACTGAAATTTGAGTGGGGTGACGCTGAAAACTTGTTATTGGCGAAAAACAACTGGGGTGATTGTCGAAACTTTGCCCAAAACTAAGAGGCCTAAGGACACTGTGGGGGGACATGGAAGCTCAGTAACCGAGGACCCCAAAAGAGGACACAAAAAAAGTTGTCACGGGATTGGAACAAGCACGTTTCAGATCTTGACATACGTGAAAGGTCGAAGTCGAGCAAAGTGAGGCGACGGACCCATTTTAAAGAATCTCCGGATGGACAGTTAGAACATCATCAATGAAGAAGGCGCAAAAACATGCTCGAGCGGCAAAGAGGTCAGGATGAACACAGATTCTGGACGAGAGTTTTCCGCGACGGGGAAGAGTTCACCGGGGTCGCGGGCAAAGCAACAAGAAGGCCACGTTTGTGGGGAAACGCAAAAAGGAACGCTGGAAGCACACTTTCTAGGAGATTCTTTTCCGTCTAAGGGATGGGAGAAACTTCCACGAGTAAGAAAAGAACTCAGTGATATCGTAACAGGAACGTAGGCACTGGGGGAGGACCCCCCTCAAAAGACTGGTTAGCAAACCCGCGAACGTGGGGGCAAAAAGAAGAAAGTGTACTGATCGAAGAGCAAGGGGCAGGGCTTTCAGGGGGTTAAGATCCAACTGTGAAGCCCAGCTAGCGAAGGGGAAATATGCAGAAACAGCTGATTCATGTAGTCGGGGCCTAGAAAAGGAGCCGAAATGGTAGTTGGGGGGGCAAGGATGCGCCCCGCCAGTTAAGTGGTCACTGCGCCTTGGGGGGAAAGCCGGGCATGAGCAAGTACTGATATGTAGTCAATTGGAACTAAGGCGGGGGGGAAACGAATGCCCTGGGAAAAAAGCGGTATTTGCGTTCGGGGAAAAGGGTGAGCGTTTACACAGGGCAATGTGCAAGAAAAGGGTGGGTAGCTATGGACAGACATTCCAGGGGATGAAGCGGGGTGGATGAGGGGGGATGAATAAATGGCTGCTGCAAACGCTGATCAAATATAGGCTCAAGGTCGTGTGAGTAACATAAGGGAATAGGGTGCAGGTTGCTGTCAGCGAGAAGGTGGGTGTCCGTGCACAACAAGAAGCCCTAATGCATCAAGTTCTTGCGGTGTAGGCGGTAAGGTGGTAGAGCTTGAACTAGGGGGGCAAAAGGCGTTTAACTTGTCGTACTAAGAGGCTATCGAGGGAGATCAGAATACAAAAAAGGAGGAGAAAGGAGATCTATATGCCCGTAGAAGTCGAAAGGACATTGGGGGGGGCGATTTCCGAGGCTCTGTAGAAAAAGAAAAAGGAAAGGCTAATCTATTTGGTTTTGCGAGGGGGGGATACTAGTTCAAAAACCAGCATCGTAGGAAACACAAGAGTCCGACGGGGAGGCTCAAGACGTGTGTCATAAAATGAACGGATAGCATTGCGTCAAAACAGAAACCAAACATCGAACACCTAACACAGGAGGACGGCGGCATCTAGTCAAGGGCAGCTATCCTAATTAAGTTGCAGAAGTGGAGGCTCTGAGCTCTTACCAATCGGGAACAAAAAAGGGACGCGGGCGGCTGAGGAAAAAGTCGGAAACTCTCAAGGGAGATCTAAAGTCAGAAATCAGGGGACTTTTCTGCAAGCCTTTAACAGGTACTGCGGGCGAAACCAAGAAAAAGTCTCGAAGGAACCAGAAAGTGTCAAGCGATCTTTTAAGGAAAAGAAAGAGGCAAGAGTTCGGTCTCAGATCAGCAGATCAGGCCTGCAAGACAATTGACGCCTGGGAAAAATCAGAATCCGAAGAAGTCATTTGGCTTGCTACGCAAAAAGGGAGACTTCGGGGGGCAAGAGGGCACTTGCGTTGTCAGCCATCACCACAAAAAAACCCGAAAGTATTTGTGAGGTTAAGTTGTGTACAGAGGAAAGGTCCACTTGCCCGCCAAACGACTCCTGTTAAAAAATAATAGACCCGTCGTATGCTCGACTGAGTGGGGAAAATTTGCTGTCAAGGGGGTCCTACTAAAACAGTCAAGTCAAAACCAGGGGCCGAGGCAAAGCAGAGACATTTGGGGGTGGCCGAGTGTCTCACACAACAAACCCTAAAAAAAAAAAACAAGGCCCCCAAGGACCCCCTCTTTCAAAAAGTGTTCTCAAGCCGGGAGGGCAATTTGCGTTAGGTGGGGCGTCCGTCGCTACGTTCGGAATGTGGAAACTCTTCGCCGACCAAAGAGGTCCGGACACACGGCATGAACTTGAGCGAAACGACAAGGGGGGGGGACAGCTCAGAGCTCGGAGCTTTCCCATGCTCCGGTAATGATGTTTTGTCGAAAGCTGGCGCTCAAAGCAGCAGATGGGGAAAACAATGGGAAAAGGGAAGACCGCCTCAGGGACTATCCTTAATATCGCGAAACTATATAAAACCGGAGGCTTGACGGAAAGGGAAAAAAAAAGCGATGGACATGCAAAATTAAAAAATGCATTACACTGGTTGGGGTGTAACCTATCTTGGAGGAAATTAGAGGGTGGTAAGGTAACGATTAAGTGTCGCCGGTGCCTTCCCTTGGGAGGGAGGCGTAAGGGTGGGGGGGGGAACATACGCCAGGTTGTGGGGAAGCACCTTGTGACGGGGGGGAGGGGTGCCCACAAACGCCACGGTCCCTTCTTTCTATGACGCAGGTCGCGGTGATTCACGGGGAGAAGAAAGTGTGACGGCAGGCTAATCGTGAAAAATGAGGCAGTTCAACAAGAACGGATCATTGCTAGTTTCGGGAGGCTCCGGGGGGGGTGACGAGGGGATCTTCTTGTCACAAGGGTCGCGTCGAAGCTGAGGGAAGCACCGCAACTTCCTTGCGCTATTCTAGCTAATATATGGCATCTCAAAAAGTAATTTGTATTGAAAGAAGGGAAGGGTCGGGCAGAGGGGGTCGGATACGTCACTGCGAGCTCATTACTATGAGTGGGAGTAAGAGCGGGGGCTCAAGTAGACGGCATCGAGCCTATAATCGAGGGTCTGGGCTTACCGAAGGGCACTAATGGCTCAAGCGTTTAGGTAGAAAAAATATTAAGGGGCTATCTCATGTAAATGGGGGGATACTCCTGCACAAAAATGGGGACTGGGATGAACCACACTGAATGGAATCTTCAACGTTTCAGCAAAAGGGGGGGGGGGGGGGGGGGGGTACGACCGCGAAAAGGTCGGGGGCTAGTCTCCTGTTGACTCCTCGCCGGATCCCTAGGGAAATTATGCAACAATGGAGTTGTTTGCCGATTAAAGCCGGCGTTGTTAGGAGCGAGGTAGCGGATGCGGAGAAGTGGGCACGGGCATCGGATACGAGATCGACTTTCAGGAATGCAGAATTTAAGCTAGCACTGCGTGACGGAAGGCGGCGGTTCTGCACAAAGGAGGAGTCGGTTGGGTCAGCACTTTTCTAGTAAGGTGAAAAAAAACGAAGTTCCTCACGAGTGGCAAGGGTGTGTCTTTCAATTGAAAAGGGCCGTTATCCTCATCGACTGCCCAGGCTAAATTAAAAAAAAACTTTAACTGGGGTTCTGTCACATTATTTACGTGCCAGTCCCTGAACGTCAGCGCCAATCTTTGAGCCCGTTGTGAAGAATGAACCGGTGGGTCTCTGGGGGAGGAAGCAATACTCGGAACAAAGAGGTTCGGGGTGCGGCAAGAAGCTGCCATGGGGTCCTCAAGCTCGATAGGGCATTCTTAGTGCAAAAGCGGCAGTGTCGGGGAGCGGGCCTAGCAGCACTTGAAATCACGGCCCGGGGCGAGAGAATTTCGCTTGGGCCGTTTTGTAGGGGAAAAAGAGCGAAAAAAAAAGCACATTAAACAGGGGAATATGGATCAGCCGTGTGCGGGTCTGGAGTTGAGGGATTGCTGAAAAGTGTAGTACAAAAAAAAGTAGTGAAAAAGGAACGCACCTAAGGGGGCGTAAAAGGTAAACGACGAACGAGTGCGAAACAAGCAAAATGAACTATTGACGGTTAAGCGCTGGCAAAGACTGGCCCCTCCTTACTAAATTCGAGAGCGGAGAAAAACGGGAAAAAAAAGTCAACAACAAAAAAAGGTCCGGTTTTTTTTGCGAGCACGAAACAAGGGGCTCTCGTGGAAAAAAGAAGCGGGATGCGTCGTCTCGGGCGTGTCGTTGGGTTGGTCTGGATGTTGTCTCCACCCGAGTAAAAGCCCTAGTCTACCTGGTACTCAAGAATTTATGATGCGGAGGACGCACTCCAAACTCAAGTGGTTCGGGCTTTTTTATTTCTTATGGGGACTCTCTTCTGCCAACGGACGTCTCATAGGATGACATGGGTTGTCAGGATTATCCCTATCTGTTAAGCTGGAGGGGGGATTTGTGGGGCATAAGGGTCAGATATAAACTGCGCTGATCTGCTCTTATGGGAGGTACTAGGGGTGGAGTCGCACGCCCGTAGCAAAGGGACCCTGCCTGCCCTACCGACAGGGCGGTTCTATGGTAAAAGCGCCGGCACTATGATCACGTCACACGCAGTCCCCTGTCCAGCTGGTGTACGGCCTCCTAGAGGTATCGGCAGATACTTATAGGTGCTCTTACTCAGGAGTCATATGGTGAGGACCCCTGTGAGGGAGAGTTTCGACTCGGGGCTCTGTGAATGTGACCGTGCGAAATAACCTGCTGCTATCTCACTCACTGGGGTCAATTACACTAAAGAAGATCCCGCGAACGGGGTCACACTATCTGTTGTGGTCTAGTGAGTTATAGTGTGGGTAGCCAGGACAGAGAGGGGGCGGTTAAGGCGTGCGGTGTTCTGGGTGTATATTCTCATCTGATTAGACTGAATCTTTGGTCGTCACGTATAAGTCGTCTCCCCCGAGTCCGCCGAACTCTCCTGCTCGGAAGGGTGGGTGCGATGGAGCAAGGGAGTGAGGTTGGTTGCGGCTCCAGTAGGAATGGGGTCTACCGTATTGAGATGCTTTACGGGTAAGGACATTATTTTCAACAGGGTTCACCGAGGGGCGGAAGGGGTCTAAAAAAAGAAAACAACAACTGAGAGTGCTTCAAAATAGAGGGGAGAGTTTTCACCGAGAAAGAAAACATGTCCGAGAACAGTCACTATCACCAAGGTCTGTAGAAGAAAGGGACGCCACAAACACAGATATTGCTCAGGCGGCGAGGTGAGAAACGAGAGGAAGCCAGGCGGCAGGAGCGTCTAAAAAAGAAGTAAGTCTGGCTTCTTGCGAAGAATGGTAAGGGGGCCATGCGAACGGCGCGAAACGTTCAAAAACAGAAGGTCAGGAGAAATGGGGGGGGGGAAAAAAAAGGGGGGGGCGGGGGACGTAGGGATGTGGTCAGGGGAGGTGGGGGTGGTGGGAGGGGACCACAGAGGGGGATCTAAGACTCCACAACACGGCAATATAGAAGAGATTAGCGAGAAACTCATCCTGCAAAGCGTGAAGAAATACAGCGCCAAGTAAGCAGGTGACGGAACACGAAAACCAATCTGACAGAAAGAAAAAGCCCAGCATACCCGCAACTCGACGCAGAAAGAGCAACCCAAGTCAACAACTCAAAGCCTTTGAGTCTTGTGCCATTCGTGCTCAAGTGCAGAGGGGTTAAATGGACAGGTACCAAAATTCCGGAGGGTGGGGTTCGGAAAAGGGAGCCTCATACCGGGGCTTCTCGTGACATCATAATACTATTCATGAATTTGCATCATGCTGGGTAATTCCGCAAAAAAAAGAAAAAAAAATCGTTTTCCGAAGGGGGTGAACTTGGGGTAACCAAGCGAAGGATCAAACAGATAAGGCAGGAACGGTGGGGGGAAGAAGGAAGCCACCCGTTCGGGAGTGATCTATTACACAAGACAACATTCTGTTGTTGAGTGAACTGGGACATCTACGAAAAGAAAACAAGACAATCGCCTTTCTGAAGCACACGGGCAAGCCACTAGGGAGAAAAGAATCAGCGAAAATCGTATCCTTGCGGAGAAAGAGCTCAAACTTACGAACAACGGAAAGGCGATCAACCATGAAGGACATCAGGTGACAAGGTGTGGTAGGACCAAGGCTAAGGCCTGAGGACATTCAGGATTGAAAAGAAAGAGGGGGATGGCTTGCATCAGAACAGAAAAAACGGTGGACAGAGTAGTCAAAACGCTAATGAAAAAAGAGCGTTGGGAAAAAAAGTGACAAGTCACACATTAGGCCGACGCGAGGGATGGAGACCGGGTAGCAGAAGGCGAGGCAGCCCATAAGGGAGGGACTTAAGAGATTAAACCGGCAGATGGTGGAACAAGTGGTGAGGAGTGTTCATTAAACGTAAGCGTGAAAAATTGACTCACCTGCTACTCACTCATAAGCTGGGCCGTCGTGTCCTCCTTGGGGCAGACGAAAGTCTCACGCACCGGCAGAACGCACGGGAGAGGGAGCACAGGGGGGGCCGCCAGGCCAGAATAGCAGAAAATGGCCTTCGAGGTGCGTAGGGTCAAGAGGGGGCGGCATGGGAGGCAGAAACACTAAGGCGCCAGGGATCACTTGACGCAACGGAGCAATGTAGAACAAAGAGAATGCATCATAAAAGAAAAAAAAATTCGAAGCCCGGGAAAGAGTTAAAAATCTAGATACATCCCAGAAATAGGGAAAGAACTAAGAAGGGGGGAAAGAATCGTAGACATTCAAAAGCCGAGTATGAATTGAGTCCGGTAAATGGTGATCAGATAACAAAAGCAGGAAACTACAAAAACTACACAGGCAGTGTACAAAGGAGTCAATTCTAAGAAACGAAGGGGGGGGGGGGAGAAAAAGTTCAATGGGAAGGGAATCTCACAAAAAAAAGTCATTCAAGTCAGACTGGGGCAAAATGGGCAACAGAATGGCTCTCAAAAAAAAAAAGTGTTAGGGAAAGACTCAGGATAAGACATCCGAGTCAGATTAAACGGGGAAAAGCAGTCATCGGACCGTGTAAAGGGGGAGAAACATCTCTTATGAAGTCGTCATAAAGATACGCGCGAAGGATTCCTCTAAGAGAGAAAAAGCTCTAATTTGGGAAGGAGGAAGAGAAAAGCGAAGAGGGAGGCGAGAAAACTCGTGAAAGGGGTAGATGGCGAACTTACGGGCCTTCAAACTGAGAAAGAAAGGCAGGGCGCAACGCGGAAAAAGTAAGGGGTTTGCGAAATGGCACTGACCACTGCTACGAACCTGCGGCATTCTAAATAGGAACAGTCGAACGCGTTACCACGGGGAGCCCTTCCGTGCTATATTATGAGGTACACAGACGCCTTCATACAGCAGATCCACGTAATGATCATTGGCGACCCTCATCAGGGTTACTCAAATGTCCGAAACAAGAGGTGTAATCTTTAGAAAGAATAGGACGGTTCTAGCCCGGAGGTCCAAGGGGAGGTTGGAAAGTGGGGTGAACTTCGAAAAAAAACGTGAGTGGCTACAAAGCTAACTGTTTATGCTAAACGGGTACGCCGCAACAAGGCCTGAAGGTCAACCGTACATTCATCTCAGAAAAACAGATATCAGATAGGGCAAAAAAAAAACCCCCCGGGGGAAAAAAAAAAAGGGTATATAAGGGAAGAGATCCTTTTCGCGGTCATCCCAGGAATCTGATGACGTTAAGGCTCGGAATGTGAGGGCAAGAGTACGGGGTCACTCGCGTAGGCAAATAAGACTGCAACAGTTGAAAAACTTCCAGAGTATGAAAGGAATCGGAGAGGAAAAAAAGTGGAAAAGGCTATCTAAGGGGGATTGGGGCAGGAATAAGATCGTTGTCCGAGTTGGGCAGCGACAAGGGGAGACCAGATGGTCGTAAAAGAAAAGGGTCTGCAAACAGAAGACAACGCAGACCAAACGTGGGGGGATGCCCCTAGCGATAAAACCTCGGGAAAGCTCCAGGGCTAACAAAGTGGCTCGGTAAAGGAAGGCGATCGCGACGCGGAAGAACTGTCCATTCATGTCGAAAACCGAAGAGATCAAGAGGGTGTGCGGTCGGTGAATGAAATGAGAGTGCTGACAGTCATGGAAGACCTCACGGAAAAAAGTTCTAACTGCAGGAGGGGGCACACAGCAGGCATTGATGGGGATTAATATGCCTGGCTAAGGGACGGAAAACGTAAGGAACGAAACGGGGCTGGGATTGGCTGGGGGGGCTTTGCTGCTGGGGGAAGGCTATGGGGCAGTGTAAAGGGAAAAAAACCGATGGAAAGACAGCGGTCTAAGAGGAGGGGAATGACTCGCGGCTTCGGGCAGGTGCTCCTAGAGAGGGCCAGGGAAAAGTGTGGCATGGTCAGATGCCGGAAGGGGAGGGAGGAGGAGGGGGAGAAGGAGGGAGTCCCTAAGTAAAAAAGGGGTGGGGTCAACATGGTGTGAGCTGGGAGCGAAGAAAAATGGGTCGAAAGACTTCGTCAGAGGAGATTTCTCTGCACGTGTGATTCGATTTGGTGGGGGGATGGCAGCGGGAGGAAAAGCAGAGTAGGGATTGAACTGGCGGTGGCGGCAACTTGAAATTCATTTTGACGGGCCAAAGGTTGGGACCTGTTTTTTTACGGTGGTTGTGGTCATGTCATCGGGGGTTTTTTGTTGTGTATTCGTAGTTAGTTCTTCATGAGGTGCATGCTATGTATTTTGTTTGGTTGCAGGACGATTGGGGGTTGAAGTGAAAGGTAAAGAAAGGCACCATCGAAGAGAGATTATGGTGAGGCAAGGGGTGGTCGCGATGGGGGCGGGTGTAAGTGTTCAAGCCTAGGAGACCCTTCAGGAGGAACTAGGGTTCGAGCACGGTGCGATTCAAAAAGTTTGACGGGGCTCACAACAAAAGCACACACGGGGGGTCAGTTGAGTGAAGAGGTCGCAACGTGCAATCGAAGAGGAAAAGTCTGTGAGAATTCCAAAAACTCAAACAGACGAGACTCGGCAAAAGGGCAAATTCAGAAGAAGGGGTGGGGTTCTTGGGGGGACTAACATGAACAGCACCGCGTACAAACCACCAAAAAGGGATAAAGGCAAGGAGGGAGCGGAGAACTCGACATGGGGCGGGTGGGCGAAGCCTTGGACAGGTGGTGCAGCTGCAGAGTCAATTGCCCCGCAATGTACAGATATACACGAGATACATAGCCAATCGGTAGAATATGGGGGGGGGGGCTGTCAGTATCAGCCTGCGGAAAAAAGAAAAACAGTTGCAAAAATTCCAGGTGTACATTGGTGGGCGTCGGTCGGAGATAAATCAAAATGTCTCTCAAGAGCCATACGGAAAAGAAGCCCTTCATAATGTCAGAAGGAGTGATCAACGTCTCGAGACTATCCCAGGAGCATGGGCAGAGTTCAAGGAAAAAAAAACAGTTACGGAGGGGGGGGGTCAGGAGTGCACTAGAAGGATCACCATGTAAAAGGAAAAAGTGTTCTCACTCTTGGTCAGCAAAAACAATTCATGTCAACAACATCTGTTGAAGGAGAAAGTTTAAAGCAAGGGAGAAGACAATCTCCTAATGAAGGACAAATCTGGAAGTGTAACACTTGTCGCGAAGGCATGATACGTAGGTTTCGAATTGGGGGTGAAAAAAAAGTCGGGACGAGGCTGTCCGTAAAACCAAAGCGTTGGCGGTTGGGTAATCCTGAAAGCCGACGAAGCAATTCTCGGATCTCCTTAGGAACTTGATCAGTGTACGGTGCTGATGGGGAAGAGTGCGAGCCAAAAACACAAAGGCCTGCGGAACAGGGGGGGGTCCTACGAGGGTAAGGAGTGTTTAGGGGGGGAAAGGAAATGTGCTATCTCGGAGGAATACACCAAAACGTTCTCACCTGAGGGGCGGCGCTTAGTTTCAACGGGAGAGGTCGTTCAGCAGAGGGGGGGGGATTTCTCTGTCAACGGGGCAAAGAACTGTATTACGACTAAGGTGTGAGGGTCTCTGTCAAGCAAAGAAACAGAGCTTCAAGAAAACATGCGTGCCTCGCGAAGTTGTCTGGGGTCACCTTGACTCAATAAACGCGAGTGACAATGGGAAAGCGTAGACTCCATCAAGGCAAAGGCCTCAGGATAAGAGTGGACCTCGAAAGGGAATTCCATCAGGAAAGGTGTGTTGTGGTCTAAAGGTAGTTCTTCTTATGCTGGGCTGGGAATTGTTCGTCCCTACTATGATCCTGTAGGGCATTAGGAAGTAGAGGCGTCCTGTTTCGAAATGAAAACACGACAGTGTGGGGGCCTACATGAAGACAGGTGACCTTGGGCTGTTGCACAAACACCCAATGGGGAAAAAAAAAAAAAAAGTCAATTCTCTGGGAGGGGTATCTAACACAGTCGGATCATCCAGGCAGAAAGGACCAAGGCCGCGGAATGAAGTGAACCAATTCAAGTGCGAACCAGATAGGGGTCTATAGTCTCGACAGCCTGGGGTGGACAACGAAATCTAGAAAACTAAGGTAGACAAACTCCACGGGCAGCAGACGCAAAACCCAGCCCTATCGTACTCGCAAAAGCAACTCCTTTCTACCTAAAATCCAAAGGGGGCGCAGAGACAGAAAATGCCTCAAAAATGAGAGACACGGTCAATTAGAAGCTATCTTAGACTCGTCAACACTAAAAAGGAGAGCTGTTTGCATCAAACTAGGGCGGACAAGGTCGGCGCCCTCAGGAAAAAGAAACGTGAATGGGGCATCACCACAGTCCGGACGCACCCTTGGGGAAAAAATAAACAGACAGGGGTCTAATAGGCCGAAAAGGGGGACTAAACAAACACGCTGGACAACAAGGGCTAAGTTTCAACACAGAATTTCACGGCGGACGTTGCAGACCACTGCGCGCCGAAGCGGGCCTGCTGCGCCCGGTAACACCCAGCCTGACTGCTGAACACGTCGAAAAAAGAAATCCATGAGTCTGAAGGGAAATAAGCCATTCAAAAACCTCGTTGGCGGAAAAAACGCAACTAACGGTCATCAAAAACGGAAAAAAATGCAAATCTCCAGAAAATAGAGCATGCCGCATCGATCCGGGCGAAAGGAGATCTTTAGCGGGGTGCAAAGTTTCCTCGTGGTGGGCAAAGGACTAGGACACTGCTGTCAGTTTAAAGTAGGGGTAAGGAGAACCACCTTCCAACTCACAAAAAAACCGAAAGAAATGTTAGAGGAAATAATTATAAAGTGTACAAAGAAAAAAAAAGACCCTCATATCCAATGGACAGGTCCTGGGAGTCATTATGAGGGAAAGAACGAACGCATTCATAAATCGAAGTCGAACTTCAAATGGGGCGAGTGGAGACAGAGTAGAGAGACTACTCATGACAAAGATTTTGGACGGATGAAACACGGATCTCCTTAGGACCAGTGGCGCATGCCCTTCGCACGGCAGGACAGTCGGGACGAAGACAAACGTCCGCCTCAGAATAAGGAGCGGGAAGGGATGTTTCCCACTGATATAGAAATAAACCCATGGGGAGAAAAAAAAAAACAAAACATGACTCCCAAGTCTAGAAAAGCACGAAGAGATCTTGGTGAAAGCAGGAAATCAGATTAGCTCCGAGTGCTGAGGGAAAATTCGAGGGGACATGAATTCCCAACAAGGCGATGGATTGACCGTCCAGGCGACATGTAAGGTATGTGGAACTTACTCGTAAAACAGGCGCTACAAGAAGAGAAGGTCAAAAACGAAAAAAAAACTCAAACAACAAAGTAAACCAAACCAAAGTCCTTAGACGACAATAGACATTCAAGTGTCAAAACAAGCACGTTTCATTAAGCTCAGTCGTCTGCCTCAGTTCAAAAAAAAGGATCTTAAAATGACAACCCATACACAACAAAAAAAAGACAATAACCTCGACCGGGTTTCTTTGGGGGTATGAACTCACTACCAACAAAATTGGGGAAGGTCTTGGCATCAGCAGGAGGCGAGGAAGGCGGAAGGCGATGGCGTATTCCTTTGGTGGGGGGGGGGGGCAGTTCTGGGGGGGGGAAGGGATCAAAGGAATGTTTAGGCCTTCTCAGAGCATGTCACAAAAAAAAAACAAAACAGGGTCAGATTGAGAGGGAAGCACGCGAGATAGGACACGGAAATGCAGGACGGATTTCGCAAGAAAGGTCGAAAAAAAACAAAGAAAGGGCTCGGGGGAAGATAAATTGCAAACGAATGACTATGTGCGGGAATTGAGCCGACAGGGTGCACAACAACCAGGATGTCTGGCTCGTCTTCTTTTAAGGCCCTCACGCTGACAGCAGGGGGGGTACCAATTCACAATCGTATGGCGACCCGCTTCGGGGAGGAAATATAAGGGGTCTTGGGGGACGCCTTGCGTTCCAGCAGTGGGGCATGGGGGGCGGAGCATTTATAAACACGCACATTTCAACAAACCCTCCACTCGGAAAAAGGATGTATGGGGACCATGAGAGAGATACGGGTCCAGTCAATGAAAAAAAAACAGTTCTAAGACGGGCCCCCCGAACCCCACCACCCCAAGCATGGCCTCCAGGCTCCCAACTAGAAACTATCCCACCTGTACTTGACTAAGGAAGAGTTTCATGAACGCGCGTGCTCAGGTCAGTGGAACTCAAGACCG